>Ga0136611_10002787_pt1 | contig 12222 bp, 10 predicted proteins | sample AntDrymUQ2232306_2_FD_106645 | JGI IMG/M metagenome (GOLD analysis project Ga0136611, IMG submission 106645) | Polar desert sand microbial communities from Dry Valleys, Antarctica - metaG UQ223 (23.06) | ecosystem: Environmental > Terrestrial > Soil > Desert | place: Antarctica: Dry Valley... | reverse complement strand
GTCTTTTTCCTTGATCAGCGATTCCGTGACGCATGTAAAGATGGCTTGTGGGGATCCTCGGGCGGCCTGCAAGATTGCAATCCTTGACCCCATGCTCACGCTGACACAACCGGCGATGGTCACGGCCTTAACAGGCATCGACGCATTGACACATGCGCTCGAAACGTTCGTCTGTAATAAACGAACCCCCATTTCCGAATGCTATTCCCGCGAGGCATGGCAACTCCTTTCGGAAGGATTTTCGCAGGTTCTCCAAACTCCCGGCGATATCGAAGCCCGGGGGCGAATGCAGCTTGGAGCTTGCTTTGCTGGAATGGCGATTGAAGCGTCCATGTTGGGAGCAGCTCACGCGCTAGCCAACCCGCTGACGGCGGTCCTGGGTGTATCTCATGGTCAGGCCGTTGGTTTGATGATGCCCCATGCGATTCGTTTTAACAGCTCGGTTGTCGAAGATCGGTATGTGGAGCTGGTGAAGCTCATGCCACATTCGGACTCTTCGCCTCCGAGATCACTGGCATCGGAGGCGATTGTCGCTGCCTTTACCAACTGGATGCAGCAAGCCGGATTAGCTATTACGCTAGAAACCCTTCCCCAGTGGCCGGACCACGCATTGGGTGATCCGGACAAAACACTTAGCCTGCTTCGCGAACTGGCCAGTTCCGCTTCGAAACAGTGGACCGCCACGTTTAACCCGAGGCCAACCAGCGAATCGGACATGCTATCAATGTACCAGTCAGCGCTTAGGCAAGGGGCAGAACGAAAAGTACCGTAGGATGGAACCAATGTCCCGTCCGTTGACTCGTTCGGGACATCGGTCCCAAACTAAAACTAAAATATCCCAGTCCGCCGCTCGCCTTAAAGCCTAGCGTTTGCTTGGTACTCGCATTTTTGAAACGCGTGGTATTTCATTGGCATTTTCTTTGAGCATTACGAAGTAGTTTGAGGGTACAACTTGCGGACTTTGAATGGTATCGGTGCTAGCCGCTTCAAACTGGAGGCCCGACACATCTGGCTGTTTCGGAGCGTGGCGTTGTGAAGGCGTTAGTCTTGATGGTGCTTCGAGTTCAGTCGGGGCCAATCGCAAGGCATTTTTAGCAACTTGGCGGTTTCTCGTCAGCAGAATGCCCTCCATTTTATCCCGCGTTCCCCGAAAACTGACGTCATCTTTGAACGGATCGACCAGGACATCCGGCGTCTTCGAAGTTGGCGATGCTGGACTAGCTGTGGGCGGAAGCTTGGTATTTGCATTCCAGGTTGGAGGTGGATCCGTGGGCACTGGTTTGAGTGTATTCGGAAAGGATGGCACGCTTGGGCTTGCTTCATCGGCAGGGATGCGATTGGTCGTGTTTGCAGCACGCTTCTGCTCAAATGGAATACGTTGCACAGATGGTTTTGGCGAGATGGGCGTCACTGGGGTCGTGACCAGCGGCTTTTGCGGTCCGAGATTGGCTCGGATCTCTTTGGTTGGTGAGACTTGAGTCGACGGCGTCGGTTTCAACTGTTGGTCACCGATTGAGCCATTTGAGAAGTGACCTGAAATACCTTGAAATTGACTCACGATCGGGGGCAAGGGAGATTGTTGAAAAGGAGTTCGGGCAAAGGATGGCGAAGCGGCACAGGACTCGCAACCGCAGCTAGGGCCACGCGGCGTCTCGCAACCACAGGTTGGACCGTTTGGCGACTCGCATTCAAAAGTTGGATTCAATCCAAAGCGGCTTCTTTGATTTTGGTCGCATTGGGCTTTGCGCGACTTAGCCGCTTTTGCTTCCATGCGATCGCCAACTCGGTCAAAGTGGCTGAGAATCTTTTCTCCCAACGAAGGTGTCGGTGTGCATTTGCAGTCGCAAGTCTTAGGTCTGACGGTCTTGGTGTTAGCGGTTTCGCAGCCGCAACTTGGTGAATTCACTCCTGCACATCGATCGCAAGATTGACTCAATGCTGAGCCGGCTAGCATTACAGCGCCTGTCGATACGCCGAGTCCAATTGTCAAATGAGCGAGCATCTTAGCGACGTAGGCTCTCTTGGTTTTCTGTCTTAAGTTGGATTGTGCTGGCATCGAAGCAAGTTCCTTTATCAAGTCAAGGGGCAACTCAAGCAAACTAGTTGGCCGCTGGGTTTCACTACACGAAAAGGATTATCGAACCGTTAGACCCGGAACCCTCAGAGCTTTCGGTAAAACCCAAAAAGTCACCTCAAACCGCCTAGTCGACCGGCCAGCCCGCATAATCCACAAACTCAACGGTATCGGAGCACAGAAATGGAAAAACAGACTGTTTGGGTCAACTTTACCGACTCCCTTTTGATGATGGCGTAGACTTAGCCGTGCAGGAAAAAACTGCCGGCTGTTACGGATATGCGTTTCTCAAAAATTTCGAGGATTTCAAATGGCCAAAGCTGAAATTGCGGGTGAACAGGTTGTCACTATGGATCGTCGCATGGGAAAGAGACGAACCTTAGAAGCGTCCGAAATCCAGATGCGAGCCGTGATCGCCGAAGAGAAAAAACGTACAAAAACACAGCGCCGACGCCAAATCGACCCTACCACTTGCGAACGCGACTACTCGGGTGACGAGGTTGAGTTCATGCAGGCAATGGATACATACAAACGGAAAAATGGTCGCATGTTCCCAACCTGTAGCGAGATTCTCGAAGTGATTCGCGATCTTGGCTACGTGCGAAGGTCTTGCAACAGCGCTCCGCAAGTGTCATCCGAAACGGCGATGGACCCCGCAAACGCTTAGTTTGCGAGAGTTTAGAATCGATGGGTTGCACGCCCTGAGGTACGAGGTGCGTGCGAGTCGCTAAAAATCTATGCCACGATTTCCACGCCCATCGCTAAAACCGTTGACCTGGATTTGCCTCTGTCTACAATGCCAGAGCTCGGAACACCCCTTGTGGAGTTCCGATGCCGGTATTTCTCAAGGCATTTATACTGCGACCGCAGGCTCCAGGGTTCGAATTTACAATGACAACGCGATGGCTAGCTGCTCTCCCGGTTTATAACGAGGTGGGCTACGTCAATGGTGTGCTTGACGAGGTACTAAAGTATGCGACGAATGTCTTGGCCGTGAATGACGGGTCCAACGATGGGACGGGCGCCTTGTTGGATCAGCGCTCGGACATAGTGGTGCTTCACCACAAAAAAAACCTCGGCTATGGAGCGGCACTTCGGACGGCCTTCCAGTACGCCATGGACGAGGGGTTTGAAATTATTGTGACACTTGATTGCGACGGACAGCATCAGCCCCAGCGCATTCCTCGATTTGTCTCGGATTGTCAAAACGTGGATATCGTTTCGGGTTCACGCTATTTGAAAAAGTACGATGGTGACAGCGTACCGCCTGCCCAACGCCTGTTCATCAATAAGCAGATAACGAAAACGATTAACGACCTGTTTGATTGGAATTTGACAGACACGTTTTGTGGTTTCAAAGCTTATCGTACAGAAGCCATCGCGAAGCTCGACATCACCGTTGACGGCTACGCGATGCCCCTGGAGCTTTGGAGCCAAGCCGCCATGCTCGGCCTGCGAATCTTGGAAGTTCCTGTGCCTCTGATCTACTTGGATGAAAAGCGATCGTTCGGTGGCGCGCTCGATGACGGCGGTGTCAGGCTTGCTTATTACAACGAGGTTATCGACAGCAGCATCAAGGCGATGCTTGAAAAAGGGTATGCTTTGCCCAGCGAGTCGTTGCCGAGTCGTGTGGAGTGCCCTTAGAGTGTCAAGCTCAACCCGAGCTAGCCAGCCATCGCTTAAAATACCAAAAGAAAACAATCGCTTTCTGTGCTGGCCCCCCGCGCATGAATCGTCGCGGTTGCTCAATAACAACCACGCAATCTTAAGTCAGCAAAGCTTGCCACCATGGTTTAGCCAGCTTCGCAAACTCGGGCGTGAACAGGCGTTGTTCGCTTCCCAGCAGTACATGTCTGGCTATGCACCATCATTGGCTCAATCGATTGTAAACGTGGATTCCAGTCGCCAGCGGTTGGTGCTCGGTGGGCATCAACCGGAATTGTTCCATCCGGGCGTGTGGTTCAAAAATTTCTTACTTTCCGAAATTGGGACACGGACAAACTCAATAGGCATGCAAGTCATTGTCGATCACGATGTCGCCAAGTTGGATACATTGCGGGTCCCTTCCTGCATGAAAGCGAAGGCAGGAGGATGCGAGGCATTTGCCCTTCGATCTATCCCGCTTCCTATCCGCGAGGAATCGCAGCCCCGGATGCCTTGGCATGCAACGTTAACCGCTCAACTCGATCCGGCGGTTTGGGACAAAACGATTGCTAACGTCCACCAGTCCATGTCCTTGTGCGGGCTAGAACAACCGCTTTTACTGAGTCGAAAAAAGATGCTCGCCCAATGCATCGCCAATACGCAAAACATCGGGGATGCGTTTTCGCATTTCCGTCACCTAGTCGAAATGGAAAACGGAGTCCGCAATTCAGAAGTGCCCATCGGGCATTTGTGTGCGGATTCTGCTTTCGGGTACTTCGTACACCACTGTGCTCGCGATGCCGATGCTTTATGGTCGTCCTACAATGGTTGCCGAAACGCGTACCGAATCCGGCACAAGATACGAAACCAAGCTCAGCCAGTTCTCGAGTTGCTTCGTCAAGGAGACTGGTACGAGTTGCCGTTTTGGATTTATCAAGAACGCCAGGCGACTGTCGAACGCAAGCGGCTTTGGGTCTGCAATAGAAACAACCGATTGCACCTGAGCGACCACTTTGATTCGGACCAAGCCACCGTCTCCGTGACGTTGCCTTGGTTGGAACAGGACCTTCCAAACGTCTGGCAGGCTATTCGGAAAAATGGTATTTGCATTCGACCTCGAGCCTTGATGACCACGTTGTATTTGCGATGTTTCGTCGCCGATCTTTTCGTGCATGGAATTGGCGGTGGAACATACGATGAGCTTACGGACGATATCATGCATGATTGGATTGGCCTGGAACCGCCCGTCTACATGACTAGCTCCGCGTCGCTGCAGTTGCCATTTTTTTCGGACGACGATTTGTATCCATTCGATCCCGCGTTGAGCTTGTCCATCGTTCAGCGAGAACTGCAATTGATGCGATCGGTACCGGAAAGGTTTCTAGAACCGTCAAATGAATCCCATCGCAGGTTGATGGAGTCTCACGCGAGGCAAATCGCAGTTATCCCTGAGCGAGGCAATAAATTGAAATGGCACCGGGAAACAGCGAGCAACAAGCAGCTGATCGAGGCGTCGATTGAGCCCCGAAAACAAACGGCGCTCGCAAAGCTCGCTGCGATCGAGCGCACAGTGCAACAGAACAAAATTCGGAAGTCTAGAGAGTATTCATTCGTCCTCTTCGAAGAGTCGGATGTCGTGAGGCGCCTCTCTAGACTCGCCAAGGCAGCCTTTAGTTACGATTCAGAAACGGGAAAGTGATGCGGAATGGCAGCCCCGCAATGCGTAATGGTGATCTGTAAAGCATTGGAATCCGCCTGAATCAACCTAGGGACAAACGGGCATAGCTTCGACTCTAAGAATCGTAGCACTCGCACTTCATTTGCAAACCGCTCCTTCGCATTGTCTCCCCGGAACTTCTTGCAAACGGCCCCATCGGATCGGAATCGGACGCGAGCTCGCGGGCTATCTTTAACAGTGAGCATAAAAAACCAAGTGCAAAATGAGTTGAACAAACTTCCGCGACATCACTCAACCTGCGGCTAGCCTTGGGTCGCACCAAAGATTAGTTTACGAATTCGAAACCTGCTTTTTCTACTCAAGTTATAAGCAGGCGTAATCGCAAAACAATAGATCAAACTCCGTATGACGCGATCATGCAGATGAAGCCTACTGTAGCGATTGGTAGGTCTTAATCCGAAACCCGATATCGTAGCATCGGCTACCAAGACGTCTTGCACGCGCGACGATCGCGATGGCGGTCGCAATCGAAAGATAGACTCGAACCATTTGCTCCGGGAAGATTTACTCTGGTCGAGATGCTCGTTGTCATCGCGATCATTAGTATTTTAGTATTCTCACGTCGCTTTTATTGCCAGCTGTGCAGGCGGCTCGCGAGGCAGCCCGTCGAATGAGTTGCCAACACAATTTCCGTCAACTCGCATTGGGGATTGCCGGGTGCGAGTCTGCTTTAAAAGTGATGCCCTTGGCGTACATTACCAACACGCGCATCGACGGAAATATTTACGGAATTGCCTGCGCGGATGAATATCGCAATTCGATGGCCCAGTATCTCAAAGGGTGCTGCCATCGAGCAAGCTTGCGATGGCGTTGCAATACTTACGCAATCACTGGGAAGCGTTGATCGCATACGTAGAACATGGTCGCTTGCCGAATGACAACAATCAAGTCGAGAGACAAATGAAGCGCATCGCAATCGGACGGAAGAACTGGCTTTTAATCGGAAGCTTGAGAGCAGCAATTCGCAATCCGAGCTTGATGAGTTTAGTCGCCCGCGCGAACCGGCAAGACTTGTATGTTGCAGCCTACCTGGGTCGTGTACGCTTACCCCGCAACGTCAAAATGAGCAATCGAGCGATGACGGAGCTAGCGAAGTATTGCGAAAAAGCAACATCCGGTTCGTGGGACGATGCCGCCCGCAGTGTTTCCATATTATTTTGAATCAGTAAAATTTCAAAAAAGAATGAAAAGACGTTGACAAAACTCCGCTGCAACGAATAACATCATTCGGGCTTTGAAAAGTGGATTCATCCGAGGGTAGCATGAAACGACTTAAAACCATTCAAGTAATCACCATTTGGTTTCTGTTCAGCTTCCAAATACTTTCCTTCGCTAAATCCGAAGACCAAAGTACCACCGTCCGCGTCACTGGCAATTTTTCTGTAGAGGTAAAAGATACCCAAACGATTGAGATCGGTGATTTCTTTGTTTCGGAGGTGTTGACATGCCGCGCCCTTTTTACAGCTGCAAACGGTAGTCCCATCGAGTCCTTGAGGCCATTCTGTGGATGTGTCACAACAAAGCTAGAGGAACCAATTGCAAGTAACGGTTTCGTAACTAGAGAGGTCTTGTTTGTGGTTAAGGGTAGAAGTCCCGGGCAGTTTCGTTCTAAGCTCGAAGTACTCAAGTCGGACGGTTCGGTTAGTACTTTTCTGTTGCAGGGAGAAGTGAAGCCGCTATTCGTGTTTCAGCCAAGCATGTTGGAGATTTCGGAAGAATTGGAGTCGCGAGAAATAGAGCTAAAATGTCTAGATGACAGAATCGACCTTGAAAAATCCGTGGTTAAGGTTGGCGACGATCGATTTGTTCTTGCGTCCAAAATGAGTTCCTCGACAAGTATTCGTTTCAGTTTGTCATTGTCCTCTCAGTGTAAACCTGCTCAATTGCTATCGCAAAGAAATTTGAGTTTAGAAATCGGAACAGCTGGTCGAAACTTCTTAGTCGATTTGCCACTCAAGTATAAATCAAAAAGGCTTTTAATTCCAGCAGCACTTACAGTAGATAAAAATGCGACTAAGGCAACGCGATTGTATTTGGTTGAAAGCAAGTCTATTTTGTTGAGAGCGACAGGAAGAGCTCGAATTCCGGGAGACGATGTAAGCGAACCGTTGGTATGCGGTATTTTGAAAACCCGAACGGTGGAGACTGGTGTTTTGGAATTCGAAATTCCTTGGAATGATCCTCGCCTTGATTCTATTTCCACTTTCGCGGTTGAGATAGAGACAGTAGGTGATAGTGGTGAAATAAATTGGGTTTTCGTTGGAAACATTGCCGTGTATTTTCACAAGTCGTAAGTATTCTATTTTGAAAAGAGAAAAATAATGAAGTATAGATTTTACTTGACTTTTGTGTTACTTGTTGCGTCCGCCTTTGGCGTCTCTAGCGAGGGGGATGACTCAGTTGCTCAACCTTTGGATTGTTTCAGATACGATGGTACGCAGGCCGGTTGTGGAGAGGAAGTGTTCATTTATTGCAATGACGGAGGTGATTGTGACCTTTTTGAAATAGAAGGCGATGGTTACAGCGCCGAATGGCCGGAAGTGGAAGGAGTGGAACCTCTCGAAGGAGGGGGATATATTGTTGAGTATCGGAATAAAGTTGTGTGCACTATTCGAGGGTACTGCGTTCGTGAACCCGATCCAAACAATGAAGGTGGCTATCTTTGTCATCCAGAACCAGAGAATCTTTGGTTGCCTAACACTATAACTCAATTGGTACTCAATACAGGTGATCCATGTTATTTAGACCCTCAGTCCTAGTAGCTTTCATTATCGCTGTTGTCGTTGCACTTGTCGACGTGCCCGTATTGTCGGGGCAATTCGAAGGGCTTGCTGCTGGAATTACCGGAAGGGAAAAATTGGAGGACTTTTTCTTGCAGGCAGATGAGGGTTCGCAATCGTATGCAGTTGTATTTAGGAATCGAGAATTCTTAGTCGACGAATTGAAAGACGTAACCAAAACAATGTGGACAACTGGTTTGACGGTTAGGTCAAGCAAACAAAAGCTTCGATTCTCATGCTTCGAGTATGAGGGCGTGGGTGATCCTCCATTAGCATGGCGATCGGAATCATTAGTTGTTAGTGGTCTGGAGAAACGTCGGAGTTACAGCACGCAGTTACCAAAAGGGGAAACGCTCAAAGCCGTGACGGTTGAAAATGACCCCGCAACCGGGATGCTTGCAGAGATTACAAAAAAAGACCCATATTGGGCGCTTGCAAAAGAAATCGATCCCTATGGTTTAATTTTGGGAGGCCGCCATTGTTCCAAAGGGCGCAATTCGGATTTGAATCAATGTGTTAAGGAATGGCTCACTCGCTGGGAGCTGGAGGCGGAAACGGAAGAAAAAGGACTGTTGCGAACGACCTGGAAGCTCGAAGGATCAAAGGGTAGGAGACGTGAGATAGTTTTCGATTCTCAAGCTGAATACTTGCCAACTTTATGCCGGGTCATATTATCGGATGAAAAGGGTAAGAAATTTGATTCTGAAGTTAGAACAAAGTGGGAGAGGAATAAAAATGGTCAATGGCGTCACACACAGTGTGTTGTAACCACCCATTCCGGTGCGATGATGGTCGAGGAGACCTTTGATTTCGTATGGACGGAAATTGAAGATCTCGATTTGTTTCTATCGGAACGCGATTTTGGATCAATCGTAAAAGATGACTATAGTAACTGGTACAAACTATTTTCGGATTTTGTTGGTAATCAACAGCTATCTGCACTTAAGAATGACAAGTAACCGAAAAAGTGTTAGCGACATCCTTGGCATCCATCGATAAACTTGGACGCGAATAGCCCAAAACCATGGGCTCACTCGATTCCGAGATAAGACCGCAGATCAGATCAGCAGGCGTAATCGCAAAACAATAGATCAAACTCCGTATGACGCGATCATGCAGATGAAGCCTACTGTCGCGATTGGTAAGTCTTAATTCTAAACCCGATATCGTAGCATCGGCTACCAAGACGTCTTGCACGCGCAACTATCGCGGTGGCGGTCGCAATCGAAAGAAAAGCTCGAACAATTTGTTCCGGAAACAACTCTCGATCCATTAGCACGGAGAAGCCCGTGCGAGACAGGTTCCGCACGATCACTTGCGACGTAGGAAAGGGACGCGGCAATGCGATCGGCGATTCAACGCATTCCAATATTGCCGGCCCTCTACATCGAAACCTGGACGCAACGCGTATATCGTCAATGCGTGTGGACATCGGACCGCGCTCTCGCAGTTCCAGTTGAATCTGTGGAGGAATAACCAGCGTCAGCGGATGCTGTCGGATTAATTGGTCGAAGCTTAGGTCATCGCTGCTTCTAGGCATTTGATCATCTCCGAATTGAGAGCTGTGTTTTTTTCTGAATCCATGACACGAAAGGCACCCATTCGAGTCATGGCATGACGATTTGGACGTTCGCTAGTCAACCCGTCATACCGGTTAGCCACCGAACAGATTTTGCTCCCATCATGGATCTCGGTACTCGTCAAACCAACAGGAAAGCCTTTTCCGTCGAGTTTTTCGTGATGCTGATACGCCATTAAGAGGTGTGTTTCCGTTACTCCCGGCTCGTGGCACAGTCGCCGGAATCCTTCAATGGGATGGGATTGGGCGACGCGATGCATCCATTCGGTTGAGTTCGTCGATCCCACCGAAAAAGTACCGTCTAACGATCCGGGTTCAAGCTTGCCAACATCATGCATCATCGCTCCGACGCAAATCTCGATGATCATCTCGCTGGAATAACCAAGGCTTTCCGCAATTAGGTAAGAGTACATGGCTGTGTTAACGGCATGCGTAACGAAACTCGCATCGTGCCGAAGCACGCGTTGCAAATCGCGTCCGTTGATCTGCATATGATGGCCGAGTTGCCCGAGATGCTTGCAACATTCCGAGCTGCTGTCCAGCATGCTACGAATCGAATTGCCTTTCAATCCTATAGTGAATTGGGAATGGAAGCACTCCGCAATCACCGCCGTCTTCAGGATTCCTGGAAAACGTGGTTCCACCAGCCACGCTTCTAGATTTTCGAACAAATACGCCTGATACGAAGAATACGAGGAATCGTCTACAAAAACTTTCTGAGTTGGATTTGCAAGCAGGAAGCTCAGTGTAGATTCCGTTACCAATTGCTCGCTAGACAGAAACTTGACAGTCGCATCTGTCTTTTCGTTCCATATATATACATTCGTCCCTGCGCAATAATTGGGTACGAGTGTCAGTGGATGAATTGCTATTAGTCCACTCGGGGTCATCATGGCTGGTGTGTAAAGGCGTATCGGTGGAAATGCGTCCCGAAAACCGGGAGGCTCAACAAAAATACAACTTGATTCAGCGACCGAGCATGAAAGCCAATTTATTTGCTTCAAATGGTCGTCGAAACAATCGACAAAATCGTTACATTTTAGGGAACCAACCCGCCATGCCCGCCGTCTTCACCGGTGAAGATGACTTTGCTAGACTCACCTGCATGATACCTAGAACTTATATTTTCGCTGTCGCCGTCGAGGACTATCAAGTCACGCCGATCCAACCTGTCGTCTACGCCGAACAGGACTCGCAAGGATTTGTAGGTGCTTGGGAAAAGATGGGGGTAGACCCAGCGGACTGCGTATCTCTCCTTAGCGATCAAGCGACTCTTGCTCGTATTCTTTCCAGTTTACGTGGTTTGCTCGCCAAGGTTGGTCCTGAAGATCGATTCGTTCTGTTTTACGCTGGACATGGAGCCTCGATCGGAAGCGTCAGCGTTTTGACGGCGTTCGACACACAAATCGAAACAGCTCAGAAATCCGTCATACCGCTCATCGAACTCTTGAACCTAATTCGCGAGGTCAAGTGTGATAGCGTGCACTTATTCTTTGACGTGAGCCACGACTCGGTATCGAGTCCTTCGGGTCTAGAAACTCAACTCGAGAGCCATTTTCTATGTGATGAACTTAAGGAATTCTGCAAAGAGTCCGCGTCCCGTTTTGCGTTTGTTTCCTGCAAACCAAATGAAGTTTCTCATTCGAGCCGAACACTCGATCATGGCATTTGGACGCATTGCCTCATTCAGGCAATTCTGGGCAATGCCAAAGAAGCGGTCAGCAAGGATGGGCGAGTAACCACAGCATCATTACAAGCTTACTTGCTCGTCGAAGTCCCTCGCATTCTGCGAGTGACTATCGCAGGAGCAAAGAAACAAACCCCGGTCATGTTCGGAAGCAAGGCCAAGGAATCCGTCGTTGTCGACTTGGCGAGTTCAGCTGGGACCAGACAACTCACCGTTGCGGCATCGAACCCAATCATCGAGTCCTGCTTAACCGGCGAGGTCCGGGGACGCGTTCGTGAACTGCGAGGATACTCCAAGCCAAAATCTCCGCTTGGGAACCATAACGACTGGGAACGTGACTTCGTCGAAAAAGCTGGCGCCGCGGAAGTCACTACTCTGGCAACTGAGATCTTTGAACAGCTGCGGGAAGTGTTTCGATACAAGCGAAAGGACCTCAGTTTTACCAACGTCGCATCGACCGCTTCGATCAAGGGCCCTGATTTCGATGTCAATCTTTCGCTTTCCCAAGACCCCGAGGATGCCGACTTGTATTTGCTGACAACGGAGGTTCGCTCGTTTAGAAACCCCACGGTGATCGACAATCCAAATTTTTTAGCGATTTTTACCAAGTACTGCCGACGTGTTGTCTTTGAGTTAGAAACGAATCTTGATTTGGAATCCAAAATCGATGACATCGAGGAAATCGACACGTTGGCCAAGCATCTCGATTACGACCCCGAG
>Ga0136611_10002786_pt1 | contig 12224 bp, 12 predicted proteins | sample AntDrymUQ2232306_2_FD_106645 | JGI IMG/M metagenome (GOLD analysis project Ga0136611, IMG submission 106645) | Polar desert sand microbial communities from Dry Valleys, Antarctica - metaG UQ223 (23.06) | ecosystem: Environmental > Terrestrial > Soil > Desert | place: Antarctica: Dry Valley... | reverse complement strand
GCGGGCACGCAACTCACGATCGAACATCGACGACTTCACATCGGGTTCGTTCCAAACGGTTCTTGACGATCCCAACGCCCAGCGTCCAGAGACTGTCGAGCGGATTGTGCTCTGCAGCGGCAAGATTGCCTACGACGCCATGGCCAGCCGTGATCAGCTCGGCGCCGCCGCCGCGATTGTGCGCCTGGAGCAGCTCTACCCGTGGCCGACCGAAGCCCTGCAGGCCGTGGTCGACCGCTACCCCAACGCACGCGAGGTCGTCTGGTTGCAAGAAGAACCCCGGAACATGGGGCCGTGGCGTTTCGTACTTACCCGTCTGCCCGATATGTTGGGCGAGAAGTTGCCGTTGCGGCCGGTGGCGCGCATGTCCTCGGGCAGCCCGGCGGCGGGGACGTTGGCCATGCACAATCTTGAGCACGCCGAGCTAATGAAGCGTACGTTCAGCGGCGAGTGATTCCGTGACCCTTATGCGGATTGCCACATGGAATGTCAACTCCCTCAAGGTGCGACTGGGCCGCTTGGAAGAGTGGCTGGGGTACGCCCAACCGGACGTCATCTGCCTTCAGGAAACCAAGCTGGCGGATGCTGCGTTTCCCGGAATGGACATGGAGCGACTCGGCTACGAATGGGCGCATCATGGATCCGGACGGTGGAACGGCGTGGCAATTCTCAGTCGGGTCGGCATCGAGAATGTTCGCACCGGTTTCGACGACGGCCACGACGATGAACCATCCGAGGCAAGAGTGATTACCGCCGATTGCGGGGGTGTGCAGGTAACGAGCGTCTACGTGCCCAACGGTCGGAGTCTTGATGACGAGATGTACCGCATGAAGCTGGACTGGTTGGACCGGCTGCACGATTTCATCGCCGGGAGCAGTAAAGCGGGTGACGAGGTCGCCGTGTGCGGCGACTTCAACGTCGCCCCTCATGACATTGACGTTTACAGCCCCAAGGCGTTCGCTGGTTCCACCCATGTGAGCGACGACGAGCGGAAACGAGTGCAGCGATTGCTCGATTGGGGAATGGTCGATGCCTTCCGCTCACGTTGGTCGCAGGAAAAGCTCTATTCGTGGTGGGACTATCGGGCTGGTAATTTCCACAAAGGCTTCGGGATGCGCATCGATCACATTCTTTTGAGCAAACCATTGGCTGACAATGTCAGCTTCGCCCTCATTGATCGCAATGCTCGCAAGGGTCAACTGCCGTCGGACCACGCGCCACTCTTCGTCGATGTGGAAGCTAGCTAGCGGGAACTAGCAAGAGCCAGCGGGAGCCAGTTGTAGCTAGCGGGAGCCAGTACTCGTCAGCGGGCGGCCGAAAACGTCTTCGCTGAGAAATGGGGGCAGTGTCTCGATGATTCGCCACTCGGTAGGAAGGGCGAGAGCGTTGGCGCCTGAACCAACTTTTGGCTTCGGCTTTCTAGGACTGATGGGACCGGTGTCGAGGCTGCGGCCGCGATAGATAAGCACGCCGGTCTCGGGCTCGGGCGCAGTCTGCAGCGCCATGCGCACAGCTTCGGAGAGCTTGTACAGCTCCCACTCGGCCTCGGTGCGGAAGGCGACTTCAAAAACGACACCCCATGCCGTGCGCTTCAAATCCCAATCAATCGCACCGGCCGTGACGGCTGACTCGACAAGAGCGTCGTTGTGGGCATCAGCCCAAAGTGACGCCGTGTAGGAACCATTGAAGACTTCGATTGACATCCAGCAGGGCACGTGCGGAATTGTAACGCATTTGACTCCTGCCGCACAGTCTGGTTTAGGAGTATCTCTGGTTCCAAGCCGGCAGAGCGGACAGACAAGCACGCACCGCCGGCGATGCTTGCAGCGGTAGGGTCCAGGAACCATGCCCAGTGTCCGGCCCGAAGTGTTGTTGCGCCAGTGCTGACCGCGTTCGCCGGCGGTGCCGTATTCGGGCGGCGTTCAGGCACGCAACGTCCTCGTGTGATCGCTCTGCACGGTTGGGGTGGGACGCACGTGCAGATGGAAAAGATAGTGAGCGGGCGCGACGCCGTCGCAGTCGATCTGTTCGGATTCGGGGCGACTCCGGCTCCGCCGGAACCATGGGGAGCGCGTGAGTACGCCCGGGCACTGCTACCGATCCTGGAGGAAGCAGAGACGCCGGCCGTCCTTGTCGGCTTCTCCTTCGGGGGCCGGGTCGCCCTGTCGATGGCGGCGACGCGCCCTGACAAGGTGCGGGCCTTGGTTCTTACCGGGGTACCTCTTCTCAGAAAATCCAAGCCGAGGAAGGCCCCGATTCGGTTCCGGTTGCTTCGGGCCGCAAGCCAGGCCGGGCTCATCTCTGACGTGCGGATAGAAGCGGAGCGTAAGAAACGGGGATCGCCGGACTACCGCCGGGCGTCGGGCGTTATGCGGGACGTCCTGGTCCGTGTGGTGAACGAAACCTACGAGGACGAGTTGCGGACCACGACGTGCCCCGTCGATCTCGTGTGGGGGGAGAACGATACCGAGGTCCCGGTCGGCATCGCCGAGAGAGCGCGCCAGCTCATCAAGGCGCCCGTGACGCTCACGATTGTTCCGGGAGGCACGCACTTCCTCCCGGTAGAGGACCCAGCAGCAATAAATTCGTCGGTGGATAAATGGCTGGCCTAGCAACAACGGTTGCCGTGGCGGCCTGTGTGATCGCCATCGTCCTCGCCGACTTGCGCTGGTTGCGCGTCGCGCAGCGAGAGCACTACCTATTTGGTTCGACCTCGAGTTTTGTCAGCCGGTGGTGGTTCGGCCGCAAGGCAAACATCTCGCTGTTTTCGATCGCTTTTGCCGGCATCGTCCTTTCCTCGATTCTTCCCGAGGCTGCTGTGATAGCAGCGGGGCCGGTAGCACTCGGGCCCCTGGGGCTCGGCGTTCGGGGCCGGACGTCACCGCTGGTGTGGACTCGTCGGTTAAAGACCCTGGCACTGGTGGTTGTCACCCTGCAGGCGCTTGGGATCCTGCTCGGAGTCGTTTCTGGCTCCGTAGCCCTGGCCGCCGCCCTGATGGCGGCACTCAGCCCGACATTTGTCGATGCCGGCCTTCTGATAACCGGTTCTTGGGAGAAGCGTCAGATCGCCACGTTCGTCGATCAGGCTCGACGTCGACTGCGGGACGTGAGTCCGACAGTCGTTGCCATCACCGGTTCGTATGGCAAGACCAGCACGAAGGGATACATCGCACACCTCCTGGGCTCGACCCGAACCGTGCTGGCGACGCCGGCCAGCTTCAATAACAGAGCCGGCTTGAGTCGTGCCGTGAACGAGCACCTGGTGCCGGGCACAGATGTCTTCATCGCCGAGATGGGCACGTACGGCGCCGGCGAGATTGCCGAGCTTTGTGAGATCGCCACCCCCGAAATCGCCGTATTGACAGCTATTGGTCCCGTGCACCTCGAGCGCTTCGGTAGTGAGGAAGCAATACTTCGGGCAAAGGTCGAGATTTTCGATAAGGCCAACGTGTGCGTGCTCAACGTTGATGACGAACGTCTGGCCAAGGAGGCAACCCGATTGGCAGCAGCGGGCAAGACGGTTTGGCGCTGCTCGTCTCAAGCTGAGGAGAGCGACGTCCGCGTCGTCGTTGAGGCCGGCGAGATGATTGTTGTGCATTTGCGTGAGATCATCGCCAGCGCACCGGAGCCCAACGCGTCCCCCACCAATGTCGCCTGCGCAGTTGCCGTGGCGTTGGAACTTGGCGTTGGCGATGTCGACCTATCGGGTTTGCTGGCCAATCTTCCGGTAGCGCCCCACCGACAGGAGATCACCAAGACAGCCAAAGGTGTAGTGGTCATTGATGACACCTACAACGCCAATCCTGCCAGCGTTCAGCGAGGTCTCGAGTTGCTCGAGAGGCTCGGCCGGGGCGAGGGCGGGCGGCGGGCGGTGGTAACCCCGGGCATGGTCGAGCTTGGTCAAATGCAGGCCGTTGCCAACGAAGAGTTTGCCCGTGGCGCAGCGCTGAGCGCGACCGACCTGGTGGTGGTGGGCCATACAAACCGCAAGGCCTTGCTCGACGGAAGCCGGGGAACGAGTCTGAATGTCGTTACAGTCGACGAATTGCCGGAGGCGGTCCAATGGGTGCGCTCCAACCTGGAAACCGACGACGCCGTTTTCTATGCCAATGATTTACCCGATCACTTTCCTTAGAGGAACAGGCCGTAAACGCACGCCTTGAAAGAACAGAGCTTGATACGTAGCGAGGAGCGAGATTGAGAAAGATTGCAGTGATCTTCGGCGGCCCGTCGCCGGAGCACGATGTGAGCATCCTGACCGGACTGCAGGCGGCGCGCGAGCTACAGCGATCGAACAGCGAGGTAGTGACGATTTACTGGTCGAAGTCGGGCGACTTGTTTCGCGTGGCGCCGACCTTGGAAGGCAAGGACCTTGTCAACGGTGTGCCTTCCGGGGCTGAGCCGATTGAACTGACGGCGGGAACGGGTGGAGGCTTCCGCCCGGCCAAGAAATCCTTGTTGGCAAAGACCGCGATGCTCCACGTCGGTGTGGCAATTGTGTGTTGTCACGGTGGCCCGGGCGAGGATGGCACTTTGCAGGGCGCTCTCGATGTTGCCGGTATTCCCTACACCGGGCCCGGCGTTACCTCGGCGGCGCTGGGAATGGACAAGCTTGCCTTCGGCGGCGTCGCCGCCGGCGCCGGGCTCCCGGTGTTGCCTCGCATGCTGTTGGTCGAGAGCACTACCTCCGTCCCCTTTGACGGCCCGTACATTGTCAAACCTCGTTTCGGCGGGTCTTCCATCGGCATCGAGGTCGTCGATACCGTGCAGACGGCGGCCGCTCTGGTCAGGTCCTCTCCGCATCTACGGGCGGGAGCAGTGATCGAGCCATACCGGCCTGACAGTTACGACCTCAATGTGGCTGTGCGCCTCTTCCCACAACCGGAACTGTCCGCCATCGAGAAGCCGATGCGATCGGCGACAACTTCAGGGGACATCCTCGGTTACGCCGACAAATACGTGGGCGGAGAGGGAATGGTGAGTGCACCTCGCGAATTGCCGGCCGTGCTTCCCGAGGCAGTGACGAAGTCAATCCAAACGATGGCGTTGGAAATCGCCCAGCTTTGCGATGTACGGGGGGTGCAGCGCATCGACTTTCTGGCCGACGGCGACGACGTGTTTGTGAACGAGATCAATACGATTCCCGGGTCTTTGGCCAAGCATTTATGGGTCGAGCCCACGGTCCCGTTCGCAACCCTTCTCGAAGACATGGTTCGGGAGGCAACGCAGCGCCCATCACGCCGCTGGACATCGAGCGGCGCGGACGGCACGGCATTGCAGGCAGCCGGCGCGATTTCAGGAAAGTTGGGCTGAGTTGTGTCGCGGTTTGTTGTCATGGCCAACGGTCCGGATGCTCCTGGAATCGTCGCCGGTGTGACCCGCGTACTGGCCGATGCTTCCTGCAATTTGGAGGATACGGCCATGACCCGGTTGGGGCGGCACTTCGCTATGTTGCTCATGGTCACGAGTAAGGACGACATCGCTGCCGAAGTGTTGGCTGACGCGCTGTCAGCGGGGACGTCACGTTTTGGATTGCACGTTGATGTCGATCGCCTGCCCGACGACGACGACGGTGGGCCGACCATGAGTGGTGACCGTTGGGCCATTTCCGTTTACGGAGCCGACCATCCTGGAATCGTGGCCGGCGTCACCGGGTATTTGCACCAGGCCGGCGTGAATGTCGAGGACCTCAGCACGCGGCTGGTAGGGCGAGACGGCGAACCCCTGTACACAATGCTGATAGACGTCACCGTCCCGTCAACGGTGGAAGCCGCATCGTTGGTAGCGGGGTTGACGCAGCTGGGCACGAGCGAGGGTGTCACCTGCCGGGCACACCCAATCGACACCGAGACCCTTTAGGGCTGGGTTGGCCGTTCGGCGCGTTTATCAATTACCGGCTGGGATTCTTCGTGTCCCGGCGCTTTCAATGCCCGTCGCCACGGAGGAGTCTCTGGCCCTTGCCTCCGACCTCATCGACACGATGCGGGCGTCGCCTGCTTGTGTTGGGCTCGCCGCACCACAGATCGGTGTCGGCGTGAGGGCATTCGTCATGGATGTGACCGGTCACAAGAAGGCACGATCGTGTCATGGTCTCGTTGTCCTCTTTGACCCAATTGTCGAGCAGGAGGAGTCCCCGGCAACAGCCCGCGAGGGGTGCATGAGCGTTCCTGAGCTAACCGGTGATGTGACGAGGGCAACGCGACTTTTGGTGCGGGGCACTTCGCCGGAGGGCGACGACCGGGTGCTCGAGGTGGATGCATTCGAGGCGCGTGCTGTTCAGCACGAGGTGGATCATCTGAACGGACTGCTGTTTCTCGACCGCGTGGCTGCATCGGGAGGCGTATTTCCGCGCAAGGTGTATCGCTAGAACCGCGTGCACTCGCTACGAAGATGGCCGGTGGCGGGACAAACGGTGCCCTGACGGCGGTGGTCGCGTTACGCTCGCCCGGTGGCCTATCCCCGCAATCTTCTCACTGACGACGAGGAAATCGTTCTCGACCGCAACCCGCATTGGATCTTCATGATGGGTGCGTTCATCATGATGACCTTGGCGCTACTTATCTTCATGGCGATTTCGATATCGTCATATCGCCAGTACTTTTGGGTTCCCGGCATAGCGATCGTGCTGGTTGCCATTGGGAGTCTCGGCCGTTTCCTGCGGTGGCAGACAACCCAGTTCGTAGTTACGACCGAACGGATCATCACGCGCCGCGGAATTCTGTCGAAAGCGGGCATGGAGATTCCCCTCGATCGAATAACCAATATTTCGTATCACCAGACCTTGATGGAGCGGATCTTGGGGGCAGGTGACCTCGTTATCGAGTCGGCCGGTGAAGGCGGGCAGGAGCCGTTTCGTGACGTCGCCGACCCGTCCGAGGTGCAGAACGTCATCTACCGGCAGTCGGAGATCTACCAGGATCGCCGGGCGGGTTCCGGTCCGATGAACGATGGTGCCGGCGATCGCAATCGGCCCCAGCTTTCAATGGCCGAGCAAATCGAAAAGCTGGCTTCGTTGCGCGATCGAGGAATCATCTCCGACGATGAGTTCGAACTCCAGAAGCGATCACTTCTGGAACGCATGTAGCGCCGGCCTGGTCGCCGCTAATTCCGGGAATGGGTCAGGACCGGCGGGTTTCAGGAAACAGGAGGTGCGTCGTGTCGAGTTTGCATGTCAGCTTCGGAGCCGAACCGCAAACGGGTGGCGCGCCCCTGACTATCTAGGCCGAAATTCACTCGTTGTCCCTGACGAAGGAAACGAAATATCGAGCCTTCGAATGCATTGGACGACAGCTCTATTTCTGACCTGTCAGTGTCGCTGACGACGCTGCCGGTACCGGTCGCCGGATCGTAGGCCTTGATGACGCCTTGCACGCGTGGTCGCCGGGGAAAGGAGCTAGGCCCGGATAGCCCGAGGGGCCTTCTGCACCTTGCCGGACTTTATGCACGAAGTGCAAACGTTGAGGCGTTTGGGCGAGCCGGAAACCAGTGCTCGGACGCGCTGGATGTTCGGGTTCCAGCGCCGCTTGGTGCGCCGGTGGGAGTGGCTGATGCTCATGCCCCAAGAGGGCCCTTTGCCACACACCTCACATACCGCTGCCATCGAAAGAACCTCTACGGGGTTGGGGAACGGCCGAGATTAGCATGCGCCCCCATGGATGAGCCGACTGTTTTCGAGGCGTTGCGTGCGACCCAGCTGCGTGAGGTTATACAGCACTACGGCGAGGCGCTCAGGGCGAGAAGGAAAGGTCTCGACAAGCTCAACGTCTATCCGGTCCCCGATGGCGACACCGGCACCAACATGTCCTTGACGGTCCAATCGGTCCTGAGCGAGCTGAAGGGCGCAGCTGGTGACGACATGCACACGATCGCATCGGCCATCAGCCGTGGGGCGATCATGGGTGCGCGCGGCAACTCCGGCGCAATTCTGGCTCAGGTTCTTCGCGGTATAGCTGAATCGGCCAAGGACAAAACCGCTCTGTCTCCTCACGATGTCGCCGAGGGCTTGGAGCGAGCCCGCAAGTCGGCCTACGAATCCGTATTGAAGCCGGTCGAGGGAACCATCTTGACCGTGCTCACAGCCGCGGCCGAGGCGGCCAAGAAATCGGCCGACGAAGGGCACAAGCTCAAGGAACAGATGGAGCACATGCGCGTGGCTTCCGCTGAAGCTCTCGCTCGCACGCCTGATCTTCTACCGGTTCTCAAGCAGGCCGGCGTCGTTGATGCCGGCGGAAGCGGTTTTCTACTCTTCGTCGACGCCCTTCGCTACGTGGTCACGGGAGAACCAATACCGGGCCTCACCGACGCTGAGTCGGGTGATGGTGACGACACTTTGCCCGGCGTATCCGGTGCAAAGTCAGATATTGCCGAGCTGCGCTACGAGGTGATGTTTCTGCTGGAAGGCGGAGATGACGGAATCCCGGCCCTTCGCCAGGCGTGGAGCGAGATTGGCGATTCCATTGTTGTTGTCGGCGGCGACGGTCTGTGGAATTGCCACATTCACTCAGACGACATCGGTATGTCCATTGAAACGGCTCTGGACTACGGGCGCCTTAAGTCAATTCGGGTTACTGACCTCCTCGAGCAGGTGGGAGCCGAACATGGGAGTGGCTGGTTCGACGAGACTGCCGGCAACGCGGGCAGCGAGATCGAGGACACAGGCCCGGCGTCCTCGGCGGTGGTTGCCGTCCTGAATGGCGACGGGCTGACGCGGATTTACAAATCATTTGGAGTCCAGCGGTTCGTCACGGGCGGTCAAACGATGAACCCCTCTGTGGCGGAGATACTCACCGCAATCGAGTCGGCGCCATCAGCAAGTGTCATCGTATTGCCCAATAACAAAAACATTCAGGCTGCTGCCGTGCAGGCCGGGGAACTGTCGGACAAAGATGTGTTCGTTGTGCCGACTACGAGTGTCGTGCAGGGGTTGGCGGCCCTCGTCGCGTACGACGCGACACTGTCGAGCGCGGTGGTCGGCCCGTCCATGGTGAACTGCATCGACAATGTTGCCTGCGGCGAGGTGACACGTGCGGTTCGGGCCAGCCCCGGAGTCGAACGACCCGACCTCCCGGCCACGGGTGTCATAGAGGAGGGCGACTGGCTCGGCATAGGGCCCGACGGCATTTCTGTTGTCGCCGACACTCTTGGCGCTGCTCTGTGTCGGTTGGTAGAGACGCTCACCGGCGATGACGACGAGCTTCTGACCCTGATAGTTGGTGATGATGCAACCAGCGAGGCCACCAATGCGCTGCATTCGTGGTTGAAGGAGAACCGGCCCGGCCTGGAAGTTGAACTGCACGAGGGCGGCCAACCGCTGTATCCGTACCTTCTCGGCGTGGAATAGACCTAACTATGAGCACTGCGCAGCGCCGACTCAGTCGCATAGCCGACATCTCCGTTGCCGAGCTTCGCTCGGTCGGGCCCAAGAAAACTCAGGCCCTCGAAGACGTTGGCGTGGAGTCGGTGCTCGATCTACTCATGTATTACCCGCGCCGCTACATCGATCGCACGTCACAAGTGCGCATCGACGACCTGGTGCCCGGCGAGGAAGCATTGGTCCTGGGAGGTGTGGAGAAGGTCGCCGGAAGACGCACAAAGAACGGCCGTTCTCTCGTCGAAGTCAAAGTGAGTGACGGCAGCGGGCTGCTGTACCTCACATTCTTCAACCAGCCTTGGCGCACCAAACAGTTGCTCTCCGGTGTCCAGGGTGTGTTCTTCGGCAAGGTCGACCTCTATCGAGGACGACGCCAGATGACGAACCCGATCGTGGATCTGGTAGGTGATCGCACCGGGCGAATAGTCCCCGTGTATCCACAATCGGAGAAGGCGGGTTTGTCCACTTGGGAGATTGCCCAGTGGGTGGAGGAGGCTCTGGATCGCGCCGGGGAGTTCGCCGACCCCCTGCCCAAAGCGTGGCGTGACCGCCTGGGTGTCAGAGATCGGACCTGGGCAATGCGCAACGTGCACATGCCCGAAACCGTTCCCGGTGCGTACGCAGCACGCAAACGTCTGGCCTTTGACGAGTTGCTTCGACTGCAGACAATCCTGGTGCTGCGCAAACGGGCCATCGAACGGGAGGCTCGTGGCATCTCTCACCAAGTAGACGGCGACCTGACCAAGCGATTTTTCGACGGCCTGCCGTACTCGTTGACGGGGGCCCAGCGCCAAGCCATTGACGACCTTGCCGTTGATCTGGCCCGAGGCCAGCCCATGCATCGTCTTTTGCAGGGCGATGTCGGATCGGGAAAGACCATTGTCGCCGTGGCGATGTTGCTCATCGCCGTTCAAGGGGGCCACCAGTCGGCTCTTATGGCCCCCACCGAAGTTCTCGCCGAGCAGCACTTTGCCAACGTCTCGGAGCTTCTGCGCGACATTGTGGTGCCTGATGCTTCGACATTGACGGGCGATCGGCCGATAAATGTGAGTTTGCTCACTAACCGAACAACGGCGCCGGATCGCAGGGCTTTGCAGACTGGTCTACTGGACGGCAGCGTCGACATCCTCATCGGCACTCACGCGTTGCTCACCGAGTCTGTGGGTTTCAGATCTCTCGGCGCCATCGTCATTGATGAGCAGCACCGCTTCGGGGTCGAACAGCGGTCGGCTCTTCGCCAAAAGGGCACCGAAATGGCCGTCCCCGACGTGCTTGTAATGACCGCGACGCCCATCCCGCGCACGGCAGCAATGACTGTCTATGGGGATCTTGATATGACGGTGCTCGACGAACTTCCACCCGGCCGAACGCCAATTGCAACCAAGTGGTTACGCAACGCCAAGGACGAGAAGCAAGCGTGGAACCGGGTACGTGAAGAAGTCGCGCTGGGGCGTCAAGCCTATGTGGTGTGCCCGTTGGTGGACGAGTCCGAGAAGGTTCAAGCGAAATCCGCCACCGCCGAGTTCGAGCGCTTGAGTACTGACGTGTTGTCAGACCTCAGGATGGCGCTGTTGCATGGCCAGGTGTCGGTAGGCGAGCGCGAAACCGCAATGAGATCGTTCCGCAACGGCGAGATCGACGTTCTGGTCGCCACGACGGTGATCGAGGTAGGTGTCGATGTTCCGAATGCCACCGTCATGATCATCGAGGACGCCGTGCGCTTCGGAATGGCCCAATTGCATCAGCTGCGGGGCCGAGTTGGCCGGGGTAGTGAGTTGTCCTATTGCTATCTGCTCGGAGAGGCGGCGAACCCCGAAGCCGGGGAACGGTTGGAGGCCATGGAAAGAACTACCGATGGCTTCGAATTGGCCGAAGTCGACCTCGAACTGCGTGGTGCCGGCAGCATCCTTGGCGCCCGTCAGAAGGGGCGCAGTGATCTGCGGCTGGCGTCCTTGCGCCGGAGTGATCGGGAGTTGGTCGAACTGGCTCGTGACGCCGCTTTTGAGTTCGTGGATTCCGACCCACAGCTGAACGAGCACCCAGTTCTCGCTGACGACATCTCGAACCTCGTTGACGAGGACGAAGCCGAGTTCTTGTTCAAATCCTGAACACGCGTGTTTGTGTTCAAATCCTGAACACGCGTGTTTGTGTTCAAATCCTGAACACCGGTATCGACGCGTTTCGTGCCGGAGCGGAGGTCAGTCCGCCGGATCCGCCATGTTCAATTCATTGTCCGCACTCGCCTGCCCACCAGTGATCAGTCGCAATGGCGCCCGCACGGGCACGCGGTCGCGCGACGGGTGGGATGGATGGGGCAACGCGTGCTGCGACTCGTGTTTGGTGATGTCGGACACCAACCTCAACTGGCGGCGATAATACGTTGCTCGGATGCGGTCGCCGGATTCCACACATACGCGCAGCCCCAACGCGAGTATCCACGCGTCGTCCGGTTGTACCTCGATCAGAACACTGAAGTGCCGCACTGCGTTGCTGATGTCGCCGGCATCAAGAAGCGCCTCGACAAGACGACCGCGGATGAAATGATCGCCCGGTTGCTCTTCGCTTGCCCGCTGCAGTTGGCTGAGTGTCGCGGGCTCGTCGATCACATCCGGCACGCTAGTGCTCCCCGGTGATTTGTGACGGGCCGACACGGTAGGCGCTCGTGAGCCATCGCCGTTCGTGCGGAGTCCAAGTCGGCAGTACCATTTTGTTCCGTGAGAGTGGTGGCGGGGTCAGCGGGCGGCCGTCGCCTCAGGGGGCCGGCGCCAAACGACGTAAGACCAACCACGGACAAAGTGCGTGAAGCGACCTTCAATGCTCTCGAGAGTATGAACGCCGTAAAGGACGCGTTGGT
>Ga0136611_10002785_pt1 | contig 12225 bp, 13 predicted proteins | sample AntDrymUQ2232306_2_FD_106645 | JGI IMG/M metagenome (GOLD analysis project Ga0136611, IMG submission 106645) | Polar desert sand microbial communities from Dry Valleys, Antarctica - metaG UQ223 (23.06) | ecosystem: Environmental > Terrestrial > Soil > Desert | place: Antarctica: Dry Valley... | reverse complement strand
GGCCGCTTCACCAGGAGAGCTGGATCTGTGTGGTGCCCGCGCGGCTCGCGCTTTCGGTACGTCAAGTTTGTCCGCGCGACGCTGCTTCCTTATCTGGTAGGGGTTATGACCGGGCCTCGACTAATTCAGGCCCCCTCCGCGCGGGCGAGCGCGTCGAGCTGCTCGGCGTACTCCTCGGCGTCGTCTTGCGGGCGGTAGCCGAGCTTCTCCATCGTCTCGGTGATGTCCCAGTGGCGCCCGCCGTTCGCCGAGATCGCGTAGAAGATGCCGAAGCCGAGGTCGCTCTCGATCGCGCGCCACGTGACCTGGGCGCAGTCGCGCGGGCTGAGCCACATCCAGCGGCCGATCTCGTCCTTGGGCTCGGGCAAAAACCAGCCGATGCGCAGGCAGATCACCGACATGCCGTAGCGGTCGTGATAGTGCCGCCCGAGCGCCTCGCCGAACGCCTTGGAGACGCCGTACAGCGAATCGGGGCGGACCGGCTGGCTCGCGAAGACCGGCCACTGCCCGTCGCGATCGTACATGCCCATCACGTGGTTCGTCGAGGCGAAGATCACTTTCTTCACGCCGGCCAGCCGTGCGGCTTCGAGGACGTTGTACGTGCCGTCGATGTTGCGCGCGCGGACGCTCTCCCAGGACGCGCGCGTGCTCGGCTCGCCGGCCATGTGGACCACGGCGTCGATGCCGTGCATGAGCGGGGCGATCTGCTCGAAGACGCTCACGTCGGCGGTGGCATAGTCCGCGACGGGCGGGGAATCGGGGATGGTGCGGTGGTAGTGGAGGCGGAGGTCGTAGCGGTCCTTCAACCGACCGGCCAGGCTGCTGCCGATCCGCCCGGCGGCGCCGGTGATCAGGACGCGGGTCTTCTTCGCGGCGGGCCCGCCGCTCGGCGTTGGTGGCTCGGCCATGCTCTCCTCGTCGAATCCTGTATGGGCTACGGCTCGCAGATGGTCGCGAGCCGCCGGCGCGGCGTCGGCGCCGTCCGGAGCGTCGTCTATCGCCCGAGGCGCTCGATCTCCTCGCGGGCGGCGGCGAGCGCGCGCGTGGCCGCGCGCATCGCCGCACGATCCGCCTCGGTCATCGTGAGGCGGTCGGCGTAGCGGTCGGTGCGGAGCTCCAGCTCTCGCAGCGAGGCGCCGACCGGGCCGAGCAAGGCGGGGGCGTTCTGCTCGCCCAGGTGGTACGGAGTCAGGTACGCGCGCGCCTGTGCCGGCTCTCCGGCGCCGTGCGCTTGGTCTCGCGATGCGCTCATGTCGCCTCCATCGCGGCGAGTCGCCTCGTGAATGGTCAGGCCGACCGCGCCGCGGAGGGAGCGGTCGTGCGTGGTCGTTCTCGGCTCGGGCGGGGATCTCGGCCATGCGCCGTCCCCCTTGGCTCGGGGAAGTTGCCCTAACGATAGCCGGGTCGGACGAGCGCGGCCACGACTTCGACGTCCGCGCCATAGTCCATGAGCGGCGACCGGCAGCTTGACTGCAAGATACCGCGAGGCTATACTTGCTGTACGACAAGTTAGTAAAACAGACCGAAGCGTGCGTGTCACGATGGAAGGAGGCGATGACCGATGGCCTGGCTCTCCCTGTTCTGCGCGGGGCTACTGGAGATTGTGTTCGCGCTCGGCCTCAAGTACAGCGAGGGGTTCACGCGCCTCTGGCCGAGCGTGGCGTTCGGCATCGGCGCCGTCGGCAGCTTCTATCTGCTCAGCATCGCACTACGAACCCTGCCGATCGGGGTCGCCTACGGCGTCTGGACGGGCATCGGCGCGGCCGGCACGGCGATCGTCGGCATGCTCGTGCTGGGCGAGTCGCGCGATCTGCCGAAACTCCTCTCGCTGCTGCTGCTGGTGTCCGGGATCATCGGGCTTCGGTTCACCAGCGGCCACTAATGGGTCGCGTCGCTTTCGATCGGGAGCGAGCCAACTCGTCGCCTCGTCGGCCATGCGGCGCACGTCGTCACGGTTGATGCCGCCATCGACCCGGTTCGGAGCCGGGCACCGAATTGGAGCCGGTCACCGAAAAGGAGGACGGATGAGCGACGCACCCACCGCGGGACGGACGCGCGACGCGGATCGTTCGCGCGACGCGATCCTGGACGCCGCCGAAGGGCTCTTCGCCGAGGGCGGCTATGACGCGACGAGCCTCCAGGCGATCGGCGAGCGCGCCGGGGTGTCGCGGGGCACGCCGGGCTACTTCTTCGGCTCGAAGGAGGCGCTGTACGCGGCGGTGCTGGAGCGCATCTTCGCGGCGGAGCGGGCGTTCGTCGCCGAGGCGGAGGCCCGGTCGTTGGAAGGAAGCACCGATGCCGAACCGGAGCGGGTGCTGGCGGCCATCGTCGGCAGCTTCCTCGACTTCCTCGCCGCGCGGCCGAGCTACGTCCGTCTGCTGGAGCGCGAGGCGCTCGCCGGCGGCGCGGCCCTCCGTGCGACCGCCGCACACGCGGCCACGATTCGGGAGGGGCTCGGGCTCGCCTCGGAGCTGCTGAGGTCGGGCACGGGCGACGCGCCAGGTCGTGCGGGCGCGTCCGCCCCGGCCGCGCTCATGCTCGCCCTGCTGTCGCTGTGCTGGTTCCCATTCGCCCACGCCGACACGTATGGCCGCGACCTCGGCCTCGACATCCGCGAACCCGCCGCCCGTGCACGCTACCGCGACTACGTCGTCGGCCTCGTCCTGCGCGGCATCGCGGCGAGCTAGCGACCTCGCTAGCTCGCCGCGACCTTCCGTCGAGAACCGTACCTCAGGAGGTAGGTCAGGCCGTAGCAGCCCCCGCCAGGCGTGGCAGCTTGACCTCGAAGCCGGCGACGATGGGCGCTTCCTCCTCAACGAGGACGGGCTCGTCATCTTCGACCAAACCTTGAATGTGTAGCTCGGCGGCTTCCTTGGCCATGTCGATAGCTTCCTCGATCGTGTCACCCTGGCTCGCAACGCCCAGGACAGGCACCAGGGCGGAGTATCCGCCCTCTTCGGGGTAGAGCAAGACCGTATAGCGAGCCATACCGCCTCCTACAGGAGATTCGTGAACTGATCGACGCTCAGGACGGCCTGTATCAAGATACTTCCGAGCGTCTTGGGCCTGATGATCGCGGAGCTGTGATGGGCGATCGTGACGCGCCCGCCCTTGGTTGGCTGGGTGTAATGGCGATGGCTGCCTCTGCTGCTGCTCAACGTCCAGCCATCGCGGAGGATGGCCCGCTCGGCCTCCCTGGCCGTGACCCTCGGCATGCTTGGTTCTCGTCCGATCCGTTCCGGTGACTATACCGTCGTCAGGGGGCGACAAGGAGCAGGCGGATCGCGTCGGCGACGACCGCGCCGTCGGCGTCGTTGGTCAGCTCGACGCGGCACGGCTCGCCGGCCCGCAGCGGGACGCGCGCCAGCTCGACCCACGCGCCGCTGTCCTGCTGCTGGTTCACCTCGGCCTCCGCAAGCCGGCGGGTGCCCGCCGCGATCGAGTATCTCGCGTTCGTGGCGCGGTCGTCGCCCTCGGTCCAGCAGGCCTGCACCGCGTACTCGCCGTCCTCGGGCACCACCAGCGACCAGACGAAGCGGCCCGGCCCGGCCGTCGCGGCCGGCTCCCCGACGCGGTAGCCGCCGCCGTTAAACCCGAGCACCGACGCCGACTCGCGCCACGCGCCGACCGTTGTGATCGCGCCCAGATCGGCGTCGTCGGCCAGCACGTGGCGCCCAACGAAGAGCGGCCCGCGCGCGGCGTAGGCGCCCTCCAGGCCGCGCGCCGTGCGCGCCCGAACGTGCAGGATGTAGTGGCCGCGCGCCTCCGGCGGTAGCGCGAACGCGGCCTCGGTCGCGGGCGACCACGCGCTCCAGACGGCCCGCTCGTCCGTTTCGTAGCCGCTGAGCGGCACGATGCGATCGACCTCGGTTGACAGCCGCCACCCTTCCAGGCGGGTGCTGAACTCGGCCGCGCCGCCGATCCCCTCCCAGCCGAAGACCAGATCGGTCGGCCAGATGGTGCGCGCGGCCGGGGCGCGCGCGATGCGCACGCCGGGGCCGGGCGCGCCGAGGCGGTCGGCCACCGCTCGGCGCACGTCCGGCAGGCGCGCGTAGAGGCGGTCGCCCGGGCACTCGGTGGGGACGCAGTCGCGGTGCCCGGACACGACGGCCAGGTCGTCGCGCCAGAGCTCGTTCTCGCCGGTCGGGCGCCGGGCGCGCAGGAAGTCGGTGCGCGCGAGCGGATCGAGCCCGTGACGCGCCGCCTCGAACGCGAGCGCCTCCTCGAGCGTGTCGAGCGACGGCCGGCCCGGCTCGGCGTCCCCGAACGTGCCGAGCATCGCAATCGCGACCGAGCCGTAGTTGTAGCCGAACGCATGGCCGGCCACGATATCCCGGCTCAGGATCTCGCGCCGCGCCGCCACGTCGGAGTCCGAGTCGCGGCCCCGGCGGCCCTCGTACGCCTGGCCGCTGTTGTCGATCAAGAGCTGGTAGCCGATGTCGCCGAAGTCCTGGGTGACGGTGTGGTAGGCATAGATGGCGCGGACCTCGGCGGCCGGATCGGCGTAGGTTGTGTCGGTGGCGGTGTGGTGGACGGCCATCAGCTTGGGCGCGACGAACGCGCGCGGCCACCGGTCCTTGCCATCGATGAAGCGGAGCGACTCGTCGGCGCCCCAGGCTTCGCGCGGGATCACCCGCTGGAGGAAGCCGCTCGGGCCGCCCATGGCGCGCAGGTGGTAGTCGCCCGTCGGAGTCGGCGCCGCCGCGATGCGACCCGGCGGGGTGCGTCCGGCGTCGAGGTAGGTGAGGGTCACGCGGCCGATGCCCTCGGTGGAGCCGGTGCCCTGGAAGGCGGCGCGAGTGCCCTGTCCGATGCCTCCAATGGCACCAGCATCCCGGTCGGCAGCGCCCGTCGCCGCGCCGAAGGTCAGCCGGTACTGCGCGCGCGTCGCGGCCCGCGCGCCCACCAGCGCCCCGAAGACCTCGCGCGCTGTGGCGTGAGCGTCGGTGGCGCCGCCGCGGCCGTGCGCCTCGACGCTCACGCGCCGCCAGGGGCTCCAGCGGTCGTCGCCGCGATCCGTGCGCAGCTCCACCCAGATGCGTCCGGCCTGAACGGCGCCGGTCTGCCCGTCCTCGATCTGCCAGTGGACGCCGACGTGCGAGGCGGCGAAGTCGAGCGCGAGCGGCTGGGACGTGAAGCGCCCGCCCGCGTCGTCGGCCGTGAGCGCCCAAGAGCCGCCCCGGCCGGGCAGCCGGACACCCTCGGCCAGCCCGCGCCGGAAGTCGTCTCCTTGCTGCACCATGTCGGCCATCCGAACCGGAATCGGCGTGTCGCCGAGGTCGGACCAGGGGGCGAGCGGCGCGACTCGCGTGCTCGGCACCGCCGACGCGGCAAATGCCGACGCGGCAAACGCCGACCCACCGTCCAGGGCAAGCCCGAGCCCGAGGGCCGTGCCCGCCCCGACCACGCGCGCGATGAATCGTCGCCGACTGCCACGAGTGCCGCCCGTCCGCATGGTGCGCCGCCCTCCCGCCGATGCTCCCCACCGGCATCCGCGAGCCGGCGTGGGGACCAGTCTACACCGGCCGGCGCCCGCCTGTACTGCGCATCCACGGGTTGAACGCGTCGAGCAGCGCGTCCCCGACGACCGTGCAGGCGAGCACCGTCAGGGCCAGCGCCCCGGCCGGCCCGAGGATCAGGTGGGGCGTGCCTCCGCGCGCGGCGTTCGAGCCGGCGAATATCATCGCGCCCCAGCTCGGGATCGGCGGCTGGACGCCGATCCCGACGAACGAGAGCGCCGCCTCGACCAGGATCACACGCGGGATGCCGAGCGTCGCGGCGACCACGATCGCCGGCAGCGCGTTCGGCACGAGGTGGCGCAGCATCACCCGCCGCCGGGTCGCGCCGATCGAGCGGGCCGCGTCGACGAACTCGCGCTCCTTGAGCGACAGCACCTGCCCGCGCACCAGCCGCGCGACGGTGAGCCAGGACACGAGCCCGAGCGACAGGAAGATGCCGAGCATGCCGGCCAACGCGTCGTCCAGGCTCGCCAGCATGCCCACCACGCCGCCGGCTTCGGTGCGGAGCGTCGCGCGCAGGGAGGTGACGACGATGATGATGAGCAGGAGGTCGGGGAAGCTGTAGAGGACGTCGATCGTGCGCGAGAACAGGGTGTCCACCCAGCCGCCGAAGTAGCCGGCCGCCGCGCCGATCGGCACCCCGACCAGCAGGATCAGCAGCTGGGCCGCGAGCGCCACCGCCAGCGACACGCGCCCGCCGTACATGATCCGGCTGAGCATGTCGCGCCCGAGCTCGTCGGTGCCGAGCCAGTGCGCGGCGGACGGCCCGCGCCGCGTGTTGGCGACGTCCTGCGCCCAGTATGGGTACGGCGCGAGCACGTCCGCGAAGACGGCCACGAGGGCCAGGGTCGCCAGCACGACCGCGCCGAAGAGCGCCAGCCGGCTCGCGAGCAGCCGCCGCCCGGCGCTCCGCCACGGGCCTTCGATCCGGCCGACGCGCGCCGCCGCCGGGGCGGCGCGCTCGGCGGTCATGGCCATCGCGCGACGCCGCCAGACGATGCCGACGCGGGCACCGCCGGACGGGAGGAGGGCACGGAGGACGTACGCTCCATCCCGTCCGGCGTTATTAGCTGGGGCACTACCGCGCGTAATCGACGGCGCGCGTCTCGCGGACGACCGTCACCTTGACCTGTCCGGGGTACTGGAGCGTCTCCTCGATGCGCTTGACGATGTCGCGGGCGAGGCGGATCGCCCCGACATCGTCAACCTCGTCCGGCCGGACCACGATCCGGACCTCGCGGCCGGCCTGGATCGCGAACGATTTTTCAACGCCCTCGAACGAGTTGGCGACGCTCTCGAGCGCTTCGAGGCGCTTGACGTAGTGCTCGACGCTCTCGCGTCGGGCGCCCGGCCGCGCCCCCGAGATCGCGTCGGCGGCCTGCACGATCACCGCCTCGACCGTCTGGTACTCCGGGTCGTGGTCGTGGTGGCCGCTGATCGCGTCGCAGACTTCCGGGATCTCGCCGAAGCGCGACACGAAGTCGGCGCCGATGATGTGGTGCGGCCCCTCGACCTCGCCGGTGAGCACCTTGCCGATGTCGTGCAGGAAGCCGGCCCGGCGGGTCTTGGCGACGTCGGCGGACAACTCCGAGGCCATCATGGCGGCCAGGTGCGCAACCTCGATCGAGTGCTGGAGCTGGTTCTGGCCGTAGCTCGTCCGGAACCGCATCCGCCCCATCATCTTGACGACCTCCGGGTGCAGACCATGCACGCCGGCCTCGTAGGCGGCCGTCTCGCCCTCCTGGCGGATGTGGGCCTCGACGTCCTGCTTCGCCTTGGCGACGATCTCTTCGATCCGGGCCGGGTGGATGCGGCCGTCGGTGACGAGCTTGGTCAGCGCCATCCGCGCGATCTCGCGGCGGACGGCGTCGAAGCCGGACAGCGTCACCGCGTCCGGGGTGTCGTCGATGATCAGATCGACGCCGGTCGCGGCTTCGAGCGCGCGGATGTTGCGCCCCTCACGCCCGATGATCCGGCCCTTCATCTCCTCGTTGGGGATGTGGACGACGGACACGGTCGATTCGGCGACCTGATCGCTGGAGTAGCGCTGGATGGCGGTCGCGATGATCCGCCGCGCGCGCGGCTCGGCAGTCTCGACCGACTCGAGCTCGATCTCGCGGAGGCGGCGGGCGCCGGCCTCGCGCACATCGTTCTCGATCTGGCCGACGATCGCCTCGCGGGCCTCGTCGGAGGTCAGGCCGGCGATGCGCTCGAGCTCGACAAGCTGGTTCGCGCGCAGCTCTTCGGCCTGGCGCCCCTTCGCTTCTAGCTCGCGCTCGCGCGCTTGTAACGATTGCTCGCGCCCATCGAGCCCTTCGAGTTTGCGGTCGAGGTTCTCTTCTTTCTGCTGGAGACGCTTCTCCTGTCGCTGGATCTCGGCACGTCGCTCGCGGTGCTCCCCTTCGGCGCCGGTTCGGAGGCGAATCGCCTCGTCCTGCGCTTGTAGGAGCACCTCCTTCTCTTTCGCTGCCGCGTCGTTGCGCAGCCCGTCGGATGCTTCCCGAGCCGCCAGGACCGGATCGGAGGTCGCCCGCTGCCGCAGGGCATACCCCGTCCCGAATCCGACGGCCAGTATGACGAGCCCGACGATCGCCATGAGGATCACGTCCACGATCCTCACCCCCTTTTCGAGGTGTCGTTCAGGCCCTTTGTCTCGTTCCTCTTCGCGCGCACCGGGTTCGGTCGTACCCAGGTTCGGTCAAGCCCGAGTCGGCCAGGACCGGGTCGGCCGTATCCGAGCGCGATACGGCGCGATGATTCAGTAGACAGAAAGGCGAAAGTGCGCCCAGCATAGCCACGCCCTTCCGGTCCGTCAAGGACCGAAGATGAACGAGCACCGCCGGCGGGAGCACTCTAGCCTTAGTGTAAGTGCTGATCGATACGAGATGGTAGCTGGGAGAGTCGGTCGGACGGTTGCGAGTCCGGCTTCGCCCGGTCGAGGCGCGTGCGTACGCGAGAGTCAGGATCAGATCGTCGGGGCGTCGAGGTGCTTGTCCGGCACCCACGACCGCGGGAACGAGGGGGACATGCACGGACTCGGTGTGGCCAGGGCGATGCGGACGTGGACCGTGCTAGTTCCGGCCGACGTCGGCGCGACGGCGACCAAGAACAGCGGCCCGTCCGTGTCGCGGCAGAAGGCGCCGAGTGTGCCCGCCACGCCGAGGTGCCCGTCAGTGGGCCGCCACGTTAGGGCGCCAACTTCTTCCCAGCCGCGCGCCGAGAGTTGCTCGCGGTAGAACGTCATCGCGTCTGCTGCGCTGATAGCGACCGCTAGCTCGACCTGAATCAGATATCCCTCACCCTGGGTGCGGGTTGCGCTTGTGACGAGGCGGGCATCGGCCGGAATCGGTATTTCAGGCCGTATCTGACCCGACGGCCAGTATGGCCCTGCCTCGGTCGTGCTGGCCCCGTCGAGGCGATCCCAGCGCGGTATCGTCGCCAGCTCTGCCCATTCGCCGCGAGGTGCCTTTCGGCCGGCCGCCTCGGCCAGCGGGCCGACGCTGAATACGTGGACCGCGCCGGCGACCCACACGACAAGCCCCAAGACAAACATGCTTGTAATTGCGAAGAACCACATGACCACTTGCTCCTCTCCCGCTGACGCCTCCCGCTGACGCCGTCATCGCTACAGTTGAGGGGCGATGACGCGCGGGGGCGCACGCCGGTGTGCGCCCCCGTCGAGCGAGCCGCGTGCCCGCCGTCAGCCCGCCCGTCCAACGCCCCGGCCCGGGTCAGTCGTCATCCTCCTCGACCCGCCGCCCCTTGACGTCGAAGGTGTTGCCCTGGGCGCGGGCTTCGTCGTCGTCCGGGCCGTTGTCGACCCGCGCGTTGATCGAGTCGTCGCGCGTCGTGTACGCCTCCGAGACGCCCCAGTCGGTGTTGTTGACCATGCTGCCCTTGGCGAGCTCTCGGTACTCGATCGCGAGGAAGGTGCTGTCGGGCTGCTCGAGCAGCATGATCTGCACCGCCTCGAAGTCCTTCAGGTTGGCGATCCGGCCGCTGTCGAGATCCCGCAACTGGGAGACGTCCACCCAGACGATCTTCTCTTGTCCGGTGATGTCGGCGGTGACGGGCTCGGCGAGCGTGCCCTCGATCTGCAGGAACGTGCCGTTGACGGTGAACGGCCGGTGCTCCTGCTGGGCGGCGGCCGGGACGACGGTCCCGGCCGTCACGGCGATCCCCAGGGTCAGGGCGAGTAGTGTGCGTCGCATGGGTCTTACTCCTTTGGTCCGCGCGTGGCCACGGGCATGGGCTGCTCCCCGGTCTCGTCGAGGCGGTAGCGGAGCAGTGCGCCGATGCCCCCCAGGTCGTGAAGCGCCGCGTGACCCTCCACGATCTCGACGTCCGCGCCGGTGGTCGTCGCCAGGCGGATCAAGGCGCGCCGCTCCTCGTCGCCGAGTGGCGCCTCCGGAGAGAGCACGAGCATGTCCGCTTGCCCGTACTCCAGCGCCCGGCGCGTCCCGTCCAGGCCGGCCACACCGAGCCCATCGGCCCGGACGGCCTGCACGAGGCGGTCGCCGACCGCGCAGGCGTCCTCGGCCTCCGCCCTTGCCAGGAGCGGCGCGACCTCGGACGCAACGTCGTCGTTCGGCGTGCGAATGTGTATCCGCAAGACGTCGTCATGGAGCAGCGCGGCGATGGCCGGCGAGAGCGCGGCACGAAGCGGCGTGATCGCGACCTCGTCGCCGGCCAGGACCACGCGCACCGCGCCCTCGCGGTCGACCAGCCGCTCGATCTCCGCTGCCGCCTCCCGCGCGAAGTCGGCGCGATGCTTGTCGATGTGGCGCTGGTACCGCGCCTGCGACCAGCCGCCCATCGACCGCTTGCGGTAGTGGACGCTATCGTCGTCCGGGCCGCCGACTTCCGCCATGGCACCGGTGCGGGTGACGAAGAGCCGGGCGGTGTTCGAGTCGACGACGGCCACCACCGCCGTCTCCTGCTCGTCCAATAGGCGAGCAAGCTGGAAGAGGTCCGGAAGCGCGTCCGCCGTCACCTGATTCTCGAACGGCACACCGGCCTCGACGACCTCGAATAGGTTGCGGCCGTGGCAGGCGAAGATCGCCACGCCCTGGCTCGCCGATGCCACGTCCCGGTCGAGCGCACGCACAATGTGCTCGGCATCGGCACGGAACGAGTCGAGCGCCACGCCGCGCGGCCCAAGCGTCTTCTCAATCTCGCGCAGGCGATCCTTGAGGATGATGCGCCCAGATCGAACAGCCGGGTTCTCGCCGGTGGCCTGGGGACGCATGTCGAGGTAGATGCTGAGCGTCGGCACGTCGCTGAGCTCGAGCTCGAGCTCAGCGAGGCGGCGCAACACGTCACGCATCGTTGACCTCCGGCGTCGCGGGTGCCCCGGTGCCGGAGTCGGCGTCTCCGGCGGGAGCGTCGCCGGCACCTGCGGTGCCGATGCGAAGCTTGGCCTGTTTCTCGGTTAACCGTTGCTTGTGATCCTCGTAGACGCGCGGCGCGTCCTCGGCCGCCCGCACTCGGTCGATCGGCAACTTACCCGGCATGATGTAACCTCCATGATGCTCTCTCTGTCGGTCCTCGCATGTGGCGCGGACGTTGCCTGCCATCTACTGCCGCTCGAAGGCGAACAGCATGTCCGTCCCTGGCAGGAAGTCGGGCCGACGCACTCCGTTCGGAACGGCGTTGTCGTACTGGGCGAAGAAACGGCTGCCGCGCGCCTGCTCCGCGAGGTCGGGCGGCAGGTTCCGGCCGGTGATGATCGCCTTGAAGGAGTCGGCCAGCAGGACCGGCTGGGTGCAGCCGCACCCCGCGTCGTAATGCAGAATCACCCTCTGGAACCGCTGGTAGACGAAGCTCGCGTTGTTCGGGTCGGCGAATGGCAGGCTTGTCACCGCGCCGGCCAGCTCGAGGTTCAGCCCGGACAAGAGGGCCGGATTGCCGCTGCCGGACGGGAACGCTGTCGCCAGATCTACCTGGCCCGCGAACGTCTCGAAGAAGCGGACGGGCTGGCCCGCGTACTCGTCGGGCACGTGCCGGCCGACGAACTCGACGATCCGCGTGCCATAGTCCGGCGATCCGACGGCCGGCGCCTGGGCCGCTAGGTTCGGGTCGTAGGGCGGGAAGGTTGATGTGTTGATCTGGGTGTACGGCATCAACTCCGGATCGAGCAGGTTGAGCAGGCGCGGCCCGTCCGGACCGAGCTGGACGACGTGGCGCTGGAAGAATTGGGTCGGGAAGCCCAGGAACGTGAACGTGCGGGAGGCGGGATACCCGAAGTTCTTGACGCCGCCGCGAAGCCGGAAGTATTGCCAGATCTGATCGTCATCGACGCGGAAGCCGGTGGTCGAGAAGTAGCGTGCGTCGCGCGGCGCCGGCAGGCTGTCGTCGAGGGGCGTAGGCAAGGCTACCGTCGTCGGCATGGCGGTCGGCTGGGTCATCGGCTGGGTCACCGCCCTGGCAACCGGCACCGTGACGCGCGCCCCGAGGATGTCGCTGCCGCCGCTGAGCCGATCCGTCCAGACGACGGTCGCCGGCATACCCGCCTCGCGCGAGCCGAACCAGACATCCGGCTCGTCCTGGTTTTCGTCGCCGACGGCGATCGGGAATTCGAGGCCCGTACCTAGACTCGACTTCCGCCATTTTGGCCGTTCCAGCAATAGCGAGTTCTTCAGGTAGCTCCAGGAGTAGCGACGACCAGGAGAGAGCGGCACGCGTCTGAGTTTCTGCGCCATTGTGT
>Ga0136611_10002784_pt1 | contig 12227 bp, 9 predicted proteins | sample AntDrymUQ2232306_2_FD_106645 | JGI IMG/M metagenome (GOLD analysis project Ga0136611, IMG submission 106645) | Polar desert sand microbial communities from Dry Valleys, Antarctica - metaG UQ223 (23.06) | ecosystem: Environmental > Terrestrial > Soil > Desert | place: Antarctica: Dry Valley... | reverse complement strand
TTGCTAGACCACAAATAAAAGATGTACAAAAAAAGAAAAGGGGAGAAGGGATTGATATCGTGCTTTGCATCGATGTTAGCGGGAGTATGCTATCTAACGATTTTTCTCCCAACCGGCTGCACGTGGCAAAAGAAATGGCCGCTGAATTTGTACGCAACCGCCCGGTTGACAGGCTTGGACTGGTTATTTTTTCGGGTGAAAGCTTCACCCAGTACCCCCTTTCAACCGACCATGAGGGGTTGTTGGAACAAATCATCGGCCTCAGAAGCGGTTTACTGGAAGATGGTACTTTAATTGGCGAAGGCCTGGCAACCTCTGTGCAACGCCTGTCTGGCAGCCAGTCAAAAACCCGGGTTGTTGTATTGCTGACTGATGGAAAAGAAGAAGCACCCGACACCAGGATCATTGACCCGGTTACTGCACTGGAGATCGCAAAAACAGCCGGTGTAAAAGTGTATACTATTGGAATGGGTTCTGACAGAGCCGTAGCGGTAAGTGAAGTGGCCGGCAGAAAGGTAGATCGCACCACACCATTTATTGATGAAACGCTCCTTAGGCGTATTGCAGCGCAAACAGGCGGTGCTTATTTCCGGGCAAAAAACAAAGAAAACCTCCAGCAGATATACGAGCAAATTGACCGGTTGGAAAAATCGAGCGTGGAGATATCGGAGAAAATAAAGTATGACGAACAGTTTCCCTATCTCATTATTGCAGCTTTGTTCTTACTGGCTGTATCCATTATTTTGAGGTATACATTATTACGTACATTTCCCTGATATGGCAGAAGGCATCATATATAAGTCGACAGGCAGCTGGTACTCGGTCAAAGACGAAAGCGGTAAATTTTGGAATGCCCGGATGAAAGGCATTTTTAAGCTTGATGCCATTACTTCTACCAATCCTATAGCCGTTGGCGACAGGGTGAGCTTTGAAACAGAGAACGAAGGGGAAAGCTCGGTCATGATCACCCGTATTCATGACCGTCGTAACTACATTAACAGGCAATCACCAAAAGTGCGTAGTCAGCATCATATTGTTGCCTCCAACCTTGATCAGGTGCTCATGCTCGCGACGCTGAAGGAGCCGCGTACTTCCCAGGGCTTTATCGACCGGTTTTTGGTTGCCTGCGAAATGTATCACATACCGGCAGCCGTTGTATTTAATAAAGCAGACATCTATAAGCAAAAGGAGCTGGATAAGTTTGAGGAATTGCGGACCATGTACGAAGGTGTAGGCTACAAAGTTTTCCTGGTGAGTATGCTCGACGGAACCGGGCTGGCGGAGCTCTCAGCCGAATTAAGAGGAAAGACCACACTTGTAAGCGGACACAGCGGTGTGGGTAAATCTTCTTTCATCAATGTTGTGTTGCCCGATAAAAATCTCAGAACCAAGATCATTAGTGGATGGAGCGGCAAAGGCCAGCACACAACCACTTTTGCTGAGATGTATGACCTTCCATCAGGCGGTTCTCTTATTGACACACCGGGCATGAAGGAGTTTGGTTTGGTGAACATTGAAAAGGCCGAACTGTCGGGGTATCTTCCGGAGATGCGGCAGCGGATGAACGACTGCCAGTTTCACAATTGCCAGCATGTGAATGAGCCTGGCTGCGCCATCAAGGAAGCAGTGCGCAATGGGGTAATTGCCGAGGAGCGATACATCAGTTATTACAATATTTTAGAAAGTCTGGGCGAGGAGAAGGAGTGGTAAATGTATCGGGCTCCAGGTGAATGCAATGAGGTTATAAGAATCAGCCCATGGTAGTCACGGCTGAATATAATGATGGCGTAATGATGCAGGGCTGATGGCTCCCTGTATGTTAACAAATGCCTGTGGGTTTCTGGCTTTTGCAATGCGGAAGCAGCGATAATTCCCTGGGGAAAGAAAGTTTGCCCGGGGCGTTTCTTCAATTGGGTGAAGAATGATGCCGCCTGCTCCGCAGAATTACTGCAGTACAAGAGTGCGACGCCACAGGAGCTCACCGTTGCGATGTCGCCGGTAAACAAAATCACCTGTTTAACCCGTGCGCTTCATATCGAGCCCCATTAGTTTTCCTTCCAAAACGCTGGCTAGTTCTATAACGGCTTTGTTTTCCCTTTTGTGTGCCTCAGCCATTTTAGTGGGAAGGAGGGAGATGCCGTTGTAGATGCTGTAGCACAATGTGAGGAGGTGTTTGCCAAAGGAAAAGTCCCAGTTGATAGCATCGAAGTCATCTTCTTTCCGGGTGAAGTTCACTTGCAGATCATTCTTTAATATGTCTGCGATGAGATAAAATCGTTGCAGGTTTCCGTCATCGTCAAGAACGGCTTCTGTACAACCAAGGGCGTTTCGTAGGGTAAGACTCATATAAGCAAGGTTTAATCATTGATAAGACAAGTAGCTATGCTTTTTTGTTGCATGATGGAATTGTTATCCTTTGAACCTGGGGGCTTTCTTAGATCCTGACGTACCATCGAGCATTTTTTCGGCCCCAACATTTCGGCCGTTTGAGCCGCAGCCATATTTAGATTTAAACAAGCTGCAGGAGGAGGTAAGTTGCAGCACAATAAGCAGGGTTAAAAAATAGCGGGCTGTTTTCATGGGGTGGGTTTCTAACTTAAAGAACGGGATATTCTTTCTATTTTACAAGCCTGCCTCGTTAACCGCGCTGAACCAGGCGGCATAATTAACGTAATTATTGGCAATTCGATTGATCTCTCCTTCCACCTTCTGGGGGGCGATGTCTTTTACTTTTTTTGCCGGAACCCCTGCGTACACAGCTCCGCCTTCGCACACTGTTTGCTCCAGCACCACGGCTCCAGCAGCAATGATGGTATTACTGTGCACGATGGCTCCATCCATTACTATAGATCCCATACCTATTAACACGTTATCGTGGATGGTACAGCCATGCACGATGGCATTATGACCAATGGACACGTTATTTCCTATAATCGTTTTTGTTTTGAGGTAGGTGCAATGTATCACGGCACCATCCTGCACATTGACCTTGTTGCCCATGCGGATACTGTTTACATCACCCCGTACCACTGAATTGAACCAGATGCTGCACTGTTTGCCCATTACCACATCTCCGATGATGGTTGCGTTAGGCGCTATGAAGCAGTCGGTATCCCAAATCGGCGCCTTGCCCTCCACTGGTACTATATAAGCCATCGTGTTTTGTTTTTGATTGCAGATGTACGATTTTTTTCGGGACCACTGATTACAATGATGAAGGGGACCGCTCATAGATTGTTGGGGGAGAATGATTAAATGATAAATGATGGTAAAGCATGCCGCCAGGCGTTATGCCAACGGTTCTGCACAGCTGCTTGTAGTCTCTCGTCACCCTTAACACTCTATCAAAGTTCCTCTTTCTCTCATCACCCTATCACTTCATCAACAATCACCCATCATTCAAATCAGCTGTTACTCTCATCACTTCATCAGGGGTCATCTTCATCATTCCATCAGCGGTCTGCGGTTACCTTTGCAGCTTATGAATCTGCGCCAGTTATTTTTAGCCCATGTGGCACAGACGTCGCCGGCACCGATGGCTTTGGAGATTGTGAAAGCGGAAGGGTGCACAATGTGGAATGCAGCGGGCAAAACATATATTGATGGCATTGGCGGTATCGCTGTTGCCAACGTAGGGCACAGGCATCCAAAAGTAGTGGCTGCTATACACGACCAGGTAGATGCCTACCTGCATGTTATGGTGTATGGAGAATTCGTTCAAAGTCCCCAGGTACGTTATGCTCAGCAACTTACTAACCACCTGCCTCCTTCACTAAATTCTGTTTACTTCACCAACTCGGGCACAGAGGCTGTGGAGGGGGCTATGAAGCTTGCCAAGCGGGCTACGGGAAGGTCGGGGATCGTTGCATTCGAAAACGCTTACCACGGGTCCACGCAGGGTGCACTGAGTTTGATTGGCGATGAATACTGGCGGCAGTCCTATCGTCCCTTATTGCCCGATGTGCACCACCTCCGGTACAATTCGGTAGAGGACCTGGAGCGGATTACCACAGAAACCGCCTGCGTGATCGTAGAAACGGTGCGGGCAGAAGCCGGCATTCTACCGCCGCAAAACAATTGGCTGACAGCGCTGCGTGAACGCTGTACGCACACAGGAGCACTATTGATTCTTGATGAAATACAGGCGGCCTTCGGTCGCACTGGCAAGCTCTGGGCATTTGAGCACTTCAACGTGGTACCCGACGTTCTACTGCTGGGCAAAGCGCTGGGAGGCGGCATGCCACTTGGAGCTTTCATTGCTAATAAGGTTATGATGGATCAGTTAACCCACGCGCCCGTGCTCGGACACATTACCACCTTTGGCGGGCACCCGGTTTGTTGTGCAGCCGGGCTGGCGGCATTTAATGCATTGCTGGAAGAAAAGATGTTTGATGCTGTAGCACAAAAAGAAGCCATTTTTAAAAGCTGTTTGCAACATCCCAACATAAAATCCGTGAGTTCTTTTGGCTTGTGGATGGCACTGGATTTTGGTTCTTTTGAGGTTTGTAAAAGCATGGTAGACCAATGTATGGAGCAGGGACTGGTTACAGACTGGTTCCTGTTTGCACCTTCCTGCCTGCGGATCTCCCCTCCACTTATTATTAGCGATACACAGATTCGCGAAGCCTGCAACATCATCAACGCCTGTCATTAAATTCGACAAAGGCATTAGATATAAAAAAAGCGATACATCGTTGTGCACCGCTTCTTAAAAATATGAACGAGGTTATCTAAAAGTCCATACCCAGGGCCACATAAAGTTTGGGCTTACCGCGGAAAACGCCGTCCATCTGCCAGGCAGCATCGAAGCGCACAAAATAACCCAGCAGGGTGCTCCGGGCGCCAAAGCCATACCCTCCTGCAAGCGGACCAATACCACCAGCTTTCAGCTTAACGATTACAGGATTGTTGATACCGTCTGGGCTGGCATAGGATGACGAAGGCCGTTTGATATTTAACGGCGATCCGTTCCAGGCAGTACCGAGGTCGAGGAACTGAACCAACTGAAAGTTCCGCAGCAGTGCGTTGTTGATGGGTCGATTTAAGAGGGTGCTGAAAACAGGCATCCTTACCTCACTGTTGAACACAACCGAATTGTTACCGTTAGCAATATTTTGCGTGAATCCCCGCAGGTTCACAGCCAGTGCCTGGTAGGCATAATTGGCAGACCGGTCGGGCTGATTATTTGGATCGAAGTAACGATAGGTGCCATCATCTTTTTGGTTGTTTCTGGGCGTTAACCAGCCATCGACGCCACCCAGGTAGTATACAACTTTTTGTCTGCCCCAGGAAAAGTCGCCACCACCTCGCACTGCCCAGATAACATTGCGGTAAATAGGAAGGTAGTAGCGGGCATCAAATCCGGCATTAAACAGGAACCTGTCCTTCGTGGTGATCTTTCCTCCACCCATTTGACCATACATATCTGAGTACACCTTCCAGCGCAGACCGTTCCATATATTGGTGGTGCGGTTGATCGCATTGTCGTGCACGTACTCCAGGGAGAGCTGTCCATAGGTTTTTCGCCGATCGGGGGTGATGAGGGCTTTTTCGAGTTGCGTGGTTGAAACGCCCTGCCCACCCCTGGTAAATGCTGTAAAAATATCCCGATCGAACCTTGGTCCTACGCGAACCCTTAGGCTTCTCACCCTGTCAAATGCAAAGTTGATGCGGGCGAGGTAAAAATTAGATATGCGTTTCACCAACTGGTCGTCCTGGCTCAGTGCGGTGTTGATGGTATCGATATAATCCTGGGACGAAGTACGGTAATAGGTGAAGCCCAGGTCTATTCGCTTGCGCAGGTTAGTAGCTTCAAATAAGATGTCATTGTCTTTCAGGTTCGGTGCCAGCCGGAAGCCACCAGAAATTTTATAATCCTCGAAAAGATCTACAGTTCCTACCCTCACCAGGCCGTTGATATCGTTGCCATTCGAAGGCTTGATAGGACCCGAACCGTTGGCGTAAGGCTGAAACCTGTTTACTGCCAGTGCTGTATTGTTTAGCCCGGCAACTACGTAATCGTTAAAGAACTTGGGTGGCTGGTAGGCAAATACCTTTGCTTTTTGCAGGATGGATTCTTCCCCGATCTCAGTAGATTCAAACACCTTTCCCAGCTGGGAGCTGTCTTTTGGCTCAGTACTGAATTCTGTCTGAAACGGATTGCTTGCTGCTGCTGTGTCCGACGCATCATCGTCTGCCATAGGTATGCCGCCTGCTACCTTGTTCTGCGTAACGATCTTTCTCATGTACTCGGTAGGTCTGACGGTTACATTGCGTCTGCGCAAAGTATTTTCGTCTACGCGAAGCCGGTAGAGAAACTTAAAATCTCCCTGCCTTGTTACTTCACTAACCAGCGTATTGTCGCCGGCGGTACGGGTTTCCAGGAGCCCGCTTCCATAATTGGTCAAAGGGAACGTGTACGACGAATCGTTGGAGGTTACAAAATAACCTACCGAATCAATGTCCGTTTTATTCCACTCTTTGAGCAGGCTGTCCACTTCGGCAACTGGAGGATTGCGGAGTATTTCGTCGCCAATAAAAACAAGCGTGTCGAGTCCGGCTTTCTCTGTTGTAAAGAAGCCTGCATAGCGGTTGTTGATACCACTTTCGTCGGAGACAAAAGTAAAGTGCGATGTATTGTACTGAGACGGGTAGCGGGCGTTACCGAATTTAATATTGCTCAGTTGCGACACCTGCTTGAATTCGCTTTTGTTCCAGTTGTCTACTAGAAATATATTATAGTGGAGTGAAGGTGATGCTGTATCAGAACCTACTGCCTGGGCAGAAGGACGATTACTGGAAAAAAGGATTCCGGTTTTGTTTGGAAAAGCGACGAAAGAAGCATCAAGATCGTCGTAAATATCATTGGTTATTTGCTCTGCGGTGCCCTTTTCAATGTTGTAAACAAATATGTCTGTTTGTCCACTTTTGACGGCACTTAGAATAAGTGTATTCGAGTTGAGCATATACTTCATGTCCTGCACCTGGTCGAACTGGGTGAGTTCCTGCTTCACCGCCCGAAAGCGGTTGACAGCATCATATACAAAGAGTCTCAATTTTCCCTTTTCACTGTAGATCACAGCCAGCCTCGTGCCCTTGCCATCCCATGCAAGAATGGGATAATTAGGGTTCACTTCATCTTCGCGGGTACGCACCCCATATTGCAACAGCACCTTGCGGTTAACAAAATTTTCGTTCAGCACCACACTGTACTTTCCTTGTTTAAACTCAACCACCGCATAGGTGAAACTACGCGGGAGGGGGTTGGCGTTAAAACGTATGAAATCTTTTTTACCTATTTCTTCCGAGATCGCCAATTGCCCTTTGGGTACGATCCGCCTTCCGCGGATGTCTTTGTAATAGAGTGCAGACTGCTCGGTCATGAAGTCCTGTAAGACTGACTTAAATTTTTTCTTTGCAATTTTTTGCGACGCGTTGTTCAGGTTACGGTAAATGCGGGAGAGATACAAAAGGTAAGTTGTTTTGCTTCTTCCGTATTTGTTGCCGAAATAATACCAGAAAGCATGGCCTGCCAGGAGGGGCTTTTCAAAAGCAAACTGGTAAAAATTATTGTAGCGGCCACTCAGTAAAGCACTCTTGAGCTGATCATCGAGGTCTGTGCTCCAGGTTTCGCCTGCATAGGCAATGTACCCATCTGTCAGCCATTTGGGAAGATCGAGTAAGGTTTGATTAGCAGCCATCTCGCCCAGGTCGTCGCCAAACAAAATGTTCTGCACCAGCACACCTGCAATTCCCTGTCTTACCTGCCTGCGCAGGTTGTTGTGGTTAGCATCGAAATAAAGCAGCATTTTGTTATTGACCAGTTTCGTAACGCCGCCACTATTTTGCCAGTCGATGCCCATACCTATGTTCGACTGCTGCATCTCATCGAAATTGTTATATAGTGCTATGTTGATGCGGCGTTGTAATCCAAATTCAACAAACTCCTCCAATTGAGGCAATTCCTGCTCTGCAACCTGTGCTACATATTTGCCTAATTCGAGACCATCCTGGCTGAAATACGTATTAAAGTTTTCTGTTTGATAATAGCGCCAATTGAATTTCTGATACTGCACCCTATTTTTACCGAACTCAACTGCACTTACCTGGGCGTGGGTATAGATAGAAAAAGAAGAAAAAGTAAGCAATAGCGGTACGATCCTTCCAAAAACTTTTTTCATATAGTGTGATTCGTAATTCGATAAGAAGCTGATGATTAGAAAGTAATTTGCAATTAAAAATACAAAAAAGCTGCATGTTAACCGTCCAACCTTTCACCTTCAATCCACTCCAGGAAAATACGTATGTAGTGTATAACGAAAAGAAAGACTGTTGTATTATTGACCCAGGTTGCTATTTTACTGCAGAGGAGTCGGCTTTGAGCTTGTTTATTGAACAGAACCACCTAAAGCCCCTCTTTTTGTTAAACACACATTGCCACCTCGACCATATATTTGGAAATGCCTTTGTGCACAAAACCTTCGGGCTCGTTCTTCACCTGCATGCCCTGGAAGAACAGGTACTCGCATTTGGAGCACTATCGGGTGAAAAATGGAATCTTCCTTTTGAACAGTATGAGGGCCCATTGAGTTTTATAAACGAACATTCGCAAATAACGTTAGGCAACGAGATACTAACGGTACTTTTCACGCCCGGGCATTCGCCTGGCAGTGTTTCTTTTTACAGTAGTGCCAATAATTTTATCATCAGTGGGGATGCCCTGTTCCAGGGAAGTATCGGCAGAACCGACCTGCCCGGAGGCAGTTTTGAAGTGCTTGCCCAAAGCATCCGGGAGCGCCTTTACACACTGCCCGATCAAACAGTCGTTCATTCAGGTCATGGTAGAGCCACAACCATTGGGGAGGAGAAGAAACATAATCCTTACGTCAGAAGTTTATAATGAATGTCCGTTGTTAGTCTCAGGCTTTTGAATTTTCCACTGCCTGTGGAACGATTGCGACAGCGGGCACTTTGTAGAGCTTTCCTACCAGGGGCAACCGGATAAACTCCTTCTTCTCTACAAGCCCAATAAACCAAAGGAATAGCAGTAATAAGAGGGTGGCCGTGCCCAATCCAACCAGCGTATTTTGCGTGAGCGCTCTCACACCCAGGTACATCAGGAAAATAACAACTGAGATGCCGACATAGGCGGTCAGCTTTCTAGCAGCGTACGGGATGTGGTAATGTTGTTGTCCCTGATAGTAACTCACCACCATCATAAAGCCGTAACAGATAAGGGTCGTCCAGGCACTGCCCCAGTAGCCCAGGTAAGGGATAGTGAGATAGTTCAGTACCAGCGTGATCACTGCGCCGCCTGCAGTGATATAAGCTCCGTAAATTGTTTTGTTGGTGAGCTTATACCAAACAGTCAGGTTGTAATAGATACCCAGGAACACATAAGCCAGTGCGATGATGGGAATGGTGCCTATTCCCTCAGCGTATTCAGGATGGTTTTTAACACCAACCAGGTACCTGCCCCAAATAGTATCTGCATAGAGCGACACCACTAAAAAAATAATGCAGCTGACAAGAACAAAGATCTTCATCACCCTTGCGTAGGTTTTGCGTGCATCAGTTTTTTTTGCTTCGCTGAAGAAGAAAGGTTCGGCACCCGTGCGAAAGGCAAGAATAAACATATTCACCAGTGCTGCTACTTTCCAATTCGCATTGAAGATGCCCACTTCAGTTTTGTTTCTTTCAAAAGAATAAGGCAGGCGGTAGTCAAGCATGATACGGCTCATCACTTCGTTGACCATTCCTCCCAGTCCAACGATCAGAAGCGGCCAGGCGTAAGCAAGCATTTCTTTCCAGAGCTGGCGGTTGAATCGCAGGCGTACATTGACCAATTCTTTGGTCAGAAAAAGGAGGGTCAGGGCGCTGGCGACCAGGTTGGCTATAAAAGTGTAAGCAATGCCCAGTTTTGGATCATATACCAGCAGGAGAAAACTATCCGGATTCTTTTGCAGGAGAGCCGGGCAGATCTTAATAAAGAAATAAGTAGTGGCTACATAAACGAAAATATTGCCCAGTTTGATGGCTGCATATTTCACCGGACGTTCCTGCTGTCTCAAGCGGGCAAAGGGCAGGGCAGACAAAGTATCGAGGGCGATGATCCAGGCAAACCAGGTTACAAATTCCGGCTGATCAGGTATCTTCCACAACTCTGCAATATAGGGTGCGTAGTAGAGCATGGCAGAAGTGAAGATCACTGTTGTGCCAAAAATGGAAATCAGGGACGTGCTATAAACATCTCCTTTGTACTGCTCATTCTGTACAAACCTGAAATAGGAGGTTTCCATTCCGTAAGTGAAGATGACATTCAGAAAGGTGGCATAAGCATAGGCAAGCGAAAAAATAGCAAAGGCATCTGCTGCAAATACATATGTAAGCCAGAAGGTTAGAAAAACATTTAAAAACCTTCCCAGGATGGTGCTGATGCCGTAGATCGCTGTTTGTCCTGCCAGTTTTTTTAAGCCACTCAATCAGAGTAATTTAGAACAAATTTAATCGGTGCTTTGCTTAACTTCTCCTAAGCCTGCATAATTTATTGCGCGGCAAAACGAGGGTTGGTAAGAAAGGAGGAGTCGGTGAGTGTGCGCAGGAAGGCAAGGAGTTCGTCTACTTCGGCATTGGTTAATGGAATGCCGTTTTTTAGCAAAGGATCAAGGGTAGAATTTTGCACAACACCCGTGCGGTAATGGTTGATCGCTGCTCTTACCGATCCAAACCGACCGTCATGTGCCCACTGTCCGTTTACCTGGACATTCCGCAAACTCGGCACTCTGAACTTCAAAGAATCTCCCTTATTGCCAGTCACGCCACTTCTACCAAAATCCTGGAGAAAAGCATCTATTGGCAAACCGGTGTTCCGATAACTGCCGTCGGTGAATAATGGTTCGGTGTGACAGGCGCTGCAATGGCGCGTGAAAACTTCGTAACCTTTCTGTTCCTGGCCGGTGAAGGTCAATGTTCCAGCCTTCACCTGGTCGTATTTTGAATTGGCTGATACCAGATTGATCACAAACTGCGAAAGTGCGCCGAGTATCCGGCTCGCTGTCACCGCCCTGTCTCCGTAAGCTGCCTGAAAGGAGCGCTGGTAGGCTGTATCCCGCGCCAACTTTACCACAATAGCATCCATTGTTTCTGCCATTTCCACCGGCGATGTTATGTGGCTTAAAGCTACCTGCTCCAGGGTTTGCGCCGAACCGTCAAAGTTGTAAGCACTGAACCATGCGAGGTTTGACAAACTCAGAGGATTACGCCTTGTATGCGCATTATTGTATCCATGTCCAAGGTCGTGATCCTTGGTGGTGAAGGCGGCAGTCTGCTGGTGACAGGAGCTGCAGGGAAAATTGCCGTCCAGCGAAAGTCTGCCTTCGTAAAAAAGCTTTCTGCCCAATTCAAAACCCTCCTTGCTTACCGGATGGTTGATAAAGCTGTAGCTCGGTTGAGGGAAACCTGCGGGTCTGGAGAAAGGGAGCGGAGTGCCATGGAATTGGTCTTTCTTTTTACATCCGTCAAAGAGGAAAGGGATGGTGATGCACCAACCCAGCAAGGATATAAGAGTAAGAAAATACTTCACAGTTCTAAACTATACAATTTAGGAAACAAAAGTCAGGAGAGACCGTCCATGTTAGGTTTCCGTCTTCCTTCTTTAATGGCGCCCCACAATTTTTTGCCCATCAGCCGTTGCTCCCTGGTATTTTTAGAAGGCCTAGTTGCTATGCGTGCTTTCTTTTTATGCAAGGCGGCTTCCACAAGTGCGTTAATCTTTTTTACTACCTCGTCTTTGTTCTGTAACTGCGTTCGAAAGGTTTGTGCTTTTACTACAAGGCTGCCTTCTTTGTTGATCCTGTTAGAGAGCTTATGAAGTACCAGAACTTTTTGTTCATTGGTGAGCAGACTCGACTGAGCCACATCAAGAAAGCCGATGACGGCTGTTTCCACCTTGTTTACATTTTGCCCGCCCTTTCCACCACTTCGGGTAGTTTGCAGTTTTATTTCGGAAGAAAGATCTTGTATCATAATTGTTAGTAGGATCCACTTTGAATACAGGGCGCTAAGTTCGCCATTAAAAAGACCTGGCTTCAGGTTGTTTAACTTCATTGGTTCATGAGAGTTGTTATTCAAAGGGTTTTGCAGGCTACCGTGGAGGTTGATGGAAAAGTTACCGGAGCCATTAGTCGCGGGCTACTGATCTTTGTGGGAATAGAGGATAGGGATGACGG
>Ga0136611_10002783_pt1 | contig 12228 bp, 11 predicted proteins | sample AntDrymUQ2232306_2_FD_106645 | JGI IMG/M metagenome (GOLD analysis project Ga0136611, IMG submission 106645) | Polar desert sand microbial communities from Dry Valleys, Antarctica - metaG UQ223 (23.06) | ecosystem: Environmental > Terrestrial > Soil > Desert | place: Antarctica: Dry Valley... | reverse complement strand
GGTCGGTGTCCCGGTTCGACGAGGAGGAGTTCGACGGCGATCCCGCCTACCACATCGCCGCGACGGTCCCTCGCACCCTGATCGACGCGGTGACCGCCAACACCCTCGACGGCGAGCTGGTCGAGGTGGATGTCTGGGTCGGGCGGGACGGCCTCGATATCTTGCGGGTCGTGGTCCGGGAGACCAGTGCGACCGGCTTCGACGACCTCTCCCGTTGGATCCTCGATGTCTCCGACCATGACGAACCGGTGACCATTGACCCACCCGTCTGACCAGGCCGGCGCCAGCGTCCCGGGGCCGCACCGGGGTGTCCTGACGGTCGCTCTGGCGGTCGTCTTCCTCGGCGCGGTCGACCTGACGGTCGTCGCGACCATCCTGCCCAGCCTGATCACCGACCTTGGCCTCAACTCGGCCGATGTCGACCGCCATATCTGGGTGGTCAACGCCTACCTGATCGCCTATCTCGTCAGCATCCCGATCGTCGGCAAGATCAGCGACCGGATCGGCCGGATCGTCACGCTCCAAGCCTCCCTCGCCGTGTTCGCGATCGGCTCGGTGATGTGCGCCACCGCCGACGGATTCGCGGTCCTGGTCGCCGCCCGGGTGGTCCAGGGCGCCGGTGGCGGCGCCCTGCTGCCGACTACCATGGCCCTCGTCGGGGACGTGGTGCCCCGGGCCCGCCGCCAGGCCGCCCTCGGGCTGGTCGCGGCGGCCGACACGATCGGATGGGCGATCGGTCCGATCTGGGGCGCCGTGGCGGTCGCCCTCCCCCTGGGCGGTGACCAGGCCTGGCGCCTGGCGTTCTGGGCCAACGTGCCACTGGCGGCGGTAGGCATGGTCGGCCTGGCCCGGACGGGTCGTGGGGTGCCCCGCATCGGGGGCGATCGATCCCGGCTCGACGTCGTCGGCCTGATCCTGCTGGCGGTCGCGCTGACCCTCGGCACGATGACCCTCTCCTCGGGCGGCGAGTTGGGCGGGACCGCCACGAGCGGCACCCGCGCCTTCGGCGGCTCGACGAACCCGCTCGCCGGCTACCTGGTCCCCCTCGGACTCGGTGCGCTGGCGGTCCTCATCGTTCTGGTCTGGTGGGAGCGCCGGACGGCCGCCCCGATCATGCCGGCATCCCTGATCGCCGCTCCGGCGTTCCGGGGCTCCCTGGCTGCCAACTTCCTGGTCGGGATCACCCTGATCGTCGCCATGGTCAACGTCCCGGTCGTCGTCGCCCTGACCGTCGCCAGCGATCGGGTCAGCACCCTCAGCGCGTCGTTGCTGGTCCCCTACACGGGGGCGATGACGGTGATGGCCTGGCTCGGCGGCAGGATGGCCGCCCGGTGGGGAGATCGCCGCACCGGCATCGCCGGACTTTGCCTCGCGGCCCTCGGCTACGCCGCCGCTTGGTCGCTGCTCGATGGCGACCGGCTCGCGCTGGTCTCACCGGCGTTGCTGGTCGCCGGGGCGGGCTTCGGGATGGTCATCGCCCCGATCGGCTCAAGTGCCCTTGCCGTGATCCCCGGGGCGGTCCGCGGTCTCGGCGCCGGTCTCCTGATGGTCGCCCGGTTGCTGGGCATGACCATCGGCATCTCGGTCCTGACGTCCTTCGGCGTCCAGCGCCTCCAGCAACTGACCGGCGACCTGGAACCGATCAGTCCCGGGCCTGGCGAGACGACCGGCCAGTTCCTGGTCCGCCAGCAGCGCTACATCGAAGATGTCGCCATCCCGCTCGGGGTCCGGGTCGTCGAGGAGACGTTCTTGATCGCCGCCGTCCTGACCCTCGCCGCCGTGATCCCGGTCGCGATGATGGGTCGCCAGGGAATGGGCGAAGACGGGGCTCCGATGCTCCGGGAATAGCGGCCGCCGTCTCGACGGACGCACCGGCCCGATCAACGCCGCTCGATGGATCGGAGCGGAAATCAGGAGGTCGGCGCGGCCAGGGCGGCCCGCAGGCGAGCCATCCCGGCCGCGACCGGAGAGACCCCATCGAAGAGGGCCGATCCGACGACGACCTTGGTCGCGCCCGCGTCGCGCACGGCGGCGATCGTCGCGGCGTTGACCCCGCCATCGACCTGGATCGCGATCTCGCGGCCGGTCGCGGCGATCATCTCGGCGAGCCTGCTGATCCGGTCCAGCGCACCCGGGATGAAGGACTGGCCACCGAACCCCGGGTTGACGCTCATGACCAGCACCTGGCCAACGATCGGGAGCACGGCCTCGACCGCCGCGAGCGGCGTCCCCGGGTTGAGCGTGGCGCCCGCCACCATCCCGGCCGCATCGATGGCCTGGATCGTCCGGTACAGATGTCGCGTGGCCTCGACGTGGACGGTCAGGCAATCGGCCCCCGCCGCGGCGAACGCGTCGACGTAGCGTTCGGGATCGACCATCATCAGGTGGACATCAACCGGCAGAACGGTAGCCCGGCGCACGGCCGCGACGATTGGCAGGCCGATCGAGATGTTGGGGACGAATAATCCGTCCATAATATCGACGTGGACGTAATCGACCCCGGCTGATTCCGCCTCGGCCAGTTGGTCACCGAGACGCAGGAAGTCGGCTGTCAGGATGGACGGTCCGATGATGATGGCCGGCTGGGACACGCCCGGGCTCCCTTCATCCGTGATCGTACGAGGAGCCGGGAGCGCCGGGGCGGCGTTCCCGGGAGGAGTGAGTCGCTCGCATGGCAGACACATCGGCCCGCCCGCGCCAGGGGCGCCTCGCCTTTCCCCGCCAGTCGATCGCCGGGGCCGCGCTGCTGATCATCGCCTGGCCGATCGCCTGGTCTGGGCGAGAACCGTGGACATGGTACACGTTCGTCCCCCTCTGGCTGGGCTACATCTTCTCCCTCGACGGCATCAACCTGATGCGCACCGGGACCTCGCTCCTCACCCGTTCGCGGCGCGAGTTCGCCTTCCTCTTCCTGACCTCCGCTCCCCTCTGGTGGATCTTCGAATTGTTCAATCTCCGCATCGATAATTGGTACTACACGATCCCCTTCGCGTACACGCGGCTGGAATACGTCGTCCTGGGCTCGATCGCCTTCTCGACCGTCGTGCCGGCCATCTTCGAGACGGCAGATCTCTACCGGTCCCTGATCCCCCGCCGCCCGATCCGGTGGGTGGCGGCGTTCGCGGGCGGGCGGGGCTGGATTGGCTCGGTGGTCCTCGGCCTGGTGATGGTCGGCCTGCTGTTCCTCTTTCCCGGAGAGGCCTACCCGCTCGTCTGGATCAGCGTCTTCTTCCTGATCGACGGCATCAACCGCCGCCTCGGCCTTCCCAGCATCACCGCCCAGACCGCGGGACACCGCTGGGACACCGTCGCCATCCTCATCCTGGCCGGCCTGACCTGCGGGTTCTTCTGGGAGATGTGGAATTACTGGTCGGTGCCCAAGTGGACCTACTCGGTCCCCTACGTCGGCATCTTGCCGGTGTTCGAGATGCCGATCCTCGGCTACCTCGGCTACATCCCCTTTTCGCTGGAAGTCTTCGCCCTCTACCACCTGCTCCGTCGCGCCCTCGGCCCGACCAGACCCGGCTACGTGTCGTTCGACGACCTCGTCACCGCCGACCGGACATCCGACGAGGGTAACGGTCGCGGTACCATGGGAGGCCCTATCCGGTCGCGACGTATGTCCTGAACCATCGCGTTGACCCCCTTTTCCGCCCGTGCCTATACTGGGTGGCGGTCCGGCACGGGCAAGCGTCTCCCGCCACCGGTTCCGGCCGCTCGCGTGTCCAGCTCGTCAGGCGGAGTGGCCGGTGAACATCCTCGACAAGTTCGAGCAATCGTTCGAGCGTCTGATGGAGGGCTCGATCGGCCGGCTCTTCCGCAGTCCGATCCAACCGGCCGAGATCGGCCGCAAGCTCGAACGGGCGATGATCTCCCGCCAGGTCATGTCGATCGACGGCATCCTGGTACCCAATGACTACCAGGTGACGATGCACCCGCTGGACATGGTCCAATTCGCCGACTACATGACGTCCCTGACCAAACAGATGGAGGCCTGGATCGCCGAGACGGCCCAGGATCGGGGCTTCAAGACCGTCGACCGGGTCAGGGTGCAGATCGCCGCGGACCAGGGTGTCCCACGGAGGGCGATCCAGATCACCGCCGCGATCGCCGACCGCCCCTCGATCACCGCGTCGGCCCAGGAGGAGATCCAGCGGACCGAGGTCTTCCGGGTGATCCGGGAGACCAGCGGGATCACCCCCGTCCGGCTGCTCTTCATCGACGGGCCGCGGCAGGGTGAGGAGGTCGTCCTGCGCAAGGCCGTCACGACACTCGGCCGGGCCCTCGACAACGACATCATCTTCGAGACGGGCGATGTGTCACGTCATCACGCTCGTTTGGAATTCGCCGGCCAGGGCCTGAAGGTCATCGACCTCGACAGCACCAATGGCACTCGCGTCAATGGCAAGGTGATCCGATCGCATGCGGTGCAGGTCGGCGACGAGGTGACCTTTGGCACCTTGAAAGCGTCGGTCCTGCCCTACGCCGGCACGGCCTGACGGGAACGGCGTCCACCCATGCCGACGTCTCTCCCGGCCGATTGGTTCCTCCTGCTGTTGCGGCTCCTGTTCGCCTTCCTCCTCCTCTTCTTCCTGTGGCAGTTGTTCCGGGTCCAGGTCCGCGAGCTGGTGGCCCTGGCGATCCCCACCCCGGACGCGGGTCAGGCCACGACTTCGCGCGATCGGCGGGCGACACTGGTCGTGACCGACGGGGCCCGCGGTGAGTTGGTCCCGGGGACGACCTTCGTCGTCACGGATCGGGCCACCGTCGGTCGCCGGACCGACGCCGACATCCAGCTTGATGACCCCTCGACATCCGCCGACCACGCCGAGCTCCGGTACTCGAATCAGGACTGGTGGGTCGCGGACGCCGGCAGCACGAACGGTACACTGGTCAACGACCGGGCGATCTCCGCGCCGACCCGCATCCGCGACGGCGATGTTGTACAGTTCGGACGAATCCGGATGGAGTTCACCATCGGCCGCTGATTCTCGATGGATCAGCCACTGCGGTTTCCCGGTGTGCGTTTCGCCCCGGCACGTGTGGAAAAAAGGACCTGCCCGTGGCGACGTCGGAACTCCAGGTCACCGGTCGAAGCGGTCTTGGCCGACCCGGCAATCCCACGTCCCGATCGGGCGCCCTTCCCTCTCCCGTGCTACTCGCGGCGAGGCGAACTTCCTCCGACCCGCGCGCGCGACGCCTGGTCACCCGTATGGGAGCCGGGCTGGCGTTCGCCCTCCTCGCCGGCGTCATCGCCCTGGTCGCTGTTCGCGTCACCTACTCCGGGCGTGTCTATCCCGCCGTCCACGTCGCTGGCGTGTCGATGGGCGGCGATTCGCGGGCGGAAGCCCGTCAAGCCATCGCGACGCTGGCCAGCGAGATCGAGCGTGGCACCTTCCTGTTCAGCTTGGGTGAGCGGGCGTTCGCCCCCAGCCTGTCCGAGCTCGGCGTTGCGGTCGACGTCGACCGGACGGTGGCCCAGGCCTACGGACTAGGCCGCCAGGCGAACGCCGCCGATCGCCTGGCATGGACCCGGGACCTGGTCCGCGCCGACCAACGATCGCCCCTGTTCGTGACGTTCGACCGTGCCCGCCTCGATCTCTATTTCGATGGGCTCGACCGCGAGATCGGGCCCCCGCCAAAGAACGCGACCATCTCGGTCCAGGGGAGCGCGGTCTCTATCGTGCCCGAGGTCGATGGTCTACTCGTCGACCGGGCCGCGACCGAGGCCGCCATCCGCCAGGCCATCACGTCACTCTCTCCGGTCTCGATGCCGCTGCCGACGGACGTGTTCCGGGCCACGGTCCGATCCGTCGACCTGACCGCCGTCCAGGCCGAGATCGCAGCGGCGCTCGAACGGCCGCTGCGGGTCTCCTTCGAGGGGGATGTCTGGGACATCGCGCCGGCCGAGATCGGTCAGTTTGTGGTCCTCCGCGAGGACGCGGCGAAGACCGGGGCGGTGGCTGTCTCCATGGATCTCGACCGGGGCCGCCTGGTCCCCTGGCTCGACGAGACATTCCGGCCCCGCGTCGACCGTGACCCCGTCGATGCCCTCGTCGGGTGGAACCAGGGTCCGGTTTCGATCGAGCCTAGCGTCGATGGCATCCGGCTCCGGCCGAGCAGCCTGGCCGACGAGATCGCTACCAGCTTCACGGGCGAGCACCGGACCGTCCAGGTGCCGGTGAACGTGGTGCCCCCTACCGTGGATAGCGACAACCTGGCGGCCTTGGGCCTGACCACGCTCCTGGCCCGGGGCGCGTCCAACTACGCGGGTTCGACCTACGACCGGTCGACGAATATCGCCGTCGGCACGTCGCTCATGAATGGGACGCTGGTGCCGCCGGGTGGCATGTTCTCCTTCAACGGGGCCATCGGCGAGATCACCGAGGACAAGGGCTACGTCGAGGCGAAGGTGATCCAGGCCGAACGGATCGGCAAGGACATCGGCGGCGGCATCTGCCAAGTCTCGACGACCGTCTTCCGCGCCGCGCTGCTCGCGGGGATGCCGATCGGACAATGGTGGCCCCACACCTACCGGATCAGCTACTACGAGCGCGACGGCTGGGGACCCGGCTACGACGCCTCGATCCTGCAGTTGGGCGACGATCCGTCCCAATGGGGGGACTTCACGTTCCGGAACCCGACCGACGCGTGGCTCCTGGTCGAGTCATGGGCCACCGGGGCCGAGGTGGTCGTCAATCTCTACGGTCCGGAATTGGCGCTCGACGCCCAATTGAGTGAGACCGAGACCGGCAAGACCATCCCGATCGACCCTGACCTGGAGGTCGTCAATGAGGACCTCGACCCCGGCACGATCGAGCACACCGAACTGCCCGAGGAAGGACTCGAGGTCTGGTTCGTCCGTGACGTCTACGACGCGAATGGGGTACTCGTGGAGTCCCGGAAGTTCTACACGCTGTTCCACTCGCGCGGGAACGTCTGGCAGGTCAGTCCCGACATGCGTGGGCAATCGCCGGCGGCGTTCCAGTGATGCGGCCAACATCGGAGGCGGTGTCGTCGGGCAGCCCGACCGGCCCGGCCCGGATGCCGGGCAGTTTCTCGCTGGTCCTCCCGGCCCACAACGAGGAAGAGAATATCGCGATCGTCGTCGCCGATGCCCTGGCGACCCTCCCCGCCTTCGCCGACCCCTTCGAGGTCATCGTCGTTGACGACGGCAGCCGCGACCGCACCGGCGAGATCATCGATGCCCTGGCGCGGGAGGACGCTCGGGTCGTGCCCGTCCACCACCCCGTCAACCAGGGCTACGGCGGTGCCCTGCGGACCGGGTTCAAGACGGCCACCGGCGACCACGTCATGTTCATCGACGCCGATCGCCAGTTCGACATCGCCGACATCGCCCTGCTCACCTCGTTCGTGCGTGACTTCGATGTGGTCGCCGGGTTCCGTCGCGAGCGCAACGACCCGCTGATCCGCCGCGTCAACGCCGAGGTCTTCAACGTCGTCGTCCGGGCCCTGTTCGGCATCCACCTCCGCGATATCGACTGCGCTTTCAAGATCTTCCGGGGTGACTTGCTCCGCTCGATCGACCTCTCGGCCCCCGGCGCCCTGATCAACACCGAGATGCAAGCCAAACTACGCCGCCGCGGGGCGACCGTCCAGCAGGTGGCCGTGAACCACTATCCCCGCGTCGCCGGCACGGCGACCGGCGGCAACCCGACCGTGATTCTCCGCGCGATGCGCGAGACCATCAACCTCTTCGTCGAGATGCACAGCGGTGAGCTTGGCGAGGGCGAACGGCGACGAGGCCCGGTCCGCATCGTCGTGGACACCGCCTCGGCCGCCGGTGAGTTCGGCGCCAAAGTGGTCAGCCACCTCACCAAGCGCGGCTCGGTCCGGCGCTAGGCGGGGCATCGCCCGCCGGGCGGCCATCGCCGATCATGCCCCCGTCGGGGTCGCCGACATGACCTGCCCGGCGACCTCGGCCGCGCTGGCGCCGGTCTCCACCAGCACCGTTTTCCGCCGCGCCGTCTGTCCGGAGACGACCGATACTCGCGACTTCGGCACCCCGAGCGCGTCGGCGATCACCTCGACGAGGGCCGAATTCGCTCGACCGTCCACCGGCGCGGCGGCCAACCGCACGGTGATCGCCCCGTCGTCCGCCACGCCGGTGATCTCGGTCCGGCCCGCGCGGGGCGTCACCCGGACAGAGAGCAACCACCCATCCCGGTGTTCCCGGACGGACGGCGTTGCCGCCTTCACGCGACCTGGCGCGCCCGGGCGGTGCGGGATGCCCGCAGGGAGCGAGCGACCTCGCCCATCGTCCCGGCCGGGATGACCGGGCGGCCGAGCCGCGTCGAAACCTCGTCGAGCGTCAGGTCGTCGAGCAGAGTGCCGGTCCGGTCGGAGAGCATCCGCGAGGAGATGAAGAGCGGGGCGTCGTCCCCGGTCTCCCCGAACTCGACGATAAGGTCAGAACCGGTCAGTAGGCCCGAAACGGTGATCTCCCGGCCCAGGTAGCGATTCTCGACCGACACCGTCTCGAGTTCGGCCCCCGTCCGGGCGTTGAATCGTTCGACCTCGGCCCGCATCGTCGGGTAGATCAGCGTGCCGCAGGCGACCGTTCCCCGAGCCCCGGCGAAGGCGTCCGGACGCGTCCGGCGCAGGTAGCGGCGGGCGTCCTCGAGGAAATGGCGGGTGATCCCGATACCATCTTCGATCTGTGGGAAGCCGTCGTAGCGCGACGCGGGCGGCACCTCGCGACCGGACATCAGATAAAACTCGTCCCCCAGGTGGAAGAACGTCTCGCCCCGTTCCCGCCGGAACCGCGCCTGCCAGGCCTCACTCTGGTCGATCACCGCGGCGGCCTCATCCGGCTCGTAGCGGCGGACAGAGATTTGCTTGCCCGGCAGGAGACGCATGCACGTCCTCGACATCCTGACCTGCTTGCTCTGCCGCTCCTGGCCGTGTTTGGTCAACCCGACCGGCACCGCGGCGATCGAGAGCAGCCGCGGCCCGAAGCTCGCCAGGTCCCCCAGGCTGCGGTCCAACTCCACGCCATCATTCACACCCGGGCAGAGGACGAGCTGGGCGTGGAAGTCGATCCCGGCCCGTTCCAGCCGCGACAGGTGGTCCATGACGAAGGCGCCCTTCGGGTTGCCGACCAGGGCGACGCGCAGGTCCGGGTCGGTGGCGTGGACGGAGACGTGCATCGGGCTGACCCGCTGCTCCTCGATCCGCAGCCAGTCTTCCTCGGTCAAGTTCGTCAGGGTCACGAAGCTGCCGTAGAGCATCGAGTACCGGTAATCGTCATCCATCACGTAGAGCGACCGCCGCATGCCCTTGGGAATCTGCTTGATAAAGCAGAACGGGCAGGCATTCTCGCAGACCCGGACCCCATCGAAGGTCGGGTCGGTAAAGGTGATGCCCCAGTACTCGTCGCCTTCCAGATCGAGCTGGAAGGTCGTCTCGACCTCTCCCCGATGGGCGACCAGGGTCACGGTGGCGGACTGGGCATGGAACTGGAAATCCAGCGCGTCGTCCGGCGTCCGGCCATTGACGGACAGCACGCGGTCGCCCGCCGTCAGTCCCAGTGAGGCGGCGAGCGACCCCTCGGCGACGGCGGCGATCAGACCGGGCGTCTCGGGGGCGAGGGCGACGCGGCGGCGGGAGATGTCACTGACGACGGGCATGGCGAAAGCACGGACCTGACGAGCTGGCGGGCGACCAAACCGGATGGGATCGTCCGCGCTCGGCGGACGTTACGTCGACACGATGGTACCACGGGGGCACGGAGACGGGAGACGGCAGGCGGCAGACTGACGCACGAAGGGCTCGGGGAACATGCGGGACTTGCGGGCGTCAGGTTGATGAGGGGCGGCGGTAGTGCAGAGCGACCCAGTCCTCCTCGGTCGTCCTCTCCTCCAGAACGAGGCCGCTGGCGCCGAAGGCGGCCACCACGTCGTCCTCTTTGTCCTCGATGATCCCGCTCAGCAGCAGCGACCCACCGGGGGCTACCCTGGACACGAGCCCGACCCGGATCTCGATCAGGATGCGGGCGATGATGTTTGCCAGGACGACGTCGTATGGCCCCGGGAACGGGCCGTCCAGCTCGGCCAAACCTAATTCGATCGTGACCCGCCCCTCCACCCCATTACGGGTGACGTTCTCCCGCGCCGAGCGCACCGACACCGGTTCGATGTCCACGGCATCGACCGTGACCTCGGCCAGCAATGCGGCCGCGATCGCCAGGATGCCCGTCCCGGTCCCCACGTCGAAGACGCGGTCCCCGTCTCGGACGGCCCGCTCCAGGGCCATCATGCAGAGCCGGGTCGTCGGATGGGTCCCGGTCCCGAAAGCCATGCCCGGGTCCAATTCCACCACCACGTCGTCGCCCCGCCGCTCCCACTCGCGCCACGGCGGCCGGACCACCACCCGCTGCCCGACCCGAACGGGAACGAAATGGTCCTTCCAGGCGTTGGCCCAGTCCTCCTCGTGCCGGGTCGTGATCTCTAGGGGGCCGACGGGCCGCATCTGGCCGATGAAGCCCAGGGCGCGCCGCACCTCCGGGAACGAATCGTCGGCCACATCGACCGCCGCGACGAACGTGCGGAGCATCACCGGGCGGCGGGTATCGACCGCGACTCGGTCCCCGTCCCGCTCCTGCGTGAAGGGTTCCTCGATCACCACGCCCTCGTTGTACCCGATCCCGGCGAAGACCTCGGCGACGGACTCGACCGCCTCGTGGTCCACCTGGACGGCGAGTTCGAGCCAGGCGCGCGTGGCATCCGTCGTCCCGGTACCGTCCCCGGTCTTTCCCGGTGTCTCGTCCGCAGGGGCGATCACAGGGCGATCTGGTCGACGTCGCCGACGTTCAGACGAGCGGCATGGCCGCGGACATTGGCCCGCTGACCGATGACCGAGTGTTCGATCACGACCGACTCGACAGTCGCCCCGGCATCGATGATCGCGTCCCGGACCACCGCGTCGCGCACCGTCACGTTCTCGCCGATGCTGGCGTAGGGGCCGATCACGGCCCGTTCCAGCGTCGCGCTGTCGGCCACCACCGAGGGCTCGATGATCGTCACCCCCTCCCGCGCCCGGGCGGAGGGAGCCATCCGGTCCAGCAGGTAGGTATTCGTGCTGAGCAAGGCCTCGGCGTTGCCGCAGTCCTCCCAGGCGGTCACCGGGGCGGTGATGACCTTGGCTCCCCGGTCGATCATCAACTGGAAGGCGTCGGCGATGAAGTACTCGCCCTTGGTCTTGATCCCTTTCTCGATCTGTTCGTCGATGGCGGCGTAGAGATCGGCCATCCGCCGCACGTAGTAGATGCCGATCACGGCCAGCTTGGAGATCGGTTCTTGAGGCTTCTCGATCAACCGGACGATCCTGTCCCCCTCGACCACCGCGATGCCGAGTTGGGACGGGTCCTCGACTTCCTTGGTGTACATCACCGCGTCGGCGTCCGCGGTCGCCAGGCCCGAGAAGTCGGCTTCGAAGATCATGTCCGGGAACAGGATCAGGGCATCGGTGTCTCCCGCGACGAGGTCGCGGGTCCGGATGATCGCGTCCGTCTGGCCCAGCATCTCGGGCTGCTCGACGAAGACCGACGGGACATCGTAGTTGGTCGCCGCCCAGCGCTCGATCTGGTCACCGAGGAAGCCGGTGATGAAGACGAGTTGGGCGGGGTTCACGTGCAGGACCCGGTCGAGGACGTGGGCCAGCATCGGCTTGCCGGCCAGGCCGACCAGCGGCTTCGGCTTACTCCAGGTCTGCGGTCGCAACCGCGTCCCGAACCCCGCCACCGGCAGAATGATGTCCATCCACTCTCCCCCGTCACCAAACCGTCGACCTGCCGTCGCATCCCACGTCGCCACAATCTACCACCGAGTGCCCCGCCCGGCGCGGCAGGTCATGGCATTCGTCGGCACAACCGCGCCGCCGCGGGCCTCGCTCTGAACGCACCGGCGACCAACGCCCCGGTCTCGCCGGGCACCTCACGGTCATCCGCGATTCGTCAGGTAATCCCGCCGCGACAGTGGGATCTCGCGCCGGTGAAGCGTGCCGGCAGGTGCGCTCAGCGATCGCGCGTCAGCGTGGTGATCCATTCCCGAGCCGCCGGGTGACTGGCGATCAGTTCTTCCGAACGGCCCGACCTCGTATTCGGCATAGGTCAAGCCGGGTGCCATGATCGTGCCGAGCAGCGTGAATCGGCCTCCCGGCCGGAGGTGAGCCAAGGCCAGGTCCCTCCCGGGACGACATGCCGCGCCC
>Ga0136611_10002782_pt1 | contig 12231 bp, 8 predicted proteins | sample AntDrymUQ2232306_2_FD_106645 | JGI IMG/M metagenome (GOLD analysis project Ga0136611, IMG submission 106645) | Polar desert sand microbial communities from Dry Valleys, Antarctica - metaG UQ223 (23.06) | ecosystem: Environmental > Terrestrial > Soil > Desert | place: Antarctica: Dry Valley... | reverse complement strand
GACGAAGGAGGCGGTGGTCACCGGCGAGGTTGTGGTGAACAAGGAGCGCACCACCGAGGGCGAGGAGATCGCTGATACGGTACGGCGCACCGAGGTACACGTCGATAAGTCCGGCGATACCACCCGCAAGCCCGACCGCCCTAGCTAAGCGTCAGTCGCGCTGCGCATAGGGCGCGCGACATATCTCCACCCTGTCGCGTGCGGGAAAGCCCCCACTTCCGGTTGCCGAGCCGGTTTTGGGGGCTTTCCTCCGTGCGGCTCTAGCGCGTAAACGGGTTCTTCGCGGCGCGAAGCGGCCAGACCACGCTCCAAATGGACTCGTGACAGGCGGTAGGGGATCGTGTCGCGGTTGGTGGCGGCCGTATGGATCACTTCTACGGTCGGGGACGGCTCAGTCTGGAGAACACGAGCGGCCAGAGTGTGACGCTGTACCTCCCCATCGGCACAGTCTTTCCGCCGGAAAACCCGGCCGACCAAAACATCGTGGCATATCAGTCGCGCGAGGAGGTGCAGAATACCGTGTTGCGCGGTCAGGCCGGTGGAGGCATACGGGTGGCAGCGCCAGTGTTGCTGGCGGCCGGGGCGGCTGGCCTGGGTGTGCTCCTCCGCCGATAGCGGAAGCGCACCGCGTCGGGACGTCTCCCTACAGGTGGCGGGTAGACCACCATACAGCTGACCTCCACGCAATGGAGATTGCGGTGCATCGGCGTGCGTTCCCAGATATCGGCTGGGATGCGGAAGCAGAGCGTCGCTACGCCCTCAACAGTGGCGTGACCACACGGACGATGTTGGCGACCACGTTTTGCACGTTGGCATTGTCGCGCCAGAGCAGCTCTACCTGGTCATTCATCATCTTCTCCACCTCCGGCCAGACCGCGATGGACGGCGGCGTCTGCGCGTACTGGCCGCCGTCAGCGAAAATGCGCGTGCTCTTCGGTGGGTGCTGGTTGAGCACGTCCGGGTGATTAAGCACGGAGGCTCGGGCGCTGGCGACGCCACCCTCACGCGTGAAGGTCATGACCGACTCCTTGCTGGTCAGGTGCTTGATCAGCTCCCACGCCTCATTCTGACTCTTCCCCTGCGCCGGAAGCACCCAACCACTCCCACCTCCTCCCGCTACCTTCTTACCCTTCCCCACCGGCACGTGCGTCACGTCCCACTCGAATGAGGAGATTCGCCGTAGCTGGCCGGTTGTGCCGGTGACCGCTTCGAGCATGGCGGAACGCCCGCTCTCAAACATCACCCGGTCGCCGCCCTCCTCCACAATGCGCTGCGGGGTGGGATGGACCAGGTGCCGGTGCATCAGCTCTTGCAAGTAGCGGAGTGCCTCAATCGCCGGTGGCTGGTCGAGCAGGCAGGTTTTGTTGTCTGCACTCAGCAGCGCGCCGCCGTTGGCAGAGACCCAGGTACTCCAGCGCGGCAGGGTGGTGGTCACGGCCCCGGACCAGGGACCATCCGCCGGGACCTCGCGTCCCAACTGCCGGGAGGCATCCAGGAAGGTGTCAAACGTCCAGCCACCCTGGTTCCAATCACCCGGAGGGAGCTTGACGGCAAAGCGCTGAAATAACGAGACGTTGTAGAAGATGGCACGCACGACGTAGTCGCGCGGAAGCGCGACCTGCTTGCCAGCCTGGACAAATGCGTCTAAGGCGGGTTTGAAGAAATCAGCGAGGTCAAGGCGGTCGCGCCGGATCAGGGGTGTGAGGTCGGCGATTGTGCTTTGGGTGCTGTAGAGCGCCGCAATGGGTCCTTGCGCCCAGGTGACGTCCGGTGGCGTGCCGGCGGCGAGCATGCTTTGGATCTTGACATTGAAGTCGGGCGTCGAAGGGATGTGGTCCACCTTGATGCCGGGGAACTGCCCCTGGAAACGCTGCACGACGCCTTCCTGGATCTCCCCCACGGCCTGGTTGACGTTGGTCATCAGTTGAACCGTGACGCCGCTGCGCAGCACGGGCGTCGCCTCGGGACCACCGCCGGAGGATCGCGGCGAGTTGACGGCACAGCCCACGGTGGCCGCCGCGCCGGCGGCGGTTGCGGAAACGCCGGCTGCTGCGAGACCGCCAACAGTCTGTCGTCTGGTTCTTGAGGGCATGAAACCGTCCTTCCTAGCGGAGAAACACGAAGGCGGCGGGGTCATCCCCGTCGCCCGCGCGGCCCCTTGCGATACAGGCAGTGCTACCTACCGTCTGAGGGCAATGAGGTGCCCGATGCGCCGGCCGGTCTGGGCGCCGAACGTGAATGTTTGATCGCCCGTTGCGCCCGCCACCGGACGCAGCACATCCGCCGTCCCCAGCTCCCGGTTGGTGGTGGTGTCGGTGCGCTCGACCATGCCCACCGGTGGCGTCAGCGAGTTTGGAATGACTTTGCCGCTTGCAACACCTACAAGGTAGTCATTCGCTGCCGTGGTGGTGACGCCCGGCACCAGCAGCGTTGTCTGGCCGCCCGCACCAACCGCACCGCTATGAATATCGATTGGCGTTGCAGTGTTGACTCCGCGGTAGGCCAGGATGTGTCCTTCGGCCTGCGCGCTGGCCCCGAGCGTGAACGTGTAGTTGGCTCCCTCCGACACTGCCGCCTTCCAGAAGGACGCCATCACCGCCGGCGTCGTCGTGAGCGTTGAAACGTCGTCCGAACGGATCAGCGTCCAGCCGGCCGGTGCGCTGATGGCCGCCGCGCTGTCTCTGAGCGAGACGAACGCCAGCAGCACATCACCATTTGCTGTTCCCGCCGGCTTGCCGATCGTGAGAGTTGTGGCCCCTGTGGCGTTGTTCGCCGTCGCCGCCGCCTGGAACGTGATCCCCGCAGGGGTCGGCGTGGCGGTTGGGGTGCTTGTCGGCGTTGATGTGAACGTAGCCGTCGCCGCCGCGGGGGTGTTGGTGGGCCCTGGAGTGTTGGTCGGTCCGGCGGAAGTCGTCGGGGTGGGTGTCGGCAACGTTCCATCGCCCGGCGCGCCGTAATACGACTTCCATCCGGCGTTCGCGGCCACGGTGTCTGCCAGGGACTGCGTGGCTGTATCCATGGTGTAGCTGTAGCCCGGAACGGACGGCGTGGCCGGTGGATTGCAATTCACGTTACCGACGTTGATTGCCTGCACCCCAGTGTCCGGGTTGTACTGCAAGAGATTGCCGGCGCAGGTCAGATACCCGTCGGGCTCAGGTGGGAACTGGTACTTGGTTGCCTGATTGCTCTGAAGGGGCAGGAAAACGTTGTTCTCGGACAGCAGATTTCCCCCTTTCACCGATCCCATGCCGTAGCCGCCGGTGAGCCCCGTGTTGCCGCCCCAGTACTTCACGTAGTTGTTGAAGGCGTGGATGCGCGCGCCTACCTGGCCGACGCGCGGGCTGCGGTCGGGTACCGCATAGCTGAAGTTATGGTGGAAAGTGACGCGCGCGTTTGCGGACTCCGCCGCGGTGTAGTTCGTTCCCACCAGGAAACCATTCCCGAGACACTCATCTCCGCCGTTGCCATTCACGTCGTCGAACGTCGTGCCATTGCAGCCACGCAAGACGTTCCACGAAGCCGTGACGTCGGTCCCGTACGGAACGCCGATGCCTTTGTCACCCCAGCTCGTGAACTCATTTTGGTGGATCCAAATGTTGGAGCTCCCGTTGGTGACGGTGATGCCATCCTGGCGCGGCTCGCCGTTGCTGTTGGTCTTGAGCCCCTCCGGGCCGCCGTCGAACACGATGTTGGTGATGATGATGTTGGTGCTCGGTGCAAAGGTCTTCCCGTTCACGATCTGGCTATGGGGGAGCGCGTGGATCGTGAACCCACTGCCCAGGTCGAAATCGTTGACCGCGAACTTGGCGATGCGGATGCGGCTGCCTCGACCATCCACCGTCTTATTGGACTGCACGTCGATCGAGGTCTGGGTCCAGATAGTCCCGGCGACCTTAAACCGCACCACCTGGGAGGTTGTGCTTTCCACGCCCTCGCGCAAGCTGCCGGGTCCGGTGTCGTTCAGGTTAGTCACCCAGTAGACGTTGGCCGCGTTTCCTCCGGTGGTGGCGGCGCCGTAGCCCACCGGGCTTCCCAACGCCGGCATCGTCGCGATGTTAGCGATGGAGATGGCGTCAAAGTCGGCGCTGCCGGTCCCCGCAGTTACGCGCAAGGAGAGAGCAACCTGTGCTGTTCCCGCCGGCGGCGTCAGCGTGGCCGTCTGGAAGTAGGCGTACGTTCCGGACGTGGTTGATAGCACCGTGGGTGTCCCCAGTTCCGTCCCGGTGCTGTTCTGAAAGGCAATGCGGATCTGGGCGGTCGCGCCACCCGCGAGGGTGTTGCCCTTCATTGAGCCACCCACAACGTAGCTGCCTGACGGCCAGGCGACCACCGTCTGGCTGATAGCCGTCACCTGGCCTGACGCGGCGGTCAGCCGGGCCGCCTTGGACCCCGGTCCGGGCGGCGGCCCGGCTGTCCCGGCGCCATCGATTACCGCGCTGCCGCCGCCGGTACCCCAACCGGTCCACGTCGTCGCGCCAAGCTCAAAGTCCTGGTTGACCAGGTAGGCGGAAGCAGGGCTCACCGCGTTCGCCTCCGGCGTCACTGCAGCACTGACCAGAGATACCACCAGAGCCACCAAGAGGCTGGCGGCGGTGACACTCCGCCAGCGGCGGCGGTGGCCGCCCAGGTGCCGCGGCGTTCCCAGCAGTGTGGTGTCTCCGGCGTGTCCGGCGTGCTTGGCTTGTGTGGTCACGCTGTATCCCTCCATGCGTTTCCTGCCCATGCCGCGCCACGCGGCGCGTAACTCCAGTCTGGCGCGATCAGCCGGCGCTGAGAATAGACCCCGCTCGGCGTTCCCTGGACTCGGCTCGGTGAGTCGAAGGAAAAACAGCCGCACGCCTACTGCGCATCAAGACTCAAATGCGCCGCGCGATATTCCGAGGGCGACATTCCCTCTACGCGGTGGAAGGCGCGGCTCAGGTAAAAGGGGTCGCGAAATCCGGTGCGCGCGGCTACCTGTGCGATCGACGCATCGGTGGACAGCAGCAGCTGGCGGACGCGCTCCATCCGGAAGCGCGCGACGTAGCGTAGTGGCGTCAAGCCGGTGGCCTCCTTGAACAACTCGCAGAAGTACGTTGCGTTGAGCGGGATCGTTGCTGCAAGTGCATCCAGTGTCAGGGGCTCGGCGTACCGCGCCTGGATGGCGCGGAAGACCGGCTCCAGACGCGTTAGCCGCGCGAGCCGCGCGGCTCGGTCGAGTGCGCCCATTACGCCCGGTGCGTTTGGCGTGCCGGCCGACCACGTATCTCCCCGGGTGCCTTCCGAGGTGCCTTCCGGGGTGTCTTCCTGGCACGCGGCCGTCCGCCAGAGCAGCGCTACGAGCCGCGCGCATTCTCCCTGCGCGGCGAGCGACCAGCCCGGACGGCACTCAGCCAGGTCTTGAACGATGCGCTGCGCCGTGCCCACGAGCTCAGCCATGAGCGATGGTGGCGGCGTCAGGCTGACCGGCATGCCGCACGACGCCAGGAAGTCCACCACGCCATACAGCCGGGCCAGGAAGTGGACGGAATACATGCGCAGGGGATTGTCCTGATAGTGCTGCGTCTGCCGGCGCACATTGGGCGGCATGACCAGCACCCCGCCCGGCGCCAGGTGATACGGTTCGCCGCCAATAACGTAGTCGGCGGCGCCGCCGACAGCGATGAACGCGACGTAGTTTGCGTGGGCGAACGTCTGTGGATGCCATTTGGCTGGGCGCGGCCACCACCCCGCCCGAACGAGGGTGCACGTAACGGCCGGCAGCAGACTCTCGAACGACGCATCGTTTGCGGATGGCGTCGCCGGGAGGTTCTCCATTTCCCGCAGTGACTCCGGCGATTCAGGCGTAGACATCAAAGCCCGACTCGCAGTATCCCCCTTGTGAGGAACGCCGTCTACAACCGAGCGCCATATGCCGGTGGAGAAGCCGGAGATCGCCGGACAGATGCTGAGGCTGCGTCATGCCGCACGGCAGGGCGATTACCATGCGTCCAACGTACGCCACACGATTGCAATCTATGACTGACAGACATCGCCCGAACGTCCTCTACATTCACTCGCACGATACGGGACGGTACATCCAGCCCTACGGGCATGCCGTGCCCACGCCAGCGTTCCAGCGGCTGGCGGAAGAGGGGGTGCTCTTCCGTCAGAACTTCTGCATCGGACCGACGTGCTCACCGAGCCGGGCGGCGCTACTGACCGGGCAGACGCCGCACTCGTGCGGGCAACTGGGCCTAGCGCACCGCGGCTTCGAGCTCCAGCATCCCGAACGGCACCTCGCCTGGACGCTGCGCAACAATGGGTACTCGACGGCGCTGATCGGAGTTCAGCATGTGACCAAGGATCCGGCGCGGACGGGTTACCAGCACGTGCCCGAGCTGGGCAGCCGCCGGGCGGCGCACGTGACGCCGGAGGTGGTGGCGTTCCTGGCGTGCGCGGATCGGAACACGCCGTTCTTCCTGGACGTGGGGTTTCAGGAAACGCACCGCACGTTTCACGCTGCCGATGAGTCGGTGAGCGCCGCCGAAGATTCACGCTACTGTCTGCCGCCACCACCCTTGCCCGATACGCCGGAGACGCGCGCCGACTTCGCGAGCTTCAAGGCGAGCGCGCGGGTCTTTGACGCGGCAGTGGGGGAGATCCTCGCGGCGCTGGAGCGGCATGGCCTGGCGGAGAACACACTCGTGATCTTGACGACGGACCACGGGATCGCGTTCCCGCACATGAAGTGCAATCTGACCGACCACGGCACCGGCGTCCTGCTCATCATGCGCGGACCGGGCGGCCTAGACAGTGGGAAGGTGGCAGACGCGATGGTGACCCATTTGGATGTCTTCCCCACCATCTGTGACGTGACGGGCATCGCGCCGCCGGAGTGGCTGCAAGGAACAAGCCTGCTGCCGCTTGTCCGTGGCCAGGTCAACCGGCTGCACGACGAGGTGTTCGGCGAAGTGAACTATCACGCGGCGTACGAGCCGCAGCGGTCGGTGCGGACCAACCGCTGGAAGTACATCAAGCGCTACGACGACTTCCCGACTCCGGTGCTGGCCAACTGCGATCCTGGTGCGAGTAAGGAGCTGTGGCTCGCCCGCGGCTGGCGCGAGCGTCCGGTTGACGCCGTGCAGCTCTATGACCTTGTGTTCGATCCGCAAGAGCGCCACAACGTCGCCGGTGACGCCGGTCGCGTGTCGGTGATGGCCGAAATGAAAGAGCGCCTGGAGCGCTGGATGCGGGCGACGGACGACCCGCTGCTGGCCGGGCCGGTGCCCGCGCCGGCGGAGGCGAACGTCACGGCGCAGCATGACGTGACGAATCGACCTCCGGCGGCCGTATGACACTCTGTCACGCTGTGCCGGCGATGTGGCGGAGCTTGTCCGCACGTACACCCAGGCGGGAAGCTGAAGCGAATCCGCCGCAACCCCGACGTCAAAATCGCGCCGTCGCCGCCAGAGGTCCATAGGCGGAACCGCCTTTCAGTTCAAGCCGGGGCGAGTCTGCCTTTGGTGAGACGGTGGAGCGAGAGCGTGGCGGAACCGAGTGGGACGTTCATTTGCTAGGTGGGAGACGGGGCCCTATTATGAGCCTCGAATGAACAGCACGCGTCGCCGAATCACTGCCTTCCTGCCCGCCGCGCTCGCCGCCACTGGCATCCTGGGTGCCGCCGCTGCGTGCGGCACGTCAGCCGGCGGGCAGACACAGCCCGCCAAGCTCAAAGAGGCGGCGTCCCTCGCCTACTGGACCGTCCTCTCCGGCGCCGACGGCACGCGCATGCAGTCGATGACCGAGCAGTACCAGAAGGAACAGGCGCTGGTGAAGGTGGAAGGCCAGCACCTCCCGGACTTCCTGACCAAGTTCGTGGCGTCGGTCGTGGCTGGTACCCCACCGGACATCATCACTATCCGGCAGACGTACATCGCCGGCTTCGTCGAGAAGAACGCGTTGCTCGACCTCCAGCCGAAGGAGCTCCAGCAGGCAGGGCTGCGGGCCGAGGACTTCGACCAGACGATCTGGAAGGCGAGCGAGTACAAGGGGACGCGTTACACCGTCCCCTTCGACATCCACGGCTACCAACTCTTCTACCACGAGGGCTCCGTGCGCGACGCCGGCGGCGACCCGTCGAAGCCGCCGGTCACGTGGAGCGACTGGCTGGACTGGGCGGCACGCTTCACGCAGGGGGACCGGCGGGGCGCCATGATCAACTTCGCCGGCGCCGGGCTAGTGTGGCAGTACCAGGGTTTCCTGCGGCAGGCCGCCAAAGCTAGCAGCCAGGCCACCGCGCAAGCTGCTGACCTGTTCTCCGCCGACGGCAAGAAGGCGGCGTTCAACAACGCCGCCGGGAACGAGGCGCTCTCGCTGATGGCGGACCTCTACCGTCGCACCAACATGCCCCTGCCCCAGGGCGCCGGCTTCCTCGACCTGTTCGAGCAGCGTAAGCTGACCTCGGTCCTGGGCGGCCCGTGGAACCTTAACCGCCTGGGCCAGACCGACAATCCCGCGTTCAATGACCTGCGCCTGGCGCTGGCTCCCCAGCGCGACGTGAGCAAGCCCTCGTGGTGGGCGCAGAGCCACCAGATCGCGTTGCCGAAGGGCCAGAAGGTTGACGACGCCAAGCGCGCGGCCGCCTTCAACTTCGCCCAGTGGCTGGCAGAGCATCCCCTGGAGTGGGCACAGGCGGGTCAGGTGCCTGCTAACAAGAAGATTCTCAATTCGGACGCCTTCCAGAAGAGCACCCACCCCGTGCACAAGCTGCTCGCCACGTGGGTCAAGAACCTCCCCTCCGCTGGCTTCATGCAGCTCCACCCCAAGCATGTGGAGGTGGAGGACCAGTTACCCCCCATCCTCGCCAAGGCGGTGACCGGCCAGGTCTCGGCCCAGTCGGCCCTCACCGATGCCGAGCAACTCGTCAACAACATCCTCTCGCAGTAGGAGTCCAGAGGCCGCCCGAGAGTGCCTCCTTTTCCGGAGGTGCTTCTATCTGAGTGGCGCAAGCGCCCTTAGCGCCTGGCCGTTAGCGCTTCGGAGCGAGCAGCCGGTTGATCGTCTCGGTGGCTGTGCGGGCGTATTCACCCACGCCGATCTTCTGCGCCCGGAAATCGGCGAACTTGGGAGTCAGTTCTGTGCCGGCTATGGTCCAGCCGGGGTACTTGAGCATGCCGCCCGCGGAGAGCTGGGAATACTGCGCTTGGAGGACCCACGCCTTGGGATCAATGCCGGATTGCTCCCGGCGGGTCTTCTGCGCCGCGTCAGAGCCTCCCTTGGCCAATGGCGAGACGGCATGACCCGCGGTCAGCGGGAAGCGTCCGCCGTTCTCCGGTTTGGTCAGCCAGTTGAGCACTTCCCACGCGGCATCGGTGCGTGGAGACTTGCCAAGGTGCAGCGCCAGGGGGAATGTGCGGCCAGATTGATTGCGACCCGCGCCGGTGGAGGGCAGCGTGGCCAGTCCCCATTTGAACGGCACCTGTTCTTTGGGAAAGATAGAGAAGATGGCTTGCATGCCGATCTTGCCGGTGAGGAAGACATTGGTGGTTTGTCCACCCCGGAGCGTGGCGGATTCGGCGGCGGTGGGTTGGGCGCGCAGCTTGGTTTCTAGATCAGACCAGAACTGGAGCCCCTTCTGGAAGGTGGGGGCATCCATGAGCCCTTTCTTGGCTTTGTCATCCCACGGCGCTTGTTGGAAGTAGCTGCCATCCGCGACTCCGGCGGTGCCGAAGCCCGAATAGACGCCGCCGAACCCGAACTGCTCGCTCCCGCGGGTCAGCTTCTGGGCGTACTCCTGGAACTTCTCCATGGTCCAAGTCTTGTCGTCCGGGTTCACCGGCGGATGCTTCAACCCCGCGGCGTCAAAGAGATCGATGTTGTAGGCGATCGCATCGGAGGAGACGCTGACGGGCAGCCCCCACACCTTGTCTTCGCCCGTGAAAGCTTCAAGCGCCCCCGGAATGAACGTGCCCGTTCCCGCGCCAGCTTTCTCGCGCTTGAGGAGTGGCGTCAGCTCGGCGAACATGCCGCCGTCAGACATATCGGTCCAGGTGCCCCAGCCGTTGGCGACGACGTCTACCGGATCACCGCCGGCGTGGCGCACGGTGAACTTCTCACGCAGGCCACCCCAACTGCCGTCCGGTCCGGCGGTGACTTCCACTATGGCCTTGCGCTGCGACTCGTTGAACGCTTTGAACAGATCGGTTTCCAGCTGCAGACGCTCACCGCTGGCAGCGGGTCCCATGTACGTCACCTTGACGGGTGCGGTGGATTGGGACGGCGTCTCCGTCGTGGGCGCACCACACGCCGCCAGTGAAGCAGCGCCCGCGAGCGCACTCCCTACCCCGGCGGCGACCACGGTACGGCGGCTGATGCGAGAATGCACTCTTCCACTACTTGCGCTCATGTGGACCATTCTACGCGTAACGTGTTGGCCCCTATGAGGCACCGCGCGTCCGGCCGTAGCTGATGGCGGATGGCGTGCAGTTTCTGGGAGCACTTCCGAAGCAGGGCGAGTCAGTCCGCGGTTCTGTGGTCTGCCTGCGGATCGTCCTTGGCGAGGCGCACCGGAAAGATGGGGGGCTTCAACCGCCCAAAGAAGTCCGCGATGGCCTCATCGTGCTCGCGAAGAACGCTGGCAAGCGCCGGGTCATCCGCTAGGTTGCGCGTCTCGTTCGGATCGGCGTCCATGTCGTAAAGGACGTAGCGAAGAGCAGGCTCCGGGACATCGCGCGGGTCGTACTTGATCAGCTTGTAGCGGGCGGAGCGCGCCATGATCTGCGCGCAACCCGAGCCGTCCGGGTACACATGGTCAAAGGCAATGGTGAAGCGTGGGGCCCCGCCATCATCTGCCAGCGTGATGCAGTGCGACAGATCCTGCCCGGAGATGCGCGCCGGTAGCCGGTCCGCCGTCCCCACCAGGCCGGCGATGGTGGGGAAGAGGTCCACATGGTTGATCAGCGTCTCGTTCACCGCCCCAACCGGTACGACGCCAGGCATGCGTACGATCAGCGGGAGGCGCGCGGAGGAGTCGTACAGCAGGCTCTTGAGCCAGAGCCCCTTCTCTCCCGCCATATCGCCGTGGTCCGTGAAGTAGACCACCAGTGTGTTCTCAGCCAGACCCAGCTCGTCCAGCGTATCGAGCAGGCGGCCCACATTATGGTCCAGCCAGCTCACCGCGCCGTAATAGCGGGCACGCGCTAACCGGTTCTGCTCGTCCGTGTTGACTTCCCATCCAAAGGCGCGCCGGCGGCGGAGCGCAAGCGCGTTGTGGTCGAGTTCGCCGGGCTGGAACGGCTCGTAGTCGATGGCGGCCGGGTCGTACTGATAGTAGAAGTCCCTCGGCAGCACCCACGGCCAGTGTGGTTGCAAGAGCGACGCGTGCAGGAAGAAAGGGGTCCCGCCGTCTGACGCTGCGTGGCGGTGCAAGAAGGCGATGGATTCGGCGGTCATGATGCCGTCGTGCTCCAACTCACCCTGGCCACTGGCGATGTGCCCCCGCAGGCGCGGCGGCTTGCCCCAATCATCGGTGACCGCGTCAAACAGTTCTTTGTCGCGCGGGTCGTGCTCGCCTGGTGACTGACGCCGCCGCTCCTGGATCTCGGCGGGAACGCTGGCGCGGCTGAAGCGGTAGTCAAAGCCGTAATTGTGGGCCTCGTTGTTGGTGTGCATCTTCCCAATACACGCGGTGGTGTACCCGGCCGCCTTGAAGTGATGCGCCCAGGTGGGATGGCGCGTATCGAAGACGTGGCCATTGCCGTACTGGCCGTGCTCAAAGGAATAGAGACCGGTGATGAAGGTCTGGCGCGTGGGTGCGCAGATGGGTTGCGTGCAATACGCCCTGGTGAAGCGCGTGCCCTGTGCCGCCAGCCGGTCCAGGTTTGGCGTCTTCACCACGGGGTGGCCGGCGCAGCTGAGCATCTTGGCATTGTGCTCGTCCGACGTGACGACCAGCACATTCCACGGCGGACGGGGGTGACTCATGGATGCCACGGCTGAAGTTGAGCATACCGCGCGCCCGAAGTCCACAAGCAGGGACAGGGGTTGCTTAGCGATGCCTGCTAGACTGCTTAGCGTGATATCCGTCAAGGTGAGCAGCAAGAATCAAATTGCAGTGCCGGCTGCAGTGCGCCGCCGGCTGGGGATCCGTCCTGGAGATCGCCTGTCGGTAACGGTAAAGGGGGGGAGGATCGTTCTCGAGCCGCAGCCGCACAGCGTCGTCGATGAGATGGCCTCTCTGGCACCAGAGGTCTGGCGGGGCGTGGACGCCGT
>Ga0136611_10002781_pt1 | contig 12233 bp, 18 predicted proteins | sample AntDrymUQ2232306_2_FD_106645 | JGI IMG/M metagenome (GOLD analysis project Ga0136611, IMG submission 106645) | Polar desert sand microbial communities from Dry Valleys, Antarctica - metaG UQ223 (23.06) | ecosystem: Environmental > Terrestrial > Soil > Desert | place: Antarctica: Dry Valley... | reverse complement strand
GTCTACACCCCCCTACAGGAACGAGTACCGAATGCGCGTCGCCGTGATGGCGCGCACGTTCGGCTGAGCGGAAACGGGCGGGGTTGTCGCGGCGAACGTGGTCGCGGTGGTGTCGAGTCCACCGACCACGGTCGCGCTCGGATAGAGGGGGGTGCCGCGGGTCATGCCCGAGAACCCGTCCATCTCGCCGTGGATGCCGACGCTGGCGGTGCCGCCGGCGGTGCCGACGTCCATAAGCGCGATTCCTTGGGCGTTGATCGTGCCGGCGGGCGCCTTGACCCAGACCATCTCGTGGCCGTAGGGCACGGCGGCCGCGCCGTCCTGGACCAGCAGGTCGCCCGTGGTGCAGGCGCCGACGATGTAGCCCTTGTCGTTCACTTCGTAGCCGGGGGGCGAGACGGGACGGGCCTTCACCCGCGTCACAGCCGCCATGTCTGCTCCTGTTCACTCGCCCCGCCGACGGTTTAGCTCGGCCAGGGCACTTTCGCTGCGGATCGATCGAACGTGTAGGTCGGGTCCGTGCGCGGCTTCGGCCGGGGCCGATCCCCGGCGAGCGCGGCGCCCTTCGTTCCCGCCCCGGCTTCGGTGTCCGGGGCATCGCGGGCGGCAACGAGTTTGGCGAGCGCGGCCGCGTCCCGGTCGAGGTCCTCTTCGGTGTCGCCGGCCAGCCGGTCGGCGAGGGCGGGGGGGAGCCGGTGCTTCGCGGCAACCGCAGCCTTCAGGGAGTCGCGGTCGCGCTTGGCGAGTTCGCCCTTGAGCCGTTCGAGTTCGGCCTCACGCTCGGTCGCGAGCTTCTCCCAGTCGCCCTGTTCCTTGGCCTTAGCCGTCTCCGCTTTGCGCTGATCCGCCTCCGCCTTCGTCACGATGGCGTCGAGGCGGGCGCGTTCCTTCTCGGCGGCGGACCGGGCGTCTCGCTCTTTGCGGAGCGCCTCCCGGAGCTTGGTCCGGTCGAGCGTCTCGTCGTCGTCGCGGTCCGTCACGGACTCGATGACGACGGCGGTGGTCTCGGTCTGGCCGTCGGTGGTGGGCGCCGTCACGGCGTCCTGGGTGTCGGGCGTCACGCCGTCGCTCCTCTCCGGCGTCACGCCGGATCCGTTCGGGGCACGCAAAAGGCCCGACCGTTCGGACCTCAAGGGTCTTCGCGGTCGGGCCTCGGCGGGCCTTGTTCGGTTGTACGCTGCTAGCGTACCACGTGGCAGGCGTTAGCGCGTCACGCGGCCTCCTTGACCAGGGCGTTGCAGCGATAGCACTTGATCTCGACCACCGAGCCGGGGGAGAGCCGGAGCCGTGCCAGCATCGTGCTGCACTTGGGACAACGCCAGGCGATCAGCGGCGGCGGCGGCAGTCGCGGCGCCATGCCCTATCCCCCCAGCGCCCAGCGCAGGAACGGCACGACGCCCAGCAGCGCCGCCACGACGCCCACGATCATCAGCAGGTGCAATAGCCCGGTCAGCGCCACCAGCGCGTCGGTCGCGGCTTGGTCGCGGGTGGGTCGCGGTTTGGTTGTCACAAAGCTTCCTCCCGATCGCCCATCTCACGGAGGCGGTCCACGATGTGCTGCTTGCTTCCGGGGTCCGTCGGCTCCGATCGAACACGCCGAGCCGCGGCCCGCACGAGCGCGTCCGGGTTGCGCTCGTCGGCATCCAGCGTTGCCCCGATATGGGCGATGACCTCGTCGATCGTCAACAGCGACCTCTGGTGTTCTATCACGCCGCCTCCTGCCCCCCAAGCGCCCTCCAGGCGGCGAACAACCGCGCCAGGCGCGCGCGGGCGGTCCGTTCGGCGGCGGCGGTGCGGCCATCGTCGTTGGTGTCGTCGAGCGGCCCATAGCGGATGCCGTGGTCGCCGGGGTACGGGGTCCGGTGGTCGTGGTCGCCGAGGATGATCGGCGCCGGGATGCGTTCAGGGAACGCGTCGCAGGTAGTCGACGTCTTGTTCGTCCGGTGGAAATGGCGACAGGTCATGCACGGGGGAGTCGCGGTCGTCATAGGTCCGGCCCTCCAAAGCGACGATAGAGCGTCATGGCATCGTCCGACACGGGTCGGCCGCGAAACCGCTGGACGAACACCTCAGCCACCAATTCGGATTGGTTCGTCGCCGCGTACCGACTGACGCCAATTCCGACCTCCGCCTCGGCCGGGGTGAGCACGGTCCTCGCCGCGTCGATAGCGGACGTCGGTTGACCCGTCAGGTGCAGGTAGTGTCCAACCTCGTGAACGATGACGTCGGCGGGTTTCTCCGCCACAAGCCACGACGCCGCCCGAAGTTCTTCGGTTGCCACTTCTGGACGTCGCCAGAAACGATGGAGGGTGTTGACCGTCATCGTATCTTTCGATGGCTGATAGTGAGCCATGGCGTTCATGTTGTACGGGTCTCGCAAAATACGCACATTCGGCGGCAACGGGATCCCCCGAGCAGCCAACTCGGATAGCGCCTCATTCGTCACATTGGCCGCGTTCAGGAGCGCGTTCTTAGCAACGGCATCAAGTCGTCTGCGCGGTTCCCCATAGATGACATCGGGCACGCCGAGAGACCGCGCAAACGCTTCGGCCTCCGCGATGTCCGTGGCGGGAACGAACGCCGCTGCGACGGTGGTCGTCGGCTCATCCAGCCCGAACTGCGACCGCAGCGCGGCCACCACCTCGCGCGGGTCCGCGACGGGGGCGGGGGCCAGAGTGCACCGCTCGTGCGGGTGCTGGGGGTAGCTTGGCACGTCACGCACCGGGTACACGCCGCGCCCAAGCCCTTCATCGTGGCTCGCGTAGCGGTCGCAATTATGGACCGCAATCCCATCGGCAAAATAGGAATTATCGTCGGCGACGGCGAAGTTGAACACTTCAACGGTCGGTGGAGTCTTTCCGCCTTGCATGCTATAATTGACATATGACAAAAACCTGCGAGTGGTGCCAAATCGAGATGGCTCCCCGGTCCTGTGACGCGGGCCACCCGAGCCATGCAGCAAAGCGTCGTTTTTGCTGCCACTGGTGCGCTGCTCAGGTGAAGGCCACTCGAGTACACCAAGTGTGCCCTGTATGCGGCACAGCGTTCGCGGCAAAAGCAAGCGAAACCGGTCGGAAGTTTTGTTCGAATGACTGCTACCAGGTGCACCACGCAACCAAGCCACAGACGTGCGAAACGTGTGGAAGGTCCTTCGTTGTGTATCGCGCTCAGCGTTTTTGCTCACGCGCCTGTGTTCCGAGTGCCGGCGAGGCCAATCCCAACTTCGGCAAGCGGCACCCAGGCATATATCGCCATCCCGCCGAAGCCCGCGTTCGTTTGTCGGAAAGTCGGCAAGGGCCAGCAAACCCAAACTGGGCCGGGGGGCGCTCCGGCGTTGGCAAATATCGAATGCAAACATGGGTAGCACGGTGGGGAAGAGCCAACCTGGGAAGTGCGTGCGCCACATGTGTCGCCCCACGCGCACATCTTCACCATGTTGTTGCGAGGCGCTTGTTTCCTGACCCGCTGATGGCCCACTTTCGTCAAAACCTCGTGATGCTCTGTGCTGAGCATCACGGTGCGGCGGACAAGGCGGGACGGCAGGCCGTGAAGGCAGGGAAACCACGAGACATCCCGTTCTCAGATGGCCTGCCTCAATCCATCCTTGATCAGTTAGCACGGGATGGTTTCGTGTTACGACTGCCCCGAGAATGTGATTTCTCCCCACTTGGTAATGCAGCCGAACAAGCGATTCGACCGGAGTGGTACGACGATGCAACTGCGTGACCGGTCGGTATCGACCATGATGCGTTAGAACCATGTCGCCGACCGCGACCGTTTCAATCGGTCGCGGTCCGTGCGTTGTTTCGACCATTGTCCCGGCAATACAGCACGCGTCGCTGTCCTTGTGACCCGCCGAGAGCACCCAGCGGACGCCCCGCGTAAACGGGTTGCGCTCCGCCGCCGCGATGGTGGCCCGACCGTGGGCGCGTGTGACCTCGGTCCGGGCCAGGCGCCGCGCCGCGTGACTGCCGCGCCCCGCCAGCCCCGGCGTCTGCGTCACCAGTCGCTTCGGTTGGTTCGCCACCAACTTGCCCGTCTCGTCCCGGTGCGGCGCCCAGGACGGGGACAACCATTGTTCCAGTTTGCGCGCCGTCAGCAGCGGGGACTCGCCCGTGACGATGGCTTCGCGGAGCGTTTGGTCGATCTGCCGCCGCACGCTCCGCCCCGCTTGCCAGGTTCGGTCCGATAACTGGTAGCCGTTGGGATCAACCCAGGAGCGGGTCTCGTCAAGGGCGTCGGCCCGCGCCTGCCGCTCTGCCGCGCCGATGGCCCCGCCGCGGGGATCCTGCTGGACCTCGATGTCGGTCATCCCTCACGCTCCGCTAGGAAACCGGCCCTAATATCGGGGTAGTTCTGTAGCCGGTCGCGAACGTCCACCGCCGATGCCACCGCCGGGAGGGCTGCGCCATCCCCCGAGCGTCGCAGCACCAGCGCGGTCAGCGCCGCTCGAGGGTCGCCGGGGAACGCGCCGTAGGCCGGGGCGAGCGCCGCGTCCACCTCCGCCAGGATGCGCGACCGGCTGGCCGGGGTGATGCGGGGGCCGTCCGGGGTCGCGACCGCGTGCCGGCGCACCGAGGCGACCACGGCGCGGGCGATGGGCCGGGACATGGCGTCGATGTCGCGGTCAACGGCGGCGAGCAGGGCGTCCCGCTCGGCGCGGGGGCTAGGCATCGCTTAGCCTCCCACCAGCGGGTGCCGTTCCCCGGCCGGTCCGACCATCTCCACACGGACGCCGCCGTCGGCGGCTGGGCTGGGGGTCAGGTTGAGCGACCACCCCGGCGCCACCGCCGCAAGCGACACTGTCGCCACCCACCGACCGCCGCCGAGGGAGTGCGTGTCCAGATCGAGGTCGATCCGGTCCGGCGCGTCCGCCATCGCCGCGTTCAACACGGCCAGCGGGTCGTTCTCGGCCTGCCGTTCCAGGGCGACGGCGATGCGCTCCAACGCGTCGGCGATGCGTCCGTCCATCCCCGCCTCCTACGCCCGCACGATCACGGGTAAGTACTGTGTGCAAACTGTCATCTTCGCGTCCACAGCGGTACCGTCGAGATGCCGTTGAATGTCAGGCACGGACAATAATCGGCAGCGTGCGCGTCCACCGCCGCCCCGTCGGGTTGGTCATCGTCACCGCCACCTGGTACAACGCGTCCCGCTCCAGACCGCCGCCGGGGGCCAGCGCCCCGTTCACGGTGACCCGCACCGTGGCGGTGCCGTCGGCGACGGTGGACTCAATCGGCCCCACGACCGTCGCCGCCGGGCCGCTGTCGGGGATACGGACCATCTCCGCCGTGACCGTTGAGACCGCCTGCTGCGCGTCGATGGCGACCGTTTCGCGGTCGGTCCGGCCGACGAAGAAGATACGCGGCTGGCCGTATTCGTCCGTCAAGGTCAGTTCGTTGAGTCGTGGATCGGGCATGGTGTCCTCCTGCTACGCGTTGGGGTCGCCCCCGACCAGAATACCCGACGGCGCGGCTCCGGTGGCCGTCCGAACCACGACGCCGCCGACCAACGCGCGAACGGGCACACCGCCGACGGCCGTCACGAGTCCGGCACGACCGATAAGGTAAACCTCCGGCGGGGGGAAGGGAGACAACCCGGTGAGCACGCCGCCGGGGGCGGTGCCGAGCGCGTAGCCCGGTCCGGCGGTGATCTGTCCCGACACCTGAACGATAAAGATGGGCGCCCATGCCGTCCCGGTCGCGGCGCCCGTCCCGGCGTTGACCAACCCCCCCCTGGAAATGCTTGCGGTGGGGGCGGACGCAGACGCGGCGGCGGGGGCGGGGGAGACGCGGACCCCAAACGACGTGGTCGCGGCCGGGGCCGTTGCCGTGGCGGCGCCTGCCCCCATGACAAGCCGTGCCGCGCCGGTGACACCGGCGGGCGGGGCGGCAGCGGTTCCGGCGCCAACGGTCGGCGAGACGCGGACCCCGACGGATGTCGTCGCGGTGGGGGCAGACGCGCTGGCGGTGCTCGTCCCGGCCGAAAGGGTGACGGTTCCACTCGCCGCGCCGGTGATGGCGGCGGTTGGGGCGGTTCCGGTCGCGGCCGAGGCGGTCGCGGTGAGGACGATGCCGGTGGCAACGATCGCGGCGGGGGATGTCGCCGTTGCCGTCGACGGGGCCGGATCGAGGCGAGCGCCGGTAGTGACGCTTGCGGCCGGGGCCGATCCGGTGGCGGCGCCGGCAACGGGGGCGAGTGTGACCGCCGTCCTGGTCGCGGCGGTGGGGGCGGTCGCGGTCGCGGTCGCGGCAGCGGGAGCGAACCCGACGGATCCGCCGGCGGCGCCGGTGGCAAGGGCGGGGGGGGCGGTTCCGGTGGCCGTCGCCGCGTTGGCGGTGACCAGGACGCCGGTGGCGACGGTCGCCGTGGGTGCGGTGCCGGTCGCCAACGCCGACGCGGGGGCCAGGAGGACGCCCGTCTTGGTCGTGGCGGCGGGGGCGGTGGCCGTGGCGGTGCTCGCAACCGGGGCCAGCAGGACGCCCGCCGTCGCCGTCGCGGTGGGTGCCGATCCCGTCGCGGCGGCGGCGTTGGCGGCGAGCCGGACGCCCGTCGTGGCCGTCGCGGCCGTCGCGGTCCCGGTGGCGGTGGCGACCGTCGCGGTGATCAGCGCCGGGCTGCTCGCACCCATGGTCGCGGCGGGCGCGGTGCCGGTCGCGGCGGCGGCGACCGGGGCAAGACCCACGCCCGTCGTCGCGGTGACGGTGGGGGCCGAGGCGGTCGCGGTGGACGCAGCGGGCGAGAGCAGGACCCCGGCGGTGGCCGCGGCGAGTGGCGCGGTCGCGGTCGCGGTCGCGGCGTTGGGGCCGAGCAGGACGCCGGTGGCGAGGACGGTACTCGGGCCGGTCGCGGTCGCCGTCGCGGCCACGGCCGCCATCGTCACCCCACCGGATACGGCGGCGGGAACGTAGAGCGCGCCGTAGCGGATGCTCATAGCGAGACGACGTTCCAGTCAAACGCGCGGGCGGTTCCGGCCGTCTGCTTGAGCGTGAAGCTGATCGAGTAGGGGCTGGCGATTGGAACGGAAACCTTGACCGGCCGTCCTTGGAGGTGCTGGTAGGCGACAATGTAGACCAGGCGCTCGACGCCGGCCGTCAGGACCTTCGCCTTGGCGCGAAGCTCCACGAGATCGCCGTTGGCCATGTTGGTCGTGTCCACGGTCAGCACGTAGGTCTTGGCCGCAACATTGGTATGCAGGGTGTGCTCGGTGCCGACCACCGCCGTCTGGGTGCCGAATCCTTCAACGATCATGCTCAGACCCCGATCACGACAACGGTAAACAGCCGGTCGGCGGCGGTAGTGGTGTTAGAAGATGCGCGGGCAACGAGGCGCACCCCGCGCGGAAGCGCAACGGGAATCACAACCATGCACGGGAACACGACGTCAACCGAGCTATTCAGGATGCCGCAAATGTGGGAGACCAGGACCTGCTCAACCCCGGCGCCACCGACCCCGATGTCAAACGAGACAAAGATAGACCCGGCGATGGGTTGGGAGTTAGTCCCCAGGCAGACAATCAGCCACGAGGCTTCGGACGTCGTCGCGGCAGACAACTGCGTCCACGCCCCTTTGACGTTGATCGTCGCCCCGGTGTCAATCAACGCGCCCTTGCTGGTCGCCGTGTTGGCGCCGTAGTCCGTTGCCGGGCCGCCGATAGCGGGGTAGCCGGACCACGAAGCGGAGCCGACCAGCGCAACAAACTTAAACGTTCCGGATGCGACCGAGCATTGAAGGCGGGCCGAAATCCGGGACCCAGCGGGAATGGTCATCGGCATGGTGATCTGAGCGCCATTCGAAAACGCGGTCCCGGTCGCGAATAAGATGTTGGGAATCACGACCATCTCCGCCCCAGCGGCGCCAATGGCAATGTCAATCAGATAGCTGGCCGATGCCAGGCCCGGTGACACCATGTTGACGAGGAGCCAATCGCCGTCGCGGGCGGTGGCGGCGAGCAGGGTAACCCACGGGCCCTTGACGTTCACGGTGGCGCTGGCGATTGCCTGGATACCAGTGGCGGTCGTCAGCGCACTTGATTCCCAGGCCGTCCCGTCCCCGCCGCCGACCCCCCAGTCAGGCATTACTTGAACAGCGGCGACGGTTCGTCGTCGCGCCGCATCCGGTAGTCGCCAAGCAGCCGGGCAAGCGCCGTGCGGAGGGCGGTCCGCTGGACGCCGGTGAGTTTGCTCCACACTATTGCGAAGTCGGGGTCGGCGGGCAGGTCGTCGAGGCGGTCGACGAACACCGGTACCGGGCGGAGGATAAAGGTTCGGCTCGCCTCATCCCACATCCTCTGACCCAGGTCGGGGAGGGTGGCGCCGATCTCAACGATGGTCTGTCCTGGGCGCACCTCGGGGCGCACGTCGCCCAGCGACAGCAGGCGCCCGGTGGTGGACTCGACCACGGCGTACCACATTGGCGCGTCTCCTATGCCTCAGTACGAACGGCGACGTCAACCGCTTCGACGTCGTGTGAACCGCAGGAACGACACCGCATAACCACGCCCTTTCCGTGACGTCCAATCCATAGTTGAAGGTTCTCGATCCGGTTGTCGTCCCGCTTGCCGTTGATATGGTGAACGGTCTCGTGCGGTTCGAGCGGGCGCCCGAGGTGTTCGGCCATCACGAGCCGGTGTTCGAGGACGTACTGCGTCACCTTCCCCGGCGCGGTCCGTGCCATCCCCGCAAGTGGGTGATCCGGAGGTACTGACACGGCCAGATACCCACCGGCCAGATACGTAACCCCGTCCTTCTTCCCCGCCGCGAGTCGCCGGTTCGGCTCGATGCCGCGCAGCAGCAGGTTTCGCTTGATGGTGTGAGACGACGTGCGGTACTTCTTGCCCATCTCTTCGAGGGTCCGACCGTCGGTCCACATCGCTACCATGTCATCAACCGCCTCACTCGGGAAGTCCCGGAAATCCGACCGAACCTTGCGCTGCTGGGTGTCTTCGCCGTTCCGAAGCAGCGTTCGGAGCACGGTCATCGGTGCGCAGCCAAAGCTTTTCGAGATGCTCGAGAGCGAACGTCCGGATCGGTACGCCGCGACGACGTCGCGCTCCTCGTCGGCCGTGAACCGACGAGAACCCCGCCGCCCCTCACTGTCGGCGTGCCGCTGTCGTGCCTGCTGCGCACACGCGCGGGAGCAGTGGCGCTTAGGTGACGACAGGAGGCGGATCGCGTCGTCACCGCACTCGGGGCAACGGAAGACGACGCACCGAGTTCGGCTCCTGCCGTTCGGCCAGACGTACCACCACTGACCCGCATCGTCACGGACATACCGCTCGGACTCCTGTGCTTTCATGCGTCCCCCCATCATTGCTCGATGCCATGATGGGGGTTTAGCATAGTGTGGGATGGTTACGTCATGCCTCGGCCCCTATTGTGATCGAAACGATGCCCGCCGCTGCCCACTGAACCCGGAACTCGCCGCCGGAACTGGACACCGCCGCCGCGTTGTCGTGGTAGGAGATCAGCGGTTGGGTGATGGCTGTCGCCGGGGTCCGGTCCGACACCACGGCGACCTCAGCGGTGATGGTGGATGCTGCCCAGACCGCGTCGTCGGCGTCCAGCTTGAGCACGCTCGTGGTCAGGGCAATCGTCTTGGTGGTGAGGGTGACGCCACCCGTCGCATAGGCGCCCCCGGCGGCGACCTCGTTAAGGGCGTCGTCGACATAATCGTGCAATGTCTTCGACGGGACGTACGTGGACGTGTGCAACGTGCACTTGATGATGTCGTCGGCCCAGTTGATGTTCGGCGCGTTGCCGGCGGCGGCCCCGCCAAGGGCGTTGAAGAGGAAGTTGTCGTAAAGTGCTGAGCCGATGACGCTACCCTGCCTTTCCTTGATTTGCGGCGGCCTCGGTCATGGCGCGGACGGTCGTGCGGGCCAGTTGGGCGGCGCGGGATCGGCCCAGGTGGTCGGCCTCCCCGTCCCGTCCGGTCGACCGCAGGTGGTTGATGGCCCGGCCGATGGCCAGGTCGGTCGTGCCGCTCAGGTCGAACCCGTCCAGTCGCAAGGACTCCATGACGGCCTCGCGCTTGGCGAGGTCCAACAAAATGTCCGTGTCGATCGGCTCGTTGGCGTCGGGTCCGTCGCCGCCCTTGGTGCCACTCATGATGACGCGGGGGGTGGCGGGATCGTCGGGGTCACCTTGGTAGAGCGCGACCACGCCGGGGCGGTCAACCAGCGCCGCGAACGCGGGCGAGACACCCTTCGGCGCCTTGTCCACGACCACCGTCCAGCCAAAGAACTCGTTGTCTGCCATCTGACGTCTCCTATCCGTCCGTGTCGTCGTTATCGCCGAACCCGGTGATCCGCGCGTCGAACCGATCCGCCGCCGCCTGCCGGCGCGCCAACCGCCGCCGGGCCTCGTCCTCGGGGATGCCGATCGCGATCAGCGACTCCTCGTCCTGCAGCAGCTCGATCGCCGCCTGGGCCTCGGCCTCCGCCTTCCGCACCTCCGCCACGGCTAGCGGGTCAAGTTTCTCCGGCGCCGCGAACACCGCCGTAATCGCCGCGTCTTCGTCGAGCGCCGCCCGGCCGAATGCGTTGGCAACCTCCGTCGCCCGGTGGGCCACCGTCGCCCACGACGGACCGATGGTTTTTGCCAGCCGCTCCACCTTGGTGATGAGCGGCTTCTCGGCCTGCACCAGGGCGACCCCCGCCGGCCAGTCGCCGCCGGTGATGATATGGATCGGGGTGCTCGCATTGCGAGCGAGGGTCTGGAGTTTCGTGCCGTGGGCGTCAATCAGTTGGCCGATGTCCCCGGCGGGGATCGCGCCGAACCGGGCGTCGGCGGCGCCGGACTTGAGGATCGACCCCGGCCCGAGCACCGGGTCGCTGACGAACTCGACGCCGGTCGCGGTGACAATCTGGAACGCGAGCAGCCGCGCGGCGGCGGTGATGTCGATCTGCACATCGTTGAGCTGGTCCTGCACGGCCAGGAAGCCGCCGGCGAGGTCGGAGGCGCCGTAGAGGCGGCGGCCGAAGCGCGGGTTGCTGAACGGCACCACCGGGATGCCGAGCGCGCGGCCGTCGGCCCGTGTCCACGGCACCACCCCGTCATTGCCGCCCGGTGGGTCGGACGGGAGACGCCACCCAACCCACTCGGCGCCCTCCTTGATGTATCGCTGAATTTCCCCTGGAAGGTAGATCGTGCGGCGCAGACGGTCCCGCGGCCCCTCGCCGACGTCGACCATCTCGCGAAAGTCTTTGACCGCGTAGGCCGGACTGCCGTCGCGCCCGTAGGCCACGAAGACGCCGACCGTGCCGTCCCACCAGTCCTCCAGGTGGAGCGTGACCCGGCCGCTGGTCGGACCACCCGGCGTGGTCGGGGCGGTCGCCCGCTCGTCCGCCTCCCAGTTGAGTGTCACCGCGTGGTTGCCGTCGCGGGCGGTCGCGTAGTGGCAGTCGTAGGCGAGGTCGCCGAGCTGGTTGCGGACGAACAGGTCGTCGGTGAGGAACGCGTCCACCGCGTCGTCGGGCACCCGGAACCCCGTCAGGTCGAGCCGGGCGGCGGTGGCGGCGATCACCATGTCGGCGACGTTGTCGGCGAACGGGTGTTTGGCGGCGCCACCCAAGATTTGCTTCTGCTCATAGCCGATGGTGCCGTCGTGCTCGCCGGCCACGTACCGCCGGTATTCGAGCACCTGGGCCGGGTCCGGGTTGGCGGCTTCACGCTCGCGTTCCACCAGCGAGTGGATCGTCTCGGGCACCGCTACCACCTCCCCGCGAGGCCGCGACCATCGTACTCGGGGCGGGGGGCGAGATAGGAGCCGACCGCGGCGGTGCGGTCGGCGAGCATGTTCGGGTTGAGTTCGGTCAGGGCGTAGACCCGCGCGTCAACCAGGTCGTCGGCGTCGTTGTCCAGCCCCGGTACGAACGAACACATTTCGTCCTCCAAGACGGGCAGGCTCCCGACGTGGTGCGCGCGGCCCTGTTCGTCGAGGGCCGCGATCGGCTCGGCGCGGGTGGTCTTGCCCCGGCTGGCGTGGACGGTGATGACGCGCAACGGCTGGCGGGCGCGACCACGGGATGCCCAGGCGGTACGCAGCGTGTGCTCGACCATCTCGCCGCCGTTGTTGCGCTCGACGATGAATGCGTCGGCCTCGCGGGTGTCGTAGACGTGGATGGCGCGCCCGGCCCAGCCATCGGGCGACAACCGGACCCCCTCGGCGTGGAGGACGTAGCTGTCGGCGTTGCGACCGTGGGCGACCCCGGCGGCGACGATGCCGGTCTG
>Ga0136611_10002780_pt1 | contig 12235 bp, 12 predicted proteins | sample AntDrymUQ2232306_2_FD_106645 | JGI IMG/M metagenome (GOLD analysis project Ga0136611, IMG submission 106645) | Polar desert sand microbial communities from Dry Valleys, Antarctica - metaG UQ223 (23.06) | ecosystem: Environmental > Terrestrial > Soil > Desert | place: Antarctica: Dry Valley... | reverse complement strand
TACGGGGTGCCGTCTCGGGTGGGCCTTAGAGGCCGAGGGCGGGCTGCTTCATAAGGCCGGTGACAATGCTGAAGAGGCAGGAAATCTGCCTCAGCCTATGCGCTGGATGCGCTTAGGTATGTGGGACTTGATCCGGACGAATAACCTGTTGCTGCACCCCCTCGATTTGATCTGCTGCGACGTTCGCGCCCGTCACGAAAAAACCTAACGACAGAGGCAGCAGAACACCTTCGATCAATTCGAAGAGGCGACCCGGCTTTTTGTCAATGAGGCGTCGTGCTCCTTCGACATCATCTGGAGATGTCGCGAGCTTCTTTTGAAGGCTCATCCACAGGATTGTCTTGGCTTCGTGACGAAAAAAGCGAGCGTAGCCAGCAGCCAATGCCGCTATGATGCCCCACAGAAAAAACTTCGCTGCCGACTTGATACCCGCTTGAAGAATTATTTCTGAATTGAGTAAGGCCACCACCGCACCACCATTGAGCGCAAGAAGTGAGGCAAAAAGCCAGCGGCTCGCTGCGTCAGACTGGGTTTGGGCTCGCTGCTTTTGTTCTTCGATCAGCGTCCACAGTTGAGCGCGGCGAACCTCGAACTGATTTTCGGCCTCGGACATATCAGTGGGCATCCTCGTCAGCATGCGGCAGTCGCCGCATCATACGTTGCGGGGGTCTGGTGCTATCGCCAATACCGCTCCCACCGCAACGCATACCCGCTTCGGACCATCGCGCGACTGAGATCACCGTGCTGGGAGTGCTGACACCAAGCCGCTGTTCTCGACCCTCCCGCTGAGCCGTCGCTGCGACAGCGAAGCGGTGGTGCTTGCACTAGGATGTGCCCGGTGGAAGCCAGACCTATCTTGCGACCGATGAGACTCACGAGATGATCGCGAGCAGCGATCCCGCTTGCGCGTGGGCACGGGTGATTGGGTCGGCATGTGTTGTCGATCTCGCGAGCGGCGATGCCCGCTAGCCTGATCCTTGGCCCTTCCGCGCACCAGACTGGGCCATCGCCATCCCACACTTGCGTCGGTGTGCATGTGAAGGTCTGGCCGGAAGGAATGACGCTCGCGAGCAAAAAGAAGGCTATCATCGCGTCAGTGTCCGCCGCGCACATTCGGCAGTCCGGCCTCTTTGAACGCATTCGCAAGCCGTGCTTCGATTTCTAAAGCCTCAGCTTGGGCGAGCGGGTTGAGGTGCTGGTATAGCTTCGGAAGGAGTCTGACGCCGCATCGCTTCACGATCCTGCTGGCACGATGCCCTGCCTTATGCTGTCTGAACCGCTCCTCGGGAGAATAGTAGGACTGCCCCACGTAGAGCCCGTCGTCTCCCTCTGCCGTGCTGCACCCTTCCAGCAGGACAACATAGACGTGGTGCGCTGCTCCGGGTGTATCCCTCGTCTCGGACCGAATCCGCCGCGCCACCCTTCGGGCAGCGGTGAGCCAGTGCTCGTCTTTTGCTTCAATCGCCTGACTTGCCACCGACCCAGCCTTTCCCTGCACGACCGCTCGACATCGGCAGCACATCCTGCACTTCTCGCGCAGCATGCGGGCCAACGCGAGGCGCACGAGTGGTTAGCTCCCACTCGTAGCTGTAGCTCAGCTTTGGCTTCTGCCGCTTCGTAACCCGCGCTTCAGCCTTCAACCGAGCTACCGTAGGGTCAGACACATAGACGAAGCCGCCCTCGTCGCGTGCTCGGATGGCCTTCCGCTCGATCTTCTCACGAATGCGCCGGATGCCCATGCCAGAGAGGTCGGAAGCCCGGTGAAGTTCGATCCACGTAAGGCCATCTAGCTCAAGCGTCTGAGGAGCGGCCTCCCACGGCTCACGCATGCTCGACCTCACGCACCCACTCCGAGTAGCTGTCGCTGTGGTCGCCCTCGAAGTTCGCCATCCCCGGCTTCGTCAGCGTCCCCTTGCGCGGCGGTATCTCACTCTTGATGTGCCGCGTAGGCTGCTCATGCCAGCGGAGGTTGAATGCCGCGAGCTTCGGGAAGAACGTCATTGTCGAGTAAGGGAGATGATCGTGGACCCACCACGCCAGCGCCTCCCACTGCCCGGTGCGTTCATAGTAGGGCACGAAGCTGTTTAGGACGATGCACGCGGTGGCTCCCATGCAGCCGTCGGCATCCCGCCGGTCCCAGATGTGGCTGGCGTAGTTCCTCTCGTTGGAGGCGCAGTTGTGGCCCTTCTCGTTGCCAAGCCCATTGACCTCGCACGAGCGGTAGGCAGAGCGGATGGAGATGCGTCCGAACTTCTCCTGAAGGGGCTCTAGGAGTCCCTCGCAGATCCGACGCCCCGCTGCCACGGCCAGATCAGGGTAATCTGGGACGTTGGGCACGCCATAGAAGTTCGAGATTTCCGAGTAGAGGAAATCCCGCATGAAGAAGCTCTTGGAGAGGCGCTCGCGACCCAGCGCATCCAGCCCGGCATAGCTCAGCGGCTTTCCCACTCAGGCTGCTTTCTCGATCTGGAATCTCGTGCGCAACTCAGTGTCGGCTACTCTGGTGTGAGTTGCGAGAAGACCCTTCAATGTGGCGCTGGGTTGAATCTGATCGTCAGGGATCAGCGCGTAGCGCCAAGGCTTTTCCCCCACCTCCTTGGCGTGGTGCTCAGTCGCGATGTGGCACCACAGAACGGCGGCGCGGGTCTTGCGCTCGACATCCGGGTCAGCCACCAAGTCGCGGCGCTTGGGCTCTAGGATGAGCCTCTCGGTTGTCGTCTCGACCACGAAGTCTGGCTGATATGGATGCCCGTCCGCATCCTCGATTCGAAACTGACCGGGAGCGGGCTTCATCCAATTAAGGACGCTGGGGTCATCGTCGAGCATGACCGCGAGACGGCGCTCAGGGTCAGAGTCAAACTTCGCGAACGGGTAGCACCCCCGCGTAAACCCTTTGAAGACGTAGCGCTTGATCTCGCTTAGCTTCGGCGGCGGAGTTCGGAAGTCTCGAACCGCGTCGCTGCCTGAGCCGTCATATGCCTGTGGCTTCAGCATCGTGAAGGCCGCGTGCACGGTTGCTCGATAGGTGCTTTGGGTGCGCCACATGTGTTCTCGCATCTGAACGAGGATTGCGCGGGCCATCTCCTTGCCACGAGAGACCAGCACGTTGTGCACGTCATCGTCGCTGCTGAGGTAGCTCCTGAGGCGGGTCACCACCTGTCCGGCAAGGTCGTAAAGCATTTCTGCGTGGGTATCGTAGTCCACTTCGTCGAAGTCGATGAGCCGTGCCACGATGTAGTTTTCAAGCCGCTCCTCGCGCTCGCCGCCTTCCGAAGAACTGATGAGGTATCGCTGCTCAGTGCGAAGAGTCTGAACCAGAAGTTCCTTGCTGATGGGCTGGTAACTCCACTTTTCGAGCCCCTGAAGCTGGAACGACTTAAATCCGAAGGAGACCTGATCCGTGGGTGTCAGCACGATCTGGGGCACAGCTATCGTCTTCGCAGTAAAGACGGCGCAGACCTCCTTCACCACCTCTGCGGCACGCTCCGCTGTGACACCAGAAAACAAGCCGTCCTTCGTCCGCTGAGCCGCCAGCGTGTCCTCGACGATCTGCCCAACGACCTTCGGATCGTTTAGCTGGGCCATCGACTGGACGCGGCTCTGGTAGCGGGGGAGAACGTCAGCGAGCGCCGTGGCGGCTAGAGAGACCTCCTCAGGCTTCTTGAAGGTAAAGGTGGGCCGATGGGGCTCCGAGGGAGCTTTCGCGTCCTGAGGGACCGCAGAGAGGCCGTGGATCATCTCCTCTACGACGGATTTCGTCTCGACCATCACCGGCTTCGTGACGGGAACGTCCCCGCCTTCGCCTATCGTGATCTTCTTCTTGATGAGGCCGTCAGCGTCCTTTGCCTTCGCGATGATCTCATTGAACCGGTCGTGTGAGATGACCGTCAGCGTATCAAGGGCATCGACGCCTGTGCGCTTACCATATGGCAATCTGAGCCCACGCCCCAACGTCTGCTCTGTGAGGATTTCGGAAGCCGACGCTCGCAGCGGGACAATCGTAAAAAGGTTCGTCACGTCCCAGCCCTCTTTGAGCTTGTTCACGTGCACTACGATGTCGGTTGCGCCCGAATGCTCCACAGCTAGCAGAGCCGCCGCCGTTTGATCGGACTCGATGCCAGAGTGGCCCGAGTGCACCGTGATAACCCTACCGGCGTAGCGGCCCTCGAAAAACTCCGCCGACTCCAGAAACGTCTTCAGGCGCTCGGCGTGCGTGATGTCAGTAGCGACGACGAGCATGAAGGGGTGGACCGGTTTGACCCCGTTCTGCCGCGCGTAGGTGAGAAGCTGCACTTTGACGTGCTCGTGGTAGTGGATGCCATCTTCGAGCTTGATCCGTTCCAGCACATCCTCCGTGACCGACTTCGGATCGAAGTTGGGTCGCGTGCCGACAGCGGGCTCTTTGACGTAGCCGTCCTCCATCGCCTCGGGTAGATCGTAGCTGTAGATGACATTCCGAAAGGCATGTGCCCCTGCACCGACAGATTTGGGGGTAGCGGTGACCTCGATGCCGAGGATGGGCTTCAACTCGTTGATCGCGTTTGCGCCCGCCGTCGCCCGATAGCGATGCGCCTCGTCCATTAGCAGAACGAGGTCAGGGAGAGCGGCGAGGTAGGCGAAATAGCTGTCGCCGATATACTCCTGAAGGCGTTTAATCCGGGGTGAGCGCCCGCCACGCACCTCGGAATTGATCTTGGAAATGTTGAAGATGTTGATGATCGCGGCTTCCTGCCCGAGCAGGTCCGCGCCTCGGACACCCCGTCCCTCCTCATAGTTCTCGGCATTGACGATCAAAGGCGGCTGGTGAGCAAACGCCTCCACACCCTTGAAGACATATTTGGGGCTGGAGGGCTGAAAGTCGGCGAGGAGCTTGTCGTAGATGGTCAGGTTTGGAGCGAGCACGAAGAAGTTTCGACTAAGCCCGGTCATGTAGAGGTAGCTGATGAACGCACCCATCAGCCGGGTCTTGCCTACCCCGGTTGCTAGGGCGAAACAGAGGCTGACGAAATCACGCTCAAAATCCGCGACAAAGATGAAGTCCGCCTTGATCGCACGAAGCGCCTCCGCAACATCCACTTCGATTTTGCGCCCGGCGTCGTCACCGACGCCTCTCAGCACCACGCGGTCCAGCACGTCTGACAGGATGTCGAGAGATTTCGCCTGTGGCTTCCGCAGGGAAAGACGCTGCTTGATCTGGCTCAGCGCACGTTGATCGATCACTTTGCTGGCTCAGCATCGAAAAGCTGGGCTGGCGTGTCATCGTCCTCGACGACCTCGTCCATCATTGGAAGGTTCTCAATCTTCAGCGAGTAGTCGTCCTTGCCCCACTCGCATCGGTTGAGGACGGCGGCGGGTATTTTTCGAACTGTGAGGTTGCGAAAGCCCTCGGGGCTTGGTGTCTGAAATGCTTTGCAGCAGATCAACAGAGTGCGCCCGTTACCGACCTCTTCGGAGATTGATCGAATCTGTTCGTGCGTGAGGCTCGTTGTGGTGACGTAGATGAAATCAGTCTCTGAGGTGTGGCCGTGTATCCAATAGTGTTCCTCAGAGGGCGCGTAGTTGAACCCGAAATGCTTACACATGGCCTCTGCCAGCATCTCGCCGTTATAGGCTTTGGAAATCACCCAATTTCCGAAGTTGTCTCTCTCCAGTAGGGAAGGAGCCAGTTTGAAATAGCGGTAGCCACCGCCTCCCTGCCACCCAACTTGCTTCGTTATCCCGCCCTCATCCTTCGCATCGATCACTTCCCGCAAACGAGGAACAATGTGCGTCTCGCAGTGGTCTCCCAATTCAATCATTATCCAGCGGCGGCCCATCTTGTGCGCAACGGCACCCGTTGTTCCTGATCCTGCAAACGAGTCGAGAACGATATCGCCGGGAGCAGTTGCAAGCTCGATTATGCGCTTCATTAGCGCCTCTGGTTTAGCTGTATTGAACGTATCCGTCTTATTAAGGGATAACTGCTCCCGCTTAGCGTCCTGATTGTCGCCAACATCGCTTCGAAGCCAGAGAGTATCCGCGACTACACCTCGGCCTACGTCGGCAAGATAAGACTTCAGGCGCGGCTTTTCCTGCTCTTGGTTCTTACCCCACCATAATCTCCCCTCCGCGACATGCCGCTCATGGCGAGCGCGGTCATAGGCCCAGACACGACTCTCGGATGGGAAGATCATCTCGCCTGTGCGAGGATGCTCGATGCCGTAATATAGATTAGGCCGCTCTTGCCGTGTCTTTGAGCATGTATAAACTACAGACTGCCAAAGCCCGCGCGGGTCGTGGTCATTGTTAGAGTAACCTTTTAATTGCTCATCCGAGCGTTCCAGTTTGTTGATTACCCACTTATTGCTGTCTTTAGCGTAAACGAGGATGTGGTCGTGGGATGTGCTGAACCAAGTCGCGTCGTTCTGCTTGGCATACTTCTTCTGCCATACCACATTGGCTATAAAGTTTCTGCGCCCGAATACCTCGTCGAGCAACACCTTCATGTAGTGAGCTTCGTGGTCATCTAGAGTGACCCAGATGCTCCCTGCTTCGGAAAGCAGGGCTTTGAGCACCTCAAGCCGATCTCGCAGCAGCCCCAGCCATAGGGAATGCTCGATTCCATCATCGTAGTGGGGGAATGCAGAGCCAGTGTTGTAAGGCGGGTCTATAAAGACGCACTTGACCTGTCCGGCGTGCGTGGCCTCCAGCGCCTTCAGTCCGAGGAGATTATCGCCCCGAATCAATATGTTGTCGAAGATATCACTCTCGCGTCGGTTAGACGCATGGTGACTCAGAGTCTCCTCTTCGAGCAGGATTCTCGGCTCAAGACGAGGACGATGCTCCTTACCAATCCACGTAAGTTCGAGCTTCGTTCTTGCCATCATGGCTGTAGTTCCCATCGTATTGTGAAGAGCGGCTTCAGGTCAGGCGTAAGGTTTAGCTGCTCAGCGATCTTGTCGAGCATCTGCTCACGCTGAGCGTCGATCTCCTTGAGCCGCTCAAAGTATGCCAGCTTCAGATTGTCAGCCTCGCGCTTGAGCCGTCCAGCCTCCCGCTGAAGCGCCACCTTCTCCTGAAGGTTGAGCACGGCGCGCGACTCCTTGGTCTTCTCCCGCGCCTCCTTCTCCAACGCCTTGATCTGAGCTTCGAACGACACCTTCGCGTCCTCGCGCCAGTTCTCCAGCCTGTCCTCTTCTTCGTTCATGAAGCTGCCGAGGCGTGACTGTGCAGCTTGGATGAGAACCGTCTGGGTGTCCTCTGCCATTCGAGCGAGAGCATCGGGAGGAGCCGAGATTTCCTCACCTGCGACGGTCGCTGGAACCTGCATCAAGCGCCGGATCGTGTCCTGAGCGATCACCTCGCCTGTCCCGGTAATCCCCACTGGGATTAGCTCGTCATAGCTTTTGGCCGGTGTGTTCAGCACGAGCCGGTAAAGGGCCAGCCAACCGCTCTCGCCAAGGTGCTTTGCAACGTCGGCGAGGTTGCCCTCGTAAGCACCATAATCGAAGTGGACGTGAGCAGGAGCGAGATCACGCTCCCGCGCTCCCTCCAAAAGTTCTTGTGCGAGGTTCCCCTCGGCAAGCCGGAAGAAGCGCCAGCCCTTCTCCTCCGATGCGGGCCATTCCGTCGTGTAGGTAGTTCCGGCGTGGTCAAAGCGCTCCGCATGATCGGTATGGAAGTCAGCGTCAGGGAGTTCGGCTCGCGCCAAGAGCAGCAGCGTCTGCTTGAACTCGTCAAGCTGCTGGTGGACGGTGCCCTGCTGCATCTTGAGACGGGCGACGACCTTATCGTCCATCTCGGCCAAGATGGTGTCTCGTGCGCTCTTCTTGGCTTCATCGATATCGAGCGCTAGCTCCCCCTGAAGAGCATCGAAGGCAGCGTTGATCTCATCGTTAGTGCGGCACGTCTGCACGATGTCGAGGATGCGCCGCTCAATATCCACGCCGGATTCGATGGCCCCGAGCACCTCGTCGGAGGAGCCGAAAACGCCTTCGAAGAGGCTGAACTTGCTCTGGAGAAGCTCGAAGACGCGCTCTTCCGCCGCATTCCCGCGATTGAGGAAATTGACGACAGATACGTCGATCCGCTGGCCATAGCGGTGGCAGCGCCCGATGCGCTGCTCCACCCTCTGCGGGTTCCAAGGAAGGTCGTAGTTGAGCAGCAGAGAACAGAACTGGAGATTGATCCCCTCGGCACCGGACTCGGTGGCGATGAGAATTGTCCGGTCGTCGCGGAAAGCGTCCACGATAGCGGCCTTCATGTCCGCCGTTTTTGACTTCGAGATCGCCTCAGTGCCGTGGTGCTTCTCCAGCCACGCCTTGTAGACGGCTTTGCTGTCAGGGTCGGAGTTCGAGCCGTTGAGGATGACCGTCTGGCCCTCGAAGCCGTTCGCTTCGAGAAGGTCGCGAAGATACATCTGCGTGCGAACAGACTCGGTGAAGATCACCGCTTTCCTGTTGCCGCCCTTGCTGACGATCTCATCGAGCACGACTGGGAGGCAGGAGAGCAGCGCGTGCCCCTTCGCGTTATCGGACAGCGACGCTGCGAGATCGCGGTATCGACGCAACTCGGCGATTTCCGCCTCTAGCGCCTTGGGATCGACAGCCTCGATGGCGTCGTCGGTCTCGTCCTCCAGTGCGTCCGCGTCGGCATCGGCCTCCCCGTCTTCGCCGAGTTCGCGCCACTCCTCGGCTTCATCATCGATGGAGTCGATGTCTGCGAGGGTGTCTTCAGCCACCGAGAGCTTACGTTCAAGGCGAGCCATCATCTTGTCGAGCGTCGCCGCGACGGCAAAAGACGACGATCCTAAAATCTTCCGCAGCACAAGCGTCACGAGATGCCGCCCGTTCTGCCCTATCGCCAGCGTGTCCGGACGCTGGAGATAGCTTGAGACGTATTCGTAGAGGTCTGATTCCAGCTTGCTCGGCGTGAAGTCGAAGGTGCGGGGTAGCCGATTCGTGTAATTGATGAGCCCCGCCTTCTGGACCTGTCTCCGGAGCGTCCGTTTGCAGATCGGCTCCAGCCGTCGCCCTAAGATGGCCAGCGCCGCCCCGTCGGCACGCCCGCCGAACTCAGCCTTGAACGCCTCAGGCGAGCCGAAGAATTGCTCATCGATGAGGGAGATGAGGCCATAAAGCTCCATAAGGTTGTTCTGGAGCGGCGTGGCGGTCAGGAGGAGCTTCTGGCGACCGGCAAGAGCGGCGCGAAGGACGGTTGCTCGGGCGGTCTCCTTCGCCTTGTAGACGTTCCGGAGCTTGTGAGCTTCATCGCACACGACCAAATCCCAAGGGATGTGCCGAAGTTCGTCAGCGACGCGAGCAGCATACTCGTAGGAGAGGATGATGATGCCGTCTTGCTCGCGAAGCGGGTGCTCTCTGCCCTCCTTCTGAAGCTCACGCACCCTCTTCGCGTCGAGGATGTGTGACGGGAGCGAGAACTTTTCGCGAAGCTCCTGCGCCCATTGCTTCCGGAGCGAGGCCGGGGTGATAAGGAGCAAGCGCCGCCGACCCTCCCACCAGCGCTGCGCGATCACTAGCGCGGCTTCGATGGTTTTACCGAGCCCGACCTCGTCTGCCAGCAAAGCGCCCTTCGAAACCGGGGAGCGCATTGCGAACATCGCTGCGTCCACCTGATGTGGGTTCAGATCGACTTTGGCTGACGACAGCGACTGAGTGACGCCTCCGCCATCCAGCGCTTCTTGGCTCAGGCGGTAGGCAAAATACTGGGATTGGTAGGGTGTGTAGGACGGGCTCGGACCACCAGTGGTTCTGAAAATTGGCTGTTGAACCGTCACGAGTTGCCCTTCTGAACCCCCACCGCCGCTGGCGCGCAGCGTCCTCTCAGGAGGTTAGCGGGACGGCTCTCACGTTAGCAAGGGCAGAGGCAACTTAGGTAAATAGGAGATGGAAATCTCGCTACACGACCTCGAAGACCACCACGCCCTCCTCTGGGCCAACGAGCGCTCCCGCCTTCCTGCCGATCATCCCGATCACATCAGCCGCGAGGCTCAGGACGTGATCTTCAGCCGGGCTCTGATCCGCATGGAACGGCAGTGCGACACCCTTATCGCCGCAATGTTACGCGATCTCGGGGCTGAGGTTCTGGCTCGTGGATGAGTTCGAACAGCGCGAGGACGAGGGCCTGATCTCCTACGCGATAAGGAGGCGAAACCTTCCGCCTGACCACCCAGCCCACATGTCGAGGGAGACCTACGATACCTTCATGAGGGCGGGCATAAATCAGGTAGAGAGGCAGCAACGCAAAAACATAGAGATGCTCAGACGTGCAGGGATGCTCCACGCGCGCATCTGATTGGCCGTTATAGCCGCTCCCATACTCCGCGCGGATCGACCATTGGATTGCCCGGCATAAACGCGCGGACAATGGCCATCTGATCTCGATCTACCGTTCTCACCCATAGGAAGCGGCGAACTCGGGCTCGCAATTGTAGCTCCTCATCGAGAAACCTGAGCTTTTCGTCGATTTCGCCTTCGTCCTCGTGATCTTGGCAGACGAGCAAGCTAGACCGATATGGCTTGGCGACTTCGCCGAGGGTCAAAGCTGCCGCAACACGCTCGGCGTCATCAGGAATGTGAAGAAAGGCGTGGTAGCCTTCCGTTGAGGTGCGGGCTTCGAAGGCGAAACGTCGGACATCGAAGCTCAAACCTGAGACCTCCTGCGGGCGGACGGCAAAGACAAGGATCATGCTCATATTTAGCTGAGCAGATCGGCGGCTCGCATAAATAGCTGATGCGCTACCACGAACTCCAAGAGACCCGCCGGTCCCGCCGCCCCGCTCGGCCCCTGATCCTTCCTGAGCCCTTCCACGCCTCGGTGAAGCTCGTCATCCGCTTCATGCCCGCAGTTTACCGTTGGATCGACCTCACGCTCGGCCACGGCGGTCCTGACGCCGACATCAGCCTCCACGCCGCACGGGTGCGCTTCCCAGAGCCCTACGACGCTGACGGTGTCCTCTCTGCCCATTGCCGCCAGTGGATACTCGAAATGGTAATCGATCAGGTCGAGCGATTGAGGCTGAGCATCTGCGTTGTCTTTGGTCCCGAGGATTGTGTGGCGATCTGGCCGGGTGGCGAACTGGTGATCTCGACTAAGCCGCCTGAAGGTGGCTTGCTGATCTGACGTGCGGCCAGCGGCTTCAGACGGTGCTCTGCCGAACTCGCGCCAACCGCCCCGGCAGCTTCTCCAAAATGGCTGCCTTCTCCTCGGTCCCAGCAGTAGGCCACTGCCGAATCTCGGAACCCGTGCGTCCGCAGCCGATGCACCATCGGGTCCGACGGTCTAGTTGGCATACGCCGTTGCAGGGTGAAGGCACGTCGTCCACGACCCTAACCAGCAGATAGGTTTGGCTGCTTCAAGGATGTTGTTTGCCGTCAACCCATTGGCGCAAGGACGCCGCTCAGCCGTCAACAACCACAGCGGCCCCGCGGCGTGCACCACTCGCGAGAAGGGGCTTGCTGAGGCGTGGAGTGTAACCTCGGTCTTGCAGCCAACGAACTTAGAGCCGAAGGGAGAGGCGTAATCCGCTGCCGCGCACTCTTTGGATTGATCCTCGCCGCTCTTGCGACGCTCTACACGGCTGGCGCGACCACGGCGGCGTTCGCGTGTGCGATGCCACAGGTGACCGCCCGATCACCGATTGACTCCGACCGTAGCGATCACTCTGGGAAACGCGATTGCGCTCTAACTTGCGCGCTGATGTGCGCAGCCGTAGCCCCTGTTGCTCCGCAATCGGACTTCCCTGAATCCACCGTTCAGGCTCCGTTCGGGCAAAGAATTGTATCCGGAAGCGTGGCGTTCGTCGGGCCGGAACCTCTGCCTCCGCGAGGCAAGTGAAGCACTTGCCACAAACCTGACTTCTAAATGGAGAACACCAATGAAGAAACTTTATGTCACCGCAGCGGTGCTGCTCATGTCCAGCACTGGCGCATATGCCGCTGCGCCGGGAGCAGTCTCGAAGGTTGCCGCCTCTTGCTGCGCAGCGCTCGCGGCTTGCTGCGAGGCAGTGATGGCCTGTTGCGGCTAACCCGCTAACGGAGAACGGGGTGTCCGGTCGCAGGATCGGGCACCCTTTTTTATGCCCAACCTCACACTGCGCACAGCAGCTTTGTCAGTATCCCTCCGGCGGAGGCCGCCTTGGCGGGGGCGTGAAGGCGCGCTCTTAAGACCGATCTTACGATTGCACTTGAGAGCGTTCCATGAGCCAGATCACCGTTCTGACGGGTCCCGAGCGTCG
>Ga0136611_10002779_pt1 | contig 12236 bp, 11 predicted proteins | sample AntDrymUQ2232306_2_FD_106645 | JGI IMG/M metagenome (GOLD analysis project Ga0136611, IMG submission 106645) | Polar desert sand microbial communities from Dry Valleys, Antarctica - metaG UQ223 (23.06) | ecosystem: Environmental > Terrestrial > Soil > Desert | place: Antarctica: Dry Valley... | reverse complement strand
GCTCAAGGCGGGAGAGGATCGCGAACATACTGGCGACGCGCAACGTGTTCGGCGCGATGTGGACGCCTTGCAGGTTGCTCTGCCCGATCAGCTTCTCGTAGATCTTGACCTCTTCGCCAACCTTCAGGTTGTACGGCACCTTGATGAGGATGATGCGGTCGTGAAGCGCCTCGGATTTCTTGTTGCTGATGAACGAGTTGTACTCGTGCTCGTTCGTGTGTGACACGATCACTTCGTCCGCGTAGATCATCGCGAAGCGACCAGTTTTGATGCTCTGTTCCTGCGACAATGTGAGTAGGTTGTACAGAAACTTTTCGTCGCATTTCAGCATCTCGACGAATTCCATCAGGCCACGATTCGCTACATTGAGTTCGCCATCGAAGCGGTACGCGCGCGGATCGCTCTCCACGCCGTAGTCCCCGATGGTGGCAAGGTCAATCGAGCCGGTCAGCTCACTGATGTCCTGCGACTTCGGGTCAGACGGCGCAAACGTCCCGATTCCGACCCGCTTCTTCTCGGACAGCGAGACGCGGCAGACTTCCACGTCTTCGATGCGGCCGTCGTACTGCTCGTCCAGGGTCACGCGGCACCGTGGACAGAGATCGCCCTCAATGTAGATACCGTATGCATCGTTGACCTCCTTGCGGAGGCTGTCCGGCAGCAGGTGGAGCGGCTCCTCGTGCATCGGGCAGCCGGCGATGGCGTAGACCGCGCCGGCATCGCTGCGACTGTACTCCTCAAAGCCGCGCTTCATCAGCGAGACGATGGTGGACTTGCCGCCGCCAACCGGACCCATCAGCAGAAGAATGCGCTTACGGACCTCAAGACGGCGGGCGGCGGACTCAAAGTAGTCCACCAGATGCTGCAACGGCCGCTCAATGCCGAACAACTCGTCCGCAAAGAACCCGTGCGCCTTGTCACCGTTCGGCAGCGTCTCGACGCCACCAGACATGAGCATGTCGAACACGCGGGCGTGAGAGAGACGGGAGATACTCGGGTCGGCAATAACGAGGTCGAAATACTCCTTGAAGGTTCCGCGCCAGGCAAGCTGCTGCTCTTCGGCACGGAACGCTTCGAGTCGCGAGACGAGATTCAACATCTGGGCCTCTCCTGCCGCACGCGATGGTGCCCGCGTTTGAGAGGTTAGATGCAGCCGAGCGGAAAAAGATTCAGCGGATGCCTTCCCAATTCACGCAGGATTGGGCGCATTCGGAGCGCGGCCATCTTGGCCGCCCCTGGCTTGAAAGCCGGCGACCTTCATCCGTCGTCGGTACGCTCGAGAATTGTTGCCCGAGGAGACTTTACCCGCGCACAGGGAGTGGGGCCGAGGGTGAGGGCCGCTTACCAAGTCTAAAGCGTCCGGTCGCGCTCGTAGAGATCGCCGAGGTACTGGCGCAGGATGGCTCGCGCTCGGTGCAGCCTCGACTTGACGGCAGCTTCAGTGACGTCCAGCGCAGCGGCCGTCTCGGACGTTGACAACCCCTCAACATCTCGTAGGATCAGCACGACCCGAAGATCGTCCGGCAGACGCGTGATGCCGACTTCAAGGTGCTCCTGAAGCTCGCCGCGCAACGCAGCCTGCGCCGCATCAGCCGTCCAATCCACAATCTCCAGCGAGTACGGCCGCTCGCTCAGGAGATCAACCGGCCGGCGAGCACGGACCTGCATCAGCGCGGCGTTGACAGCGATCCGGTACAGCCAGGTGGTCGGGGCAGCTTCGGCGCGGAAGGCCGGCCAGGATCTAAACGCCTGGAGAAACGCATCTTGCATGACGTCTTCAGCGTCGGAGGGCGAGCCGGTGATACGGAGCGCGATGCCGTACACGCGATCTCCGTATTCTGCGACCAGCTGCTCAAAGGCCACCAGATCTGGCGTACCTTCAGAAGAGAGGCTCATGGCCGTGGTCCCAGGCTACGGGGCGAAACACCCCCGTAGGCCATTGTCACCGTCCTACGTCCGGTGCGGCAATATCGTTCGTCCGCGCAAAGGTCACAGGCGCATCACGTCAGAGCGACATCACCTCAATGTGGCGATCTACAAGCTCAGCATCCAGGCGCGTCTCCTCAATGGCCTCCACAATTCGTTCCAGTTGGCGGGCGGCGTGGCCGGCCTCGTTGCTGACGACGGCGAGACCCAACGTTGCCGTCTGCCACACGTCCTGATCTTCAACCTCGGAGACCGCCACGTTGAACTTCCGCCGCAGCCGTTCCGTCAGCGAACGCACGACCTGACGCTTGTCCTTGAGAGAGCGGCTGGCGGGGAGATGCAACGTGACCACGCAAGCTCCGACGTGAACAGACAGCTTCAGACCTCCTTGATACTCTCCACGGTATCGCGTGGCTTTGCAGAATATACGCTTGCGGACCATAGCTGGTTCCGATCGGTCAGGATGGTTGGGTTTCAGGTGGGGTGCCGCTCGGCTATCCTTTCGCCGGCAGCTCGGCAACCTCCTGGCTGTCATCAGGGGGGTGGAAGGGTCCCGGTGGGTCTCGCCGTCTTCAAAACGGTTGCCTGGTCGCAAGCGCGGTCAGGGATGGGTTCGACTCCCATGCACCTCCGCCAACAGCACATCCGTCTCACGCTCCATGATTACTTGCTTGTGTGGTGACACTCAGCACCACGTCGGCCACGTAACACGCGAGTTTCAAGTTAACGTCTCCACGTTACAGTCTGCCTGAGGTCCATGAAAATGGACATAATCGGCCCCGTTCTTGCTCTAACTCCCCTCGGCGCGCTGCAGATGTGCCGCGCTGGGCGGCCTCAATCTGGGGCTGAACTTGGGAGGTTAGACCATGCAGAGTCGCGATACCGTCGTGGCTGTTTTTGATGATCGAAATAATGCTGAGAGTGCGATCAACGCGCTCCGAGATGCCGGCTTCATGGCCGAAGACATCAGCATTCTTGCGCGTGACCGTGACACGGCCGGGCAGTTGGCTGAGGACACGGGCACCGAAGCGGCGGCCGGCGCAGCAACGGGCGCTCTCACGGGCGGTCTGCTAGGCGGAGTCGCCGGCTGGATTGTCGGCATCGGCGCGCTGGCGATCCCGGGCATCGGTCCGATCATCGCCGCTGGGCCGCTGGCAGCAGCCATCGGTGGTGCCGCTCTCGGTGCCACCACGGGCGGCATTATTGGCGCACTGACAGGTGCAGGCGTCCCTGAGGAAGAGGCCGAATACTACAACACCGAGTTCAAACGGGGTGGTATCGTGGTCACCCTTCAGGCACGCGGCCGGTACGACGACGCGCGCTCGATTCTGCGCAGCAACGGCGGCAAGGACACCGGCGCTGACGGTGTTGCCACCGGTCGGGGACGTGATGCCAGTGGCACCGGCACCGACGGTGAGAACGCTGCTGCGACCGGTGGCGGCGCGCTTGCAGGCGGAGCGGCCGGTGGTGTGGCTGGCGCGGCGGTTGGTGGCCCTGTTGGTCTGGTCGCTGGCGCAGCGATCGGCGGGACCATCGGTGCAGCATCGGGCGATGCCGCGGTAGAGACGCCCGACGAGCGCCGCAAGGATCGGGCTGATGACCGCGAGGACCGACTGGACGACATTCGCCGCCGCCAGTAGGTGGCCCGCTTCGCCGCACTATTCACGGCACAGGCCGTCCACGCAGCGCGTGGGCGGCCTCGCTATACTCCACCTTAGGAACATTGCGGACCAGGGGATGGAGATGGTGCGGCCGATTCGATTCTTCGCAAGTTGTGCCCTGGTGATGGTCGTTGCGGCTGGGTTAACCCCGCCCGACGCCGGCGCAGCGACAGCCATCATGAGTGCCGTGCTACCAAATGGTGCGACGGTGATGACCCGGCAACGTGTGGGCAGTCAAGTGTTGGCTATCGACGTTGCCGTGCGCGCCGGTGCGCGCTATGAGCAGGTCCAGACGGCGAGCGCCACGCGCTTCCTCGAAAGCGCGTTGATGATGGGCACGGAACGGTGGCCCACTCGCGACGCCCTGACGCGCTCAATATCGGCACGAGGCGGCGACCTGTCCGTTAGCGCCGGCCGAGAGATCGTTGAAGTGGCGGTCACCGTGGGCCTGTCGGACGCCAGCCTTGCGTTGGACGTACTGGGAGACGTGCTCCTACGGTCCCGATTCGATCCCAACGATCTGGAGCGCGAGCGCACGGTTATTCTCCAGCAAGTTCAAGAGCGCGAGGATGAACCCGAGGACCGCGCGACAGATCTCTTCTTTCAGACGATTTTCGCCGGGCACCCGCTTACGAACTTGCCATCTGGCACGTCGGACGGGGTTGAGGCGCTGACTGTCGAAGAACTCCAGGGCTACTGGCAGTCCAGGCTTGTTGGGCCGAATGTCCTGATCTCTGTGGTCAGTGGCCTACCGCATGATGACGTTGTGGCGCTGTTGGCGGAGGCCCTCGCGGATATGCCACGCGGCCCCGTCCCGTCCGTCAACTACGATGATATCCCCGTGGCCGTACCTAGCACCTTTGAGCTTCCACTCGGCAGTGACCAGTCACATATCCTGATTGGTGCCCCGATTCCGGGTGTCAGCTCTACGGACCGCGCCCCGCTGCGGGTACTCAACGCCGTGCTCGGGCGCTCAAGCGGCCGGCTCTTTACGGAAATTCGTGATAAACGCGGGCTGGCGTACAGTACCTACTCCTCGCTGTCTCAGTTCGTGGATGGCGGAGTCTTCCTGGTGTATGTAGGCACCCGTCCGTCCTCAGCCGATGCGGTGCTGGATCTGGTGAAAACTGAGCTTCAGCGCGTTCGCGATGAGCCGTTGGACTCGGTCGAACTGCAAAACGCCATTGGCGGGGAGATTGGTGCCAGGATTCTGGCGGTAGAGACCAGCGCGAACGAAGCACTGTACACGGCCCGTGACACCATGTTTGGGGTGCCGCCGCGCGAGATCCAGGCCGAGCGCACGCGCGCTGTGACCGCCGCCGATGTCCAGCGAGTAGCGCGGCAGTACCTGGACCCGTCTCGCCTGAGCGTGGTGATGACGCGGCCACCAAGCGTGGAGAATGCGATGCCGGCCGGCGCGGAGGTTTTGCCGTGAGGGGGCCGGCTCGCCGCCTCGTTGGCATCGTGTGCCTGGCTGCCGTTGTCGGCGCCAGCCTCAGTTGGACGGTTGGAGGAATCGTGAGCGCGGCTGTCCGATCAGTGGATGAGCCGGATGTCTATCGCACGGTGCTGCCTAACGGCCTGCGGGCAGTCGTGCGGGAGCGCCCGGGCAGCGACGTGGTGGCGATCAGCGTCGGGATTCGCGGCGGTTCACGCGATGAGCGACGGGAGACAGTCGGCGCGGCCCACTTCATGGAACACATGTTTTTCCAGGGGACAGCCCGGCGCAAGGATGCGGCGGACATTGACCGTGAGCTTGAGGCGCGGGGCGGCTGGACCAACGCCTGGACCGGTTGGGAGTCCATCAATTTTCAGGTGGTGACGGCCACGGACGATCTTGATCTGGCGTTAGACGTGATCGCCGATCAGATGGCAAACTCCCTGTTCGCCGCTGACAAGATCGACAAAGAGCGGCGCGTTGTCCTGGAGGAGTTAAACGGACGGCTCAACAGCCCTACCAGTAAAGCGTTCGACCTGTTCCTGGTTGATGTGTTCGGGGATCACCCGGCCCGCAATCTGCCAATTGGCAACCGCGCCACCATCAACTCGTCCACGCGCGAGGTGCTGGTGGAGTTCCGAGACACCTATTTTGTGGCCGGCAACATGGTCGTAGCAGTGGTGGGCAACGTCTCGCATGAGGAGATGTTCCAGAAGCTCGGGGTCGCGTTCGCCGATGTGCGGACTGGAGCCGTGCCGCCGAAGAACGGGGCACCGGTCCCGGCCCTGACCTCACGGTTGCAGGTGGACACCTCGCCGGGCCAGCAGGCTCGGATCATTATTGGCGGCCCGACTGTCGGGTATGCCAGCCCAGACCGCCACGTTCTGGAGGTGCTCGATGCAATCCTCGGGGCGTCAGGCCGGCGGCTGGAGCGCGAACTGGTGGATACCCAGGCCATCGCGTCGTCGGTGTACCCGTTCTATCTCGCGCTGACCGATGCGGGCGTGTGGGGCATCTCGGCGGGGGCGCGGCCAAGCAACGTGGATCGCGTGATGGATCTGCTGAAGACCCAACTTCTCGAAGTCCGCGAGCGCCCGGTGGGCGCTGAGGAGTTGACGGAAGCTAAGGCGTACTTGCGCGGTCAGCGACTGCTCAACCGCGAGCGGAGCGTAGATCTGGCCGAGGAGTTGAGCGACGGCGATGTCCTGGGCACCTACGAGTCGATTGACCAGTACCTCGCTGCCATTGACGCCGTGACCGCCGCCGATATCCAGCGCGTGTCCACCCAGTTCCTGGACCCCGACCGGCTGACCGTGACCATCCTGCGCCCATAGGCGCGCGTGGCTGTGCTTTAAGGCTCCCGAACGTATCATCTGGACCAGTGTTGAAACGTGAGGTGCAGGATGACCGTCGCACGTCGCCCTGACGGGCGGTTGCTGCTGGAAGATAGTGTCCCGCCGCCGTGGGTCGGGACGACCATGACCCTGGAGGCGTTCCTGAGTCTCCCGACGGTCAAACCAAACCTGGAATACACCGACGGACCGGTGACGCAGAAGGTGGCCGGGAGGCCTACTCGCGGCAGCCTACTCGGACTTCTGGCGTGCTCGTTCAACGACATAGCTGGGCCGCTGCGACTCGGTCTTGCGTTTCTCGGGACGCGTTTCGTCACGCCAACCTGGGCACCGGTCCCGGATGTCTCCTACTATCGCCGCGAGCACATCAAGCGCGATGGCAACCGTCCACCGTCCGACTTCTTTGAAACCCCTGATCTGGCTGTGGAGATCGCCTCACCAGAGCAGAGCGTCACGAAACTGATCGAGAAGTGCCTGCGCTACGTGGCCGTGGGAATAGCTGTGAAGCTGCTAGTGGACCCGGACCAGGAGACGGTCCTGGCGTTTCGACCTGAACAACCGCTCCGGGTACTTCAGGGCGGTGACCGCATTGACCTTGATGACGTGCTGCCAGGCTTTGAGTTGACCGTAAGCGAAATGTTCAGCACGCTGGCACTGGACTGGCTCGATGACGAGGCTGCGGAGCCACCGAGCAGCGGCCCTGCCACCATTTGACCCGCACGTCCGGAACATTGTGTCAGCCCTGTAAGGTGCTCTCCCCACAACCTCACCAATCGCTGGGCTATCTGGTCAGCGTAGCAGGGCCGGCAGTTTCGTGCGTCTGTTGGGAGGCTTTTGTATACTTCGGCCGCGCCGGACCTCCTGCCGACGCGGGGGCAAGACCGTGGGCTTTCTACGAACGATCGGCGAGCTGTTCCACTTCCTCATACGGGATCCACGTGGCTGGTTCCTGCTCCCGATCGTGTTTGGCCTGCTGGTCATCGGCGCACTCATTGCGCTAGCGTCGGCCACGCCGCTCGGCCCGTTCATCTACACCATCTTTTGATCGGGCTCGGGATTCCCGGGCTATCTCGTGGCCGGCAGAGCGGCCCGGGCCCAGCCCGATCAGCTCCACGTGTCGGCCGGAGGCCATGCTAGCGTGTACATCCTCGGAATCTCGTGCTTCTACCATGATGCCGCAGCCGCACTTCTGAAGGACGGCGTCCTCGTTGCCGCCGCCGAGGAGGAGCGCTTCTCCAGAAACAAGCATGATTCGGGCTATCCAAACCAGGCCGTCGCGTACTGCCTAGAGGAAGCCGGGATCACTGCGGACGACCTCGACTACGTCGTCTTCTACGAGAAGCCGCTCCCGAAGTTTGAGCGCCTGCTGACGACAGCCCTCGCGACGTGGCCGCACTCCCGAGTCGTCTTCCGCGAGGCGATGATTACGTGGCTCAACGAGAAGCTGTGGATCAAAGATCGCATCCGCAAGCAGTTGTCCATACCTCTGGACAAGGTGCTCTTCGTCGAGCACCATCTGTCGCACGCCGCCAGCGCCTTCTTCTGTTCTCCGTATGAAGAGTCGGCCGTGCTGACCATTGACGGCGTTGGGGAGTGGACCTCGGCCACCCTGGGGATGGGCAAGGCGACCTGGGACGCCACCGGCTCGAACAGCATCGAATTGTTCCAGGAGTCACGGTTCCCCCACTCGCTCGGCCTGTACTACTCCGCGTTCACCGCGTGGCTCGGGTTCGAGGTGAACGACGGCGAGTACAAGGTGATGGGCATGGCCCCATATGGCAGCTCTGACCATCTTGATAAGGTTCGAAAAGTCATCGATTTCGCCGACGATGGCAGCTTCTGGCTGAACATGGACTACTTCAGCTTCCATCACTCGATGGAGAACACGTTCAGCAGCAAGTTTGAGACGCTCTTTGGCGAACGCCGCAAGCGCGAATCCGAGTTCTATACAACGGGCACCGGCGTGCCCGATGGTGCCTCGAAGTCGTCCATCGACGAGAACCAGTATTATGCGGATGTCGCAGCCAGCGTGCAGCGCACCACGGAAGACGCGATCATCAACATCGCGAACTATCTGCATCGCCGGACCGGCTCGAAGCGGCTGAGCGTCGCCGGTGGCGTGGCGTACAACAGCGTGGCCAACGGCCGCATCCTCCGCGAAACTGGCTTTGAGGAACTGTACATCCAGCCCTCCGCTGGCGATGCGGGCGGCGCCCTTGGTGCGGCGCTCTACGCCTACCACGTCGTCCTGGGCAAGAAGCGCGAGTTCGTCATGGATCATGCGTACTGGGGGCGCGGCTACAGCGAGGGCGAGATCAAGTCGGCCCTGGAGGCGCGCGGCGTCAGCTATGAGTACATTGGGAACGAGGACAAACTGGCCGAGGTCTGTGCGGCTGAGTTGGCCGCCGGCCGCGTGCTCGGCTGGTACCAGGGGCGGTTCGAGTGGGGGCCGCGCGCCCTGGGCAACCGCAGCATCATCGCCGATCCGCGCCGCGAATCGATGAAGGACGTGGTCAACACCAAGATCAAGTTCCGCGAGCCGTTCCGCCCATTCGCTCCGAGCATCCTCTCGGAGAAGGTGGACGGCTACTTTGACGGCACGAAGGACGCCGGCTCTTGGCCTAAAGAGTTGGCGAAGTTTATGCTGGCGGTGATGCCGGTTTCAGAGAACCAGCAGGACAAGATTCCCGCTGTCAGCCATCTCGGGACCGGGCGGCTCCAGACCGTCCATGCCGAAACGAACCCCCGCTATCATGCCCTGATCTCCAACTTTGAGGGGTTGACCGGCGTGCCGGTCATCATGAACACGTCGTTCAACCTGCGCGGCGAGCCGATTGTCACCACGCCGGACAACGCGATGAACACCTTCTTTGCGAGTGGCCTGGATACGCTGGTGATGGGCAACTTCATCGTGCGGAAGGACGGGGGGAGTACGTGATGCGCCTGGATGGGAAGGTCGCGCTGATTACCGGCGCGGGGTCTGGGATCGGGCGGGCGACGGCCGAACTGTTCGCGCGGGAAGGCGCGAAGGTGGCCGTCGTTGATCTCTCGGAGGCGGCCGGCGCGCAGACGGTGGAAGCGATTCATGAGGCCGGCGGTGACTCGATCTTCGTCCAGGCGGATGTCAGCCGCTCTGAGGACGTGCAGCGGATGATTGCCCGCACGGTTGAGGAGTGGGGCAAGATCGACGTTCTTTACAACAACGCCGGCATCCCGATGGGTGCTACCCCCATTGAGGAAGTGGAGGACGAGTTCTTTGACCGGACCATGGCGGTCAACGTCCGCAGTGTGCATCTCGGGGCCAAGTACGTGGTGCCCCACATGAAGCGGCAGGGCGGCGGCGTCATCCTCAGCACGGCGTCCACGGCCGGCATCCGGCCCCGCCCCGGCCTCAGCGCCTATGCCGCCTCGAAGGCCGCCGTAATCGGCTTCTCGAAGGCGCTGGCGATTGAGCTTGCGCCGTTCAAGATTCGGGTTGTCTCGATCAACCCAGTGGCTACGGACACCCCGATGCTGCCAGACTTCTTCGGGAACGCGGACCCCGTAGAGGCACGGGCGCGATTCCTCTCAAGCATCCCGATGGGCCGCTTCAACACCCCCACGGATATCGCGAACGCGGCACTGTACCTCGCGTCAGACGATGCCTACATGGTGACCGGGACGGCCTTCGAGATCGACGGCGGCCGCGACATCTAGTGGGTCGCGTCGCAATTGCTTGGGAGCCCCTCACCCCCAACCTCCTCTCCCCCGCGCGGGAGAGGGGTGAGGTTACTGGCTGAGCAACAATCTTCAACGAAATGCAGCGCGACCCACTCGCTGCTCAGATGGCTGATGACGGACGGCTGCTGCCTTTTCAGGAGTCCACCATGTCTTCCACGACCAGGCGCGTCGGGTTTGTCGGCGTTGGCACGATGGGCAAGCTGATGGCGATCAACCTGCTCAAGCGCCACTTCCAGGTGACGGCCTTCGACCTGAATCCCGCCCCACTGGACGAGCTACGCGAGTTCGGGGCTGAGACGGCGGCCAGCGCCTCGGAGGCAGCCGCTGCCGGCGACCTTGTCATCACGATGCTGCCGTCCTCGCCGCACGTCGAGGAGGCGGTGCTAGGGCCGGGTGGCGTCCTGGACGGCATGCGCCCGGGCACGGTCCTGGTGGACATGAGCACCATTGATCCGCTCGTGAGCAAGCGCGTGGCCGAGCAGGTGATGGCGCGTGGTTTCAGGATGCTGGATGCACCCGTCAGCGGCGGCTCGGTGGGGGCGCGCGACGCCACCTTGACGATCATGGTGGGTGGCCCGGCGGACCTGTTCGAGGAGTGCCGGCCCGTCCTGGAAGCGATGGGGAAGAACGTCATCCACTGCGGCGAGAACGGCATGGGTGAGGTGGTCAAGGTCGTCAACAATCTGATCGCCGGCGTCAGCATGGCCGTGGTGGCCGAGGCGTACACCATCGGGATGCTGGCTGGCGCCGACCCGAAGATCATGTACGAGGTCATCAGTAAGTCGTCCGGTCGCTGCTGGTCGCACGATGTGAACCTGCCGATCCCTGGCGTTATCCCGGTCTCGCCCGCCAACGACGACTTCACTCCTGGCTTCATGGTGGACCTGATGCGGAAGGATCTCGGGCTGGCGATCTCCGCAGCGAAGGGCGTGCAGGCACCGGCCATCCTGGCAGCAGCCGCTGAGCAACTCTACGGGTCGGCGTCCAACCTGGGGCATGGACGCAGGGATATGTCGGCGGTGGTCAAGGCGATGTCGGCGCTCAGCGGCCTGGACGATACATCAAGCTGATTGGTGGCCCGAAGCCGCCTACCCCCAGATGGTGGCGGCCAGGGTACCATGCAGCATGACATTCTCAGGGCGGAGCCGCCAGTGCGCCTTTTGACGAGGCTGCGGGCGCGCCTATTCGGCAGCTACCACGCCATTCCTGTGCCTACCCTGTCCGAGGGCGGCGAGGACGCCATGCCAGGAAAGGACGCCGTCCCCGATCACAAGGTCGCAAGCAGGACTACCGAAGCGGCGGTCACGGAGGCTGACGCGTCAACAGTTAGTTGCGAGTCGCCAGCCGCCGAGGCACCCGTCGAGGTTGTTGGGGCGTCGCGGACGGACCAAACGACGTGTGACGATGCACACGCCGAGCCGCTTGAGCCACCGGCCGACGCCAGCCTCGTGGTGGCGCGACAGGAGCAGGCGGCCGGCCGCATCCTCGACGACGAGGGCCTGCGCGGTGACCTCACCGACGACGAGTTCCAGCCGCTGCAGGATTGGGCACTGTCCGTGACTGACCGGCTGGCAGCCGCAACGGCGCTCCTGGACGATGCTCAGGCCGATGGCAGCCTGGATGCAGGTCTGGAAGCCGTGAAGAGCGTAGTGCGCCTCGCTGGAGAGGCCGTTGCTGCTCAGGCTGAGGGTGATGCCCACCGTGTCCGTGGCGCTCTCTCGGAGCTGGTAGGGCGTTTGGAATGGCTCGCGGCCACCAGTTTGGATAATGGAACGGAGACTGCCTCACGTCTTCAGGCACTCGGGGACAGCCTGGCCGAGCGGGCAGACGTGACCTCACTAGACCTCGCGGGCGAGATTGTGGCGGCGTTGTCGGCGGCCCAGGCTGACGGCATGTCGGACAGCCACGTATGAGCCGCCGTCGGAAGAAGGGTGCCGCACCGTCCAACGCCTTCGGCACCATCGTGCTCGTCGTGCTGATCCTGGTGGTGATCTGGCTACTATGGGAGCAGATCCCTGGCCTGAACCGGATCCCGAAACCGGACATCGGGTCCAGACCGTCGCCGCCACCGGCTGCCGGCGGCCCCGTCGAGGTCTACTTCACGACTCCTGTCTATCCCGACCGGCCAGATACGCGGCG
>Ga0136611_10002778_pt1 | contig 12240 bp, 10 predicted proteins | sample AntDrymUQ2232306_2_FD_106645 | JGI IMG/M metagenome (GOLD analysis project Ga0136611, IMG submission 106645) | Polar desert sand microbial communities from Dry Valleys, Antarctica - metaG UQ223 (23.06) | ecosystem: Environmental > Terrestrial > Soil > Desert | place: Antarctica: Dry Valley... | reverse complement strand
CCTGCAGAAGCTCATCGTCGATCCTGCGAATAAACGCGCCTATTATGGGCACCTGCTCGACATCATGAATACGAGCTTCAACACGGGCTACATGACTCCGTGGGCGCAGCATTACCAAACGTTCCTGCCGGGGCAGAATCTCACGCAATTCATGAGTTACATCAGCGCGCGAGAAAGCTCCGCGCGCAGTCAGATCAACAGCGACGTCCCGCCGGTCAACTTCGAGATCACGACGAATGGCGGGCAGCCTTTTTCCGCGAGCGGGCCGACGACGACTCTCGCCGGCACCGGCTGGGTAGATGTTCGTGAAATTCGTCTCGCTGGCTCTGCTCAGCCGCTCACCGTGACGTGGGTGACGACAACGTCGTGGCAGACGGCGGTGACGATTGCTCCCGGGACAAACACCACCACGTTGATCGCCTTCAATGCGCAGGGCACGCAGCTCGGCACCGATACGATCACGATCACTGGCACTGGAAACGTTTTTCCCGCCGACGCGACGAACCTGGTGATCTCGGAAATCATGTATCATCCAGGAGCTCCGACGGCGGCCGAGCAAGCGGCGGGCTTCTCCGATGCGGAGCAGTTCGAGTATCTCGAGCTGCAGAACATTGGCCCCGACCCAGTGACGCTCGCGAACTGCAGCTTCACCGCAGGCGCGACACTCGGCTTGCCGAACACCACGCTGCCTCCCGGCGGCCGGGCTCTCGTGGTGGGAAACCAAGCAGCCTTTGCGCAACGATATGGGAGTGGACCGACCATCCTCGGGCAGTATCAGCCAGGGAGCTTTCTCGCGAATAGCGGTGACCATCTGCGCCTGCTGGATTCACGTGGACAGGTCATCCGCGATTTCAGCTACAGCGACTCGCCGCCGTGGCCCTCGTCTCCGGATGGGAGTGGCTACAGTCTCGTGCTGATCAACCCGACGTCGAACCCGGACCACGCAACCCCCGCGAACTGGCGCGCGAGTGTGAGCGCGGGTGGCAACCCAGGCGGGGGCGATGCGACGGCTTTCACCGGGAATGCGCTTGCCGACGATAACGGGGACGGCGTCGTAAATCTGCTGCAATACGCCATTGCGGGGGGGACGCGCTACTTGCCGCCCGTCAGCTTCCCTGATGACGGATATGTCGCGTTTCAGCATCGTCGCAACCTCGCGGCCGACGATGTGATCTACTCCATCCAAAGGTCGACCGACTTGTCGACATGGAGCGCCGCGCCGGCGGACAGCGAACTGATCGGCGAGGAGAACCACGGCGACGGAACTGCGACTTACACATGGCGCTCAACGCACCCGGTCGGGGAAGGTGCCCGCGAGTTCCTGCGGCTGCAGGTCACAAAGCGTTAAGCCTTTGAAGGCGGATTGATGGCAACCGACTGGGAAGGGCAATATCGAAAGCAGGAGACGCCGTGGGATAAAGGCGCGCCCAGTCCCGGTCTCGTGGATTGGCTTGAAACGACAGGTGTCGCCAGCCCAGTGCTCGTGCCTGGCTGTGGCATCGGCCACGATGTGCGAGCGCTCGCGGCGAAAGGTGGGGACATCGTGGGAATCGACATTGCGCCTTCGGCCGTTCGCGCGGCGACGCTGTTGCCACGAGTCGGCACCGAGCGGTATGAACTCGCCGACTTGTTCGACCTGCCGGCGCACCTGCGCGGGGTTTTCGCTTCGGTCTGGGAGCACACGTGCTTCTGTGCGATCCAGCCAGAGCAGCGGCCCGCTTATGTGGAAGCGGTGCATTCGGCCCTGCGACCGCGCGGCGATTTGCTGGCGATCTTTTATCTGGACCCGGGCCAGGATTCGCCAGACGAGGGGCCGCCTTTCGAGGTCTCACTGGCTGAACTCGATCGTCTGTTCACGCCGCGCTTCGAGCTGCAGCGCGAATGGCTCCCCGAGCACGCTTATCCGGGCCGTGAGGGGCGCGAGTGGATGCGCCTTTTGCGAGCGCGCTGACGATCCTCTCCTCTCGCCCTTAGATCGGCGAACGAAGCGTCAGCACCGTCGCCACTGCGGCGAGGAAAGCCAGAATGGCGAACGCGGCGAACCCGATGATCGCTTTTCCGACAGGGTCTTTCTTTTTCGCCTTTGTCTGGAAGGGCGAGGCGTTGGCAAAGTCCGCCGGCTTCACACTCGCGGCCGCGGGCGCCAGCGCCGGCTCATCCTCCGTCGGCAACGGCCGCGCTCCGGAAACCGCTGGGACATCGGACTGATAGGTCGCGTCGATCTTCCCGAAAAGGATCGTGTCTCCTTCTTTCAGCCGGTGATCCGTCTCCGGATCGAGTTGCTTGCCGTTGAGTCGCGTGCCGTTCGTCGAGCCGATATCCCGCAGGACGTATTCGCCATCGGCCAGCGTGAGCGTCGCGTGCCGGCTGGAGACAGAGATATCATCGATCTGGAGCGCATTATCTTCGACCCGGCCGACGGTGATGGTGTCCTCGGTGAGATCATGGGTCTTCTCCGGCGCGTCAGGGAGGGAAACAAGGAGCTTGGGCATGGCTGGGAAAGGTTGCCGACGCTACTTCGCGTCGTCAATCAGCTTGGCAAACTGCCCGAAGAAATACGACGCGTCGTTTGGCCCCGGCGCCGCCTCTGGATGATACTGCACGCTGAAGACCGGCTCGCTCTTGTGCGCGAATCCTTCGACCGTTTGATCATTCAGATTCAGGTGCGTGACCTCGACATTGGCGGGGAGCGAATCGGGGTCCACTGCAAACCCGTGATTCTGTGAGGTAATGGTCACCTTTCCAGTTCGCACATCCTGCACCGGTTGATTGCCGCCGCGGTGGCCGAACTTCAGCTTGAAGGTCTTCCCGCCCACCGCATAGCCGAGCATCTGGTGGCCGAGACAAATGCCGAACACGGGCGTCCGGCCGATCAGTCCACGGATATTCTCGTGCACGTAAGTCAGCGCGCCGGGATCGCCCGGTCCGTTGGAAAGGAAGACCCCGTCCGCCTTCAACGCGAGCACGTCCGCCGCGCTCGTGTCTGCAGGGACCACCCGCACCTCGAAACCTTCCTGCCGCAGCCTTCGCAAGATGTTGCGTTTCATGCCGAAGTCATACGCGACGATGCGATGCCGCACCGGCGGGAGCTTCTTGAAAACCTCGCCGCCCTCGCCAATCACCGCCGCGTCGCCCTTGACAATCGTCCACTCCGGCGACCGCGTGCCGTCCGGATCCCAGTCAAACGCAGCGCGCGGCGTGACCTCCTTCACGAAATCCGACCCTTCCATCGGCGGCGCATTTTTCGCCCGCGCAATCGCCTCCTCCGCGGTGATGTCATCGGTCGTGACACATCCCTGCATCGCGCCGCGCGAACGCAGATGCTTGGTAAGGGCGCGCGTGTCGATCCCCTGGATTCCCGGAATGCTCGCGTCCTTGAGGTAATCATCGAGCGTGCCCGTCGCGCGCCAGTTGCTGGCGATCGGGCTTAATTCCTCGATGACAAACGCGCGCACATGAGGCGCATCGCTCTCCGCGTCGAGCGGGTTAACGCCGTAATTGCCGATCTGCGGGCAAGTCATGGCGACGATCTGGCCGCGATACGAGGGGTCGGTCAGGACCTCTTGATAGCCGGTCATTGAAGTATTGAAACAAACCTCGCCAACCGCCGAACCGGTTCCGCCAAAGCTCTCGCCAAAAAAGGTCCGGCCGTCTTCAAGGGCAAGAATCGCGCGCATGTGCCGCACGATGCGAGAGCGCGCCTGCTTGGCCAGCGGAAACTCCGTTGTTCTCCTTAATCTATGTAGAAAAACTCGTTGGAATTGAGCAGCGCGCGGGTGAGTTCCACGAGCGAGCGCGTCTGCAGAAACTTCACTGCAGCTGCGTGCTCTTCGGGTGATGGCTCTCGCTGGAAAGCCGCGGCAAAGACGGCTCCGACCTGAGCCGAGGCCTCTTCGCCTGCGGCCGCTTCGACCCGGCTGGCGAAGGCGCGCGCGGCTTCCGCGGAATCCGCGCTGTTCAACAGCGCAAGCGCTTGCGGCGCAACCGTCGATTCGCTGCGACGGGCACACGAAGTGGAGTTTTCGGGCAGGTCGAACGTCTCCATGAACGGCACCCGCACGGTGCGCTTCTGCACGAAGAAAATGCTGCGAACGTTCCGCTCTTCCGGAGGTGACGGATACCAGCCTTTCGTTTTCTCCGCGTTATCGTCGAGAAAGGCGGGATTTGCCTGGGCAATCTCGGGCGGCAGCTCAGGCCAGATCGGTGGTCCGCCTTTGCTCTCCTGCAATCTGCCGGCGACGGCGAGAAGTGCATCGCGAAGCTGCTCCGCGGTCAGCCGCCGAAGGTTCTGACGCCAGAGCAAAGCATTGTCCGCGTCAATCTCCTCCGGGAGTGCACCTCGTGCCGTGCTAGGCGCGTCCGCCGAAGCCTGGTCAACGCCGGTGCAGATTGGGGTGTTCGCCAAAGTGGATTCCGTCGCCGGGCGAGAGCTCGCCTGCCGATAGGTCGCACTCGTGACGATGAGCTGGTGCAGCTTCTTCAGCGACCACCCTTGCGCGACAAACTCGCTGGCCAGCCAATCGAGCAGCTCGGGATGGGTCGGCGCTGCGCCGGCGAGCCCGAAGTCGTTTGGCGTCGCGACGAGTGCGCGGCCGAAGTGTCCCTGCCAGATCCGGTTTACGATGACGCGCGCCGTCAGCGGATTGTTTGGTGACGCGATCCAGTTCGCGAGCGTCAGGCGCCGGCCGGCAGTCCTGGGATTCGCGCCCTTCGCGATCAACGCGGGATTCGGATCAAGCGCCGAAATAAAGCCGGGCTCGACGGGTTCGCGGGGCAGTTTGTAGTCGCCGAGATGGTGAATCTTCGTCGAAGGCGGGGTGCCCTCCGCGTCGGTCATCAGCAGGCCGCTGGTCGCGGCGCGCTTCTCCGCCTTGATCGTCTCGATGTTCTTCGTCAGCTCCTCGTGCTGCGTTTTGGCTGCACCCTCCAGCGCGTCGATCACTGCTTTTTCCTGCGGTTCGATCTTCTTCGCGACGGCTTCATATTTCGCCTTCACGTCGCCTGCTCGCTGCTCTTTCGACAGTGCGAGCAGCCGTCGCTCTTCGTCTGTGAGCTTCGCCGTCAGCTCCTCGCGCAACCGCTTCTTTACCGGGGCGAGAAGCGCTTCACGACCGGCGCGGAGCGGCTCCAGCTTCTGCTCGATCGCGGCGTTGTGCGCCTTCAGCGCGGCCTGCTCGGAAGCGAGGTCCAGCGGCAGATCATCAGCGAATTTCACCGGCTCGAAGAATGCGCGCAGGCGGAAATGATCCGCCTGCGAGAGCGGATCGAATTTGTGATCGTGGCAGCGGCAGCACGACATCGTGAGGCCGAGGAAGGCGGCGCCCGTCGTTTCGGTAAGATCGGCGAGGAGTTCTGCGCGACTGCGGTCCTGCTCGTTGAAGGAGCCGGCGGAATTGTCATGCGGCCCCAGTCGCAAGTAACCGGTGGCGATCAGCGCGTCCTGTTCCGCGGCATCGCGCGGTGCCGCTGCCAGCAGTTCGTCGCCCGCGAGCTGTTCGCGGATGAACTGATCGAACGGTTTGTCGCCGTTCAACGCGCGGATGACGTAGTCGCGAAAGCGCCACGCCTTCGGCCGGAATTCATCCCAATCGAACCCGTTGCTGTCGCTGTAGCGAACCACATCCAGCCATGCCCGGGCCTGATGCTCCCCGTAACGCGGTGAGGCGAGCAGCCTCGCGACGAGGTGCTCGTAGGCGTCCGGCGCGTCGTCCGCAGCGAACGCCTGCACTTCTTCCGGGGAAGGCGGCAGACCCGTGAGATCGAAGGTGAGGCGTCGCGCGAGCGTGCGCCGATCTGCTTCGGGCGAAAGCTCCAGGCCAGCGGCCTGCAGGCGGGTCAGAATGAAGGCATCGATGGGATTAATCCCGCGCGCCGAGCGGATGTCTGTGGGCGCTTCCGGGGTCTTGAGCGGTTTGAGCGACCAGAGGTCGAGACGTTGCCCGCCAAAGATCTTCAGGATCGGGTTGCGCGGATCTGTCCACGCATCGCCGATCCGTTCACTGGTCGCGACGCTTACTGGCACGGTTTTCTCCGGCCACGCGGCGCCATCGCGAATCCAATTCTCCAGCGCTGCGATTTCTGAGTTCGCCAGCTTTTCTTTCGGCGGCATGCGCTCGCGATCCGGCTCCGCGTGGCGGATGAGCTTGATGAGCAGGCTCTCCTCCGGCTTGCCGGGAACCACCGCCGGGCCAGTGTCGCCGCCTTTGAGCGCCGCCGCGCGCGAATCGAGTCGAAGACCACCTTTCTGCTTTTCGCCGCCGTGACATTTCACGCACGCGCGGTCGAGGAGAGGCCAAACGCGCTCTCGAAACTGCGGGTCGTCGGCGCGAGCCGGGAACGGCAGCAGGATGGCGAGAAGCAGTGCGCAACGCATGGCCGGCGAGCGGTCCTTTTACTCCGAAACTGCTGGGCGCGAAAGGAAAACGCCGGTCCCGTGGTTGCGTCTCCGGGCCGGCACGGTAGCGTCCCGTGCATGATCCAGAAGCTGCGCAAATTGATGGCGGCTGATCCGTTTCAGCCGTTCACCATCTCTCTCGCGGATGGCCGTCAGTTCGACATTCAGTCTCCAGACCTCGTCTGGATCCCTGCGGGAGGGCGCGGAGGCCTGCATATTTTCGTTCCGGAGAAGGACTGGATCGAAAGTGTCAATGTGATGCTGATGTCCTCGGTCGGGTATTCTTCCCCGAACACGCCGGAAGAATCCGCAGCATGAGCCGCGAGAGCGTGGGCACGGGTCTGGATCCCTCTTGCTCCCTCTGCTCGCGCCGCGATTTCGTTGGCGGGATCGGCGCCGGATTCGGCGCGCTCGCATTGGGTGCGCTCATGCGGAAAGAGGCGCGCGCGACGCCGTCGATCGACCCGCTGAATCCCTACGCTGCTCGCGTGCCGGCGTTCGCGCCGAAGGCGAAGTCGGTGATCTTCATCTTCATGGTCGGCGGGCCGTCGCAGGTGGATACCTTCGATTACAAGCCGGAACTCCAAAAGCTCGACGGAAAGCCGGTGCCCGCCTCCTTGCGCAAAGCGGTCGAGGCGACGCGGTTCGCGAACGTTTTCCACGGGTGCAAAGATGAGCTCCTCGCGAGTCCTTATGCGTGGAAGCAGCACGGAAAATCCGGCATGTGGGTGAGCGATCTCTATCCGCATCTCGCAGAGCACGTGGACGACCTCTGCTTCGTCCACTCGCTGCAGGCGGAGAGCAATAATCACGCGCCGGCGAGTTATCAGATGCACACCGGCGACACGCGATCGGGGAAGGCCAGCCTCGGATCGTGGGTCACCTATGGGCTCGGCTCGCAGAATCAGGATCTGCCCGGCTACGTGCTGCTCTTCGAGGCCGGTCCGCTCGGCGGGGCGGCCAATTACACGAACGGCTTTCTCCCGGCTGCATTCCAGCCGACGCGTCTCCGTTCGGAAGGCACGCCCGTGCTCGATCTACTGCCGCCGCAAGAGTTTGCCGTCGGGCAACGTCAATCGCTCGACCTGATCCGCGAGCTGAACCTGCGGCATCGCGCGACCCGCGCCGGCTACACCGAGCTCGATGCGCGAATCGCCAGCTACGAGCTGGCGTATCGCATGCAATCCGCGGCGCTCGATGTGGGCAATCTCGAGAGCGAAACCGCCGCTACGCGTCGCGCTTACGGCATGGAGCACGCCGACAAACGCACCGTCAGCTTTGCGCGGAAGTGCCTTCTGTCGCGGCGGCTCGTGGAACGTGGTGTCCGATTCGTCCAGCTCTACGACATGCCGGACAAAGACGGCTGGGACGCGCACGATAAGCTGCTCCAAAACCATACGCCGCGCGCGCGGTGGACGGATCAGCCGATCGCCGCGCTACTCGCCGATTTGAAGCAACGAGGTCTGCTCGATTCCACGCTGGTGGTGTGGGCGAGTGAGTTTGGGCGAACGCCGATGACGCAAGGCGACAAGGGACGGCAACACAACGCCGCGGGCTTCACCGTTTGGATGGCCGGCGGCGGCGTCCGGCCGGGCGTGCGGATCGGCGCAACGGACGACCTCGGCCTCATGGCCGTCGAGCAGCCCCACCCATTCCGGGACCTGCACGCCACAATCCTCGCGGCGCTCGGGATCGATCACGAAGACCTCGATTTCGAGATGAACGGCCGCCAGGAGCGCCTCACCGGCGTCGCCGGGACAGCGAAGGTGATTCCCGGCGTCTTCGGGTCGTCATCCTGAGCGGAGCGCGCAGCGCGGAGTCGAAGGACCCGGAGACAAATGGAACGCACTGCTACTGCCCAAACCTCTGCCACAGTTTCGCGGACTTACTAACGCGGCGAGTGGGCGTCATTTCATAGCGCCGGGTCCTTCGACTTCGCGCTGTGCGCTCCGCTCAGGATGACGTGCGACGGGGATCTACGCGCGCTCGATCTCGAACTCGATCGGCTTGAACGCGTAATTGTTCGACATCTCCGCGGAGCAAGCGGTGAGGCCGACGTGCAGATCCATCTCTGCGCGCAGCTCGATCATCTCGCCCGGTCGCGAACGCGGCGGGCCGATCTTCAGCTCGCCGCTCGGCAGCACATCGACGTTCATGAAGATATTGAAGGTCGTCGGGATCTCGTCGGGAAGAATGCCGAAACGCGCAAGATGGCTGTGCAGATTGTGGAAGCAGCTCGGGTGCGGCGCGGTGTTCTGGTAGATGATCGCGAACGTCTCGGGGCTGCACGGTGTGAGCAGGAAATCATGCCGGCCGACATCGTCGCGCTCGATGGTGAACATGGGCTGGCTGCGGTTCGAGTAGAGGACGTGGCCGGTCGTCAGGTAAATCGTGTTCGCGTAATCGATGCTCCGTCCACTGGAAAGCCACTCGCGTTTGTCGTCCCGGTTGAACGCCACGAGATCCGAGACCTGCTCCCCTTGGGGATCGATGACTCGCAGCAGATCGCCGCGGCGGAGTTCGAACGCGGTCCCCGTCTGCGGCTCCAGACGCTGCCGCATCAGTGATGGAACGGGCATTTGCCGATCGCCGGAGTGAAGGGCGCGTGCCAATCCTTCTCCACGGCGCGCCCGGAATATTGCCGCGCTTCCGACGAGACGCCGAAGTCGTTGATCATCGGATTAATGCTGCCTTGGAGCTGTTCGTCGCGCTCGCGGATGGTGTGCTGCATGCGCTGCCATTTCCCTTTGGCGCGTAGACGCTGGAACTGCTCGTGGAAATTGAAGACGAGCGTTGGCCAGGGAAAACGGCGGGCGTCGCGGGAGCTGTTCGCATGTAAGCCGACGACGTAAAACGCGTGCGCGGCGAAGCTGAAGCCGAAGTGCGGATCGTCGGGATCGGAGCTGACCGCCGGATCCCACGGGAATCGCTCAGCGTCGCGAGCGTTGAGCTGCTCGAGCTGCCGCCAGAGCAACGCTTCGAACGCAGCCTCGTCGAGCTCTCTTGGACTGCGGAAAACTGCGGCAAACGTGCGGTAATCGCTTTCCTCGGTGGCATTGGCAAAAGCGAGAAGGTCCGAGCTCAGGCGGGCGGTTTCGCTATTTCCCGCCAGCTCATCGTAAACCTCTACGCGGCAGACGTTCCCATGCACCGCCGCCTTCGCCGCAACGCACGGAAAGCTCGGCTCGAGAATGAAGGCACGAAACGCCTGCTCGAGGTCGACCGCTGGAAGCTCCTCAATCATCGGCGCGGTGAGCCAAGGGCCGCCTGCGAGCGCCATCAACGGTGTGAAAACTCCAAGGCGAAGGAAGGCGCATCTGGACGCCTCCTATTCGCAGCAGGCACTCCGGAGATCGCCCCGAGCTACGCCTCCGCAGATTCCCCGAGGAGGATGATCTCTTTCTCCACGTCGATCGCTTCCTTCGGGGAAATCCCGAAGCGTGCGGCGACATCCGCGGCGCAGCGGAGCAGATCTGCGCGGAGCCGCAGCAGCGCCAGTTCCTTCGCCTTCGCCTCCAGCATCACGGCGAGCTCCCGCATGAGCATCGCAAACTCGAACGGGTGACAGTAATCCGCGTGCCCCGTGAGGAGCGGCGGCTGCAGCACCGTTTCCGTCTTCTTCGTCTTGCGATTCTTTCGGCGGATCTCGCGCAGCTCCGTTCGCGGTGACGAGAAGTGGAGCTTCGGGCGGACGCCGCGCGGCCAGGTCGCGAGGAACTTTTCCACCGTCGGGCGCAGCTCGAGGCGCTCCGGGTTCAGACACCAGAAATGCTGATGGTCGAACACCAGCCGCACACCGGTCAACCGATGCACTTCGAGCACGTCCGCTGCGCTGAACGACACATCGTCATTCTCCAGGACGAGCCGTTGCCGCGCTGGCTCCGAGAGGCGCTCGTAAGTCCGAGCCCACCGCTCGCGCGCCGCCGTCCGGTCGTCGTAGAGCCCGCCGACGTGGATCACCACCACGCTCTCGGCATCGAGCTCCATGCGATCGAGCATCTCGGCCTGGCTCTCGATATCCAGCATGCTCTGCGCGACGAGCCGCTCGTCCGGGCTGTTCAGGATGATGTATTGCGACGGATGAAACGAGAGGCGGAGATTCTGCCGGCGGGCGACTTCGCCGAGGGCGCGCAGCTCCGCCGCACACTCGCGCACTTGGTCGCGGAACTGCGGCATCTCCGGATGCGTAAGGTAAGGCGCGAGGTCCGAAGACATCCGATACATGGTGATCCCGAGCGTCTCGAGATGGGCGAAGATTGCGCGCAGATATCCGAGCGACGTCGCCAAGTGCGGCCCCTTCTGCCAGCGCCGCGTGTCGTTGCTCTTTAAGTCCGGACGCCCCTTTATCTTCACCGGAAAACCGAGCCGCAGCGGATGAGTCACACGGGAGAGTCGCGCCCGCTGCGGGCGGTGGTTGTGTCGCTGCGGGCTCCCCGATGCACCCACTTCGCTGCCCAAACCGTTTCACTCCTCGCCGCCACGCTGCCCCATGACCGTTCACGAATTCACCGCCGAGCAGTGGCTGCCGATCGCACACGAGGACTTGTTCCCCTTTTTCGCCGACGCCGGAAATCTGCAGGATCTCACACCCGCCTGGATGCACTTCCGGATCGAGACCCCGCGACCGATCGCGATGCACCCCGGAGCGCTGATCGACTACCGGCTGAAAGTGCGCGGGATCCCGCTCCGATGGCGCACGGAGATCACCACATGGGAACCGCCCGTCCGCTTCGTCGATCGGCAAGTGCGCGGGCCGTTCCGCCAGTGGATTCACGAGCACCGCTTCGAGCCGCGTGATGGCGGCACGCTGACGACGGATCGCGTGCGTTACAGCGTCCCCGGCGGCGCCCTCATCAACTGGCTCCTCGTCCGCCACGATGTCGCCCGGATTTTTGCCTTTCGGACGGCTGCCCTGCGGCAGCGATTTCGCGGGCCGGCTGACCGATCGTGCGTTCAGCCGCCCGAATGAGGCGCTTCCGTATTCACGAGCGCCGGCTCTTTGGCCGGTGGGCGCTGCATCTTCTGGGAAGTCGTGGGCGGCTTCTGCGGCTTCACTGGCGGGATCTTCACCGCGCGGCCTGATTGTGCGGACTTAAAGATCGCTTCCACGATTCGCACGTCGGCGAGGCCTTCATTGCCGTCCGGCTCCGGCTTCTGGCCTCTGAGAATACAGTCTGAGAAATGGATCAACTCGGGCGCGAACTGGTCGCCTGCGGGGAACGTCCTCTCCCGCTTCCTGCCGCCGATCGAGAGCGTCCACTTCAGTTCGCCCGCGTATTCGTAGGCCGGCTCGATGCGCAGCATTCCTTTGGATCCGACAAGCTCGAGCGAGGCGACGTTGCCGGAGCCAAAGCTGCAGGTGAACTGCGCCACGCGCTCCCCGGGAAATCGCAACAGCGCGCTCGCCATTTCCTCCACCTCCGTGAAGCGCTCGTCGCCGCGCTTCGCTTCCGTGACCCCGCGGACTTCCACCGGCTCGTCGCCGAAAAGGTAGCGCGCCGCGTTGATGCAATAGACGCCGAGATCACGCAACGGGCCGCCCCCATCGACGGGATCCGTGCGAATGTTGTCCGGCTTCACCTGCATCCCGAAGATCGACGAAAAATAGCGCAACTCGCCGAGCTTGCCGGAACGGGCGAGCGCAATCGCCTCCAGATGCGCCGGCGCGAAGTGCAGCCGGTAAGCAATCATCAGGCGCACTCCAGCTTTCTCGCAGGCGGCGATCATCGCCCGGCAGTCTTTCTCCGTGGTCGCCATCGGCTTCTCGCAGAGCACGTGCACACCGGCGCGCGCCGCTCGCTCGGTGAAGGGTCGATGCTGCGTATTCGGCAGCGCAATATAGATGG
>Ga0136611_10002777_pt1 | contig 12240 bp, 9 predicted proteins | sample AntDrymUQ2232306_2_FD_106645 | JGI IMG/M metagenome (GOLD analysis project Ga0136611, IMG submission 106645) | Polar desert sand microbial communities from Dry Valleys, Antarctica - metaG UQ223 (23.06) | ecosystem: Environmental > Terrestrial > Soil > Desert | place: Antarctica: Dry Valley... | reverse complement strand
GGGCTGATCTTTGACCTCTTCCAGCATCCGTGCCCAAAGTGCCTCGAAGTCCGCTTCCTTGCCCTGCTCGATCTTGCGTTCGCCGTAGGTAACGATCACGCTGCCCTCGCTACTGGCGTAGTTTCAGCACCGCCATGAATGCTTCCTGGGGGATCTCGACGTTGCCGACGCGCTTCATGCGGCGTTTGCCCTCGGCTTGCTTTTCCAGCAACTTGCGCTTGCGGGAGATGTCGCCGCCGTAGCACTTGGCGAGCACATTCTTGCGCATCGCGCGGATCGTCTCGCGCGCGACGACGCGACCGTTGACGGCGGCCTGGATCGGCACATCAAACATCTGCCGCGGGATCAGCGCGCGCAGACGGTCCACCAATTGGCGGCCCTCGTAGGCGGCACCGTCGGCGTGCGTGATCAGCGAGAGTGCATCCACCGGCTGCCCATTGACGAGGATATCCACCTTCACCAGCTTGGAGGGCGCATAGTGGGAGAAGCTGTAGTCGAGCGACGCATAGCCTTGCGTGCCCGACTTGAGGCGATCGTAAAAGTCCACCAGCATCTCCGAGAGCGGGATCTGATATTCCAGCAGCACGCGCGCATCGCCGCCGGTCGGACCGCTGCCATCGTGGTCATCGCGCGCGTGATCGAGGTATTCCATCTTATTGAACGCGCCCCGGCTGGTGGTGACGAGTTCCATCACCGCGCCGATGTAACGGCTGGGGGAGATCACGGAGATGTTCATCCAGGGCTCGCGCACCTCGGCCACCTCTTGCGGCGCAGGCAGGTCAGCCGGGTTGTCAACCTTCACCTCTTGGCCATTGGTCTTGGTCACCTGAAATTCAACGCTCGGCGCGGTCGCAAGCAGCTCGAGGTCGTACTCCCGCTCCAGCCGCTCCTGCACGATCTCCATGTGAAGCAAGCCGAGGAAGCCGCAGCGGTAGCCGAAGCCGAGCGCGCTGCTCGATTCCGGCTCGTAGACGAGCGCGGCGTCATTGAGCTTGAGCTTTTCGAGCGCATCGCGCAGCACCGGATAGTCGTTTGCCTGCTGTGGGTAAATGCCGGCGAAGACCATCGGTTTAGCGGGCTGGTAGCCCGCCAGGGCCTCTGTGGCGGGCCTGAGCTTGTCCGTGACCGTATCGCCGACGCGACACTCGCGCACGTTCTTCAGTCCGGTAGCGAGGTAGCCGACCTCGCCCGTGAGGAGTGCGTGACCAGGAAGGAAGCCGGGACGGAAGGTGCCCACCTCCAGCGGCTCGACCTCGCGCGCGTTGGACATCAAGAGGAGGCGCTGGTTGACGGCGAGCGCGCCGTCAATCACGCGCACGTAGGCAATCACGCCCTTGTACTGGTCATAGGCGGAGTCGAAGATCAGCGCGCGCAGGGGCAGGTCGTCGCGCCCGGCGGGCGGGGGCACGCGCCTCACGACCGCCTCCAGCACCGCATCCACACCCGTCCCCTCCTTCGCCGAGACAGCGAGCATCTCGTCGCGGCTAAAGCCGATCACATCCACCAATTCCTGGATTACGCGCTCGACGTCAGCGTTGGGCAGATCAATCTTGTTCAGGACGGGGATGATCGTCAGGTCAGAGTCCAACGCGAGGTAGACGTTGGCGAGCGTCTGCGCCTGAATCCCCTGGGCGGCGTCCACGACGAGGATCGCACCCTCGCAGGCAGCGAGCGCGCGTGAGACCTCATAGGAGAAATCCACATGGCCGGGTGTGTCAATCAGGTTCAGTTCGTACTCTTCCCCATCCTCAGCGCGGTGGAACATACGCACGGCCTGGGCCTTGATCGTGATCCCCTTCTCACGTTCGAGGTCCATCGAATCCAGCACCTGCTCCTCCATCTCACGGGCGGAGAGCGTGCCGGTGGTCTCCAAGAGCCGGTCGGCGAGCGTGGACTTGCCGTGGTCAATGTGGGCGATGATGCAGAAGTTGCGGATGTGACGTTGGTCCATTGCCCCTAGCGTAGCAGGCTGCGAGGCGTAGGGCGGTAGGTAGTGCGTTGCAACGTGCATCAGGCGCGATTGCCAGGAATTGGCGTACAGTACTCTCTGGCGGCGCAGCCGTCGGGGGCCTCGGCATGACAGAAGTGATCCATGTGATTGTGCTTGCGCTCGGCCAGGCCTTGGACCCTGGGCTTGTGGCCGCACTAGACGGGACCGGAGCGACGGTCAGCACCCGCGACACGCTTGATGCGCTCGAGCAAGACGCGCCGTCTGACCCAGATCCGGTCAACCTGAACCAGCTCTACCTGCTCGACGCGCGTCTTCGTTCGCTGGCGGAAGCGGTTGAGCTGTGCGAGCGCGTGCGCGCACTGCCCGCCGGAGACGTACGTGGGCTGCTCGTCGCGGTTGACGATGGTGATACGGAGCGGCGTCAGGCGGTGCTGGCCGCGGGTGCCGACGATCTCGTGACGGCACCGTTTACCGATCCCGCGCTGGCGGAACGGCTGGCGATCGTCGGCCGGCTGGTGAAGCTGCGTCTCGAGCGCCGCCGTCTCTCGGATTCGCTCCAGGACGAGGCCTCACGCTTCCGCGCGTTCTTTGACGACGCCGCGAACGGGATTGCGGTTGTCGGCCTAGACGGGCGGACCATGCGCAGTAACCGCACGCTACAAGAGATGTTGGGTTATCCTGCCGCCGAATTGGATGGTCGCCATGCGAGTGAGGTTACACACCCGGATGATGTGGAACTCGATTCGCACCTGCGTACCGAGCTGGTAGAAGGCAAACGCGAGCGGTACGCGATCGAGCAGCGCTACCTGCGTCGGGACGGTTCCACGCTCTGGGGGCACCTCTCCGTCTCCGTGGTGCGGGATGATCAAGGGTGCGTGCGCTTCGCCGTGGGCATGGTGGAGGATGTGACGGCGCGGAAAGAGGTGGAAGCGGCGCGCAATCAGCTCGCGGCGATCGTCGAATCGTCAAACGATGCGATCGTCGGGCACACGCTCGATGGCACGATCACGAGCTGGAACACCGGCGCGATGCAGACCTACGGCTACACTGCCGCAGAAGCGATTGGGGAACGCATCTCAATGTTGATTGCAGTCCCGGCTGATGCGGAAGTCAGCGAAGGCGATCATCCGGGGCGCATTGACCACGCCCAGTCCGAGCACATCACCAAGGACGGCCGGCGGATCCCGGTCTTTCTCACCTTTTCCGCGATCCGCGGCACGGAAGGGGAGATCGTGGGCGCGTCCATGATCGCGCGCGATATCTCAGAGCGGCGTGACGTGGAGCGGGAGCTTTTTGATACGAATGAGACGTTGCGCCGCCGCGTGGAGGAGCTCCAACAACGCACGCGCGAGATCACATTGCTCTACGAATTGGGCGACTTGCTTCAGGCGTGCCGGACGGCGGAGGAGGCGTACAAGGTGATCGGCCAGGTCGGCGCGCAGATCTTCCCAGAGGAAGGTGGTGCGCTGCTCGTGCGGCGTGAGGCGCACAACCTGCTGGAGGTGGTCGCGTCCTGGGGAATGGGTGCGGACTACGAGGCGTTCCACACCCCGGATGACTGCTGGGCGCTGCGCCGCGGACGCACCCATCATGTTGCGGACACGCGCAACGGGCTCTCTTGCCACCACCTGCAGGAGCCGCCGCCCGGCTCGTATGTCTGCATCCCGATCACGGCGCAGGGAGAAACGTTCGGCTTGTTCTATATCTCAAACGCCGAGCCTGACGGAGTGACGGAAACGAAGCTGCGCCTCTGCGGGACGGTCGCGGAACAGAACGCACTCGCGCTCTCCAACCTGCGGATGCAAGAGACGCTGCGCATCCAATCAATCCGCGATCCGCTCACGAACCTTTACAACCGCCGCTATATGGAAGAGTCGTTAGACCGCGAGATCCGGCGCGCGGCGCGGAGCGAGCGTCCGCTTTCGGTGATCATGGCCGACCTAGACCACTTCAAGCACTTTAACGACAGCTTCGGCCATGAAGCGGGTGACACGTTGCTGCGCGAGTTGGGTCGCATTCTGACGGAGCACATCCGCGGCGGTGACATCGCCTGCCGCTACGGTGGTGAGGAGTTCATCCTGATCATGCCGGAGATGGAGCTGGACGAGGCACGCGCCCGCGCCGAGCAGATCCGGCTTGCGACGGCGCGCATGAACGTCGTCTATCGCGGCCGGTCGCTTGGTCGGGCAACGATTTCGTTGGGCGTGGCCGGCTACCCGCACCAGGGGACGAGCGCGCACGCGATCCTGCGCGCGGCGGACGCGGCGCTCTATCGCGCGAAGGGCGCGGGGCGTGACGCGGTGGTCGTCGCAGAATAGACCGAAAAAGTTTTACGGCGTTGAGAAATCCATCGGGCCGCGTCCGACGTAGAAAAAGAGTGGAGCCCGCACACAGGGGGCTGTGTACGGGCTCCGGAGGAGGGGGAAGCGGGGCGGTCGGTAAGAAGGCCGCCCCACTTCTATTCTGCCTATCGCACGCCCCAAGTCAAGTCTCTCTATTTCCAGACTCGGCGTTTCCGGCCCCTGCTTCGGTTTGCACCCGGCTTGACGCGCGCACCCGCCTGCCCTGACGATCTCGGTGAGGGGTAGGGAATGATTTCGCGTCTGCTCGCTGAGGGCGTTGAGCGTATCTTCGACGGCGAAATCGGCCGCTTTGTCGAAGCGAGCGTGATCCCCTGTCATCGTTGTGGTGTCTGCTGCGAGCGCTGGCAGCCGCTCGTTTCCGCCGATGAGCGTGCGCGCTTGGCGCGGTTCCTCGACCTCTCACCCATGCAATTCGCACATGAGTTTACGACCGCATATCCGTTCGACGATCAGCTCCGCCTGCTCCGCAGGGTGGAACGCGGCTGCGTCTTCCTCGCGTACGAGGCGGGACGCTCCAACTGCACCGTTCACCCGGCACGACCGGACAGCTGTCGTGACTGGACGGCCAGCCTAGAGCGGCGCGAATGCGTAGATGGTTTGCAACGGTTTGACGGGGTTGGAGGACCAGCCCAGATCATCCCGCTTGTGGCCGTGTACCCTGAGCGCGAGGAGCGCGCGGCGTTCGTGCGTGTGATCCGTGGCACGGAGGGCGAAGATGACGGTTGACGCGCTGCGCTTTGACGGCGAAGTGTTCGGCCCGAGCGGCGAGCACCTGGGCGAGGCGCGCTTTTGGGGGTCTGCCGAGCGCGGGACCGAGGGCGGAACCTGGCGCGGCTGGTTGCGGGTGACGGACCTGGAGCGGGTGGACCTGCCGCGGGGCCGCTACCGGGTGCGCGCGTTCGCGGGCTGGGAAGTGGAGTTTGAGCCGCTGGTTGCGCGTTCGCAGCGTGTCTTTGAGAGCGACCTGCTGCCGGTGCTTGGGGTGGGAGATCCCGGCTGGCCGGATGCGGCGGAGGAGCCAGCGCCGCGCTACCGGCCGCTCTGGGATGCGGCCCCGCCACGGGGCGCGCGTGACACTGGCCGGCTCGGCGACCTGCCACCGCTCACAATTGAGGCACGGACCACGCTCCCGCGCCCGGATGAGGAGCGCGAGCCCCCGGTTGAGGTGGTCTGAGCATTTAACGTTTTTCCCATGTAGGGCGAAAGCGCGCGCCGTATGCTGGAACTATGTCCCTAACCATTTGCCGAATGCTCCTCGCCCTCCTCACGTTTGCCGCCGCCACCGCGCTCGCCTGTGACGAAACTAAGCCGTCCACCCCGCGGGAGCGGGCCGCTGTCGCCCTTGATGCAGCGCCCTTGCCTGTGCCTGCGACCGCGCCCACGGCTACGGGGAGACCGGACGTGCAGGTGGTGGTCAAGGATTCCACCTTCCGGCCGCTGGCGGGCGCGCGCGCGGATTTTGGCGTGATGGACGGTGCCGCCTACCGGATCGAGATCCCGACTAACTGGAACGGCGGCCTCGTGATGTATGCGCACGGCTACCGCGGCGAAGGGCCAGAGGTATCCGTGAGCAACCCGGAGCCGCGTGAGCACTTGATCCGGCGCGGCTACGCCTGGGCGGCGTCCAGCTATACAACTAACGGCTACCGGCCAGACGCGGGCGTGGCGGACACGCTCGCGCTCCGCGAGCACTTCATCCGCACGTACGGGCAGCCGCGCACGACGATCCTGATGGGAACCTCGATGGGCGGGCATGTACTCGCGGCCTCGCTGGAGCTGCATCCGGACACCTATCAGGGCGGGCTCGCGCTCTGCGGCGCGCTCACAGGGGTCGGCCAAATTGACTTCCTCGCCGCGTACGGCGCGGCGGCGGAGTTCATCAGCGGCGTCGAGCTTTTCGGCACGACTGACGCGGATAGCTTCGTGCGACGCGTCTTCAACGAATGGCTGCCGCAGATCGGCTTCGGCCAGACGCCAACAGAGAAAGGCCGCGCCTTCCAGAGTGCGGTGATGTACCTGATGGGCGGCGATCTGCCCTACTGGCGCGAGGGGCTGGCGGCGCGCATGACGCAGATCGTCAACCTCGTCCTGCTCGCCGGACCGAACCGCGACGTTAATCCGGCATCACGTGCGGCGGATACGCGCGGCGTGCGCTACCGTGTGGACCCTGGCCTCGCGATCAGCAGCGAGGAGCTAAACCAGGGCGCGCGCCGCTTTGCGCCACTGCCGGGTTCGCGTACCGCCGCGGAGAACCCTGTCTTCGCGGAACTGAGCGGGCGGATCGGCGTGCCCGTGCTCACGCTCCACACGACCGGCGATGGCTTTGTGCCGTTCAGCATTGAGCAGGCATATCGCGCCAAAGTGGACGCCGCCGGCGCGGGCGACCTGCTCGTGCAGCGTGCCGTGCGCCGGCCGAACCATTGTGAGTTCAGCCCCGGTGAGATCACACGCGCGTTTGACGACCTCGTCGAGTGGATGGAGCGCGGCGCCAAACCGGCAGGTGACAACCTGCGCGGTGGTCTGGATCAGCTCGGTCTGGCGTGGACGGCACCGATGCGAGGGGATGATCCCGCGCGGTGAGTGTGCAGGCGGTATCCCGCGCTCCTATCCCGCCACAAAGAAGCCCGGTGCGAGGTCGCGGAAGCCGTGGCCGAGGAAGGTCATTACGATCACGAAGACGGCGAAGCCGCCGAGCGTGACCAACCAGGCCGGACCGGGCTTGACATCCACGGCCTCCAGCACACCGATTACCGCCAGGGCCGCGATCCCGGCGAGCACGATCCAGCTCAGGCCAATGAAAAAGTCGTTGACGATCATCAGCAGGGAGAGCAGGAGCGGCAGGAAAGCGAGGCCGATCACGCGCGCGATGCCGAGGAAGTCGGCCTTTGTCGGCGTGAGTTGGTTGAGCAGAAGCATCGTGACGCCGCTCCATGCCAGCCACATGAGCACGCCGAAGATGGTGCCGAAGATCATGGAGCGCAGGAAAAACGCGCCCGCGCTGTGTGCGATCAGGTCGTAGCGATCAAAGCTGATCAGACCGTCAATGTAGAAATAGCCGCCGATTCCGGAAATGAAGAGCAGTGCGGCAACCAGCACGGCGACGGGGATCGTCGCGTTCGTGTCGCGGTAGACCTCGTCAAAGACGCTCGTATCGAGGCGCAAAAGACGCATGACCCGGCTCATCAGGCGGCTAAAGTCCGCGCCGCCCGGTATACCGAGAGCTGACGGCGCGCCGCGACCGCCGCCGCCCGCGGTCCGCGGGCGGCGCGGCATCGGCTCAGGGATGTAGCCGCCGGTGGTGGCGTCCGCTGGCGGGCCGCTCTGGTCACGCGGGCACGAGATCGCGGCCGGCTGCTCAATCGCCTCCGTTTCGTCCGGCTCAGGTGCGCGCGGCGCGCGGGCCTGCGGCACCGGGGGCGCGGACGGCTGGCGGCGCACTTGAAGCGTCGGGGCTGGTTCATTGATGGGCGCTGGTGCGACAGGTTGAGGCGGACGCGGCGCCGCGACGCCGCAGGTGGGGCAGAAGCGCACGCCGTCGCGAAGCTCCTCACCACAGTTGGCACAGTGCATGGGTTCCTCCGTTGTTGGGGAGCGCTGCCCAAATTCTTGCTGGGGAGCATTGCCCAGAATCAACTACACGGTATCAGTGCTGAGTACTGCGTGCTCAGCGACAACAATAGCAGCGTGGCCCTCCGCACCCAGCACAGATACCGCGTATAAGGCTATTCACTGCCAGCCCGGATGGGCGTGGCGCCGAGGCGGCGGCGGTCGCGGCGCCACTCGCGCGCCTGGCCTGGCTTGTCCAGGCGGACGGCGCAGACCTTGTACTCCGGGATGCGCGAGATACGGTCATAAGCGTTATTGGTGAGCCAGTTGGCGGCGTGCTCCGAGAGCCGAGCAAAGGGGACGAAGACCTCCCCCTGCCGCACGGCGTCGGTGATCAGGACCGTTGCGGTCATCTCGCCGCGGCGGGAGGAGATCTTCACCTCCTCGCCACTGGCAAGCGCGTGTAACCGCGCATCGTCGGGATGCACGGCAACCTGGACCACGGGGGAGCGGGCGAGAAGGCCCTTGACGCGACGCGTGATCGTCGCGCCATGCCAGTGGTAGAGCACGCGGCCCGTGTTGAGCACGAGCGGGAAGCGCCGGTCCGGTAGCTCCGCGGCGGTCTCAGCCTGCTCCACGGGCACGAACAAGCCCAGGCCGCGGGGGAAGGAATCGGTGTACATGCGCGCCGTCCCGGGGTGGTCCGCCGTGGGGCAGGGCCACTGGATGCCGCCTTCCTCGTCCAGGCGTGCGTGGCTGAGGCCGGCGATGTTCGGCCAGACCTGGCTCATCTCCGCAAAGATTGTCGCGGCGTCTGTATAGGCAAAGGGGGTCGGGTCACGGTCGAGGCGGACGGCGACGCGCTGGGCGAGGTCGCAGACGATCTCCCCAATCGGGCCGCGCGAGGCCGGGCGGGTCAAGCGCCTTGCGCACACGCTGCACGCGGCGCTCCGAGTTGGTGAAGGTGCCCTCTTTCTCGGCGAAGGCGGCGGCGGGGAGGACGACATCGGCTAGCTCCGCTGTCTCGTGGAGAAAGATGTCCTGAACAACGAGGAAGTCCAGCTTCTCAATCCCGATCCGCGCGTGCGCGACGTTTGGCTCGGAGAGCATCGGGTTCTCACCGACGATGTACATCGCCGTGATTTCGCCGGTGACGGCCTGCTCGATCATGTCCGTCGCGCGCAGGCCGGTCTCCGCCGGCAGCGGCGAGCCCCAGATCCCCTCGAACTTGGCGCGCGAGACATCCGCGAGGCCCTGGTAGCCGGGCAGGGAATCGGGGATGCAGCCCGCGTCGCCGCAGCCCTGGACATTGTTCTGGCCGCGCAGCGGGGAGACGCCGGAGCCCATGCCGCCCATCTGACCGGTGAGCAGCGAGAGGTTGAGGAGCGCGGTCGCGTTGGCGGTGCCGTTCGTATGCTGGGTGACGCCCATCCCCCAGATCAGACAGGAGCCACCATAGGAGGGATGAGGATCGGACGCGCGGAAACGCGGCTGGATGGGTGGGCGAGCGTAGAGTCGAGCGGCGCGGCGGAGGAGGTCTTCGGGCACTCCGCAGATGCGCGCGCAGTCGGCCACGTCGGTCTGCTCGATCACGGCGAGCCAGGCGGCAAAGCCCTCCGTGCGCGACGCGACGAAGGCGCGGTTCCAGAGATCTTCTTCGAGGATGATCTTGGCGAGCGCGTTGAAGAGCGCAACATCGGTTCCAGGGAAGGGACGCAACCAGAGATCGGTGTAGTTACAAAGGTCAATCCGACGCGGATTGACGACGATCAGCTGTGCCCCGTGCTCGTCAATCGCGCGGCGCAGACGCGAGGCGATCACGGGATGGTTGGAGGAAGGGTCGCAGCCGACGACCATCAGGCAGCCGGCCGCCTCGTAATCCTCATAGGAGTTCGAGGTTGCGCCAGAGCCGAGCTGGGCGAGCATCGCCTCGACGGAGGGCGAGTGGCAGAGGCGCGTGCAGTGGTCAATGTTGTTCGTGCCCATCAGCAGGCGCACGAACTTCTGTTGCACATACCCATCCTCGTTCGTGCCCTTGGCGGAGGCGAGCGAGGCGAAGGTGCCGCGGTTGGCAACGAGCCGGTCGGCGGTGAAGTCCAGCGCCTCATCCCATGAGCAGCGCTCAAGCTGCCCGTTGCGGCGGATCAATGGCGTGGTGATGCGGTCGCCGTGGTGGACGTAGGTCGTGCCGAAGCGGCCCTTGACGCAGAGCATACCCGTGCTGGAGTTGTTCTGCGGCTTGTCGTCTACCCAGCGGATCAACTCGGCCTCGTCAATGCGCAGGTCCACGCCGCAGCCGACGCCACAATATGGGCAGGTCGTGGAGACGGTGCGCAAAGATGGCGTAAGTGACACAAGCGGGATCAGCTCGGAGGCGCCCGCACCCGTCGGTGCCTGATCCTTCACTGCTCCGACCAGCTCCCGCGGCAGAATCGCGCCGGTGGGGCAGACAGAGACGCACTGACCGCAGGAGGTACAGATCGAGTCAATGATCGGCGTATCCATGTGCGTACCGATGTGCGTCCCGGTCTCGCGTCCGACCATCGCGATCGCGCCGATGTGCTGCACGTCCTGGCAGGCGACGGTGCAGCGCCCGCAGAGGATGCAGTCATCGTGGTTGAGGATGAAAAAGGGGTTGGACTCGTCTCGTGCGCGAGGGGCGGCGGCGTGGCCGTGCTCGCCCGTGTGAGCGCGCTTCGACCAGCGGCGCGCTGTGACGCCGTGCTGCTCCAGGGCGGTGTCCAGCTCGCTGCGACCGTTGGTGGCGAGACCGTCACTCTCACGACCGACCATGCCGAGCGTCAGTTCCAGCACACCGCGGCGGACGGCGGTCACACCGGGCGTATCCGTGCGCACAACCATCCCGTCACGCACGGGGGTATGGCACGAGGCGGGGTAGGGGCGCGCGTCCTCGATCTCGACCAGGCAGGTGCGGCAGGCGCCGATCGCCTGCTGGTCCTTGTCCTTGCAGAGCTGCGGCAGGGTGATGCCCGCGCGCTTCGTGGCATCGAGTACGCTCGTCCCGGCGGGGACGGTGACGGAGCCGGCGTCAATGGTAAGGGTCACGTTCATCGCTGCATCCTCCGCGACGGTGGCAGGTCCATGATAGCGGGCGACGCGGCGATGAGGCAGGGGAGCGGCGATATACTGCACGCAGGCGGGGATGCGAGGACGAAGATGACGACTACTGAGACACGGCTCACGCTGGCGGATTTCCTCAGGCGGCCGGAGAGGAAGCCGGCGCTCGAGTTTGAAGAGGGGATGGTGACGCAGAAAGTGTCTCCCAGAGGTAAGCACAGTGTGCTGCAATACGCGACCGCAGAATCTGTCAATGTCCTTTTGCGTCCTTCGAAGAGCGGACTCGCATTCCCCGAACTGCGGACGACGTTTGCGGGCCGTTCCCTTGTGCCAGATGTTGCCGTGTATGCCTGGAACCGCATTCCCCGTGACGCGTCTGGTAAAATTGCGGATGACTTCACGACATCGCCGGATATCGCGTTCGAGATCATGTCGCCGGGCCAGCGCACCAACGCGCTCCTTCGCCGCTGTGGTTGGTTTGTCGAGCACGGTGTCGCGGCCGCGGTGCTCGTCAATCCATCCAAGGAAACCGTGATTGTGGTCGAGCCCGGTGGCGCGGTGACGACGCTGGCAACGGGTGACACGCTCGACCTGGGCCACATCATCGTGGGACTGAAGGTGGAGATCAGCGCGCTCTTTGATGCCCTCCGTCTTTAGCTGGCGCCGTCAAAGAGCGCCAGGGCGCTGCGGATCGGGCCGGGGGCCATCTGGCCGAGACCGCAGAGCGAGGCGTATTGCATCAGGTCGCAGAGTTCCAGGAGCGTGGCGCGGTCATCGGCGCTGAGCGTGCCTGATTCGCCGGCAGCGTCCAGGATCGCGAGCGAGCGGGCAGTGCCCTCGCGGCAGGGTGTGCATTTGCCGCAGGACTCGGCCGCATTGTAGGCGGTCAACTCGCGCAGGGCGAGGGTGAGCGGCATGCGCTCGTCCAAGACGACGACGCCGCCGGAGCCAAGCACCGCGCCGGTGGGATGGGCGAGGCCGCCCGCGAGGGGAAGGTCCAGGAGGTCCGGGGGGAGGAAGCCGCCTGAGGGACCGCCGATCACGACCGCGCGCAGTGCCTGGCCAGGCTGGAGTCCGCCGCCGAGGTCCAGGATCTGACGCGTGGTGATGCCGAGCGGCGCTTCATAGAGGCCGGGACGCCGGACGGCACCGGAGAGTGAGATCAGCTTGGTGCCGGGGTACGCTTCCGTGCCCTCGCCGCGGAAGGATGCAACGCCCGCGCTCACGATTAGGGGGAGGTTGCAGAGGGTTTCGACGTTGCTGATCACGGTGGGGCGGGCGAAGAGACCGGCTTCGGTGGGG
>Ga0136611_10002776_pt1 | contig 12240 bp, 5 predicted proteins | sample AntDrymUQ2232306_2_FD_106645 | JGI IMG/M metagenome (GOLD analysis project Ga0136611, IMG submission 106645) | Polar desert sand microbial communities from Dry Valleys, Antarctica - metaG UQ223 (23.06) | ecosystem: Environmental > Terrestrial > Soil > Desert | place: Antarctica: Dry Valley... | reverse complement strand
GCAAGGTGGTCATCACGACTGATGGAGGACCGGACGGCATTCGCCGCGCGCAGGAGCGCGGTGCGGCGGGACACATCCACGTCTGGCCGTCAGACGAAGACGTCGTTCACGAAATGATCGGCACCAGTGTCTGGGGCACGCCAACACCAGAGTCGGCCAAGCGCATACCAACGATTCCAGTCCTCGGCGTCAAGAAGGCGGACGGCGAACGCATTGCCGGAATGCTTGAACGTGGCCCGGTTCGAGTCCGGTTGGAATCGAATGTCAAGACCGAGTGGATGCGGGTCCCCCTTGCGACGGCCACGATACCGGGAAACGGGAGCGAAGACTTCCTGCTCGTCGGTGCCCATATCGACTCCTGGTACGAGGGCGTCACCGACAATGCGACCGGTGACGTCGCGCTCCTCGAGATGGCTCGGATATTGGTCGAGCACCAGGATGAGCTGAGGCGCGGCGTCAGGTTCTGCTGGTGGCCCGGTCACTCGACCGGGCGGTACTCCGGTTCGACCTGGTATGCCGACACCCGCTTCCGCGATCTTCGTGACCACTGTGTCGGCTACCTGAATATCGACTCGCCCGGGGTGCGGGAGACGGAAGTCTGGGATTGTCGTTACAACATGGCCGAGATCGAGCACATCACCGCCTCGGTGGTCCAAGAATTGTCCGGTCAGCAGCCGAACATCCGGCGGCCCCTGCGGGCAGGAGACCAGTCGTTCCTGGGCGTCGGGCTGCCGAGCCTGGGGGCATACCGAATGCTGCCGGTCGACCACCCGGATCGGAAAGCGGTCGGCGGCTGCGGCGGCGCGTATTGGTGGCACTCACCTGAGGACACCCTCGACAAGGCCGACGCAAATATCCTCGGCCAAGACGTGGAGATCTACGTGACGATGGTGGCCCGCATGTGCACACCGGCGACGATCCCCTACAACTTTGTCCCCAGCGCCCAGGACTTCATCGATCACCTCACACCGTTGCAGGAGGTGGCCGGCGAACACCTCGACCTCACGGGCACGATCGCCGCAGCGGAGACATTCAAGGTTGCCGCCCAGCGCCTGGTCGACGCACCCACCAATGATGCCGGTCGGTTAAACGCCGGACTGAAGCATCTGACCCGGATCATTAATCCGGCGCTCTTTACGATAGATGGTCCCTACGAGATGGACCCGGCTCTCCAGCTGCCGGTGCTCCCCGGGCTGGCCCCGATGCGCGAGCTCGTAAAGCTTGATCCTCGGTCGAGCGATTTTCAGTTCCTGTTGACCAAACTGCGGCGTCAGCAGAATCGGATCGAGGACGCGTTGGTCCAGGCTGCTGGATTAGCCCGCCAGCTCACGTCCTGAGGACGGCCGGACTGCAGTCCGGCAGATGTGGAGTGACGCTGCCGATCACCGTGGGTGTGTCGCGATATGACAGGTCGGCAACCTGATGTGACCGACCTGTCATATCGGAGGGTCTGTCCTCCGTTGACTAGACCGACTTTCCAGGCGAGTTCGTCGCGGGTTAGCATGGGCGTTCTCGCCATGCTCTAACGTGCCGTCCGACCCTCCCTGCCAGGACCTGCGAATCTTCAGTTGTAGTCCGATCAGGTACTGCCTGGAAAAAGCGAGTGGTACCCGTTGCCCGAAAGACTGGCGCGGAGGCTCGGACGATGCTCTTGACCTGTTCCTTGTGACGTGCCGATCGGCGGCTCTGGGAAGCCCGAGACCCGAGGGTGACCCGCGCCTCCTCGCTCGCCGCGTGCACCACGACGACTGCAAGCACCACGAACCAGATAATGAATGGCCCACCGCTTCGGGCAGCAGGATAGGTCTTAGCGCTCGATTCCTGCTCCAATGATCGGGTCGTGATCGGTCCAGCGAAGTGTCAACGCTGGCCGATTGTGGACACAACCACGGCTGCTTCGGAACTCGTGTGGGACGTTTTTGGGCGCCCTTGACATTGACCACAATTCCCCATGGTGCTACAAACCCTCACATGTGACTTGGGGAGACGAGGCTCTACACCCCCGTTCCGACACAACGCTAGTCACTACCAACGAGCGACGGGTTACGGGCTGCCTTTGTCGGTGGTGGTAGGAACCGCAAACTCTCGGGATAGGCGCCAATTCATACTCAACGAGTTACGTGGAGCAGGCGCGACTCCCGGGGATCAGCGTCCCGTCGACGATACGGCCTGGGTTTCGACGAGCGAGACGGAGGGGGCCATGCAGCGATACATCCTGAAACGCTTCTCTCTGGCGATCCCAACGATTCTTGGTGCGGTCACGCTCGTTTTCTTCGCGATGCAACTCGCACCTGGCGACCCGGCCTCCCTCTTTATCCCTCCCGACTTAGCCCCAGCCGATAGTGCGGCGCTCGAGAAGCGGATCAACGACAAGTACGGGTTTGACGATCCGCTTCCGGTCCAGTACGCGCGGTACGTCGCCAATCTCGCGACGCTGGACCTCGGCGAGTCGCTGCGAGAAGGAACCCTCATCAGCAATGATCTCAGGGCCCGATTACCCCATACGCTGCGGCTTGGTCTCGCTGCGCTGGCAGTCTCGACGGTCGCCGGGATCGTGATCGGGCTGATCTCTGCCGTCTTCCGCGGCACCTGGGTCGACAAGGCCACGATGTTGCTAGCCCTGCTCGGCGTCTCGATCCCCAGTTACTGGCTGGCGTTCTCCCTGATCTTGCTGCTGTCCATCCAGGTCAACTGGCTGCCACCATCCGGTCTCGGCGAGACGCCGCTGAGCTGGGATGGAGTCCGTCACCTCATCATGCCGGTCCTCGTCCTATCCCTCGGAACGGCGGGAGCGCTCGCACGATACACCCGGGCCAGTATGCTCGATGTGATTAACCGCGACTATGTCAGGACGGCTCGCGCCAAGGGGGCCCGAGAGCGTACTGTCGTCCTGAAGCACGCCTTTCGGAACGCGCTCGTGCCGATCGTCACCATCCTGGGTCTTAACTTCGGTTTCGTGTTGAGTGGTGCGGTGATCGTCGAGACGGTCTTTGCCCTCCCGGGAGTCGGCCGTTATCTGGTCGAGGGCGTCAATGGCCGGGATTTCCCCGTGGTGCAGGCCGCAGTCCTCGTCATCGCGACCGGCTTCGTCTTCGGCAACCTGGTGACAGACATCCTGCTCACCTACCTGGACCCCCGTATTCGCTACGACTGATCCCAAACTAGGTCGCCAGACTGGCAATCGACACCGAACAGACCCGGCGGGGAGGAGCGATGAACGTCAATGCGGCACGGGTTCCATCGCGGGTGCCGGTGACGGCGCCAGATGTGCATTTAGGCCTGCTCCAGCGCCATTCGAAGAATCGCGGTCACCTGCAACGGGTTGTGCACGAGGTCGTCACGAACCGTCTGGCGCTGATCGGCGCCATGATCCTGCTGACGGCCTTCGCGGTCGCGATCCTGGCGCCGGTCCTCGCCACATATGATCCCCGGGAGCAGAGCCTCCTGAAGCGGCTCGCCCCCCCATCGGCCGAGTACCGGCTCGGGACCGACGAACTGGGTCGCGACGAGTTCTCGCGGCTCGTCTGGGGAGCACGGAACTCCCTGTTCATCGGCTTCGCCGGGACGACCGGCGGGCTCGTCCTTGGCACGATAATTGGGCTCGCCGCCGGGTTCTTCGGTGGCTGGTTCGACACCTTGGTGATGCGGCTCATCGACATCATGTACGCGTTCCCAGGGATCTTGCTCGCAATCCTGATCGTCGCCATCGTTGGACCCAGTATCACCAATCTCATTATCGTGCTGGCCATCTGGGGCACCCCGACGTTGTCGCGGATCGTGCGGTCGTCGGTGTTGATGCTGAAATCCGAGGAGTTCGTCCAGGCCGCCGTCGCGCTGGGCGCGTCCCGCACCCGGATCATGACGCGACACCTCCTGCCAAACTGTGTCGGTCCGATCATCGTGTATTCCACGCTGGGTCTAGCCGACGCCCTCCTGACGACGGCTGGCCTCGGCTTCCTCGGGCTCGGTGTCCAGGCCCCGGCTCCCGAGTGGGGGACGATGCTCAGCGTTGGTCGCAATTATCTCCGCGAGGCACCCCACCTGATGATCTTTCCCGGCCTGCTGATCCTGCTGACCGTTATTTCCCTGAACCTTATCGGCGACGCGCTCCGAGACGCCCTCGACCCCCGGAGCAGATGACGTGATATCTGGCGCGATGCCACGAGGTAGTTCCCAGTGGTCAATCTTTCCACGCCATCGCACCGTCGTCGGTTGAACCCGATAAGGAGGTGACCCAGCCGAGATCAAGAGGCCCATGGCATCCCGGTGACTGGCCAATCGATGAATCGGAGGCACGATCCATGTCCGACCTGAACCATGAGTCCGCCATTGACCGAATCGCCCTGCACCCGAGCAGTCGTCGCGAATTGTTCCGCCTGCTCGCGGGGGGCGCAGCAGTTGCGGCAGGTGCTGTCGTCTTGTCCCCTGCGGTTTCTGCCCGTCAGGGCACCCCTGGTGGGAAGGCGACTGTGGTGACCTCGGCCAACCCCGCCTCATGGGACCTGACCAACTCCACCTGGCCAACGTGGGAGGGGGTCAACTTCATCTACGACCGGCTGGTGGCCTTCGACGAGGCGGAGCAGCTCATCCCGGCGCTGGCCCTCTCCTGGGATGTCTCGACCGATGGTCTGGAATACACACTGAAGCTCCGTGAAGGCGTCACCTTCCACGATGGCACGCCGTTCAACGCGGAGGCCGTGAAATTCAACATTCAGCGCCACCTCGACATGCCGGACTCCGGGTTCTTCTCGGTCTTTGAGCCGGTCGCACGGGTGGACGTCGTTGACGACCTGACCGCGAAGGTTGTCCTCAGTGAGATCAGGCCCAACTTCGCCTACGAGGGCCTCGCCCAGTGGGGGGCTATCCAGCTCAGCCCGACCGCCTTCACCGAACTCGGCGCTCGGTTCGGAGAGGCACCGGTCGGGACGGGTCCGTTCGAGTTCTCGTCCTACGAGCCGGGAGCATCAATCACCTACACCCGAAATGACGAGTACTGGGACGGCGCACCCCTGCTGGAAACCGTGCAAGTCCGCATCATCCCGGAGGCAGCAGTCGCCCTCGTCGAGATGGAGGCCGGTACGGTAGATGCGATCCTCGTCGAGCCCAAGGATGTCCAGGCCATGACCGACCTCGGCATGGTGATCGAGCAGCGAGTCTCGCCGGGTGCGGAGATGATGAGCATCAACGTGTCCCAGTCGCCGACTGACGAACTCAAAGTTCGGCAGGCACTGGCGCTCGCCATCGACCGGGACGCCATCATCGAATCGGTCCTGTTCGGCTTCGCCGAAAAGTCCAACGGCGGTGTGACCAGCGACTCTCCCTTCTACAATGCCGACATCCCGCTGATCGAGTACGACCCTGACCGTGCCGGCCAGCTCTTGGACGAGGCTGGCTGGGTGATGGGCGACGACGGCATCCGCCAGCGCGACGGCCAGCCGCTGAAACTCGCCCTGCTCTCCAGTGATTTCACCGACTGGGGGTTATTCAACCAGATTTTCCAGGAGCAGCTTCGCGTCATCGGCATCGACACGGAGATCACGACCCTGGAATGGAATGCGATGTTGGACCAATGGCGGGAGAATCAGGGTCCATGGCACATCTCCTACCATCAGCAGGGCGCGATCATGGCGTCGACGAGCCCGATCCAGGCGTCATGGGCACCGGAAGACTACTGGTCGATCGACCAGTTGGATGATGCGACCGTGCCGGACCTCATCCCCGTGCGGGAGGAACTCCAGGCCCTTGCCGATGAGTTCGACACAGCGGCTGACGAGGACCGCCGCCTGGAGATCGCGAAGCGAGCCCAGACTCTCTTCCACGATCACCAGTTGACCGCATGGATGTGGCACCGCGCCACGGTCCACGCGATCCAACCTCGGTTGAAAGACTACCGGTTGAGTCACGCTGGCCGGATCGTCGAACTCGACAAGGCCTACGTCGAATAGGAGTGGGAGGACCGTGGGTAACGACAACGCCCACGGTCCTCTGTCTCAACGCCAGGCACGCGCGCAGATCCGGGCCAGAGGAGGTCCAGTCATCGTGGTCAATCACAACGGCACCACGGCTCTCGACGACCAGACAGTTGTCCCGAAACGTTACGTTCGGGCCGAGCGGTTTCTTCCTTGGAACGCCAGCCGGCTCGCGTTCAACATGGGTATCGACCCGCAATGGAGCGGCGGTGGCGATGTCTTCTTGTTCCGGAGCCACACGTCCGGTGGTCCACGTTACCAGCGCGTTGATCCTATTGCCGGAACGGTCACTCCCACCTTCGATCATGTCCGCCTGGCTGCAGCACTGAGCCGGGCATCGGGCGTGCCGACCGATCCAGACGGGCTCGACCTCGAGGATATCGCGCGTCTTGATGATCCAGATCGCGTGACGTTTTCCGCCAACGGGCGCGCCTGGACATGCGACCTCGGCACCTATGCATGTACCCCGAGCGAACTCCCGATGCCGGCGGCAGCAGATGCGGTTCGCTCACCTGACGGCCAGTGGGAGGTGTTCGTCCGCGACCACAACCTCTGGCTGCGCAAGGTGGGGGAAAGGGTGGAACGCCAGCTGACCGACGATGGCGAGCCAGGCTACGAGTATGGGATGCCTCTGCCATCGCCACTGGCCTCGGCCGGCCTCGCCGACCCCGATCGTCCCGTCGTCCATTGGTCACCTGACAGCAGCCGCTTCTTGAGTTGCCGGATCGACGAGCGGCCGGCGAAGCACCTGCACCTCGTCCAGTCAGTCCCGAAGAACGGGGACACGCGCCCGCGGCTCCACACCTACGCTTATCCCCTGCCCGGGGACACCGATGTCCCGCTGGCCGAGGGCTGGTGCTTCATTGTCGATGGGTCAGAAGCGGTCCAGGTGCAGCTTCGGCCACTGCCGATGTCCTATTACGGACCGCCGTTCCAGGACGGTTCGCTTTGGTGGACGCCCGACGGGTCGAAGCTCTTCTTGCTCGTTCCAGAGCGTGGCGGTCGCAGTTACGAGTTGTTCGCCATTGAGCCGACCACGGGGTTGACTCGCAGTGTCATCACCGAGCGTACTGACCGGGGCATCGATCCATTCCTATTTTGGGCCGACGTCAATATCCGCGTGATCAACGAAGGGTCACAGATCATCTGGTACGCCCAGCGTGACGGCTGGGGACACCTCTATCTCTATGACGGGGCTACGGGCGAGCAGATCCGGCAGCTGACGTCAGGGCCATTCAACGTGTCCCGGATCGCTCACATCAATGAGACCGAGCGCTGGGCGGCGTTCATGGCGATCGGCCGCGAGCCAGGCCGGGACCCGTATCTCAACCACCTCTACCGGGTCAGTCTCGATGGCGGGCAGCCGGAGCTGCTCACTCCCGATGACGCCGACCATACCGTCCGATATTCACCGACCGGAACGTTCTTCGTCGATATCTTCTCGCGCACCGATGTCCCGCCGGTCACCCAGGTGCGCACTGCGTCCGGAAGTCTGGTCCTCGATCTGGAACGAGCCGACATCACACCACTGCTGGCAACGGGCTGGACCGCTCCCGAGCGTTTTACGGCCAAGGCGCGTGACGGCGTGACGGACATCTACGGCGTCATCGTGCGTCCGTCCCATCTCGATCCAAACCTCTCCTATCCGGTGATCGACTCTATCTACGCCGGGCCACAGGTGAACGTCGCGCCGACCACCTTCACCGATGCCACTCCGTTCACCGACTCCTTCAGGAGCGGCCGGGGCGCCGGATTCTGGCAGGCTCAGGCCTTGGCTGAGCTCGGGTTCGTCGTCGTCATGGTCGACGGCCTGGGGATGCCAGGCCGCTCACGGGCCTATCACGATGTCAGCTACCGCAACCTTGGGGATGGTGGTATCGTCGATCATATCTCAGCCATCCAGCAGCTTGGTGATCGGTATCCGTACCTCGATCTCAGCCGGGTCGGCATCTACGGACACTCGGCCGGCGGCTATGCGTCGGCTCACGCCATGCTTGCCTTCCCGGACTTCTACAAGGTCTGCGTTTCGTCGGCCGGCAACCACGACCACCGGCTGGACAAGGCGAGCTGGGTGGAGCGCTACATGAGCCCAGAAGTGGGCGACTACTATGACGATCAGGCAAACAGGACCGTGGCGGAAAACCTCAGGGGCAAGCTCCTCCTTGCCCACGGGGAGATGGATGAGAATGTTCATCCGGCGTCGACATTGACACTGGTCGACGCCCTGATCACGGCCAACAAGGACTTCGACCTGCTGATTCTCCCTAACCGGCCGCACCGGCTGGACAACGACCCCTACTTCGTCCGCCGCCGTTGGGATTATTTCGTCCGGCACCTCCTAGGCGCTGAGCCACCGGCCGTCTATCGCATTGCCGAACCGCCCGCTGCCTGAGACCGTAACAGTGGCTCCCTGACGAGATGTTCGGAGCACGCAGGACAAAGGATGTTGACACAGAATGACCAACGGCAACGACACGTTCGTCCGTGCCATCCTCAACGCTCCCGGATGGCGCAACATCGGACCGCACCGGGGGGGACGGGTGGTCGCCGTCGCAGGTGATGCCTCGACCCCAGGACAGTTCTACTTCGGGGCCTGTGCGGGAGGCGTCTGGAAGACCGCGGACAGTGGGATCACCTGGCGCAACGTCTCGGACGGCTACTTCAACACCGCGGCGGTTGGCGCGCTCGCCGTCTCCGAGTCCGACCCCAACGTAATCTACGCCGGCACCGGCGAGACCTCGATCCGCAATCAGGTCTCTCATGGTGACGGGCTGTATCGGTCAACCGACGGCGGGCGAACATGGAGCCATGCCGGCCTGAGCGATACCCGGCACATCGGCAAGATCCAGATTCACCCTCATGACCCGGACACCGTTTATGTCGCCGCGCTGGGCCACGCCTTCGGCCCGAACGACGAGCGCGGCGTGTTCCGCTCCCGTGACGGCGGAGGTTCCTGGGAGCGAGTATTCCACAGGAGTCAGCGGTCCGGGACGCACGACCTGGCGATGGATCTGAACAACCCACGCATCCTGTACGCGCCGTCGTGGCAGGTGAGGCGCTACCCACACGCACTGGACTCCGGTGGCGAAGAGAGCGGTCTGTTCCGCTCCTGGGATGGCGGCGGCTCCTGGGAGGAGATCAGCCGCAAGCCGGGACTTCCGACCGGCCTACTTGGTAAGATTGGCGTCGCGGTCTCACGTGCGCAACCCGGCCGGGTCTGGGCACTGATTGAGGCCGAAGACGGCGCCCTGTTCCGCTCCGATGACTACGGCGAGACGTGGCTGCGACTCAGTGAGCAGTCCACCCTCCGGACGCGGCCCTGGTACTACATGCATGTCACGTCCGACCCGGTCGACCCCGACACCGTCTACGTGCAGAACTACGGGATCTGGAAATCCACTGATGCCGGCGCCACCTTCGAGAGACTGCCTACCATGCACGGCGACGAGCATGCCCTTTGGATTCATCCGACCGACAACAGGACGATGATCAAGGGCGACGATGGCGGAGCCGGCGTGAGCCACGACGCCGGGGTGAGTTGGTCGACGATCTACAACCAGCCGACCGCGCAGATCTACCACGTCACCACTGACGACCAGTACCCGTACCGCGTCTATGGCTCCCAGCAAGACAACACCGCGATCACCTTGCCGAGTGCGACAGATGACGTCGCAATTCACGAGAGGACCTGGTACGCCCCGGGAGGCGGCGAGAGCGGCTACATCGCCATCAAACCGGATGAGCCTTGGCACGTCGTCGCGTCCGGCCCGGTCGGGCGCCGGGCCTATAACGATGTCATGTCGCACTACGACCATCGGACCGGACAAGCCCGGAATATCACGGCATGGCCAGAACTGTTCGGGTGGGGCGTCGGCGCCGAATCGCTGAAGTACCGGTTCCAGTGGACCTTTCCAATCCTGTTCTCACCGCACGCGCCGCATCCACTCTACGTCGCGTCGAACCATGTACACCGTTCGAACGATCTAGGGGGGAGTTTCGAGGTCATCTCCCCGGACCTGACTCGCAACGACCCGGACAAGTTGCGGCCGTCGGGCGGCCCGTTGACCCGTGATAACACGGGCGCCGAGGTTTACTGCACCATCTACACGCTGGTGGAATCACCGCATCGACAAGGTCTGTTCTGGGCTGGGAGCGATGATGGGTTGGTGCACATTTCACAGGACGGCGGCACCACTTGGCAGGATATCGCGCCGCAGGACCTGCCGGAGTGGGCGCTGATCAGTATCATCGAAGTGTCACCCCACCGGGACGGGACGGCGTATGTCGCCGCGACCCGCTACCGCCTTGACGACACGATGCCTTATCTGTTCCGGACTGACGACTCCGGGGCGACGTGGACACTGATCACAAGTGGCATCCCCAACCATGAATTCACCCGCGTCATTCGTGAAGACCCGGTCCAGCCCGGCCTGCTGTTCGCTGGCACCGAGACCGGTCTCTACGTCTCCCTAAACGACGGTGAGAGGTGGGACCGGATGGGGGGTGGACTGCCCGTCGTCCCGGTCTACGACCTCACCGTTAAGGGCGACGAAATGATCGTCGCGACCCACGGGCGCGCCTTCTGGATCCTCGACGACCTGACACCGTTGCGCGAGGTGGCAAAGGGGACCGAACAGGATGGGGTTCGGCTGTTCCCACCGCGTACCCGAGTCCGGACACGGCGCAAGGAGATCAGCACGGACGACGTGACGCCGCATCACGTCAACTATGCCAGCACCGGTACCAGCCCGGTGCTCTATGACACGGTTCGTGGTCTCGACGGCGAACCTGAAATTCGCCTGCTCACTGCCGGAACAAATCCGCCCACCGGGATGGTCGTCACCTATGTTCTTCCCGACTGGCCAGTGTCCGACTTGAGCATCTCGTTTCACGACGCGTCCGGCCAAGTCATCCGGTGCTTCACGCATGGTGATCATGAGGTTGGTCCCCGAGTGCCTGCAATGCCGGGCGTCAACCGGTTCCATTGGAATCTGCGCGCATCGGGCGCAACGAGCCTTGCGGAGGTAGCGCTAGATTCGTGGGAGCGACCCGACGGCCCGATGATTGTTCCCGGCCAGTACGAGGTCCGCGTAACGGTCGAGGGCGAGAGCCATTCCCAGCCCTTCACGATTCTGCCGGACCCGCGCAATACTTCTCTCGCAGCCGACCTGGTCACCCAGCGCGACACGCTGTTCGATGTTTTGGCCAGTCTCTCGCGGACGAATGAAACGATCATCATGGTCGAGTCGCTCCGGGATCAGGCTCGGGAATGGTTGAAGCGCTCGACAGAACCAGCAGTCATGGTTGCCGCCCAAGCTGTCGTCGACGGGTTGGAACCACTCCTGTCCCGATTGATCGACGTCAACATCCATCAGTCGCAGCTCTGGCCGAGCGGCCTGCACGAGAAGTTGAACGCGTTATTCGAATCGGTCGACAGCGCCGACTTCGCTCCACCGGCCCAGGCCCGGGAGGTCCTCCAGCAACTCACTGCCGAGCTCGACGACGTGGTTGCCGAGGTCGAGCGCATCAGTCGAGACAACGTCATGGGGCTCAATGATTTGTTACGGATGAGCGACACGCCCTACGTGGGCTGACTCAACTCCAGGAAGCGAAATCAGCCACTCACCAGAGTGAGACGGAACCGTGCGGACCGCGGAGTGTCACCGAGTCGCCCCCCCCGGGAAGATCGATGTCTACTCGCTCGACTCCCTCCAACGCGACCCGTGGGCAGCACACGATGCCCACGGGTAGCCAGGTTGTGAACGCCCCACCGCCCGCCCCGCGCGATTGGGTGAAACTCAGTTCTGGCTTGGTGATTGAGTCGTCGGGTCCTGATCGGTCCAGCTGAGCGTCAGCACTGCGGGATTGTGGACACAACCACGGGAGCTAAGCGAGATACTTGGCGAACAAGGCGGCGCTACGGACACATTGGTGCGTAGCGATGATGCGGTTTACTCTTATCCCGGTGCGCGAATCTTTCCGAGGCACTCGCCATCGCCCCGGCCGTCCCCACGGCGCGGGGCGTCCTTTGTGTCCGTTCATTGTGCTGAGATCAGGGGTTGATGGGGGTCACTGGTTCAGGGCAGTTGGTCCTCCGGATCCCCTCGGTATCGTCTGCGGTGAGGCGAACCACGATTGGCGCGTAAGAAGCATGTTGACCGGAACTTCTCGGTGACCCAGGTGGACCAGCATGGTCAGCACCGCATGCAAGCGCGCAAGCCTACACCCAACCCTGGAGCCGAGCGAGGTCGCGTTGCTTCTATTCCAGTTC
>Ga0136611_10002775_pt1 | contig 12246 bp, 6 predicted proteins | sample AntDrymUQ2232306_2_FD_106645 | JGI IMG/M metagenome (GOLD analysis project Ga0136611, IMG submission 106645) | Polar desert sand microbial communities from Dry Valleys, Antarctica - metaG UQ223 (23.06) | ecosystem: Environmental > Terrestrial > Soil > Desert | place: Antarctica: Dry Valley... | reverse complement strand
GTTTTTTTCAGTTTTTCCGGCTCGAAACTTCCCGGTTATATTTTGCCCGCGCTGCCCGCCGCGCTCATTCTGACGGCGGAATATATTTCGCGTTTCGCTCATCAATCTCGAAAAAGAAAACTCGCAATTCAATTCGCTGTATTTACGATGTTTGCCGTCATCGCCGTCGCGCTGCGCTTTTTCGTTCCATTATACGCGCAAGCCGATACGACCAAGTATTTAATCGAGACGGCGAACGCAAAAGGTTACCGGGATGCGAAGATTTTGAACCTGCATACTATCTCGCACAACGCCGAATTTTACGGCGCGGGCAGATTGATTAGAGATACGGACGGCAAGTTAAAAAAACACTTTGGCGTGTCGGAAGTCGCCGAAGAAATCAAACGGCAAGGCGGCAAAACCGTCTTGGTTTTGGTGACGCTCGAATATCTGCACGAATTACCGGAAAGCAATTTGATCGAATCGAAAATCTTGGGCGAAAGCGGCGAGTTGGCAATCGTCGCCGCCGGAACGCCGTCACCCTGACGGCGTTCCGCTTTCCGAAGCGCGTTTTATTCTGTCCATCAAAGCTGTTCCGATTCCCTTTTCTTCAACCGTTTCGCAGTAAATCGTTTTGATATGTCGGCGGTCACACTTACGAAAAAATTTGAAAAATTCGCGCGCGTAATCTTCAACCGACTGACAAATTTTTATTAAATCGAATTTTCCGACAGGTTTGCTCAAACCGATAAACGCGCTTCGATTTGAAATCTGAAATCTGAAATCTGAAATTAAAATCACTCGCGCGCGCGGCGAATAATGACGATGTTTCAAACCCGGACTTTTCGGCTGTTCGTTTTTTTTAACTGTGTAAATTCGCGTTTCGGGAATGATCTTTTGTAAATCTTCCAAAGTAATCGCGCCCGACCTCAGAACGAGCGGCGCGTCCGTCGTGCAGTCAACAACGGTTGATTCAAGTCCGATTTCCGTTGTTTCGCCTTGCAGAATACATTCGATTCGCCCGTTCAAATCTTCGTAAACCGCTTGCCAGATTGTCGGACTCGGACGACCGGAAAGATTCGCCGACGGCGCGACGAGCGGCGTTTCGCACGCCCGTAAAAATTCCAAAGCCAACTCGTTTCTCGGCATCCGCACACCGATTGTTTCGAGATTCGCCGTCGCCGTCAAAGGAACGGTTTTCGCTTTCGGCAAAACTAAAGTCAACGGCGCGGGAAAGAACGCTTCGATAAATTTATCGGCGTTCTGCGTAATTTCCGAAACGAGAAGTTTGATTTGTTCTAAATTTCCGACGTGTGCGATCAACGGATTATCGTTCGGTCTTTTCTTCGCTTCAAAGATTTTTTCAATCGCTCGCTCGTCGAAAACGTTCGCGCCCAAACCGTAAACCGTTTCGGTCGGAAACGCGACCGCGCCGCCGCGCTTGATAAATTCGGCGGCTTCGACAGCGGAAGTTGTTAAAATCGTTTTCATCGGAAAAATAAGTTTCACGCAAAGGCGCGAAGAAGGCAAAGTAAAAAGAAAACGAAAAAGCAAAAGGGCGGCTTCGTTATCGTCGGAAAAGGTTTCGCTTTTCCGACTTATTACTTTTTCACTTTCTTTCTTTGCCCGACGGCATTAGAATTTTATCAGATGACTTTAGACGAAAAACTCAAAAATCTGCCGACCGCGCCCGGCGTTTATATTCACAAAAATGCCGACGGCAAAATTATTTACGTCGGGAAAGCGAAAAATCTGAAAAACCGCGTTCGTTCGTATTTTCAATCGGGACGTGGACACGATGCGAAGACTCGTGAATTAGTCAAGCGAATCGCCGATTTGGAGTTCATCGTCGTTGACAACGAAGTCGAAGCTCTCGTTTTAGAATCGAATCTCATCAAAAAACACAAGCCGCGTTTCAATGTTCTGCTTAAAGACGACAAGCAATATCCGCATTTAAAGATGACGCGCGAACCATTTCCGAAAGTCGTTATCACCAGAAAAATCCTGCGCGACGGCGCGTCGTATTACGGACCTTTTTTGCCCGCCAGTTTGGCGCGTCGGACTTTGGATTTAATCAACCGCGCTTTTCAGCTTCGCACCTGCGACATCGAGATTGACGGCAAACTGCCGCGCCCGTGTCTTGAATATCACTTAAAAAGATGTCTCGCGCCGTGCGTCAAAGAACTTTGCAAACCCGACGAATACCAGCAAGCGACCGCCGATGTGAAATTACTGCTTGAAGGCAAAAACAAAGAACTCGCCGCCAATTTGCAGACGAGAATGTGGCATTTCGCCGAAAACCAAAACTACGAACTCGCCGCTAAATACCGCGATTTGCACAAAACCGTTCTCGCGCTCGCCGAGCAGCAAAAAATGGCGATGACCGCCGAACGCGACGTTGATATGTTCGGTTTTTATCGTGAACAGCAAAGATTGGCTTTGCAGCTTTTCACAATGCGCGAAGGGAAAATCGTCGGACGGCGCGAATTTTTCTGGGAAGATTTGGACGCGGAGAATTTCGACGTTTCGGAATTTTTGGGCGAAGTTTTAGCGCAGTATTACTCGACCGATTACGTGCCGCTCGAAATTCACGTTCCGGCAGACTTCGCCGACCGCGAAACTTTGGAAAAGGCTCTGACCGAACGGCGCGGACGGCGCGTGCGAATCTTCGATCCGAAACGCGGGCAAAAGCGCGATATGATCGAGTTAGTCGAAACGAACGCGAAAATCGCTTTTGAACAAAGGTTCAGAGTTTTGAAAGCCGATTCGCAAAAGGTGCTGGAAGATTTGCAGGAAATTTTAGAATTGCCGTATTTTCCCGAACGCATCGAATCGTTCGACATCTCGAACATTCAAGGCGCGGAAAACGTCGCCGGCATTGTCGTCTATGAAAACGGCAAACCGGCGCGGGCGGAATATCGCCGCCTGATAATCAAAACGGTCGAAGGCGCAAACGATTTTGCCTCGATGAACGAAGCCGTTTTTCGCCGATACAAACGTCTTTTGAACGAAGAAAAACCGCTTCCGAATTTAATTTTCATAGACGGCGGCAAAGGTCAGATTTCCGCCGCCGCCGCCGCGATGCAAACTCTTGATTTAGAAATGATTCCGATTGTCGGACTTGTCAAACCGCCAAAAAAACACAATGAGATTTCACATCTTTTGCGCTTCGGCTATGAAGACAATCCGGTTTATTTTGATGCGAGTTCGCCGATGTTTCGCTTCGTTCAGCAAATCCGCGATGAAACGCACAAAACGGCGATTCAATATCACCGCAAACGCCGCGAGATGCGCGATTTCACTTCGGAGTTGACGGCGATTCCGAAAATCGGAGAGAAAAGAAAATTAAAATTATTAAGAAATTTTGGCTCGATTGAAAGAATCGCCAAGGCGACAATTACGGAACTTTCCCCGTTCGTCGGCACAAAAGCCGCGAATCTAATCTTTGAGCATTTTGAAAAGCAGAGAGTTTTGGCGAACCGGTAAATAATTCACGCTTCGGCGAGTTTCAAATTGATAAACGCACAGCGTTCGATCTTTGAATCCGAGTTTTATTATCGAGCTATCTGAAAACGATTAAATCGGCTGTCGAATTTCGCTCATTTGCCGCGATCATTGCCGGTCGGATTTTACGCTAACTTACGCAAGTCGCAATACAAAACTATCACCGTATATTTCTTCTTAAGTTCGGCAAGCTCGTTTTCTGATTTCTCGCGCGCCCGCTGATCTTCCTCAAAACCCTGCGAAACGCCCCGGCAGAGCGGACTGAAAAATCGAATCTCCCTTCCTTTACCGTCAACTAATTTGCCTTCATACTTCGCATTTAATTCGGTCAGCCTTTTTTCGACCGTGGTTATTTCATAAGAAATGATTTCGCCTTCATCATTCTTAACCGTTTTTCCTTCGACCTCGGTATTTAAGGCGATTCCTTCGGGAAGGCGATTAAATTCTGTCGGTGTTTTCGTCGGCTCAGGCATCGTTATACTTGTAGATTGCTTTTCACTTTTCCCGCAGTTTTCATTCATTTGCATCGTCCCGAATAAAACAAATATCATCAAAAAAAAGATTTTCATTTTGCTTTCCCCGCTCGCGCTTTTGAATTTAATTTTTTAGTTTCATAATAGAAATCGGCATAACAATTTTGACACATTAAAATCGCGGCGCAAAATAAAAAAGCAGTCTCTACGGCTGCTCTTTTATTTTGCGGTGCTGTTCTTTTTCCAACTACTTTACTGCCGTATAGATAAGTTCCGTAACGGAAGATGTCACGGAACTTACTTGCGACGGCGCGGCGTTAAGATAAGCAGTATGATTGCGTCATTCGATTACTCGTTCAAATTTACTGCCAGCCGCCCGTTGATTTTCAGCCGTAAAATCTAGGGCGCTGATATTTTCGTTGACCGATATAATCCGTGTCGGCTGACTGAACACGTAACGCCGCGCCGCCACGCCGATCACATAGGTTTCTCCCGCCGCCACTTCCGCAAAGTTGTAATATCCGAACGAGGTCGTCACGGCAATTCTACTGTTGCCGAACGAATCGGTCAGCGTCACCCGCGCGTTGCCGATGCCGCGCCGCCCTGCCGTCAGCACGCGTCCGCTGATGGACACGCTCGCCGTCGGCGCGAGCAATGCTGGAATTTGATACATACCTTTCCCGTGTGTGGCAGCTCGTACTATTCTGCCCGGCGCCATTTCCAACCCGAAAACGGCAATACGCGGCAAGCCCGTTCCGAGAGGCATCCAATTTGCTCCGCCGTCAGTCGAGGCACAAACTCCGATGTCAGTTCCGGCATAAAGATTATTAGGAATCAGCGGGTCAACCAGGAATGAGTTGACCGGAACTTGCGGCAGCGTGTTGGCACCGCTTCCGACGACGGCAGTCCAAGTCGGAGCGCCAGCATTTAGATTAGTCGTTCTCCAAACATTTGCCACGCCAAAAGCCGAAAGTGTAACGTAAGCCGTATTGATGTTGTTTGGGTCAATGACGGAGCGGGCAACAAAGTTATTCGGCACAGTATTGCCGGCATCGAGATCTGTCAAAACTGCCGAGCCGGTAGTTGTTCCAAAAAGTCCGCCGCTATTTTGACCAACTATTCTAACATTGTCATTTTGCGGCGAGATACCGATTGCGCTAATAGGATTAGTCAGATTTTGGCTGACCGCCGTGTGCAGCACACCGAGATTATCCGAACGATACAAAATGTTCGCGCCGTAATAAATAGTGTTCGGAGTTCCGGGTCCTTGTTCAAGCGGCGCGTAAAAAAGAACCGCCCCGCCGCACGGAATGCCGTTACCGGCAACGCCATTACAGCCGCGGAATACCCAATTACCTTCCGTAGCCGAAGCCGACAGCGAGACATGCCCGTAACCTTGCAAAGTGCTGGAGTTAAAATATGTGTGATACATATTTACAGCCGTCGTATTTAACGCGCTTTGGTCAATTACGGCATAACCGCCGTCGCCAAAATCGGCGCGATTCCAAGTTGCATTTGGTCTATAAAAGTTTGTGCCGTTATCCTGTGTTCCGCCGATAGTAAAATTTGGGTCTGTGGGGTGAACGGCGAGTCCCATAAACTGGGTTGCGCTAAATGTCGTATTATTTAAGGATGCCCAAGTTGTGCCGCCGTCGAGTGATTTGTAGATGCCGCCGTCCGAACCGAAATAAATGGTTGACGGAAGCGACGGGGCAACGGTGATGGCGTGCGTATCAACGTGCAGTCCGCTGGCAGTCGTCGCATTACCGGTAAAAGTCGTGCCACCGTCGGTTGAACGTCCAAATATCAGGTTCGGCGAACCGCCGAGATAGACCGTATCGGCATTGACCGGGTCAACTTCAACGGCAATGTCATAGAAACATTGCGCCGTGCAGAAATTATTGTCAATGCGCTGTGTAAAAGTCGCGCCGCCGTCAATTGAACGATGAAGCGTTCCGCCGTTAAATGCCGAAGCTGCATAAACCGTAACAACTCCCGCGCCGCTTCGATGCAAAGCAAGTTCGGTTCTGGAGTTACCAGTTCCTATACCGGCGGTAAATGTGCGGGCAAAAGTCGGAGCCGGGGCAAGCGCATTGACTGAGCGATAAACGCCGCCTTCACCGGCATTAAATGAATCAACTACGGTGCAAAGCACGAGATCGGGATTGCCCGGGTCGATTACGATATCAAGAACATTGCGAGTTTGCGCGGCTAGTCCGGTAAGAGTTAATTTAGTAAAGGTCGGGGCAGTACTGAGCGCGTCAGTCGAGCGAAATAAACCTCTCTCGGCAAGCACATTATTAGAGGCTCCGCCGATTCCGCCGATGCCAGAAGTTGAAGAGGCAAATATGATATTCGCGTTTGTCGGATGGACGGCAATTCCGCCGATTGAGCGTCCGGTGAAATTAGTACCGCCGATAGGTCCGGTAGTAATCGGCGCGGCTGTGCTGGCATTGTCAATTCGATAAATGCCGACACCGAAAAAGGCAGTGCCTGAAAACCCCGATTCGCCCGTGCCGACAAAAATCGTGTCCGGTTGCGACGGCGCAATTGCCACCATGTTGACGGCTAAACTCAAGGCACTGTCGAGCATTGATGTCCAAGTCATGCCGCCGTTGGTTGTGCGGTAAAGACCGCCCTGCGCCGTACCGACATAAACAAGATTAGGATTGGTTGGGTGAACGGCAATAGCGGTTGTGCGTCCGCTAACCGCTAATTGCGGTCCGTTTCCAACCTGACCATTAGGAATCGGATTAGGTCCGATCGCCGTCCAAGCAGCCAGCAAAGAATCTTTTTCCGGCGAATCGGGTTGGGCAGCGAGAGTTTCTTCTTGCTTTTCCAACTGTCGAATACCTTCGATGCGGTCTTCGGGATTAAAAGGTTTGTCTTTGTCAAAGCCGCGCAGCAATGCCACGTTTTCGGCGCGGAGCAGCATAAATTCCTCTTTAGTAATATTGCCCTTATCTCTCAAGAAAGCGGGCAAATCCGGCTCATCGCCTTCATGGGGAAAATCTTTATTAGCTATGGAAATAAAGTTCGGAAAGAAAATAGCTAAAGAAAAGCCGACGATGCTTAAGGTGACCGCACCTGCGATTAAAAATCTCTTCATTTTTGTTTCTCCTGGAAGTTCGGGTAGATTTGATTTTCAGGCAATTGAATATACTAAATTAAAGAAAGTTGCTTCAGATATAGATTCGTCGCCTTTGGCTTTTATCCTTTTCTCCAGGCACAACTAAAGACAATATCTATTATCGAATACGACTATTTTTCTTGAACTTAATTTGGTAAGCCACGCTAAAAGCAGCAAGACTGTAACAGAAAAGGTCTATATTGACAAGTTATCTCTCAATATATTCGCTAAAACTCAATAATTACGGTTTTTGCTTTTACCGGCATATATCGTGATAACCGAATTTATACGACGGAAAGCACAAAAGCACGAACAAGACTTTGGTTTATTGGAACATAAAATAACTTGAATGAAATTTTAGCCTCAATTGAAAAACACATAAGCGCACATTATAATGACGCCGCAATCTGTTATAAATTTGCCGGATGGAATCGTGTGTTTCCCACATCAGCCAATCGAAATAGTCCTTTGTTGAATATTTTGTTTGTTCAATTTTCTGAAAGATTATATTTTATTCAATTTTATGAATGTTTATTATTTACAATTTACCGAAAACTCTTTATATTCTCATACAAACCGCGGGTAATCTCTTCCAATCATTTTTGGAATATTATTTGCCTGTGAAATAACATCTTTTTTATTCCGTCGGCAATTTTTCTTAAATACAAGCAAGGGCAGTCTGTAGTTCGTTTCGTTAGTGAAAGCCGGGCGGAAAAGTCCATTAATTTCTACTTTAAAATAAATCAAAAAGGAGACTTCTGCTATGTGTAGAGCATTAAAGAGTTTTACCCAAACGACGATTACACTCGTTGCTTTGACGATTTTCTTTGTTTTTACAGCTATCGCTCAATCTACAACGGCTTCGATTACGGGGCGCGTGGTTGACGCTTTAGGCAATGTTGTTCCGAATGCAACGGTAACGACGACTGACAAAGGAACCGGACAAACCCGCTCCGTCACGACCAATAGCGACGGCGAATATACTTTAACCGGACTCACGCCAGGTAGATACAGCGCGACGGTCGAGGCGCAAAGTTTCAGCAAAGCATTGCTTGAAGATTACGAACTGAATGTCGGAAAAACTCAAACGCTGAACTTTGAGCTTAAACCGGGCAACGTGTCAGAAACCGTTACTGTCACCGGGGATCAACCGCTCGTTGAAACAACCAGATCCGACATTGGTCAATCAATTACGCCGAACGAAATTCAAAACCTGCCGCTCCTTAATCGCACGTTTGCCGGTCTTTCAATTATTGCGCCGGAAGCGCGCCCGGTCGGAAACTTTGACCCGACGAAAACGCGTATCGGCAATTTTGCGATGAACGGCGGCGACGGTCGCCAGATAAACGTCAATGTTGACGGCGGCGACAACAAAGATAATGTCGTCGGCAGCCTTCTGCAAAATTTCTCTTACGAATCAATTCAGGAATTTCAGGTTCTGCAGCATCGTTGGACGGCTGAATCGGGACGCGCCGTCGGCGGCGTGGTCAACGTTATTACCAAGTCGGGAACAAACGATTTTCGGGGTTCCTTCTTTGCAAACTTCCGCGACGAAAAACTGCGGGCGTTAGATTTCTTTGAAAAACAACGTCAGGCGGCAAATCCGTCTTTTGTAAAACCGCAGTTTGAGCGGCAGGAAGTCGGCGGCTCAATCGGCGGACCAATCGTTAAAGACCGTGCGTTTTTTTTCTTCGCTCTTGAAAAATTCCGCGAACGGCAAAACATTCCCGTCAGCGCGGCGGCTTTTACTCAGCTGCAAGCCATTCCGGGCGCGGATGTCGTTTCGGAAATTCCTTCGCCTTATAACGATTTGCTTTTGTCGGCAAAAATTGACCACAAATTAACCGAACGGCAAAATATGTTCTATCGTTTTTCCTATCAGAAAAACGATTCGCCGAACGACCAGATTGCCAATCCCGCGACCACCGATTTAACCGGCGGAAACACGAACGACAACAAACTAAACAGCCTTGTCGTCAACCACAATTTTACGATTAGCTCAAACAAAGTGAACCAGTTCACTTTTCATTTTCAAGACTTCAAAAATGAGCTTTTGGGCGTGACGACCAACCCGCTTTTGGCGTTTCCGGGCGGTGTGCAAATCGGAGCCAACGTCAACGCGCCGCAAGCGACGACCGAAAGAAAATACCAATTTCGTGACGACTTTTCCTGGAATCGCGGAAGTCATGCGCTAAAATTCGGTGTCAACTACATTAACACTGAGCTGGGCGGCTTCTTTTTCTTTGGCTCAAAAGGCTACACGGTCAATTTCTTTGATTCGCCAACCGTCATCAGAAACAATACTAACGGGCTTTATCCGCAAGGATTCGCCACGCCGGGCGCGGTGCAAAATATCAGTTTCTCGGACGGCGAAGGCAATCACGACCAAAAAATTCATCAGTTGGCGTTTTACGCGCAGGACGATTGGAAGGTAACGCGCAAGCTGACACTGAATCTCGGTCTGCGTTGGGATGCGAATATCGGAAACTTGCCCGACCAAACCAATAACCGCACCATTAGAGTTTTGAAACTTTTAAACGACCCGCGGGCTCGTGCAATAACGAGTGATGACGAAAAATTGAGTCGCACGACACCGAGCTTTACCGAATTTCAACCGCGTGTTGGTTTCGCCTACGACCCTTGGGGCGACGGTAAAACGGTGATTCGCGGCGGCTACGGAATTTTCTACGACCAATTATTCCAAAATCTGACGCTCTTTTCCCTGACGCAATCGAATCCAGTTTTGTATCAAACGGCATTGAGTTTGACCAATACGGCAGTCGGTGTCGGACAACTCGGAACATTTCGATACGGCGTTGACCCGCTTCCGTCTCCGCCCGCCGGATTTTCCTTTACGGATTTAGCTTTCGGCGGTTTCGGACGCATCAACGACCCGGACGCGCGTGAGCCTTACGTGCAGAAATTCACTATCGGTTTTCAACATGAACTCACCAGCCGTATGTCAATCTCCAGCGATTATGTTCACACGCTCGGACTGTTTGAGCCACGCGTCCAGAACATCAATCCGCGCATTGAAAACGTTTGCAATCCGCTTTATCCGGGTTCGACTCCTACTTCGCCTCTCTGCGTGCGCGGAATCAACAGTCGTCGCCTGGATGCGGCATTTGTGGCGGCGGGAATTCCGATTACGGGAGGACGCGCCCGCATCGAACAAATCAATATGATTGGCACGACCAACCGTTCACTGTTCGACAGTTGGGCGACAACGCTCAAATACCGCACATCGAAAATAGCGATGACGGCAAGCTACGTTCTGGCAAGCTCGCGTTCGTGGGGCGGACAACCCGTGGCTTCTTATACGGGCAACGGCATTGCCACCACGCCGGAAAATCAATTTAGAGAAGAGGAATTCGGACCGACGCGGCTCGACGAGCGGCATCGAATCGTAGTCAGCGGCGTTTTCAACTTGCCTTGGGAATTCCAGCTCGCCCCGATTTTGCAGTTTTCGACGGCGCGTCCCTACTCGCCGACGCTCGGCTTTGACAACGACGGCGACGGCTTGGCAACAATTGACCGTCTTTGCGCCGGCGTTGACCTGCAAGCCGTTTTTGCCGTGCGCGGAAATTCGGCGGCGATTCGCGCATTGAATCCGCGCGGCTGCACGCAAGCCAAAGTGAACAGCCAACGCACCGGTTTTGTCGTTGATTCATCAGGCAATATTGAAGAGCGAAGCGGTAAGTTCTTTAATGTTGATTTGCGCATTACGAAGACCTTTAGCTTTGGCGAGCGATTTAAATTAAGCGGTTATGCGGATTTGTATAATCTCTTTAACACCGAAAATCTTGCGTTTGCGAACAGATTTGCCTTGAGTCCGGCTACATCTGCAGGCGGTTTCCTACAGGCTGTATCGCTGTTCGGTCCGGGCTTTGGTCCGCCGGTCGGTCGTCCGTTCACGGCACAACTCGGATTCCGACTTACCTTCTAATTTTCGGAAGCGATTAAACTCAAGCGAAAAGGCATCTCAATCGAGATGCCTTTTTAATTGCTTTCACTCAAAGCAACATTAAAGTTAACGTATGAAAGATTATTTTTTGATTACTGTTTTCCAATAATTTCAAGGTTCATCGCACGCGATAGTTCTCGTTCGCTTGAATAATTTTTTGAATTCCTCTTCGTGCGTTTCGTCATAGTTCTCGCGCTCGATAAACGCGTTCGCGCAGTTCCAGAAACCGAACGACATCACCTCGACCCGCTCGTATTTGTAACGGTCGGGCGAATCGTATTCCGCCTGAAAAATCTTTTTGATGCGTTCCGGGTCGCCGTTTCTGCGGCGCGTGTCTTCGTTCACCGATTTCCAGGTCGACAACAGTTCGTCGCCGCCGTTGATGAGCGGATTAGCGTATTTGACGACGCACGAATCGGCAAACGTCGCTTCCTTAAGTTTCGCGGGTTCGCCGTAACCGAGTATCGTTATTCTGGAAAGCTCATAAACTTGTTTTAATTCCTTCAATTTTCGCGTCCGCAGCGATTCCCAATACGGCGATTTAACGATGTCGAGCTTTTCGAGCGTATTGTATTTCGATTGATACTGCTTGTCGAGCGCGGCGACGCTGAGTTTTTGTATGTCTTCGTATCTCCAAACCGTCGCTTCGGTCTGAATATTGAAATTTCCCGATGCGAATAGATCGAGAATGTTCTTTAACTGCGCGTCCGTGTATTTCTTCACGTCGTAACTTCCTTCAAACTCGCATAAATCGTTTGTCCAACGCAGTTGTTTCGTTTGAGCGAAAGCCGCCGTCTGACACAACATCAAAATCGCTATCAAAATAATTTTCATACAGCCGAATCTCCGCCTTAAAATCGTCTCTCGAACGATTGATTTCTTTATACGCCAATTCATCCGAATCGATAAGAATTTTCGCACAAAATAAGTATAATAAATTTATGATTTTTGCCGACAGAGATTTAGCACAAAAACTAGAGAGCGCCGAAGCCCGCAGTAATGTTGATTTTGTGCGAGCGCGGGCTGAGATGTTTCCAGAGAGCGGCGTGGAATGGATGGAAGCGGCGGGCGCGTATGCGATGTTTGACGGCATCGAATCGCCACTCACGCAGACATTCGGACTCGGCATTTTTGAAGAAGCGACCGATGATGTTTTAGACCGCATCGAAGCGTTTTTCAAGAAGCACGATGCACCG
>Ga0136611_10002774_pt1 | contig 12247 bp, 11 predicted proteins | sample AntDrymUQ2232306_2_FD_106645 | JGI IMG/M metagenome (GOLD analysis project Ga0136611, IMG submission 106645) | Polar desert sand microbial communities from Dry Valleys, Antarctica - metaG UQ223 (23.06) | ecosystem: Environmental > Terrestrial > Soil > Desert | place: Antarctica: Dry Valley... | reverse complement strand
CATCTCCTCGATGCGGGCGCAGACCTTGGCCGCGTAGCCGGGATCCTCAGCCCAGTTGCCGTTGCCGAGGCCAGCCACCGTGCGGATACGCCCCGCCCGCCCGGCGATGTGGACCGCGAGGAATCGCGTGTCGAGGTGAAGGATCTTGGCGAACCTGTTGTCATGGCCCCTGGCGTAGGCCATCAGATGCACCCCCATCGCGAGTGCCGCCGACCTACCGTCCGGGAAGATCGTGCCGTCCAGCGTGTCGCCCGCCACGCCCATCCCTGCCGGGTTGAGCTGGAGTCGCCACCGGCCGCTTCGCCAACGGTCCGTCTCCAGGTTGCTCATGCCGAGCATGACGTCGGGGTTGAGGCCGAGCGCCTTGCATTCAAAGAAGACGGCATTGACGAAGCGGTCCAACTCGTAGGCACGCAGGACCGCGCGTTCCGCGATGAACCGCTGGACGCTCTCCAGCGTCAGGTGTGGGACGGTGGTGGGCCGGAGGAAGATGGGCACAAGCCGGGGGTCAATCACAGCAGTAATCGTTCTTTGGGTCTCGCTCCAGGCAGCGCGCGCAACTCCAGTCGCACCAGCACGCCAGTAGGAACATCACCCCCATAATCGCGGCGGTGCCCACAAAGGTGAACAACGCCACAAAGGCGACGGCCACGGGGTCGATCATGGCGCGAACCCTCCGACCGGCGTCACACGCGGCCAGACGCACAGACTGCCCGACTCCGGCGATGCGAGACAGGATGGATACGGCGTCGGCAGGGGTGGAGGCGGCTGCGGGACACGGCACATCGCCCCCGGCGTGGGCTGCCCGCAGATGTCCACCAGCGCGACCGGAGGCGGCGTCATCGTGGGCGGGTACGTTGGGGGCGGCGGTATTGTGGGCATCACCAGCGTCAACTCGTAGACATCGGCAACATCGGTCGCAACGACGACAGGTGCTGGGATCGAGGCGGGCTCACTCGGCAGCCACAACGCGGCCAGGGCGAGGCCCGCCCCGACGCCGACCAGCGTTCCCACGGTGAACACGGCGGATCGACCAGGGGGCACAACCGGGGCGATCGGCGGGCGGTAGCCGCTCATTCCGGCACCGACCGGACGTGGGGCTTGCCCAGCGCCTCCTCGCCGATGCCCCGGTCGAGCGGGCCGAAGATACGGACACCCAGCCGAGCCTCCGTCGCCTCCCACAGGACGACAACCACCATCATCCAGGCCACGACGCCGAACGTCTCGGCAAAACCCATCAGGTGGTACACATCGTTGCGCTCGCATAGCTCATTGGCACCGCCCGCCGCTGCGCCCGCGATGGCGAAGCGCACGGCTCGCCGCGCGTTGTCGGAGATCACCTGGCACGGACCCGAGCGGTGCGGAACAACGGGCGCAAAACGGGCCGCCGGGGCGACGCCGTTGACGCGGACGGCGAACCAGCCGAGTGCCGGCAGCGGCAGCCCCCGGATCACGGCGACCGACCAGTGGCTCGGTTCAGCCGGCCACAGGGGTTCGAGCCACGCGGGCGCGAGCCGGAGGCGGATGATGTCGAGGAAGACCAGCGCCACCGCGAAGACGGCGGCCGAGAGCAGGACCCGGTCGGTGGGAGGCAACCGCCAGAGGTCGTCGGCGGCGTCCTGACTGCGCCGGACCGTGCCGATCCCGACCCAGACGCAGCAGGCGAATAGGGCGAAGAACTCGGCCACGACGATGGTGTTGATCAGTCCGGTATGGTAGTCAATCATGAGGGCGCCTCGCGTCCTGGACCATCCCCGTCATGTCGAGGGGGCGGTCCCGCGACGTCCAGCCCTGGGCGTCGATGTCGATCAGGACACGATCCACGCGGGCCGACGTTCTGTGCCTCTCGTCGAGCACCTTACGGGCGTTGACTACGTCGGGGTCAGGTGTGCGGTGGACCAGGCGCGACAGGAAGTACCCAAGCGACCTCATATCGACACCTTCCGCTCCAGCGCATCGATCTTCGCCAACAGCATCGGCACCCGGTCCGCGATGTCGCTCTTCTTCTTGTTGTCCTCGGACGCCGCCGTCGCGAACTCCTTGATGGTCGCCTTGAACTCCGCACGCTCCTTGAGGAGGAATGCGAAGGCCGCGCCCACCACAGTTGTCAGGAGGCCAAACAAGAGGTCTGGGGTCATGAGCGAGCGCCCCCACCAGCATCACGTTGCGCACCGCCATCACTCCGTTTCATCGGCGCGCCGCTCCTGGGAGGGCATCTCGGTCACGAGAATGGAGTTTTCGCGGGCATGTTCGAGCCGTGCCGCTTGGTCCAACCGCTCGTTATTGCCGCCCTCGACCTTGCCAATGGCCCGCTGCTCTCGGCCCACCGTGTTCACGGTCTCGGTCAATCGCCCGCCGAGCGCCCGCTGGAGTTCCACCAGCGTCGTCGCGTTGATGCGAGCCGCGTGCCAAGCGGCGGCAGCGCACAGAGCGGCGATTATCGACGCGACGACTGCGATCTGGATCCACTCGTGTGTTTCCATGCTGCGCCCTCCTGTTACGACAATCCTACCTGATGGGTCCAGTTGCTTGTAGCATCGTGTGTCGGCGATGTCTCCGACGTCGGTCGCCACCTATTTGGCGACCCAGCCAGTGCTTGTCCCGGCTCCCGATTCCTTCACGTACAAGCACGTCCCCGCTGCCCCGTTACTCCGCTGGTACAGGCTGCCGATGCCTGCCACCTGCACGCCCTCGGGCGAATTCAATCCATGGTAAAAACCGGTCACCGGCACAGTCGCCCCCCCCGGACCTCGGACGATCTGGCCGGTCTGCGTGTCCAAGACGAAGCGGTCTTCCGTGTCAGTGAAATTCTTGGCCCGGATCGAACGCGACCCGATGGACACCTCGTACGCCGTGGCCACCACCGTCAATACCGACTGCGCCGCGTTGAAGAGCCGGATGATGGGGTTGTCCCCGGACGACTTGTTGAGCAGCCACAGGAGCGGGGACGTGCTGTTGCTTGACTCCCACTTGTCGGACACCTCACCCGTGACGCGATTACGCTTGGCGTTTGCGCTCTGCGTGACGATGATGTTGTCGGAGTAGACACCCCCGAAGATGTGGTTTCGATTGGAGAACTCGGTCGCGCTGAGCTCGCCGAACAACACCTTGGGCATGATGGGTTCAGACGTTTCCCACCGGCAGCGATCCCAGTAGTTGTAGGTGCCCTTTTGAATCTCTAGGTGGTACTCGGGGCAGTTCCCCTCCAGCGACGTGCCGTACCAGCGGTTGTCGTCGCAGGCATACCCACCGATTGGGTTTGTCATGAGGATCTGCCGCACTCCTGCTTTCTCGGTCCCTTGGCTGCTACCGAAGGCAAAGCGTCCGCCAATAAACGTATTTTCGGTGACCCATGACGTCGTGGATGTCGGGGAGAAGACCTGCTGGCGCTTGTTGTCACGCAGATGCCCGAGCTGGATCGTGTTGTAGACCGTGCCGGCGGTCCCGTACGAGGTCATCAGCAAGCCGTCGACAAAACCCCGGATGTAGGGAATGAACAGCTCGGACGTTGCGAGATTCGCTATTTCGATCCCGACGCTCGTCCCGGTCCACACCCCCGCCACCGGCAGGATGTTGTTGACCACCTTCGGCGCGCGAAGGGCAAGGCGCTCGATGGTCACCGCCGGTGTGGTCGTGCCGATACGAACCACCGGCGCGATGCTGGTGCTGTTGCAGACGAACTCCGCGCTGTCCAGGTCGCCGTCGCAGGCGAGGGTGACGGTGGAATCCACCCGGAAGCGACCACGCGCCACGAGCGGCAGGCCCGCCGCCAACGCGGCCGCAGCGGCTGCGTTGATGGCGGCGGCACTATCGGTCATCGATGCGTAGGAGGTGCTCAGTGGGTAGCTGATCGCCCCGTGATCGAGGACGTTGAGATACGGCCTGCCCGCTTCGACCGACGACAGCGCGGTATCGACCAGCGCGACGTCGGTCTGAAGCTGGTTGACGTGCGTCGTCGCGATGATGTCACCGGTGTTCTTGGTGGTGTAACTGACGGGACGTGCCATGGCGATCCTCCTAGAAACGAATTTCGAAACGTCCGAGTGCAATCTTCGGCAGGCAATCGGGGGAGAGCGGGGCTGACATGCTACGTCAGCCGCATGACGGAGACGGTTAGCGATCCGGAGTCCGGGTTGATGACGGCCCCGGTGGGGTTGAACACCGTCACCGTGACGGTGTTCACGGCCGTCACTTTACCGTCGACGATGAGGTCGGACATGGTGGCCGACTGCGCGACGCCGAGGACGAGATCGCCAAGCGCAACGCCGCTGACTGAGACGGTGGTGGACTCGTAGCCCCCGGCGGCGATGCTGCCCCAGTCGTGTGTCTTGGTTCCGTTCGCCAGGTTAGGTGACGCGCCCCCGAGCGGCCCCACGACAAAGCGGGACCGCCCGCCGCTCTCCCCACGGCCGATGCTCTCGGCCACCATCACCAGGTCGCCCGCAACAATGGGCGGGCCTGCGAGGCGCGGATAAGGCTCCGCATGGACTTCGTCGCCGCCGGGAGTCGAGCCGACCTCACGGACAAAGACGAACCCGGTTCCCGCCTCGATGGAATCGCACACCATCTGCGTCGGCGTCGCGGAGGCCAGGTCGTTGTTCGCGGCTCGCCGTTGCTGCGCCATGAACTCGGCGGGAGACAGACGGAAGCTGGGGGCACGGGAGTCGCTCATGTCATGTCCGCCTAGCTAACATCGGCCCAGGGTTGCAATTTTGCCATCTCCCACTCCACGAGCGCGTCGACGCCGGTTCCTAGCCTGAGTTTATCCCACCGCCACGACCCGGCCGAGACCTCGACATCACCGTCCGTCAGGATGTCGAGCTCGTTCAGATCATGGATGGACCAATCGATCACCGGCAACGTCCAGACCGTCTGCCGCACGAACATGGTGCTGCCGCGATCCATGAGCAGGTCCGCCCGTTGGTCGACGGCGTCCTGGGTGGTGAGTCCGGTGTCCTCTTCGAACTTAGAGATGACCGTCGGGCGGAACGTGCCGGCGTAATCCGTATATCCGAGGCTCACCGTAGACGTGGGCGAGCTTGGGTCGTTGTTGAGACGATAGGCTCGGTACGCCGTCTCGCCCGGCTTGTTGCCGATGACCGTCACCTCGTTGCAGATCCGGTCGGGGTCGGGTCGCTGCGAGACCGTGTTGACGATCACGCCGTCCGCACTCGACAGATGTCGGGCGGGCCTCATCTGGTACACCCGCTTCGAGCGTGCCCCTCGGGCGCGTCCGGTGCGGTCGACGAACAGCGGGTAGAACCCGGTCAGCTTGCACAGGTCGTTGGCGATCGCGAGATGCGTCGTGCCGGGAGGCCATGTCCGCCGCTTCTCCATGACGTTTCCGGTCGTCTGAATCGCATGACGAATGCCAGCCTGGAGACAGAGCGACTGGATCGCCTCACCGAGGTTCTGGCCGGTCGGCACGCTGTAGGGCTTCGCGGTGATCTTCGCCGCCAGGAACCAGAGGACGTCACGGCCGTCGAGTTGCTCTGACCCTCCGTGGGCTGACCACTCGCGGGTCGGCGGCATGACGGTGTAGAGCCCCACCTGCTCCGTCTGTTTCAGCGTCTCGTGCGTGTCCGGCTCAACCCACGTCAGCGTCATGACGGGCGCAATGCAGTCCGCGAAGTTGGCGAGATAGCCCGGCGTCAGCACCTCGGCCTTTAATGTCATCGGCGTCGGCTGAGCCAGGTCGACGGCGATCTCCCCACCGGAAATGTGCCGGCTGATGTTCTCCAGCCATGTGTTGTCCCGATGGGCCCGGTAGTACGTCATGTCCACGGTGATGACGCCCGGCCCGACGAGCCCCTCGCCCCGCTTGTATCTGACGAGGTAGACCGGGGGCGGAACGGGGATCTCAAGCGTATCGAACGACCAGTTGGCCAACGAGTCGAGCGTGTCGAATTCATCGGCCGTCAGAACCCGGTCGACGACCAGCACTTCGCTAATCCACCCGTTCAACGTCTGAATACCACCGGAGCCACCGAACGCGGCGACCGTGCTACCCATGGCGTCGGCGGTGATGGTATCCACGCGAGCGACCGATGCCCGCACGCCCGTGTTGAGCCGAACCCCGACGGTCGCCGCGCCCCAATCGCCACGGGCGATTGACCACCCGCCCGGAACACCAGCAGAGACGTCTCCGTAGGTTGCGGTGCCGTACACGCTGGGGCCATAGAGCGACCCAACGCCGAGTACCGCGTCCTGGTTGCTGGACGTCGCCTGACGGGGTGCTGCCGTCCCCGTCCTGGTGGACATCGTGCTTTGTCCACTCGACGTCCGCACGAGGTAGACGTGGTCGCCAACCCCATCGGTTCCGGCCAGCATCAGGTAGCTACTCGAGCCAGGGCTGTAGTCCGGCCGATAGCGCACCACGATAGAGCCCTGCTTGGGCGTGATCCGGTTCGAGTTGGCGAAACTGATGCTCGTTGCCGTCCGAAGGCTCTGTGACCCGTGCGCCGTCCCGATCCATGCGTAGCCCGTGCCCATCGACCCGTCGGCGTAGGTGGTGGCGTAGGTCTTTTGCTCCATCTGCGCGAGCGACACGTCAAACGTGATGGCCTGAATGACATTGGTCCGGAAGAGCGCCCTAACGGTTGCAGCCGTCTTGGTGGTGTCGATGACAACGGGGGTTGCGACGTAGCGTGTCCAGGTCGATGTCAGCGTGATGACCGTCGTGGGGCCTTCCGTGAACGTGCTGTCGGTGTAGTAGATGCGGGAATAGATCGACAGCGTCCCCGTCCCCTTCACGTAGATGCTGCCGGTGAAGGACGCGGCAGTGCCGGTCATCGAGCGTTCGCCAGTCGCCTGCCCGCCCTCGTTAATTGCAACACCGGGAGTCGTGTACCGCATGAACTTCGCGTTGTCGACGGGTCCTATCCGCTCCGTGTCGAGAATGCGAACATTGGTCGCGCCGACGAGGGTGTCCCAACTGGCCTGGTCGTTCTCGACACGCGGATTGCTGATGTAGTTGGTGGTGCCCTCTTCGATGTACGCCGCAACCCGATCACCAACCTCCTGGAACCGCACCGCTCCGCTTCCGGTCAGCGAGAACGCGCCGGCGCGATCATTCGCTAGAAGGCCATCGGCGTTCCAGTAGAGGAGGGTGGGGTTACTGCCTGCCATCGCCCTAGGTGACCTTCACCGCGGACCGACGGGCGATGCTGGCGATGAGCCCCTGCAGCGCGACGGCGTTCGCCTTGACGTCGGTCGCCCACGCCTGGAGGTCGGCGTCCACGAGGGTGACCTGCAGCAGCAGGGGCTGGGCCGTCAGGGCAACGATGGACTTGGTAAAGACCTCCTCGGCGATGAGCATGATCGCGTTCTCGGTCTGGGCGTCGCCGGCATCGTAGTCGAGCGGCGCGTCGAGGTTCAGTGCGTCCGGCAACGACACCTCGGCGTCGTCGTAGGCGATCACCTGCCCAACAAGCGCCAACATGGCGTTTGTGCCACGGCCGACGATGTACCGCTCCTGGTTGGGCTTCCACCGCGCCCGAAGACTAATAGCCACGGTCGATCCTCTCGCTAGACATCGAACACTTCCGTCGCACTGGTCTGCTCGAAGGTGAGTTCCACGGCACGAACCGCGCCGCCCTCGGGGTCGGTCTCGGTGTTCGCGGTGATCGACCCGAACATCCGGCGACGGCGTCCATCACGGTAGCACAGCGGTTGCCCGTCTCGATCCATCAGGTCGATGCTACGGATCGTCGCCTCCACGTCGCCGTTGACGCTCTCGTGAAGTTGGTAGGTGGCTGTCACCGAGCGGCTCCACCGATTCGTGCGGAGGATCGTCTGCTTATCACTCGACCATGGCGTGACCGGCTTGAAATCGCGTGTTCGCGGGATGCTGCGCTCCTTGCGGGCTGGGAGCACCACGCGTCGCGTTCCGCCATTGACCACTTCGCAGATGACCGTCTCCTGAAACGTCACCGTCTGCTCAGCGTGCACGTACTTGGACGAGAGCTCGAGGCCGTCCACCTCCACGACCTGCTTGACGCCGTAGTCGTAGGCGATTCCGCTGGCGGGCAGATAGTCCACGAACGTCGTCTGGCTCTTCGAGGTGATCCGCTTAATCCGGATGCTCTTCTCGGTGGTTGGGTCGTCCAAGTCGAGCACCTGCCCCTCGACCGCCTTCCGCGTGATGATGTACTCGGCGTGCTGGGCGTTCGTGTACGTCGACTCATCCCACGACAGCAAGATGGCCGTTGGCGTCACATCACCGGCGGCGGCGTAGGGCGATGCGAGAAAATCGGTCAACACCGGCACGAGCGAGTAGTTGATGGAAAATACCCAGATTGGACTTACGCCCTCCTGGTTGAGCGTGTTCCAGACATGCACCTGCCAGGAGTACGTCGTCAGGTTGTCGAGGTGGCCGATGGGCTGCCGATGGGCGGTCACGGCGGTCGTCTTCTCGCCGCTGTCGTACACATCGACCCGCCGGCCGAGCGTGTCGTATTTCCAGACATAGACGCGGAACCGCACCTGGTCGGTCGTGCCCCAGTCGTAGAGCGGCGCGTTGGTGGGACTGATCCCATTGTCAGGGGGCGCGCTTGACCCAAGCGAGACCATTGGGCCGGTCGAGTAAACGAACGTCACCTCGGGCGATGTACCACCAGGAGCCGCCGTCTGTGGCCCGGAGTACACCGTGCCATCGAATGCGTAGACGTCGACGCGATACGTGCCGGTGAGCACCAGGTCGGTACTCGTCGTCTGGTACTCCCATACGGCAATGCCATTGACGACGCCGACGTATGTCATCACGCGAGAGTAGAGGACCGTCCCGGCGCTGTTCTTGATTCGCGCCGTCAGCGTGAGTGCCGTGGCGGCATCATCGACGTCGGTCGACGTTGCTTCGATCAGCGGTCGGCTTGTGCTCGTCTCTCCCTGACTTGGCGAGAGCACGACGGGCAACGACGGGGCGGCGTTGACGGTGAAGGGCCGTGGTGTGCCATAGCCTGACCAGGCGCCGGACGAGTCCTTGCCACGCATCACGTAGGTGTATGAGCCGCCCCATTGCAGCATCGTCGACGAGAACGTCGTCTGGGCCCACGTCAGAATGGCGGTCCCGTTGTTCAGCACACTCGACGCGACCTCGGCGGACGTGCCGACGATCGCCCCGGTCGCCGCGTCCCGAATCTGCACCTGGATGTTCGTCGTCGAAAGTGAATTAGGATGCGTCCACACGCCGGTGAAGGGTCCGGGCGTTCGCCCCAATTGCTTGCCGGTCGGCGTGCCAGCGGCGACGTTAACCTGTCCCGCGTTGACGGTGAATGTCAGATCGGACGAGTAGGCGGACCAGGCGCTGAACTGATCCTGGACGCGGGCGCGCCAGTAGTACGTGGTGGCCCCTGCCAACACCGGACCGTCATACACCGACGTGAACCGTGCCGCCGTCTGCTCCGATGCCGAGGCCGCGTCGGCTCCCGAGTCCCAGATCAGGACGTTGTCGCTCGAACGATAGACTTTGATCTGCTTGGACTTGAGCTTCTCGCCCTCGATCGCCGTACCGGTCGTGATCGTGTTGTCGTCGGTGAAGTCCCCCGCGAAGGTCGGGGACAGCGTCGTCAACGCCGCCGCGTTGACGGGCGTTCGGTTGAGCGGGATATCGGGCGCAACGTTTGGTTCGTACTCGATGGAGACGGTCGGGAAGCCGACCTCCTCCGAGCTCGAGGCAGCGAACGGGCTTTGTGGGGTTGGGGTCGAGACGGACTTGCGGTACTCGGTGTTGTCGTAGCCGTCCCCGACCGTGGCGTTGTGGCCGTATCCGAACGGCGCGTCGCAGGCGACGAAGCCGGGGGCGTACTTGACGTTGGACCACAACTTGACGACCGCCTCAAGGTCTTCGACGTACTCGGTGCCGTCGGCCGCGTCAAGCATGTAGGTGCCGGTCGTGAACTCACCGGTCCGCCCAAGGACGATGTTCGGCGTGGCTCCGCTGAGGGCGTCCCAGATGGCAAGGCGCACGCGGGGAATGACCGCCGTGCGACGGCCACCACGGATTCGCATCCGGTAGGCCCAGCCGTGTTCGGTCATCGCCGGGCCGACCGCGGCCCGCTGGTTGATCGAGTTTGTCGTCGCGATCTGGCCGTAGAGCGGTGTGGACGCTCCCGGGGCGACGCTCTTGCCGTAGGTTGCCATGGCTTAGCCTCCGCTCCGTACCGTTGTCATCGCTCGCGGTAGCTCTTCCATGTAGTCAAAGACGGCGCCGCCCTTCTCCGCCTGAGCGATGAGCCGTTGCATCTCGTCCGACTTCACCGCGTTGATGACACGGACGTAGGTGTTGCCACCCCCGGCCCCGGACGTTCTCCCCGTCGCCTGGCTGCCGATCAACTGGGCCGTGCTCACGCTCTGGGCCGGGATACCGCCGATGAGGTTCGCCATCGACGTGTTGACGAGCGGGCGTGTGCTCGTGATACCAACGGCGACGCCCTGCCCGATCGGGACGCCGATGGTGCGGGCGAAGAGCCGGGATGGCGACGCGATCTGGGCAGCGTTCCTGGCCGCCTGTGCGGCGACGTTGACGACACCCGCCGCCGCCGCCGCAACAACCCCGGCCGACGATGCGATACCGATGGCGATGCCGCTTCCGAGCGAGGAGCCGATGGCGTTGCCCTCAGCGTACAGGCTGAACCCCGAGGCGATCCCGCTCAAGGTCCCGAGGCCGGCCTGCATGACCTGGAAGGCGACGCCGAACCCCGATCCCAATGCTCCGTAGAAGGCCGCCATGCCTGACGCCGCCGCCGACCCGAGCGGGGCGATGACGCCCTGCGCGACCACCCCGATCACCCCGACCGCGGTTATGGTGGCTTGCACCGCCGTCGTGAACCCGACGCCGATCGCCGCGTTAAACGCAACGGTGGCGGCACCCGCTGCCGCGCCGAGCGGGATCGCGAGCCCCTGCGCGACGAGGCCGAGCACCCCGATGGTCGTCCTCAGTGCCAGCACCGCCGTCGCTAAACCAGCCACGTACAGCGTCAGGTTGGGTGCGGGGATGATGACGGGCGGCGGAGCGGTCTGCGCGGCCTTCGGGGGAGCGCCACCCTGCTGCGTCGGTGCCGACCCCCCGCTGCTGGCAGCCGCCAACGCCGTGCGGATGTTGGCCTGAATGGTGGGAATCTTGCTGGCGATGCCCGCCGCGATGTTGTCACCGGCGGTCGCGCCGATCCCACGTGACGCCTCCGCGATGTTCGGGCCTGCATTGGCGAACGGCGCCGAGAGCTTCGCGCCCAGGGACGTGAGGTCGATGGCGTCGAGCATGCCCGGACCGACCACACCACCCGTTGACGACGCTGAGGCGAGCATGGCCGGCCGCGCCCCGTTGAACGCCACATCGGTCTTGCCCGGCAGGCCGGCCCCGAGCGTATCGCCGTAAGTGGTGAGAAACCCTTCGGCCGCTAAGGTCCCCTGGAAGCCACCACCCTCAGCACCCCCACCGCCCAAGGACGAAGGGGCACCACCACCGCGTCCGCCCTTGACCGGCTGCGCTGTCTCTCCGCGCCCGTACTCTTGCGTCGACTCACGGGTTTGAGACGTATCCTCCATCCCGAGCGACTTGATTGCCCCGATGACGTCGCCGCCGGCGAGCTTCTTCAGCCATTCGGGCGGAGAGAACGCGGCTTTGATGTCACCAATTGCAGTAGTGACCCAGGTCGTCACGGGAGTCACGAGGTCGGGGAAGTTGAACGTGGGGAGCTCGAAGTCGAAGATGCCCGCGATGAGGTTGGTGATGATGCTGCCGGAGTCGGTTCCGCCCAGTTGCTGCCCCGAGCGGTTGTCGACTTGTCCCCCGCCACCGCTGAACGCACCCGTAATGGCCGCCCCAATATCTCCGAAGAACTCGCGGACGGGCGCGACGACCTCGGTAAGCCGTGCCTTGGCGGCAGCGATCTCCTTGTCGATCGTCGCGGTGATGTTGACGATCAATCCCTCGATCAGTCCGCCGATGAACTCGCTGGCGACGTCTCCCAGGCTGTCCGTGGCGGTGCCGTGGCCGATGATGTCGGCCGTTGTCGGCGCACCCGCGCCGCCACCACTGCCGATGCTATTGACCGCAGCCCGGATCAGCGACTGGATCGCGTCGCCGATCTTGTAGCCCCAGGCGCTGGCCGACTCGGCGGTGCCGGCCGGGAACTCGATGGGCTTGGTGAAGAAGTCGGTCACGCCCTTGAAGTCGACGTTCTCGATCCCGAGCGCGCCGATGGTGAGCTTGAAGTCGGTGATCTCGATGCCCGCCGATGCGAGCAGT
>Ga0136611_10002773_pt1 | contig 12248 bp, 15 predicted proteins | sample AntDrymUQ2232306_2_FD_106645 | JGI IMG/M metagenome (GOLD analysis project Ga0136611, IMG submission 106645) | Polar desert sand microbial communities from Dry Valleys, Antarctica - metaG UQ223 (23.06) | ecosystem: Environmental > Terrestrial > Soil > Desert | place: Antarctica: Dry Valley... | reverse complement strand
GGTTTTAATTTTTCCGACAACGGAACGCGAAAGTTTGATTTTAACTTTGCCGATTTTAGACAAGGTGAGTTTATCGCCCGTCAAAGAAAAGCCCGTTTGCGGATAGCAAAAACTATCGTAACGGTTTGCGCCTTTGAAGCGCGGAAATCCGGCGGTTTGTTTTGCTCTGCTGCGTCTGAAAAAGCCATCAAAGGCGCGTTCGCAACGCTTCAAAACATTCTGCAAAACTTGAGAGTGAATATTTTTATATTCGGGATTGGTAACTTTTATTTCAGGAAGTTGATTTTGCTGCGCTTGGTAGTTAATCGAAATACGATTGATTTGATAAGCGTCTCTGCGTTCTTGGAGACTCGCGTTATAGAGTTGGCGGCAAAGATAAAGAGTTTGTTCAAGGCGCGTCAGAACTGTTTTGGAAGGATTCGAGATGCGGAATTTGTAACTTTTGGTTATTATGTTTTTAGCCATAATCAATTCAATCCAATTGATGCGGTTAGGAATAATGAAGCGTTGCAAGCGTTTCCTTATTCCGTTTTTCATTATACCAAACATTCTCATTTTCTTCATTCTCGAATCCTACATTAGACTTGAATACAATTGCTTGAAAGCGCGATTGCTGATGTGTTCGATTCATCCACCACCAAAAATGCCAACGCATTATTTTTGGAAGTGGACTTCTCTCACATCTTGTTAAAATTTATCAGCCAATTCCGTGATTCCGCAGCGCGGGCAAACAAGCGTTCGCTGCGCCGCGTCCGCCCATTTTGCCAGCGCGAGATTGGAAAAGCGCGGTTGTTTGCTTTCGGCTTCGCCTTCGCTCATCAAACGCGAATGTTTAGTTTCGGTTGATTTCAGGTTTTCGAGTTCGCGCTCGCAGGGCTTGCAAATCCAGCCGAAACCGTCGTTGTAGAAATCGTTGAGTTCCTGCATAAATCAATAAAAAAAGCAGTAAGCCCTAATTATAGCTTACTGCTTCTAACTTTCGCTTAACAGAAATTATTCCTGCAAACGTCTGGTCGGTATTTGCTCTTGCTGTTGGGACGACAGCAATTTTAGAGGAACATTTTGCGTCCTGCCGTCTCGATAAATTTCAACTTGAACCGTATCGCCGATTTGTTTTTTGTCGAGAAGACGATAAAGAGTATCCAAATCGCTCATCTTTTGACCGTCTACCGAGAGAATTATATCGCCGAGATTGCCGTCAGCGGAAATTCCGCGTAAACCCGCGCGCTGCGCCGAACCGTTCGGAACAAGTTGATAAATAACTAATCCCTGCTGCACCGGCATACGATAGCCGCGTTCCAGCAAATCAGCGACGCTCGGCAATGAAGCGCCCATCTTTGGACGAACGACCGAGCCGGATTGTATAAGCTGCGGCACAATCCGTTTCGCCGTATTGACCGGAATCGCAAAACCGACACCGACCGAACCGCCGGAACGCGAAAGGATTTGCGAGTTAATGCCAATCATTCGACCGAATTTATCCAAAAGAGGTCCGCCGGAATTTCCCGGATTAATCGAAGCGTCGGTTTGAATCGCCGCATCAATCGGGCGACCGTTTCGCGCTCTGATCGGACGCTGCAAACCGGAAATTACGCCGGTCGTCAAAGTTCTGTCCAAGCCGAATGGATTGCCGATTGCCAGAACCTTCTGCCCGACGGAAAGCTGGTCGGAATTGCCGAGCGGAACGATTGTTAAACCCGTCGCCGGCGGTTCGATTTTAATAACCGCTAAATCCGTATCCGGGTCTCCGCCGACGAATTTTGCCGGATAAACCTTTTCACCGCCGAAACTGACGGTTAATTTCGACGCGCCTTCGACAACATGATAATTGGTCAAAATATGACCTTGATTGTCAATCACCGAACCCGAACCGTTGCCGCTTTCGCGTTCCGTTTCTTCGCCGTAATAATTTTGTGCCAGCGAACTGGTCGTAATAAATGCCACGCCCGGCGAAAGCGTTTTGTAAATCTCGATGCTGTTCTGCTCGTCGCTAACTACGGACGGCTCGGAAATGCCGCGCGGAGCATCTTCGGCTGAAGCGATATTTGCAGTTTCTTTAATTCCCAAAGTATTGCCGAAATTCAACATGGAAGCCATTGCGCCGACGGCAATAAGCGCCGAGGCGAATGCCAAAAACAAAATCTGACGCGCTGATAATTGATATACCGAATTTTTTGCCATAATTTCTACTTCCTTATATGTATTAAATTTTCATAAGTATGATGCAGAACCGGAAAATCTGCGTTGTGTTATTAATTACGAAAAAAAAGGCTTCCTGTTTCAATGAAAACAAGCAGCCTTTAACTATAAAACGGAAAAGTTAAACGAAAAAATAATGTAAATGAAATTTTTGGTGTGAATTTAGGTGTGAATTTAAAAACAGGCATTCCGTAATGCCTCTAAACTATTGAAAATGTTAATGCTCCCGACAAGAATTGAACTTGTGACCTTTCGCTTAGGAGGCGAACGCTCTATCCAACTGAGCTACGGGAGCGTGTTTCAATTTTGGATTTTAGATTTTAGATTGTTGATTGTCCAGTTTAAGAATCGTATCTGATTAATGAACGAACATCATAGCCGTTAAATTTTTCGCGTCCGTTTAGAAAATTGAGTTCGACAACAAACAATAAACCGACAATGTTTCCGCCTAAACCTTCGACTAAATCCACGACGGCTTTTGCCGTTCCGCCGGTTGCCAGCAAATCGTCTACAATTAATATCTTGTGACCTTCGCCGACGGCATCTTTGTGCATTTCCAGCGTGTCCTGCCCGTATTCCAAATCATACGAAACCGAAACTTTTTCCGCCGGTAATTTTTTCGGCTTGCGGACGGGAACGAATCCGGCGTTTAAGTGATAAGCGAGCGGCGCGGCAAAGATGAATCCGCGCGATTCGACTCCGATTACCGTGTCAATCTGTTCGCCTTTGAATTGTTCGGCTAAAGCGTCAATCGTTTGCCGCAATCCTTCCGCATCTTTGAGAAGCGTTGTTATGTCGTAAAAATTTATGCCTTCCTTCGGAAAATCAGGCACTTCGCGTATCAGTTTTCTTAAATGATCCATTGTGTTAGTGGTAAGTGGTAAACGGTAAGTTTTAAGTATTGGTTTTTCATTTACCACTTACCACTTACCACTTACCACTAAATTTCATTTCTCTATTCTAAAAGATTTATAAAATTCGTTTGGTTCGAGAACGATTTCCTCAATATGTCCGACCTTTGAAAAGGTCGGACCGGCGGTTAAATCGTGCTTAAATGCTTCGACGATTTCCGCCTCTCCCTGGGCAAAGGCTTCGACTCTGCCGTCCGGCAAATTTCGCACGTAACCGAAAACCTGATGCCGCGCCGCGGCGCGCTGCGTAAAAAATCTGTAACCGACTCCTTGCACCATTCCGCTGATATAAAATTTTCGGGCGACAATCATAATCAATTACGAATTACGAATTTCAAATTACGAATTGAAGAGATTATTTCTTATAATTCGTAATTCGTAATTTGAAATTCGTAATTGCTCAGCCGAGCGCGTCGAGGCATTCCATTAAATCTCTCTGCCGACAGGTGTAAACCGGCATTCCGCGCATCGTAAATTTGTTGGCGGACGTTTCCTTTAATTCTTCGGCGAGGGCGAGAAAATCCTTCGGCTCGTCGGTTTCAAACGAAACGATATATTCCTGATCGCTGAAACCGAAAGCGTGCGTTAAGTGAATTTTAATATTTGGAAATTTCTTGCCGACCATAAAATTTTCTTCGACGAGCAAGTCGCGTTCTTCGCCGGATTTCGCATACCATTCGCTCTGTTTCGCGCACGGGTAAACGAAATGATATTTTTTCTCACCGGCGCGAACGTGAAAACGGTTTTCGTAATTCGGATTTTCCGCCGCCGGAATGAACATCATTTTTTTCGTCGTGGAAAGATAATTATCGGCGGTTTCAAGATAACTTCCTAACCCGGTGCGATACAATTTGGCAGTCATTTCCTGAATCAAATCGAGCGACGTGCCGATGCGCCAAAGCATTAAATCGGCTTTTGAATCAAAACCGACCAACGAATAAGAATAAAGCAGAAAATCTTTGCCGAAATGATTGAAAACGCTTTGAAATTCTTTCTTACATTCGTGTTTCAATTCCGCGTTCAGCTTGCGCCATTCGGGATTTACGCGAAAAAACATAAAATTTACGAATTGTTTTTCAATAACCGGAAACTTTTGCGGCTCTTTATTATCCGCTACCAGTCGTAAACCGCTGGTTTCGGATATTTCCTTTTCAAAATTTAATAATTCCATCTTTTAATTTTGGATTTGTGATTTTTGGGTTTTATGAGAAAACCTAAAATTTTATATTACTTCTTAAAAGGAAAATCCGAAACCCGAAACTACATTGTTTGCTCGTCCGCCGACGGACCGTAAATTGACGGAACGGGAATATCGAGCAATCTTAAATAAACCGACAATTGCCCGCGATGATGAATTATATGACTCATCACAAACGAGCGCATTACCGCCGCTTTCGGCATTTCAAAATAAATTTCTTCGCCGTTTCGCATTCGCCAGGTTTTCGACATCGTTTCATTTGAAATATCTTTTAAAATCTCGACGGCTTGCGCGACATTTTTATCGAAATCGGCAACGAGTTCAGCGGAGTTCGAATAACTTTTCGGCGTGTAGTCGTATTTTGAAAAATCCAGTTCGTCCTGCGTCATCGTTTCTTTCGTCCAACCGACCATTTCAACGATATGACCGGCGATGCGTTCGAGCGTCATTGATTTTTCGTGCGGTTTCCACGCCAGTTTATCGGCTGGAATTCTTTCGAGCATTTTCCTCGTCGAAATAGCTTCGTGCCGCAATTCCGCCGTAAGTCTCTGTCCTAAAGTCGCAATTTGTTCCTGTTGTGCTGAATTCATATTTTTTCCCTAAATTTGGTTTGGTTGATGAAATTTTGAATTTGAAAGAAAAAATTTCGAGATTATTGTGTCAATTTTTATCGCAGATGTCCAAAGCAAAATTTGTCATTTACCATTAGCCGATTATCAATTATCATTAGAAAGATTTTTCTGACGATTTGGAAAATTTCCGAGATATGAAACATTTTTTTGTTTGTCTGATATTAAATTTTTGCCTGAGCCTCGCGGTGTTCGCGCAGCAGCGTCCGCTTTTGACCGAAGACGTTGATATAACGCCCGAAGGCGCGATTGAAATTGCCGCCGGTGTTGATTTTCTGCAAAATGCCAAATTCCCGCTTTCCGGTCTGAGAGGCGACCTGACGCGAATCGGCGACGTTCGCGTCAAAGTCGGTTTTTCCTCAAACGTCGAATTTCAGGTCGAAGGCGTTTTGCAAAACTTTCTGGCGATAAATTCGGCGACAAATCCTTCGCCGATTCCGTTAAATCTCGACGGAATCTCATCAAATGACATCGGCGATTTTATAGTTTCAACCAAAATCAAACTGCGAAACGAAACGAGAAATCTTCCGGCTTTAGGTTTCAAATTCGGTTTTCAAATGCCGAATTCCAACCAAGCGCGCGGCATCGGCACGAATCAAATAAATGTTTTCGGAAAATTTCTGGTGCAGAAAAAATTCGGCAAACGCGCCGGAAAAACTCCGCGCGTTAATATTTTCGGCAATCTCGGTTTGGGAATTATGACCGCGCCGCTCGAGCGTTTTACGCAGAACGACGTTTTGCTTTACGGCTTGGCGGGAATTTACAGCCTCAACGACCGGATAAATATTGTCGGCGAAGTCAACGGACGCGCCAACACGCGCAGCGGCGACGCACCGCTCGGAACGGAAAGCATCGGGCAATTTCGCGTCGGAACGCAAATAAAAGCGTCTGGCTTGCGATTCGATACCGCCGCAATTTTCGGTTTTACGCGAAACAGTCCGCGCACCGGCGTGACATTCGGCGTAACTTATCAATCGCCGAGCATTTTTACACCAGCCAAGTGAGAATGTGCATTGCAACACTTATAAACTCAGATAAATTAGCTTCCAAAAGGTTTCAAAAAATGGATAAAGTCGAGTTTATTTAAAGAATTAATAAATGAACATAAACTTTGTTAAAAATCGTTGACACATTTTGGCGAACGTGGTAGCTTAAAATTTGCAGGTCATAGACGAACAGAGAGCCTGCTTGTCCCATCCAACAACTGTAAAATCGTTTCAAACATACAAAGCAAAACTTAGATTCACAGGCATTTATTCACAATGAGTTTCGATAAAATAAAAGCGATGCGAAGCGCTGAGCGATATTTGTCGCAAGGCAAAATTCGGGCGGCAATCGGGGAATACAAACAAATCGTCGAAAACGATCCGAAGGATTTCAGCACCCTAAATATTCTCGGCGATTTGTATACGAAAAACGCAGAAAAAACCGAAGCGATCGGATGTTTTACCCGTGTGGCGGAATATTACGGCAAACAGGGATTTGCTCAGAAAGCGATTGCTATCTATAACAAAATTTCCCGCTTACAGCCTGATTCGACGCAGGTTTCCGCGAAATTGGCGGAACTTTACCAATTGAAAGGTTCGTTCTCCGAAGCGCGTTCGCATTACGTCGCGCTTGCCGAACAATACGAGCGCAGCGGTAAAAAAATCGAAGCGCTTTCAATCTGGAAACAAATTGCCGAACTCGACCCGAACAATACGGAAGTTTACCTGAAAATCGCCGAATCTTACCTTCAGGAAAATCAAAAGGATGAAGCGGCGGAAGCCTTTACCGCGGCGGGCGAACGGCTGGCGGCGCAGGGCAAATCAGGCGCGGCTCTGACGGCTTTTTCCCGGACATTGGAAATCCGGCAGAATGATTTCAAGGCTTTAGACGGGTTTGTAAAAGTACAGATTAGCCTTGGAGATACTGACGAAGCAGTGAAAACGCTGGAAAAAATTCTCGAAAAACAACCCTTTAACCGGGATATTTTGTATCTTCTGGTTGATTGCCATCTCGATACGAACAATCCGCAGGAAGCGGAAAAAGCCGTTATCAAACTTATCGAACAAGAACCGGCAAATTATCCGAAATTTCTTGAATTAATCGAAGTTTATATAAAAACCGGCGATTTGGAATCTGCCTCGCGGATTCTTTCGATGTCGTCCGAGCATTTATTGGTCGGCGGACAATCGGGAGAGTTTTTAAGATGGGCAAACGAAATTCTCGCCAGAAATCCCGAACAAATCGAGGCTTTGCATCTTCTGGTGCGTTTCTATGGCTGGCAGCGCGATGAAAATGAACTCAAACAAGCTCTGGAAAGATTAGCCGAAGGTGCGCGGCTCACCGAATCAATCGAAGACGAACGCTATGCGCTCGCGCAACTCGTAATGATTGCTCCGCACGAAAGCGATTACGCCCGCCGTTTGCAGGAAATAAACACGGAATATAATTTTGAGGAGGATAATTTTGCGCCTCCGATTTTGGGACAGCCGCTTAATTTGGAGAACTATGCTTCTGAAAAATCGTCGCTCGATGCTTATCCGGCGATGCACTATGAAGAAGCAAAAGACGGTGCGCCGCAGTTTGCGACAAACGGTTTTGGGGAATATCACGCCGATGTTGCTTCGCTCAACGGCTTTGACGACGACGCGAAAAATTTTGTTTTTAGCGGCGACACATTTGACGCAAAAATCGTCGAAGAATTTGACGAGGACGAATATGATTCGTTCGGCAAAACCGATAAGTTTTTTGATGAAAGTTTCAACGTCGCGCCGGAACCGTCGGGTCAGAACGAACTTTCCGTTTCCGATGAACTAAAACTCGAAAAAGAACTCGAAAGCATCGAGTTTTATGTCGCGCAAGGCTATAGAGAGTTAGCCGAAAAGTCAATCGCCGCGCTGGAAGCCGAGTTCGGCAGCCGCGCCGAATTTACCGCGCTCCGCGAGCAGATGGACGATTCTTTGCAGACTCTCGCCGAAAAAACTATGCCGCTCGTCGAGGTTGTCGAAGATGATGCGGAAATTAGCGTTGAAGATGATTATGCCGAACGTAGCGCAGCGAGTTCCGGGCAGGAGAAATCACCGGAAAACGGGGCGCAAAGTTTTAATTTTATCAATGATTTCCAAAGTGAACTCGGTTTTAAGGAAAACGAATCGGCAGCGGAAGAGAACGATTACGAAACTCATTATCATACGGCGATTGCTTATAAGGAAATGGGTTTGACGGAAGATTCGATTCGGGAATTTCAAGACGCGATAAATCTGGTCAGCCCGAACGACGGAACGCGCCGCTTTTTTGCCTGCGCCCATCTTTTAGGACATTGTTTTATGGAAAAAATGATGCCGAATCTGGCTTTAATGTGGTATAAACGCGCTCTTGAAACAAGTAATTTGACTAATGAAGAAAAACAGGGAATCTGGTATGAAATCGGCAACGCTTACGAAGTCGGCGGCGACAGCGAAAAGGCAATCGAAAACTTCGGAATGGTTTACGCCGTTGATGTGGATTATCGGGACGTGAGCGAGCGGATTCAAACTTTGCACGTCAACGGCTGAGTCAGAGCGCGGATAAACGGTTGTTTATCCGCATAAAATAGAGTTATAATTTTTGACGGTTATGGTTGAAAAACTCACCGTCATTTTTTTTATTATTCTGTGCCTGATTTTAGGTGCTTATCTGATTCTTTCGCCGTGGACGAGTCTGTTCGGCAGTTGGGATAATAATTACTTACTCGTCTTCGCGGCGGACAAAACGAATTTGCCGATTTTGCAGAAAACCGTCGCTTCAAATTGGTTTCGCGGAGCCGTCACCGGACTTGGCGTTTTGAATATAATAATCGCCTGCTGGGAAATAGCGCACTTTAGAAAAAGCGTCGAAATGCTTAAAGAAAAAGATTTAAACGCGAAATCGCCAGCCGAATGAAGGAACGCCAAACCAGAGCGGTAAAAAGCGAAAGTGAATATTTACAATTCAACCGGCAAACCTTTGATTTATCTCATTACAAAAGGCGAAACGACAGCCGCGAATTACACCGAAAAGAAAAGAGAAACGCTCAACCTAATCGAAATTGCCGTTCAAAACAAAATTTCTCTAATCCAGATTCGTGAGAAACTTTTGTCCGCCAAATTACTGTTTGAATTAACCGCCGAAGCCGCGCGTATCACAAAAAATTCTGTAACTAAACTACTGGTCAATGACCGCGCCGACATTGCGCTTGCCGCCGATGCGGACGGCGTTCATCTGACCGCCTGTTCGCTTTCCGCCAAAATAATTCGTCTTAATTTTCCCGAAAGTTTTATCATTGGCGTTTCCGCGCATTCGCTCGAAAAAGTGCGGGAAGCAAAACTACAAAAAGCTGATTTCGCAGTTTTCAGCCCGATTTTTCCCACGCCGAATAAAGGCGAGCTGGTTGGTTTGGCAAAACTGCGCGAAGTTTGCGAAAAAGTAAGACCGTTTCCCGTGCTGGCTTTGGGCGGAATCAACGAAACGAACTACAAAGCGATTTTAGAAGTTGCTGACGGTTTTGCGGCGATTCGATTTTTGAACGTTGCGGAAAATTTGAGAAAATTAGCCGGAGAAATCTCTCGCAAAGCCACAAAGATCGCAAAGAAAGAAAGGAAAGATTAAACTTTAACTGATGCGAAAATCCGAAATCCGAAATCCGAAATCCAAAATCTGCCTGACGATTGCCGGACTCGACCCGTCGGGCGGCGCGGGAATCATTGCCGACATAAAAACTTTTTCAGCATTCGGCTGTTTTGCGGCGGCGGCGGTCGCTTCGCTGACTTTTCAAAATACGACCGGAGTTTTTGGCGCAGTTTCGCAAACAGCCGAAACGGTTCGCCGACAGATTGAACCGATTTTGCAGGATTACAAAATTTCCGCTTTGAAAACCGGAATGCTGCCGACACGCGAAATTATCGAAGAAGTCGCGCGGATAGTTGAAGAATACAAACTCCGAAATTTTGTCGTCGATCCGGTTGTGCGCTCGACTTCGGGTTACGATTTGATTGACGATAAAGCCTTGCGCGTTTTAATCAAAAAACTTTTTCCGCTTTCAACCGTCATCACGCCGAATTTGCCGGAAGCCGAACGCATCGCGCAAATGAAAATCGAGAATGCCGACGATATTAAAAAAGCCGCGCGCATAATGCAGTCTTACGGCGCGAAAAATGTTTTGATAAAAGGCGGTCATTTGCCGATTTCGGATTTCGGATTTCGGATTTCGGATTTGGAAGGCGAAGACCGAAAGCCAAAAGCTGAAGTCCGAAAATCAATTGATTTTTTATTTATCGGCGATGATTTACAGACTTTTGAAGCGGATTTTATCGAAACCGAGGCGACGCACGGAACCGGCTGCGCGTTATCGGCGGCGATTGCGGCTAATCTTGCTAACGGAAAAACTTTGATTGATGCGGTTGAAACGGCAAAAAGATTTGTGACCGAAGCGATTCGCACCGCACCGAATTTGGGACGCGGACATTCGCCGATTAATATTTAGAAACGGAGAAATGGAGAAAAATTCGGTTGTCATTAAGCTCGACTTTATCCAATTTAATATTTGAAAACAGAACGCCGAGCAAGTAAGTTTTAGGTTTTTCAACCAGTAAATAAGGAAACCGACTATGCTCTGCGCTCCTGATAAATGCGCGTTGCAGCATTTGCGCCGCTTTTTTCCAAGCCGAGTCAAAAATGTTAGTGATTTGGATAAAATCGAGATTGACTTTACACTTTGATTTTCAAATCCGGTTTTTTTAGTCTGTAATAGTTTATTATTCCCCGGAGATTTTATTCTAAATTTATGCAAGCACTAATTTTAGCCGGCGGCAAAGGCACACGCCTTCGACCGCTGACCGTTTACACACCGAAACCGATTGTTCCGGTTTTGAACAAACCTTTTTTGCTCTATCAAATCGAGATTTTGCAGCGAGCCGGAATAAAGGACATTACGCTTTCGCTCAGTTATCAGCCTGACAAAATCGAGCAGCTTTTAGGCGACGGCTCGGAATATGGCGTAAATTTACGATTCATTACCGAACCGTCGCCGATGGGAACCGGCGGCGCGTATAAATTCGCCGCCGACGCGATTCGTGAAACGACGATTGTTTTCAACGGCGATATTTTGACCGATTTGGATATTTCCGAAGTTATCAATCTTCACAAAGCAAAAAAGGCGCAAGCGACGCTCACTCTAGTTCCGGTTGAAAATCCTTCGGCTTACGGTTTGGTTGAAACCGATGCGGAAGGAAGCGTCCTGCGATTTCGTGAAAAACCGAAGCCCGAAGAAATTGAAGCGTTGACGACCAATAATATTAACGCGGGCATTTACATTCTCGAACCCGAAATTCTCGACCTTATTCCAAAGGGCGAAAACTGCTCGTTTGAATACAATGTTTTTCCCGGCATTCTAAGTAATCAAAGACCTTTTTACGCCTTTATTATGAACAATCAATACTGGCGCGACATCGGAACGCCCGCGAGTTATCTGGAAGTTCATCACGATTTTTTAAATGGCAAAATAAAAGGTTTTGAAATCGAAAAATCAACCAACGCCGACATCGCAACTGCGGCTATCGTTGATAAACACTCGATTATCGGCGACGATTGTATTATCAAACCGAATGCGCGGGTGATTAATTCGATACTCGGCACAGGCGTTCACGTCGAAGAAAAAGCGACCATCGAAAACTCCGTCGTCTGGTCGCACACGCGCGTTTCGAGCGCGGCGGAAATTCGCGGCGCGATCGTCGGGCGCAGTTGCTATCTCGGCAGAAACGCCGTCGTTTCAAAAGGGGCGGTTTTAGGCGATAAAACTTCGCTGACCGATTACACAAAAGTCTGAATTCAATTACGAATTACGAATTACGAATTACGAAAATGTATTTAATTTTCTCGTAATTCATAATTTTCATAATCCACGATTCGCAATTCGTAATTTTCATAATCCATAGTTTTTTTTAATTCGTAATTCGTAATTCGTAATTCGTAATTGATTTATGCCCGAACTTCCCGAAGTCGAACTCGTCGCGCAATCGCTGGACAAACTTGTTTCCGGTCGCCGAATTCTCGCTGCCGAACTTCTCCGGCAGCGGCTCGCGCCGGAAACTCCGGCGGCGGATTTTGCCGAAAAACTAAACGATTCGCAGATAAATTTTGTCAATCGGCGCGGCAAACACATTCTTTTCGATTTGAGTAACGGCAAAACCTTAATCGCACATTTGCGAATGAGCGGACGTTTTATGCTTTTACCGTTTGAGCGCGAACTGCCGAAATATACACACGCGGTTTTGTATTTCACGGACGAAACGCGGCTTATCTTTCAAGACC
>Ga0136611_10002772_pt1 | contig 12251 bp, 10 predicted proteins | sample AntDrymUQ2232306_2_FD_106645 | JGI IMG/M metagenome (GOLD analysis project Ga0136611, IMG submission 106645) | Polar desert sand microbial communities from Dry Valleys, Antarctica - metaG UQ223 (23.06) | ecosystem: Environmental > Terrestrial > Soil > Desert | place: Antarctica: Dry Valley... | reverse complement strand
GGCCATCTGCTCGATGAAGCCGGCGGCGACCGTGACCGCTTCCTGCACCGCCTGGGCGAGCAGGTCCGCGAAGCGCGGTTCGGACACATGCAGGTGCCGTTGCCGTAGCAGGCTCTTGCTGTTCACGCGCCGCACCAGGCCATTGGAACAGACCAGCCGGTAGACAATAGCGTCTACCGTGACGGCCCGCAGTCCGACCTCGCTGTTGGCGATGTGGACGCCGACCAGCAGTTTGTCGCCGGGCAGCACATCGCGGGCGATTGTCGGATCAACGAGCCGTAGGTGAAATGACTCGCTTGTCAGTTGACACAGCCCGACCTGGTAGCGGCTGCCGGAAAGAACCGGCAGCAGCGTGTCGAGCAGAGCCGCGTTGTCGAGGCGAGCGTACTTGGAGGAGAGCACGCCGCGCAGGGTGCTGCCCTTGGCCCGCAGCAGCCAGGCCTGATCCGGGTCGGTGTCGGCCTTCTCGAACTGCCTTCCCACTTCCTCAGACTGGTTCCAGTAGTTGAACTGCTGGTCCTGGAGCGTGGGCGGGCACTTGCGGAAGTAGCCGGCCGGGATTGCCAGTTTCTGGCAGGCTTGGCTCAGCGCCCAGGGGGTCAGGGACAATCCCTGCTCGAAGCCATCGTGCTGTGCCTGGGGAAAGGTGAGCCGTCCCTGAACCAGGGTCAGATCGCGGCAGGGGACGGTTGTGTCCCACTTGTGCTGATCGTCGGCGTGAACCTGCTCGCGCACATGGGCCAGCGTCTTGGTGAACGTCGGTGCGTTGAGAACAGCCGGCGCGGCCGGGACAGCCGAATCGGTCGGGAAGGCCGGGGCCGTCAAAACGAGTGACATGGAAACGATCCTTTCGCGCGACCACTGCAAAGCGTGGCCGCCGGGGTGGGTTGTCAAGGAGCGCGCGCGCACGCGCGGGGGAGCAAGCCTGCCGGCTCGGCTGCGCGCGTTCGTTGCGGGGCTGAGCGTAGCCCCTCGAAGGAAGCGGGGCAACGCGCGGTGCGCCGGGGCACCGCACGCACGCGTGTGAGAGTGTGCGGGGCGGAACCGGGCGGACAACAAAAAACCCGCACCAGACCAGAAGGGGTCGGTGCGGGCGGGAAGGGAGAGAAAGGGAGCGGAACGATGGATCGGTGGGTTACGCTGCGGCTGCGGCGGCCAGGGTCGGGAGTTCTGTCGGGACTTCCGAGGGGCGGCGGCAATAGCGTTTGGTGTCTTTGTCGAAGTGGATGAATCCGGCCTGTCCGTCCAGGAACACGTAGTTCTTGGGATGGGCGACGGTGGCGCGCTGGAGCGTGCAGCCCAGATCGCCGGTCAGGTAAGCACGGACGATGTGCCACAGGCTTTGCCAGGCGGCGTGTCGCTCCTGCCAATCGGGGTCGAACGGCTCGCCGTAGCAGCGGGTGAGGCTGGCGGCCCGCAGGCGGCAGTACAGCACGGTGCCTTCAGCGGGGCAGACCTGCTGGCACACGACGAGCAACGTTTCGGTGGAGATGCCGCCGCTGGTAGGTCCCGGCTCGACGAGGGGCAGAGCCAGCACGGGGCGAGCGGGGTCCAGGGCGGCTACGAAACCTTCCAGGGTGCCGAAGCCGACGAAGATGGAGGGGGACGATGGCGGCGCGGGAGCGGCCGGCTGGCCGTCTCCGGGTTGCGGGGTTGTCATGGCGGGAGCGCCTTTCCGAGAGCGCGGTTTGCGGTCCACAGCGAACAGGACTGGGACTGCGGCTCTCGGGCCGAGCGTAGCGCGCGAGGATGGGCCGGGCAACCTCCGTTGCGCGCGACGGGGCGCGGGGCCATGGCTTCCTCGCCAGGCCAAGGGTGCCGCCTCGGGCTATACTCTGAGCCGGATCGCTGCCCGACACAAACAAAAAACGCGCTCCTGCGTGCCGTAAGTTGGCCTGCTGGAGCGCGAAGGGTGGGGAAGAAAAGGGAGACCAAGCGGGCACGGCAGAACGAACGAGCGGCAAGACCCCGACCGTGGGCGGCGCTACGCGATGTCCTGCCAGCGTCGGGCAGGGATGAAGCGGGCGAAGTGCCCCACGTTCACCGTGGCGACCACGATCTGGTCTACGGCCAAACCCAGCGTGAAGGCCTGGGCGGCCAGGATCACGTCGCCGTCGAGCGCCTTGGCGTCGGCCGTGGGCTGTCCCTGGCGGCGCACCTGCGCCCACAGATCAGCAGCGAACAGCATGGCCTCGGTCGTAATCGGAACGTACTCCAGTGCAGCCTTGACCACATCGAGACGGGCAAGACCCGCTGTCTTGCCGGCGCGCAGCAGTTCGCGCCGCACCTCGTAGTCGGCGATCTCCGGTACGAGCACGCGGGTGCCGCGGGCCACCAGCCCTTCGAGCCACGCCTTGCAGGCGTCGCCCTCCGGCGAGGACTTCGGGTTGGACACCGTTCCCAGCGGGCCGGTGTCCAGGAAGACCGCGATGTTGGACGGGAGGGGCGGCACGGGAGCGGCGGGTAGAGCAGCATTCATCCTCAGAACCGGTCCCGGTCGGACAGGCGGTCCTGGTTGACGGCCGCTTTCAGGTAGGCGAACGTTTCCTGCTGCTCCTGCTCGTCCCCGATCTGATCCAGGGTGCCAAGTAGCGTGAGTGAGCGTTCGCGCCGTGCGGCTTCAACCGGGTCCACCCCATCGGTGCCGTTTTGGGCAACGTGTTCGTTCTCGGCGACGCCGTCGGCCACGATGCGGGCCAGGTAGTCGGACAGCGGCACTTGGCGGCGGGCGGCCTGCGCCTGGGCGCGCTCGCCTACTTCGGGCGACAGGTCAAGAGTAATGGTCACGGGCATACGGCTCCTTTCTGCACGGGGATCGGGCGACGGGCAGGCAAAGCTGCCTGCGCGCTATGCAGCCCCCCGGCTCCTTTGGTGTAACCGGAAGCACGGTCCCTGTCAAGTGCTTGTCCAAGCGCCTGTCGAATGCCGGACGGTGAGCCGGAAACTGCACAAAGAGGCGTGTCGCCAATAGGAGGGCGTCAGGCGTAGCGCGCCGCCGCGAGCGCGCAAGATGTCCGCAGTGGTTGCGCCGTCTCCGTAACCCCCGCTGGCGCTCCTCACCCCGAATTCACCGGATTAAGAATATTCCGTCCGGCCCTCGCCCAGGAGCAGCCAGCACGCGCCGCAGTCAAGCGCCCGCGCGAGGGCCACGAGTTCCACATCGGACACGATCCGCCCGCCCGCCTCGATGCGCACCACTTCCTGCCGGTCGGCCACCCACGCCCCACTCGTCACGTAGGCAAGCCGGGCGCACAGCCCTTCCTGCGTCAACTTGAGCGCCCGACGCCGCTCCTTGACGCGGCCCGCCACCTGGTTGCGCTGCCCGTTTTCGGCCCGCAGGCGCGCGTCTCCCTTCGGCATTCCCGATCTCGCCACCCGGACAGTTGAGGTGCCCGATTGTCGCAAGACCAGTGGTAGTATATGTTCGATATATCGAGCATTCTATAGGGTTAAATCGAGGAGGACGGCCGTGGCAGGGGGACGAGAACTTTTCGGGGCAAGTGCGTCCGGAACGGTCCGGGGGACACGGCACGCCGCTGTGTCCTCGTCGGGGAACCTGACTGACAGGTGCGCCCTCATTGCGCTGTTCGAGGCAGTCGCGCGCGAAGAGGGCTGGCAGCCCGGCGACCAACTGCGTGCCTACCAGGATCACTCCGTCTACTTCGCCCTGCATGTTGAAAAAACCCTTGCCGGCGGTCTCCAACTCGTTCTGCCGGACGCGGCGGGCCAACTTCCGTGTCAACGTGTGTGGCCTGAACTCGATCTTTGCGAGGAGAGCGGCGTCGCCCATGTGGCGGTTCTTGCCTTGCGCCGAGAGTTCCGCGGCAAAGGCCAGGGCGACTTGTTCTGGCGGCTCGTGATCGCGCTGTGGCGCCACTGCGTCCTCGTCGGCATTTACACCCTCTACCTGGAAGTCACGCCGCGTGTGCTGCCCCTGTACCAACGGCTCGGCTGGCCCTTACAGGTCTGCGGTCCTGAACGCCTCCATTGGGGCGAGCCGTGTCTGATCTGCTCCCTGGACGTGCGGCAGGTAGCCGGCGCTCTGGCCGAAAGGGCGATTTGCTCGGCCACGTATCGGGACATTTTGGCCCGCGCGGTTGCGCCGAGGGCGGCGGGCCAGCCGGCGAAAACCACAGCCGGCAGCCGCAACCCTCGCACCCGGAGCAAGGTTGCCGCGCTGTCGAAGAACGAGACTGCCGAATAGTTGACGGGTAGGCGGTGGTGCGAGAGGATGGAGGCACTTCGTCTTCGCCGCCTCGTCTTTCCGTATGCTCACGCTTACCGACGTTCTGTACTATTTCTGCTTCGCCCTGCTGCTGGGCATGGCCGCCTTTGTCTGGACCAAGAACCCGCGCTCCTGGCTGCACGCCAGTTTCGCCCTCACCGCTCTCTCCCTGCTCGCCTGGCTCGTAACCCTCTTTGCCTTCAACCGAGCAACGGAGCCTTCCGCCGTGCTCTGGCTGGGCCGGGCCAACTTCGCCGCCGTCCCCTTCGCCGTGTTCTTCGGCTACCTGTTTGTGCGCGCGGTCGCGGGACGTTCCTTGCCCCGGCGTCTGCCCCTGCTTGGCGGGGGAACTCTGCTTCTGGGCGGCCTCACTCTCTTCACGCCCTTTGTGGATCAGTCCGAGATCGTCGGCACGGCGGGGAAGCACGTCACGCAGTTCGGACCGCTTTTCCTGCTCTACCTCGCCTTTGTCCTGGCATTCCTGGCTGCGGCCGTGTTGTTTGCCTTCCAGTCTCGGCAGGACGCGATTCAACCGGCTCGCGACCAACTACTGCTCGTCGGCTCCGGGATACTCGCCACCGGTGCCGTAGCCCTGGTGACGAACGTGGTTCTTCCCTACGGCTTCAGCGACTTCCGCCTCGTGGACGTGGGAACGCTCGCTACGATCCTGTTCCTCTTGGCCGTCGCCTACGCCATTTCTGTTCACCACCTGTTTGACATCCGGCTGCTGGTGCGCAAGACCCTGGTGTACGGCCTGCTGCTCTCGTTCGTACTGGGGGCTTACACCAGTGTCGTACTGCTTGTGACGCAGCACCTGACTGCCGCAGGCGGCAACAGCGGCCCCTTCACCCAGTTCGGCGTGCTGGTGATCGCCTCGTCCTTCGACCCGCTGCGCCGTTATCTGGAGAAGCGGGTGGATCGTTTGCTCTTCCCAAGAATACGGCAGGCCCGCCCGCACCCTCGAAGCCCTGTTCCACTTCCAAATACGAAGGATGACGCGCAAGGATCGGGTAGCAGCGCCGAGGACTGATGCGGCAAACCGATCCGGAAGGGGGCGAAGAGTGGATGCAACTCGCGTTAACCGGGCGTAGAACTCGCGTGCGGATATGGGCCGGGCCAGGAGCGCGACGGCATCGAGGGCTGCACTGCCAGGAATTCAACGTCCGAATCTGCTCGGCTGCCATCAAGAGTTAAGCCGTTAAGAAGGGAGGAAAAGACCGCGTTGGCTTCCCGCGAGACGTGAATGGCGGTTACCCATCTACCCAGCGGAACCGCGCGTGCCGGTTGCCGACGACGGAGGGCACGCTCAGGGGAGAATCGTTATACTGTCGTGCGCCCCCATCCCAACCTCCCCTATTTGGACGGTCGGAACTGGCGCTCCCTGCTATCCCCATAGGCAACCTATCTTCTGCGGCGTGGCAGCCCTGGTTTCCGGTGCGCCGAAGAGGTGCTCGAAATTAGCGCCTCATTAGGCGCACGCCTCCGCAAACCCTGGTACGATAGCCTGCACACTCGAACGAAGGATTGATCGTTCGTCCTGCGCACGCGAGCGAGCAAGAGAGCTTTCTCACCGCGCGGTTTTGTCATAGACCCTCGTCCCCGTATCCAAACGCTCAGCCTGCTCCGCAGTTGCCGAGGAAGCGAAGCGGCCGGATCTCCTCCCACGTTTTCAACACTGCCGCGCCTCGTATGTTCGCGCGCAAACCGCGCATGTGCGCAGCCTGCTGCATCTCACCGTTTGGATTCGGCTCGGTGCCGAATCCACCCATATCTCCGCGCTCCCGTTAAAGCGACGGGGAACGGATGGCCCCGACCAATCTCCTCAGGAAGGAGCGTTGGTACTTTTTTGTACCTTCGTCGGTACGCCTAAGTTCCTGCGCGAATACCTTGAACTCACGTTCTCGGACGCAACGCTTTTGCGCGTTGCCACGGAAGGAACTTTGCGCTTATGCGCGTATTCAATAGCAGTCTTGGCGGCGCGCGCGGTCGTGCGTTGCTGACCCCACTGACGTTCATTCTCACGGTCCTGCTTGCCGCCTTCACGACGTTCACACCGCCAGCCCAGGCCCAAACGGTTTCGGACGCCACCAACATTGACGGCCGGTGGAACCGGTCGTGGCCCGCCGGCCCGTTCTCGCAGGTCAGCACCAGTTGGGGCGTGCTTCAAACGGAAGTGCCCTTGTTCTCATTGGAGGGACCGGGCGGCACGTCTATCGGCTTCTCCATTTACCACCGCAGCGGTCAGCAGGGCGGCAGTTCCTGGGGTGTAGTGGACGGCGGGGCGGGCAGGGGGTGGAGCCAGAGCGCCATCAGCGGCGTGAACGCGGGCGGCAATGGCTCGATGGTGCAGAACAAGGGCGGCAACATCGGCAGTTGGTGGGGCACCAACATCAACAACGGCGTGATCACTCAATTCCGCCGGCCCGGCACGCGGGCGGATTTGCTGCGCCTGTATGACGGCCAGGGAACGCATGTCGGCTATGAGGTGACGGAGCAGGCGGATAAGTCACGCTACACCTACCGGGAGGTCGTGGCGAGCCAGACCGCCTTCCGGCTCACCAGCGTCACGGACACGCACAACAACACGATCAACGTTGAATATGACGCGCAGGGCCGCCATCTTCCCGTCAAGGTCACGGACGCAAGCGGCGCGCGCTACTACACCATCGCCTACAACACGGACCCGAACCCGCAGATCAGCGGCGTGACGCTCGTGTATCCGGGCGGCAGCAAGACGTGGAACTTCTATTACACGGGCCAGAAACTCGACTACATCCTGTATCCCGCTCCCGTCGCGGGAGGAACGCGGCCTCGCGTTTCGTTCGGCTATGACGTTGCCACCGGCAGTACCAGCGAGACCAATCTGGTTGACGTTTACGACCTGAAGGGCAACCGCTGGCACTACGTGTACGGCCCGACTTACGTCGGCAGTTCGGTCCTGGGCGTCCAGACGCTGCACGAGCCGACGAACACGCTCGGCACCTGGAACAACGCGAACTACACCACGTTCGCCTGGAGCGCGCCGGGAAACGCGGGCACGGACAAAATCTGCTCCGTCACGGACCAGTTGGGGCGCGTGTGGAAGCACGTTTACGCCACCACGGGCGGCAGCGACGGCTTTTCCAACCCCATTAAAAGCGTTCAGGACCCGTACGTCGCGGCCGACAACGCAAACTATTCGGACACGTATACCTGGAACTACACCGACGCGACGCTGACGAACTACCGCGACCGGAGGGGCAACCTGTGGGAGTTCGGCTACGACGCGAACAACCGGGGCCTGACGTATTGGAAGCGCAACCCGCTGGGCAGCCTGACCCAGATGTTCTACGACGCAAACGACAAACTGATTCGCACGATTGATCCCAACGGCGACCGGACCCTGTTCACCTACGCGCCGGGCACGCTGGACCTGACCAAAACGGTGGTTGATCCCAAGACCGACCCCTACGACGCGGCTTATAGCCGGCCCGCCGGCGTCGCGCTCACCACCAACTACACGTACCGTTTGCAGGGCGAAGTCACGTCCGCCTGGACGGGGAGCGACGCGGCCGTCGTTTCCTCGAACTTCGACGCCTACGGCAACGCGCAGACCGTGACGGCCCCGTCGGGCGCGGCCACGACCTTCACGTTCGACGCGCTGAACAACAAGAAGAGCGTGACCGAGCCGTCGCCGGGGGGCACGACGAACTTCACCTACGACGAGTGGAACCGGCTGACGCGCGTCACGCATCCGGGCGGCAGCGCGTACGCGGAAACGACCTACGACCTGAACGGCAGCGCAACCCTCGTGCGCGACGAGAACGGGTTTGCCACCACCACGGTCTTCGATGGCCTGAACCGCCCCCTGAACGTGAAAAGGCCCGTGGACGGCGTGACGGCCAACGACATCGTGGTGACCCACAGCTACGACGCAGTCGGCAACCGCACCCACATTACCAACGGCCGGGGCAAGGTGACCGTTTACGCTCCTAACGAGCGCCACGAAGTCACCCAAATCACCTACCCCGACAACACCACACGCCGCTTCGGCTACGATGCGAACGGCAACAAAAACCGGGAGTGGGACGGGCAGAACCGGCTGTTCACCTACGAGTACGACACAGCCAACCGCCTGTTCAAAACCACGGTTCCCGGCCCCAACGTCATCACCAACACCTGGCGGGCGGACAACGTTCTGACGGCGCGCAACGACGACTGGCTGGGGACTACGACTTGGGCGGTGAACGGGGCGGGCCAGGTGACACAGGCGTACCAACCGCGCGTGAACAAGACCGTCACCTACACCTACGACGCAGGCGGAAGGAAAAAGACGGTCAGCCTGGACGCGCAGACCTGGACGTTCAACTACAATGCCGCCCTGCAACTGCAAAGCGTCGCCCAAACGGTCGGCGCGAGCACGGCGGCCACGTTCAACTACCATCCGAACGGGGCGCTGTACTACCGCGACAGCCCCAAGCAGGGCAGCCCGAACCTGCGTACCCTGTTCGGCTACGACGCGCGGGGCCGGACCACCTCCATCGCGCACCATCGTTGGGTGAACGGCGTGGAGCAGGAAGATCAGTACATCAGTTACGGCTACGACGCCGCCGGCAACATGGTGTCCTACGCGGATAACACCTTTGACCGCGGCTCCGCGACCACGACCTACGACTTTGACCGGGCGAACCGGCTGACCAGCGAAAGCCGCACCAACAGCACCGGCGGCTTCGGCGGGGGCTACTCCATCGGCTACGCTTACGACAAGAGCAACAACCGCACGCAGGTGACACGCAACGGCGTGACCAGCGCGTACAGCGTGGACGACAACGACAAGTTCCTGTCCGGGGACGGTTTCAGCGCGTCGGGCTACGATGGGAACGGCAACCCCGGCTCGCTATTTGTTCCGGGCGAGGGCACCTACGGTTTCGAGTACGACTACAAGAACCGTCCGTGGCACACCACGCGGCCGGGCGGGGGCCAGACCTACTACAACTACGACGGGGACGGTCGCCGAATCGAAAAGACGGTCGCCAACGTGTACACCACGCGCTACGTCTACGATGGGAACACGATCATCGGCGAGGTGGACCCCAACGCGAGCAGCATAGTCAAGACCTTCCACCTGCCGGGCGTTGGCTTCACCTCATCGGCTGGCGCGCAAAGTTACTACAACGAGAGCGCGCTTGGCAGCACGCTCGCGGTGCGCGACGTAAACGGCAACTTTTCCAGCCGCAGCGAGTACGACGCCTACGGGATCACGGGCACGATCCTTCAAGGCACGCGCTCTTCGTTCCAATTCGCGGGCAAGCACGGCTACGTGACCGATGAGGACACCGGCATGCAGTTGCTGGGCCACCGCTTCTACCTGCCCCGGTTGGGACGGTTCCTGACCCAAGACCCGATTGGTCAGGCGGGCGGGCTGAACCTGTACGGCTACTGCGAGAACAATCCGCTTACACGGGTGGACCCGGACGGGACGGACATTGTGTTCATCACGCCGGGGGCAAGCACGGCTCAACGCGCGCAGTTCATCCACGGTGTCAACGCGGCACTTGCCACGATCCGACGCACTCCGCACGGCAGGTACATGCTTGAGCAGGTAGACGGTTCTAAGCCGACCGGCCGAGACCTTCACATCCTGCGGACACCTGGTCTGGGCAATCACTGGGGGAGGCTATACCGAGATAGCAAAGGCTTGAGAGCAAATGGATACGTCAAGGTTGATACTGACATAATCAATCATAGGACGTACCAGTTTAGGAATCTGAAAACTGGTCAATTGTACCAGCACACATATCCCATGTGGCGCATCTTGGCGCACGAGATGGGGCACGCCGTGGAGGGCGACCCTGACCGGAGCCCTGTCAATTGGAGAGACTGGGATTACAACCTTCGCAACAATGAAAATCCGGTAGCGCGAGCTCTTGGTCAAGATCCTCGCGTTAACTACAAGAAAACCGGCTGGAAGCCGTAGGTAGCATGTGCAGATCATCAGCAGGCACACCGATGCTTTGCCTGCTGATGATCGCGGCATGAGTGCTGAAAGGTAAAAATAAAATGAAAATAGTACATGTGTTCTACATACCGTTTGACGTAGATACCAGTAGTCCTGTTACACCAAACGATCTAAGTAACCCTAAGTTACTGTTTGATTTGGGAAGGATGCCCCAAAAAGAACAATCTTACATGCTTGCTTATCTACTGAGTAACAGACTGATCCGCGGCAAGCAAGACCAGGACTACATGCGTATGAGGGTGGATCTGGCGGACGGACACCGTATATATGTTGACGGTAACGGGTGCGTTAGATTTGGCAACAAGGACTACTACATGCGTCCTTGGGCGTTTCTTAGATTGTATAATTTGATGGGAGGTGGACGCTAATACTGAGTTTAATTGTGACTGTACGTCAAAGCATTATGATTACGGCGCCTTTGAGGCAGCGCGCGTTCTTCAGCAAGGGCTGCGCTTCAGCAAGGGCTGCGCATTCTCTTTCAGTTCGCGGGCAAGCACGGCTACGTGACCGATGACGACACGGGAATGCTGCTGCTCGGTCACAGGTACTACCTGCCCCGGTTGGGACGGTTCCTGACCCAAGACCCGATTGGTCAGGCGGGCGGGCTGAACCTGTATGCCTACTGCGAGAACAACCCGCTGAACAAGGTTGATCCGGACGGAACGCACACGGCTGACGCTCAACTGAAACAAGCGTATCCTAAGTCGTACGCACGAATCCAATCTTCAATGGCTCGTCTTACGGCTGCAAAGGTCGCTGCCTATGGCAGAATTGCAAATGCTCAACCCAGTGCGGTACGCCAAGCCTTCAAAGCCGGATCAGGACCCATAGTTTCGAGCAGGCGGCTGGGATACTATGGTGAGACAGACCCGAACTACAGCCCCGCAAGGATATTCATTGCTAAGCAAATGCTGTCCGCTTACGAGAAAGGCTACGTCGATGGCAAGTTCCTCGACATTATCCTGGAACACGAAACGGCACACTATCTTGCTACTTTCGACCCGAAGGCCCGCGCTCAGGACTATTCTGGACAGCGTGAAATCGGTGAGGAGTATGAGAAGATCATTTACAAAGGTGTTCAGCGGGAAAAAAAATACCTGACGCCGCTTGGTCGGAATGCCGTTAAGATGAACCGAGGAGGTAACGGAAACTAAGGAATGTGAGAGCGGCTTCGACTGTAGATGATAGCACCGTTGGTTTGGATGATGTGTGTTCTCAGCCCAAACCAACGGTGTTAAAAGAATGTTAATTTTGTAAACACGAGGCTGAGGTTATGAACCATTGGTGCTAGTTGGATGGCGGCCGGCTTGTCTCCTGTTGACAGTTCCTGAGTTTTGTTGATGCAGTGAACCGGAGGAAGACCGCCATCGAAAGAGCCTCTGGCCGCTTCCGAAACCGTCAGACGAGGCTTGGACGTACCAGAAAAGGCGACCTTGCCTCGGCGGAGCGCAGGGTTGACAGATGTTGTCAGTAGATGCCGTCATGAACTAGCACCAAAGGTTATGAGTACACGAATCAGCGCCATGGCTCAGGAAATTGAACTTGCAGTGGCTCGCTTTGAAATAGACAGATGGGAAGTTTTGCATACTCCAGTCAACGTCTCATTGAATCCAAGGAATACGATAGAGAGGTTCGATAGAGAGTATTTTTTTAAGTTCGTCGCTCAAGGAAGTTCACTTCCCATCGACAGACGATTAAAGTCTTTCCTGGCAGCGCTAAAAAAAGGTAAAGCATATTCCTCAAGGGAATTTCTTGACCCCAGGTACGCGTGCATCTTTTATAATTCTCAAGGACGAAAGTTATTTTCCATATATTTAGGACGCGACGGAATTAGTGGTTACGTTCAAGGCGAGCCGGTGCGCCTCACTAATTCAGTGCCCGATTGGTTTAAGACCTTTTCACGGCTTCACTCCTGAATATGCCCCGCCGCTTGCGGCGCGGGAACCGGTTATCGGGGAGTCCAGAGGGCTGCCCTCTGGCTAAGGGCGGGGTTCATGCCCCGCCCGCAGGGTCGGCGTGCGTAGCGGT
>Ga0136611_10002771_pt1 | contig 12252 bp, 11 predicted proteins | sample AntDrymUQ2232306_2_FD_106645 | JGI IMG/M metagenome (GOLD analysis project Ga0136611, IMG submission 106645) | Polar desert sand microbial communities from Dry Valleys, Antarctica - metaG UQ223 (23.06) | ecosystem: Environmental > Terrestrial > Soil > Desert | place: Antarctica: Dry Valley... | reverse complement strand
GTGGTCGAGCTCATCGATCCACTCTCGGGCACGTCGGTTCCTCCCGGGGCCGACGGCGAGATCGTGTGGAGCGCCGTGGGTTGGATGGGTTCGGTGCTGTTGCGCCTCCGCACCGGGGTGTTCGGTTGCATCGACGACACGGCGTGCGTGTCGTGCGGACGAACCGCGCCGCGCATCCGGGTCATGAACTCGCTTCCCCCGTTCGCCCGCATCCTCGACGACCATCCCGGCGTCGCCGTGTGGCAGGCCGAATTGCGAACCCACGACGGGTCCGAAGAGCTCATCGTCTTCCTCAGCCCGGCCGACGCCGAGCATCCGGGGCGGCTGCTGCGGGAGCTCGACCGTCAACTGTCGGTCACGCAGTTCGTGGTGCTCGACCATGCGGCGCTGCAGTCCCGCCTTCGCGATGGCGGCGACGTGCGCGTCCTCGACCTTCGTCGTTGAGGCCCTGACCTTGTCCATAGGGAACAATGGGGACGTGCCCGATCCTGACGAGCCCCGGGGGTGGGCCCCTATCGATCCCGGAGCGGGCAGTCCGCCGTCCGGTCCGGGGGGTTGGGCGCCTCCGCAGGGGCCTCCCGGTTGGGCCCCTCCGTATGGTGCACCTGGTTGGGCCTCTCCCTCTGGTGGGCCCGGCTCGGCCCTGCCCAAGGGAGGCAACGCCAGGACAGGTCCGTTGCCCCTCCATCCGATGTCGGTCGGCGACGTGCTCGACGGCTCGTTCAAGCTGTTGAAGGCCAACGCCCGCACGATCCTGATCATCGTGGCCACCATCGTCATCCCGGTGCAGCTCATCTCGGCATTCGCCGTCCGTGACCAGGTGTCGATCGGTTTCCTGAATCTCCTGAACGACCCGACACTGGCGGGCGACGACAGCCGCGTGGACTTCGGCAACGCCGGCGTGGCGATCATCACCGGCCTGCTCACGCTGCTCACCGGTCCGTTCATCGCCGGTGCCGTCAGCCGCGTCGTCGCCGCCTCGTACGTGGGCGAGGTCATGGGCCCGGCGGCCGCGTTGAAGATCACCGCCCGGCGCTTCGGGGCCCTGCTGGCCGCATCGATCCTCGTCTTCCTCGTCGAGGCCGTTGGAATCGCGTTGTGCATCGTTCCCGGCCTCCTCGCCTTCGCCCTGTACACGGCGGTGACGCCGGCGGTGATGATCGAGGAGATCGGTCCCATCCAGGCGATGCGACGGTCGTTTCGTTTGCTGCGTCCGCGCATGTGGGCCGTGCTCGGCATCGCCGTTCTCGCCCGGATCATCGCCGGGATCCTGGGCAATCTGCTCGGTGGCGTCCCCCCAGCGTCGCCGCCACGTTCCTCGGCGGTTCGTTCGCCTGGCTCTTCCTGGCCATCGGCAGCATCCTCTCGTCGCTCGTCAGCGCTCCCGTCGTGGCCATCGTGGCGACGCTTCTCTACTTCGACGGCCGCATCCGGAACGAGGGCTTCGACTTGCAGATGATGGCTCGCGACCTCGAGCGCAGTGCTACGGGCTAGCGCCGATCCCGAGACCCTCCCGCCTCCGTCGGCGGGCGCTGACGAGATCCGCAACGGGGCCGAAGAGATCCTCGGTCGGCCCGAGTTCCAACAGCCCCCGAAGTCGCTCTATCAACGCGCCCTCGACGAGATCAGCGAGCGCATCGACGACCTTCTGAACGCCCTCATCAGCGGCGGTCGCGGAGCGGTACTCGCCTGGCTCGTGCTCGCGGCCGTGATCGGTGCCGTCGGATGGCTTCTGTTGCGAGGACTGCAGCGGGATCGCCGGCGGCGTGACGGGTCGAGCATCGACGCCGTCGAGATCGACGCCCGCCGGCCGGCGGCCGACTGGGCGGCGGAGGCCGCTCGCTTCGAAGCGGCGGAAGCGTGGCGCGATGCACTGCGATGTCGCTACCGGTGGCTGATCGCCAGCCTCGCCCGCGCCGGTGTCGTCGACGAGATTCCGGGAACCACCTCCGGTGAGTACCGGGCGCTCGTGGGCGCGGCGCGCCCGACGGTTGCGGGTCCCATCACCGACGCCACCGCGCTGTTCGAACGGGCCTGGTACGGAAATCAGCCGACTGGTCCGGACGAGGCGTCCTCGTTCAACGATCTGGCCCGGCTCTGCCTCAAGGTTGAAGAACGGGGACGAGTCCTGAGCGATTCGAGTCGATGACGGCACTCGTCGCACCGACGGGCACCGGCACCGACCGATCCTCGTTGTCGCGCTTACTCCCGTTCGTCCTCATCGCCGTGGCCGTGGTGTTGCTCGGCCTCGCCTCCCGAAACGGTCGGACGGATGGTGAGCCGCTCGACCCGCGTTCGACCGGTCCGCTCGGAGCCAAGGGACTGGTGCTCCTGCTCGAGCGTTTCGGCGCCGACGTCCGTATCGGGGGCGGTCTCCCGGCCGACGGAGCGGTCGCCGTGCTCTTGCAGGATGCCCTGAACGAGAACGAGACCGATCGGCTCGAGGCCTGGGTCGAGGACGGCGGAACCCTCGTCGTGGCCGACCCGTTGTCGAGTTTTTCGCCTACGCGGGCCCGCATCCCGTCGGGGATCTTCGACCCGGAGGGTGCAGGCGACGACCCCCAAGATGGGCTCGAACCTGAGTGCGACCTCCCGGCGCTGGCCGCTGTCCGACGCATCGAGGTGGCGACCGCTGCCGGATTGCGGGTGGCGCGTGACGCCGTGGGTTGCTTCCCGACTGCTGGTGGCGCGTTCCTCGTCGCCCGTCCCTCGGGCGAAGGCACCGTGGTCGCCCTCGGCGGGGGTGGACCACTGGTGAACGAACAACTCGACCGAGCCGACAACGCCGTTCTGGCCGTGAGCCTGATGGCGCCCCGTCCCGAGGGGAGGGTCGTCATCGTGGAACCCTCGGCTCTAGGTGGTGGACAACAGGGGCTGACCGAGCTCGTATCGAGTCGAGTCAAGGACGGCTTGTGGCAGCTGCTCGTCGCCTTCGTGCTGTTCGCCCTGTGGCGCGCCCGCCGGCTCGGTCGGCCTGTGGATGAGTCTCAACCAGTGCAGATCGCCGGCTCGGAACTGGTGGTTGCCGTCGGCAACCTCTTGCAGCAGGGACGTCGACGCGACGCCGCCGCCCGGATGATGCAGGCATCCCTTCGGCGCACGCTGAGCGAGCGACTGGGTGTCCCACCGGATGCGTCCGCCACCGACTTCGCATCGGCGGCAGCTGCCCGCACCGGGCTCGACGCGGCGGACGTGGCCGCAGCCCTCGACGAGCACCCCCCGCAGGATGATGCCGCGCTGGTCGCGCTCGCCTGCTCGGTCGAATCCCTACGAAACGAGGTCACCCATGCCCGATGACGACGCGCCCCGCCGGCCGGCCTCCGAGCGACAACGGCGAGCTCCGAAGATCACGAACCCGAAGAAGAACGACCCGAGGGCCGCCGTACACGCCCTGCGCGAAGAGGTCGGCAAGGTCGTCGTGGGACAGGAGGGCGCCCTTTCCGGACTTGTCGCCGCCCTTCTGGTACGCGGTCACGTGTTGCTCGAGGGGGTTCCCGGCGTCGCCAAGACGTTGCTCGTGAAGGCGGTCGCCGCCGCCCTCGATCTCGAGTTCAAAAGAGTGCAGTTCACCCCCGACCTCATGCCTTCGGACATCATCGGCCAGACGATCTTCGAACAGCGGGGGAGTGGGTTCCGCTTTCGCGACGGGCCGGTCTTCTGCAACCTCCTCCTCGCCGACGAGATCAACCGCACGCCGCCGAAAACTCAGTCGGCTCTTCTCGAAGCCATGGAGGAGCGCCAGATCACCGTCGAGGGTGAGCGCCGGCCGCTTCCCGACCCGTTCCTGGTCGTCGCCACCCAGAACCCGGTGGAGTACGAAGGCACCTATCCACTGCCCGAGGCCCAACTCGACCGCTTCCTCTTCAAGCTGATCGTGCCCTATCCAACGGCCGATCAGGAGCAGTCGATCCTGGCCCGTCACGACGCCGGGCTCGATCCCCACGACATCGCCGGGGCGGGGGTCCGTCCTGTTGCCGGCATCGCCGACCTGGCGGCGGCGCGCGTCCAGGTCGAGGCGGTGCGGTGCGAGGCCGAGGTGCAGGCCTACATCGTGAGTCTGGCCAGGGCCACGCGAACGTCACCGTCGGTGTCACTCGGCGTCTCGCCTCGCGGTGCGGTCTCGTTGTTGCACGCTGCCAAAGCCTGGGCCTGGTTGGCGGGCAAGGAGTTCGTCACCCCCGACGAGGTCAAGGCGGTGTCGAAGGCGACGATGCGGCACCGTTTGCAGCTGCGCCCCGAGGTCGAACTCGAAGGCGGCACCGCCGACGGGGTACTCGACGGCATCCTGGCGACCGTTCCCGTGCCCCGCTGAGCGTGACCGCCCGTTGGCTGCCGGTTCCCACCGGCCGCCTCGCCCTGGTGGCCGCCGTCGTCTCTCTGGCGGTCGCCTTTTTTCCCGGGAACTCCACCGTCGGACTCGTGGTGGTGAACGCATTGCTGTTGGTGACCGCGCTGGCGGACTGGTGGCTGGCCCCGCGTCCTGATGCCATCTCCGTCGAGCGTTCGGTGGCCGGGGTCATCCCCCTGCACCAGCGGGCCCGCATCGCCTGGACGGCGACCAACCCGACGGGTCGGCGGCTGCGGATCGCCTTCGCCGATGACCTCGCCCCATCGCTCGGAGCGTCCCGCCGCCGCATCTCCTTGTCTATTCCTGCCCATGGCCGGGCCACCACGGGAACGGACCTACAGCCTTCGCGTCGTGGACGCTTCGAGCTCCGCGATCTCGTCGTGCGGGTCGACGGCCCGTTGGGCCTCGCGTCGCGTCAAGATCGGCTGCACCTCCCGGCCACGCTGCGCATCTACCCCCCGTTCGCCTCGAAGGACGAAGCCGAGTTGCGCATCAACAAGGCCCGCATCCTGGATGTGGGCCTGCGGTCGGCCCAGGGTCGTGGCGGCGGTACCGAGTTCGATGCCATGCGGGAGTACGGGCCCGACGACGAGTTCCGCCGCATCGACTGGTCGGCCACGGCGCGCGCCGGCAAGCCGATTGTCCGAACCTATCGGGCCGAGCGCAACCAGACGGTGCTCCTCCTGCTTGACAACGGACGGGTGATGGCTGGTCGCGTGGCCGACGTGCCGCGGGTCGAACACGCCATGGACGCGGTGATGATGGTGACGGCCGTGGCCACCCGTCTTGGTGATCGCGCCGGCCTCATCGCCTTTGATCGAGAGGTGCGGGCGGTGGTGGCGCCGAGCCACTCGCCCGCCCAGCTCAACCGCGTGACCGAAGCCATGTACGAGCTCGAGCCCGAGCTCGTCGAGAGCGACTACGAGGGCGCGTTCGTCGAGGCCAGGGCGCGCTTTCGCCGTCGGGCCCTTCTGGTCATCTTCACCGAATTGGCGGAGCAGGCCGTCGCCGACACGCTGCTCCCGGCGCTGCCGCTCGTCGCCCGGGACCATGTCGTGGTGCTGGCCAGCGTGCAGGACCCTGAAGTGGTGCGACTGGCCACGTCGACGCCGGAGGATCCGAGCGGGTCGTATGCCAAGGCGGCCGCCATCGCCGCCCTCGAGGAGCGACGTCTGTTGACGGCACGCCTGCGGGGACTCGGGGTGACCGTGGTCGACGCTCTGCCAGGAAAGCTGGCGTCGGCGCTCGCCGACGCCTACCTCAAGGTGAAGGCGACAGGACGGCTGTAGGTCCCGGAAGAAAACTACGTGAGCGGTCGTCGCCCAAAACTTTAGGAGAGCAAGCCTCAAACCTCTCTCGACCGCTCACGTAGTTTTCTGTCGGTCCCTAGGTCCCGAGATGGCCGTCTCGCCGAACAGGCCGGTGACGCCGCGGTCGGCCGCTTGGCGGCCGAGCACGACGGCATAGAGCACGAAGGCGACCTCGGCCAGCACCCCGATGCCCACGCGAGCGAAGGTCGGCAGGGGGGAGCCCGTGACGAAGCCTTCGATGAGTCCCGCCACCAAGAACGTCGCCACCAGTCCGAGCACGAGCACGACCGAACGACGGCCCTCCTCGACCAGCGCCACGCGTCGCGGTCGGTCGCCTGGATCGATCAACGACCAACCGAGGCGCAGTCCCGCGCTTCCGGCGATGACCACGGCCGTCAGTTCCAGCAGGCCGTGGGGGAGGATCAACCCGAAGAACTTGCCGCTCTGTCCGGCCGCCGCGAACAGACCTGCTGGCACCCCGAGATTGGCGCCGTTGAACACCAGTAGGAAGGCCGTGGGCACACACAGGAAGACCCCGCCAGCGAAAGCCAGGAACCCGACCTGGATGTTGTTGGTGGTGACCTGGGCTGCGAACTCTGACGCCGGCTGCGACGAGTAGTACGACTCGAAGTCCTCGTTCACATAGGCCTGGCGGAGGGCCGGAGGACCGACGGCCTCGACCGCCTTGTCGGAGGTGGCCAGCCAGCTACCGATGGCGATGGCCGGCAGGTAGAACAGCAGCGCGGCGACGCCCACGAATCGCCGGTTGTGCCAAAGCGCCCCGGGAAAGGTGCGGGTGAAGAATCTTCCGAAGGCCCGCAACGACTTGGGGCGGGTGCCGTAGACGATGGACCCGGCGGTGGCGACGAGCCCCGTGAGGCGTGCGGTGAGTGCCGGATCGCGGTAGTAGGTGCGGACGTAGGAGAGGTGGCTCGACGTCCGCTGATAGAGGCGCACGAGCTCGTCGATTTCGCTGGCGCTGAGGCGAGCGGCGCCGCGCGAACCCTTGGCGGCGAGCACGCCGAGCCGATCCCAGAGCGGTTGGTTCGTCGCCAGGAACCGGTCGAGATCCATTGGGGCGTACCTTACGGGGATGCTGGTGACGTCGGGCCGGGGCTCGTCGGGGATCGTGACCCCCGAAGCCGTGGTCCTCGAGTTCGAGACTGCGGGCATGGCGTCGCGCCTGATCGCGGCAACCCTCGATGCCGTCATCGAGCTGGCGATCCTGTTCGCGGTGGTGCTCGGGTTCTTCGGTCTGAGCGAGCTCGGCCTCGAGCTGGGAGGGCTCTCGACGGCCCTGCTCTACGTTCTGTTGTTCCTCCTGATCTTTGGGTACCCGGCGGCCTTCGAGACCCTGTGGCGCGGCCGAACCCCGGGCAAGGCGGCCCTCGGGCTGCGAGTGGTGACCGTGGAAGGCGGACCCATCCGCTTTCGGCACGCAGCCATCAGGGCCATGCTCGGCCTCTTCGACAAGTTCGTCTTCTCGGGAATCGTCGGTGTCCTCAGCCTGTTGGCGACCCGACGCAATCAACGCCTTGGCGATCTCGTCGCCGGCACGATCGTGTTGCGTGAGCGCACGGGGGCCCGAGCGCCGAGCGCCGTGTCCTTTGCTCCGCCGCCGGGCCTCGAGAGCTACGTCGCCTCCCTCGATGCCGGTGGACTCGGCCACGAGGACTACGCGCCGCTGCGATCGTTTCTGATTCGCGCCACCGGCCTCGCCCCGCCCGCTCGCGCCGCAGTCGCAGCGCAGTTGGCGACGCCGCTCGGCGAGCGCCTGCGCACGACGCCGCCTCCCGGTTTGCCGGCCGAGGTCTTCCTGGCCTGTGTGGCTGCGGCTTACCAGCAGCGCAACGGCGGGCCCCAAACGGTTCGGCCCGCGTTCGCCAGCGTGTGGGCCGACCCGCTCTCTCGAACCGCGCCATCACCCCCGCCGACGACCGCCCAAGCGGCCGACGGATTCCCAGCTCCGACCAACGGTTACGTGGCGCCGTCATGACGGTTGGCCCCGTGTATCTCGACCATGCAGCAACGACACCGATGCGACCCGAAGCGGTGGCCGCGATGTTGCCGTACCTGATCGAGCACTTCGGGAATCCGTCCGGATCGCACTCCGTCGCCCGCCGGGCCAAGCAGGCCCTCGAAGACGCACGCGACGAGGCGGCGGCGGCGCTCGGCTGTCGGCCCCGCGAGTTGGTGTTCACCGCGGGTGGAACGGAATCCGACAACCTGGCCATCGCCGGCGTGATCAGCCGACGGGCGGGGCGTGCCGTTTGTGCGGAGTCCGAGCACCACGGTGTGCTCCATACCGTCACGGCACTCGGCGGAGTGGTCGTTCCCGTCGACGCGATGGGCCTCATCGACTTCGACGCACTGTCGAGCGTGCTTGCCCATGGCGATGTGGCCGTGGTGTCGGTGATGCTGGCCAACAACGAGACCGGGATGATCCAGCCACTCGAGCGCGTCATACATGAGGTGCGGAGGGTTGCGCCCGACGCGGTCGTGCACACCGACGCCGTCCAGGCGTTCCTGTGGCTCGACGTGGCGACGATGGCGGCCGACGTCGACCTCGTCGCCATCAGCGGGCACAAGTTCGGCGGCCCCAAAGGCGTCGGCGCCCTGGTCGTGCGCGAGGGAACGTTGCTGGCGCCGACCATCCACGGCGGTGGTCAAGAATCCGATCGTCGCAGTGGCACCCACAACCTGGCCGGCATCGTGGCCATGGCGGCGGCGATGACGGCGACCGTGGCCCAGCGAACCGCAACCGTGGCTCGCGTCGGCGGATTGCGCGACCGCCTCGTCGACAGTCTCCTCACGAACATCCCTGACGCCATCGAGACCGGCGACCGGTCGCAGAAGATCGCTGGGAACGCCCACCTCCGCTTTCCGGGGGTCGAGAGCGAATCACTGCTCTTCTTGCTCGACGAGGCCGGCATCTGCGCATCGGCTGGGTCTGCGTGCGCGAGCGGGGCCATCGAGCCCTCGCACGTCCTGACGGCCATGGGCATCTCCGACGATGAGGCCCGGGGAAGCCTCCGGTTGTCGCTCGGGTCGACGACGACCGACGAGGACATCGATCTTGCTCTGAAGGCGATTCCCGACGTCGTTTCCCGGCTGCGAGGCACCTGAGATGGCCCGTGTACTCGTGGGCATGTCGGGCGGCGTCGACTCATCGGTGGCTGCCGCCCTCCTCCTCGAGCAGGGCCACGCCGTGGTCGGTGCCACCATGAAGCTCTGGGGTGGGACCAGCGACTCCGGGTGCTGCTCGGTGGCCGATGTCGAGGACGCCCGGCGCGTGGCCCAGCAACTCGGCATCGCCCATCACGTCTTCAATTTCACCGAGGACTTCGACAGGCACGTGGTCGATCCTTACGTTGCCGCCCACGCCGTCGGCCGCACGCCGAATCCCTGCGTCGAGTGCAACCGCCACCTCAAGTTCGACCGCTTCTTGCAACGGGCCGAGCAATTGGGGTTCGACGCCGTGGCCACCGGTCATCACGCACGGGTCGTGCCGGTCGGCGACCGTTGGGAACTGCGGCGGGGCGCCGACGCCGCCAAGGATCAGTCGTACGTGCTGTCGATGCTGACGCAGCGTGAGCTCGCCTCGGTGCGTCTTCCCGTAGGCGACATGGACAAGGCTGAGGTGCGGCGTCGGGCGGCGGCAACAGGGCTGCGCACCGCCGACAAGCCAGACAGCCAGGACGTGTGTTTCATCCTCGCCACCGACGGCGGCCGCACGACCTTCCTCGGCGACCGCATCCCGCTACATCCCGGCCGCGTCGTCGATACCTCGGGGGCCGAGGTCGGCCGCGTCGACGCCGTCGAATTGGTGACCGTCGGACAGCGTCGCGGCATCACCGGAGGCGGTCGTGAGCGGCGCTACGCCATCTCCGTCGACACGGCCACCGCGACGGTGGTCGCCGGTACCGACGACGAGTTGCAGACCCGCAACCTTGTCGTGTCCGACCTCACCTGGACTGATCAGCCGTCTTCCGACGGCGACGAGGTGCTCGTCCAGACCAGTGCGCACGGCTCTCCGATGGGTGCGACCTTCGCCGCCGGCGGAACGCTGCACTTCGTCGAGCCACAGCGCCTCGTGGCGCCCGGGCAGACCGTTGCGCTGTACGCCGGCGATCGGGTGCTCGGTGCCGGCATCGCCGTCTGAAATCTCGGACGACCGCGTCATCGCGCGCGTGAAGCGTGCGGCCCGACGCGTCCTCGACCCCGTGGTCTGGGACGAGGGCCACGATCGCCTCGCCGCCCACCCGACCTTCGCCGCGTGCACCCGCAGGGAGATTCGCCAGCTCCGGCGGGCGGGCGACGAGTGTGTCGTGCCCATGGGCAGCGTGCTGTGCCGCGAAGACCGCATCGGGTTCTTCTTCTTCGCCATTGGCAGCGGATCGGTGCGGTTGACCCGGCACGGGAAGGACATGGCCACGCTCGGACCGGGGTCACATCTCGGCGAAGTCGCCATCCTGGGCTTCGGCCCTCAGCCGATGACGGCGACCGCCATGACGGACACGGCGGTGTTCGTGCTGGGACGCAAGCCGCTGCTCGACCTCAGCGCGGTGATGCCGTCCTTGCAAAGGGGTCTCTACCCGGAACTCGCCGACGGGCAGTTCCCGACGAAGGTGCGGGGCTTGCGGGCCGAGGGAGCAGCGCAGTGGCGCCTGCTCCCGCAGGGTCGTCAACCCGACGTCGACCGGCGGGACGCGCTCCCTCCGATGCTGCGGGTGTTCCCAGCCAAGAGCGGTGGGACCGTCGGGGCCGAGTTCATGCGCCTGTCCCTCGGAGCCGGGCGCACGTCGAAGCCGGCGGAACCGTCGACCTGGAAGTTGAGCCGACGGGCCTTCAGGGTCGTCCTCGGGCTTGCGCTCTCCGTCGTACTCGCCGGCGGATTCGGCTATCACCCGCGTGTGCTCGTCGTGCACTCGACGCCCGGCATCGACATCACCGACGACGTTCGACTCACCGGGACGGCTACGAGACGGCCGACCGGACGGTACGTGCTCACCGCTGTGTCGCTCGAGCAACCCACGCTGTTCGGCGCCGCGCTCGCGACGGCCCGGGGTCAGCCGACGGTGCCGCGATCCCACGACGTTTCCGACGTGCGACTCGAAGGTCGACGCCAGTTCGCCGAGAGCCGACGTTTGGCGTTGACGGTGATGGCGGGCGAAGCCGGCCTCGACATCGATGCCCTCGACGTCACCTACCGAGAGCGCGACCTCGCCGGTGCGTCTGCGGGACTGGTCTACGCGCTGCTGTTGGCAGACATCGCGGGACGCGTCGACGTCCACGGTCAAGTCGTGGCCGCCACCGGGGTGCTCGGACCGGGAGGGCGAGTCCTTCCGGTGAGCTTCGTCGCCGAAAAGGCGAAGGCGGCTTCGTCGGCAGGTGCCACCGTCTTCGTCGTTCCCTCGGCGGGCCACTCCGCCCGACAGAGCGGTCGCTCGGTGACCGTCGCTCCCGTCGCCTCGTTCGACGACGCCCTCCGGGCCCTCGAGAACCGTTAACCCATCCGAGTACGGAGTTCAGCGAGGACGCGTCCGGGACGCGTCGGGGTGAAGAGCACGCGGTCGGCATCGACCGTCGGGCCGACCCCCCGGCCGATCTTGGCGAGGACGAGCGGTGCCGGTTCCTTGAGTGTGAGTTCCAAGGTGAGTCCCGCGGCTCGCTGCGTCAGGTCGAGGGCCGTCGATCCGTTCTCCGCAACGGTGACGTCGCCGACCATCTGCTTCGGGAACAGGACGGGGTCGGCGAGGCTCATCGGGTCGTGCACGACGAGTCCGGCCGGCACGAAGACGACCCACCGTCGGGACAGGCCGTGCACCGCCCGTCCGAGCACGACAGCAGCAGCAGCGGCGCCGGCGATGGCGATGGCGCCGGGCACCCAACGTCGGTCCGAGACCAGCAGCACGCCGGCGATCGGCGCGCCGATGGTCGCCACCCATGCCAACAGCAGCGGGCCGAATAGCAATGGCGTCGGCACCCGGAGAGGAAAACGGCGTTCGTTGGGATAGGCGGGTCCGTTGACGAACGACTCGCCCGTCTCGGGGAGGAAGACGAGCGTCACCGCCACCAGCGATGACCCCACGGCGACGAGTGCCCGCAGATCCGTCATCTCGACGGCGGCCCAACCGGCGGACGCGACGGCGGCCGGCGCGATCATCCGCAGGACGGTCAATGCGATCGGATGCAGTACGAGCGACGCGCACAGGGCCACGGCCCATGCGGCCCACAACAACGCCGAAGCGGCCGTGCGCAGCGGCGCCGACCTCTCGTCGAGGGCCGCCGCCAGTGCCGGCCCGGCGGCGAAGGGCAGGATCGCCCATGCGGCGCGCACGATCCACGGGGAGAGGCGGGCGAAGTCCATCGTCGGTTGCATGCTCGCAGAGCCTTTTCGCCCGCTGCCAACCGCTACCGGGACGTTCAGGTAATTCCCTTCGTGCGCCCGACCGGATTCAGTCGGGCGGCGGTGGTCGTCGGTAGCGGAGACGGTTGTGGTAGCCGCAGGCGACCCGTCCGTTGTCTTGGCTGGTGATGCCGCCGTTGATCCAGGGTTGGATGTGGTCGATCTGGCATTTGTGGCTGGGGATG
>Ga0136611_10002770_pt1 | contig 12261 bp, 11 predicted proteins | sample AntDrymUQ2232306_2_FD_106645 | JGI IMG/M metagenome (GOLD analysis project Ga0136611, IMG submission 106645) | Polar desert sand microbial communities from Dry Valleys, Antarctica - metaG UQ223 (23.06) | ecosystem: Environmental > Terrestrial > Soil > Desert | place: Antarctica: Dry Valley... | reverse complement strand
CGAGGGACCTGCTCGCGAGCATTCCGACTGTCTATATATATAAGGAAGGGAACGAGAAAAAAGCGGCCCCGAACCTGGTTGGTCTGCGGGACCGGGCGCTGATCGCGCTGATGATCTTCTCCTTTGCTAGAGTGGGCGCAGTCACCAAATTGTCGGTCGGGGACTACCAGCAGAACGGCAAGAAGTTCTCGATCGGCCTGAAGGAGAAAGGGGGCAAGTTCCACGAGTTGCCCGTGCATCACCTGGCCGAAGAGTACCTGGACGCCTACCTCAAGGCCGCGGGCATTGAGGAACAGAAGAAGACGCCGCTGTTTCGCACGAGCCGGGGTCGCAGCCGGGAGTTAACGGAGCGGGGCATGACGTCCAGCGACGTCTTGTACATGGTTAAGAGAAGGGCCGCTGCGGCGGGGCTGCCGCTCTCGACTTGCTGCCATACCTTTCGCGGTACGGGCATCACGGCCTACCTGGAGAACGGGGGCACGGTCGAGAACGCGCAGGCGATTGCGCATCATGCGGACCCGCGCACGACCCGGCTCTACGACCGGCGCGGGGATAGATCACCCTGACCGAGATTGAAAGAATTCAACTCTGATTTGGTCGCAACGCCTCGCGAGACGTGGGAAGAAACAACGAAGAGGCCGCACATGCACTGGCAGATCCAGGTGATGGAACCAAATCATCACGCGGAAAACACGCCTCATTATCGTTATCCCGAGTAGTCGCCTGCGCCGCCACTTTAACGAACCTTCCTGAAGGCGAGTGACCAAGAGACGACAACGTCGCTACCTGGCCGCTACCTGGGGAAGACGTCGTTGTCGTTTCAGAAACCTCCTTGCCCCTTGTCGGGCCGTTACCTTGCGCGCCGTTTAGCGTGTCGTAATTTCCTTTACGGGGTGTCGATCATCGCCTCCGTCGGCGCATATCATCGTCGAGGGTGCAGCATCACACCGTCGACATTGATCGCGGTCTTGCCCCCGCCTAGGTCGTACGGGTAGACCGTGTGGCGCGTGACCGGCCCGCCCTGGTGCCGCAGGGTCAGCGTATTGCCGCCGAGCGCGTACGTCCCGGAATCCGCTGTCTCACTTTTGCCGGTCACGGTGCCGGCGGCAGTGTTGGCGCTCAAGGCGCCGATGGTGCTGCCCTGAAACGTCCCGTCCGCCGCGAACGTCAGGCTCTTCACGCTGGCAACGTAGCTGCCGTTTCCACCACCTCCCACGCTGGCGCCGCCGTCATAGAGTCCAGCGAGCCGCTGCCCCGGCTTGTAGCTCTTCTGCCGCGACGTGAAGATTCCGTCGAGATTGAAACCGCCCGGCGCGCGCTTGAAGCCATGCGTTGCACTCTTCCCGTCGGCCATGGTAAAGGTGATCTTATCGCCCGTGATGCTGTAGGTGCCGCAATTGCCGGGCGTTTTCTGCCGCGCCGCCGCATAATCGAAGAACTCCAACCCCCCGCTGGGAACGCCCCGGTAAAGGCGGCCGTCGGACCAGAACGCAAAATGTTCCTGGTTGATGGAAAGCGAGGTGCCGTTGAAATACTGCTGAATCCGGAAATAAAGCCCCGTGTCGATGGCTCGGCCCGGCGGAAGCGAACGGCCCGGGGCGGAAGCAGCCACCGCTTTCCGCTGCGCGGCCCGCGCCGCCCCGCTTTTTTGACCGGCGGACGGGCGCGCCGAGATCGGACGTGCCGAGCCTCGGTCTCCGGCACGGCCTGCGGCAAACTCCAGCAGGACCACGCGGCCGTCGCCGTTGGCATCGTAGCGCAGGAGGGTAGCCTTTTCCAGCTCGCCGCCATCGAGATAACCTTCGCCGCTGGTGTCGAGTTTCACGAAAAGCGCTGCGTCGAGCGCACGATTCCTTTCGTTCGAGGCCCCCGACGCGCCCGTCTGCCGGGCGGGAGCCTCCGCGCCCCTCCCGGCAAAGAATTCCGCTTTGGTGACTTCGCCGTCGGCGTCCCGGTCGTACCGGACCCAGCCGCCGTCGAGTTCATTACCAGACAGCCAACCGCTCTGGTTGCGGTCCAACTGGGTCCAGAGCGCCTCATCCGAAGCCTTGGAACCGTCTTGAACGAAAGCACCAGCAGGAGCACCAACAGCAGCCACCACTGGAAGTGACAGGCACAGTACCGAGCCAGGCGCAAGAGCCGGGGCGATCAGCAAGAATTGCCGCTTTTTCGATAGGAGCATTTGGATCATGTCGGCTCTTTCAACAATCACGTGCAGCACTCCGGCACTGCAGACTTGGGTACTTGGGCCAATATGTAAAACAGCATGTCAAACCGCGCCACGATGTGGGCTTCCCGCCATCTTACCACACCATCCTCGTGGACCTGGAGCGGCGCTGTCCCGTGGACCTGCTGCCCGACCGGGAGGCGGCCAGTGTCGAGAACTGGCTCACCGCCCACCCCGGAGTCGAGATCGTCAGCCGAGACCGTCGCGAGCGCCAACGCCTTCCCAGATGTGAAGCGTCTGGCGGCGGGTTTGCAAAGTGACGCCGCCGCGGTTCGGGCGGCTTTGGAGCAGCCCTGGAGCAACGGTCCGGTCGAGGGCCAAGTCAACCGCCTCAAGTTCCTCAAGCGCCAGATGTACGGTCGAGCCGGTTTTGACCTGCTCCGTGCGCGGGTGCTCCCTTTCGGTGCTGGTGCTGCCGTGTCAACGGCAGCAGCGTAAAAAACGGGACCGACGCCCAGACAGCGAAGGCCCGCCTGCTTTCACCAAAAGCGCGGGACAACCAAAAACCGCGCCAGATAATCCAGAACTTAACAGATTGTCCTTCCCACTCTCCCCGTGTTACTGTGTCCCATAACGAATTTTCCGGACCTGCATCGCACCCTCGTTTTTGCCTGGACGAGCAACTCCGGCGTTATACTCGAAGAGACATGGACGAGGGCATCCCACACAATCGACCCGGTAACGAAGGCGCGGCGCGGGACCTGCTGACGGTGGAGCAGGCAGCCCAGTACCTGCAACTCTCCGCCTCCTCGATCCGCTCCTACATCCGCCAGGGAAAGTTGAAGGCGTTCCGGGTCGCCGGCCTGCGCAAGGTGCTGATTGCCCGCACCGAACTGCTGGCGCTTCTGGAGCCGACCATCGCCAGCAACACCCAACGGCCTGCCGCCTGACCAGGGAACTGTTGCGCGCCGCCAACGATGGCTTGGCGTACCGAGCAGCCGCATCCCCGCCCCAACGGCTGCGAACATTCCACTCCCGAGCGACGCCCCCCAATTCAACCCCTTTCCCCTTCTTTCCCGGCCAGTGTCAACGGCGGTCGTATAATGGTTCTCCCGGTCTTTGGGTGAAGCCTGCCTGCTAAACACGAGATTAACCGAGTCGGGTAGAAATGGCACATGGCTGCCCATCCTCTTCTGCCCAACCCGGCTGTTCTGACTCTTGACAGCCTTAGCATCCACGACGGCGTAATCGTCTTCGCCGCCCAAGCCGTGGCTCCAGGCGCTGCTTGCCTCGGCTGCCGGTGGCTGTCGCAACGCGTCCACAGCCGGTATGGCCGCACGCTTTTGGACCTGCCCTGGCAAGGCAACCCGGTGCGTATCGTGCTGAGCGTGCGCAAGTTCTTCTGTGATAACCAGAACTGCGAGCGGCGTGTCTTTGCCGAGCGGCTCCCGTTGGTGGCTGCGTGCTACGCTCGCAAGACAACCCGGCTCACCGAAGCGTTGCGGGAACTGGCCTACCTGGCCGGCGGGGAGGCCGCTGCGCGAGTTGCCCGTGCCTTCGGTCTGCTCGTCAGTCCCGACGCTCTGCTCGAAAGTCTCAAGAAAGCGCCTCTGGCTTCGTTCACCACGCCCCGCGTGCTGGGAATCGATGACTTTGCCTTTCGCAAGGGCCGCACCTACGGCACGATCCTCGTGGACCTGGAGCGGCGCTGTCCCGTGGACCTGCTGCCCGACCGGGAGGCAGACACCGTCGCCAGGTGGCTCAAGGAACATCCCGGCGTGGAAGTTATCAGCCGCGACCGCTCGGAAACGTACCGCAACGCCAGCACAGAGGGCGCGCCCGACGCGCTTCAGGTGGCCGACCGCTTTCACCTGGTCAAGAACCTGGACGATACCCTCAAGCACCTGCTGGGGGTCGCCTTGCTGGAGCGCCAGCACCGCAGCCTGAGCAAAGCGGCCCAGGCTTTGGCCGAGCAAGAGTCTTCTGCCTCCGGCGGTGAGCCGTCGGAGCGTACCCCGGTCGAGACGGCCATACCAGTGACGGTGCGGTTGACACCGTCTCCCAGAGCCGAACACGAGAGAGTCTGCCGCCTGGAAAGGAAGTAGGCGCGCTATGAGCAGGTGCGCCAGTTGCACCAGCGGGGCTTCAGCCAGAACGCCATTGCCTGCCAAACGGGCATCTCGCGCCAGACGATTCGCAAGTATCTGCGTGCTGACACCTGCCCGTACTATCCCGAGCGCGCGCCGCGACCTGGCTGCCTGACTCCCTTCGCGGGCTATCTGAAGCGGCGCTGGGAAGAGGGCTGCCACAATGCCGCTGCGTTGTGGCGCGAGATCCAGGCGCAGGGGTATCGGGGCAAGTACTCGATCCTCAAGGTGTATCTGCAACCGTGGCGGGCTTACCTGCCCGAGGAGCAGGAGTGCCATACCACCGGGCCCAAAACAAAGCGGCGCCTGTTGCGTCACTACGTTCCTTCGGCGTCCGTCGTGCGCTGGTGGCTGCTGGGGCATATGAGCACAGCGGACGCCGAACGACGCGCTTGGCAGCAGGCGTTCGTGGAGACACTGTGTCGCCTGTTCCCAGATGTGGAGGCGGCGCGCACGCTGAGTGCTGGTTTCGTGCGCCTGGTCAAGGAGCGTCGGGCGGCGGAACTGGACGCTTGGCTGGAAGCGGCGCGGCACTGCCCCGCGCCGGAGATGCGCCGTTTCGCCCAGGGGTTGCTCTGCGACAAGGCAGCGGTGAGTGCGGCGCTCTCTGAGCAGTGGAGCAATGGCCCTGTGGAGGGCCAGGTGAATCGCCTCAAGACAATCAAACGCGCCGGCTACGGCCGGGCGGGCTTCGGACTGCTGCGAGCGCGGGTGCTGCCGTTGGGTGCTGGGGTGCAAGCCGCGGTGCCCGCGTGAAAAACGAGAGCGGCGCCCGGACAGCCAAGGCCTGCTGGCTTTCACCGAAAGTGCGGGTCAACCAATTTCTAACCGCCGTTGACACCCGGCACTTCCCGGTACGCAAGCTTGCCTTTGCGCCGGTAGTTCCTGAGCGTACGCGCGGTGAGTTTCAGGTAAGCGACAGCTTCCGGCTCAGTTATGGCCGATTATACCAAATGTGGCATGGAAAAAGAGGAACGCCTCGACCTGAAAAATACTACTTTGTTTGCGATGAGCGGATGCGACTCGAAGTTCGTCTCCCCGGTGTGAAGATTTCTTCAACAACAGGTCTCATCCGACTCCTATCGCTTTTGGGTGACCGAGGAGGCGGTCAGGGGCGTTCCCGGCCCGCTGTCGCTCCCGCGCACGCTAATTTTTACGCCAAGCCTCAGGGAAGGCGGGAGGGCCATGGCAGCCGGGAAATTGATGACCTTGTTGCGGGGCGGCGACAGAACAACCGTTTTGCCATCAGGCGATGTGACGGCGGTAACGTTCAGAGTGCATCCGTCACGTCGCAGACTTTTTACCGTTCCGGTCAGTCGCAGTGAGGGCGGCCCGAATTGGTCGTCGCTGTGGCCCCACACTAATCTTCCTGCGGTGGCGATGAAGACCGTCTTCCCATCGGGGGAAACGTCCATCGCGCTGACATCGACGTTCCATTCGCCGTCCATCCCCAACATCTTAGTGAGGTTGGCGCGTTTTTGCCCTTGAACAAATAGCCAGTATTGATCAAGCGTGCCGTCGTCCCACCCACGATGCACCCTCATTGTGACGTTTCCATCTTCGGAGATCGCGTGCAGTCCTAACTGCATCTGTCCCGAAGTCAGCCGCTTATCATTTTTATGCGCCGCCCACCAATTCTTCGTGAGATCTGCCCGCCTTTTCTGCACGGCGTCGCTCAGCCCCAGATCCCGCGCCACCGCCGCCTTGACATCATCAATTTTCTTTCGAGTGGCTTCACGCGTCTCCTGCGGGCCGAAGCCATCAGAGACTTTGGCGATATGGGTTAACGCTTTTGCGGGGTAACTCCATGAATAGCGATGAAGGCCGTCCTGCCCTTTCCAAGCCAACACCTCGGCGCGTTTGCCATTGGCACTGACAGCGACTGCATACGGCTTATGCCTATCAGACTCCGCGAAAGCGATTTTTATCACCGTTGTCTGCGCGAAGCTTACCGCGGCTGGCATCGTGAGGAGGCTCAATAGAAAAATCCTCAAAGTAAGTGCTTCGATTGTCTTAACGACACAAGTCTTGTCAGTGAAGGCTTTCGCGCTCGCGTTGCGGACGTCGCCCGGGGACGGGGTTATGTTATTCATGGATTTGATCACACGCCGCGCGTACTGACCCGGCGTCATGCTCACCTGCTCGGCAGCCCTGGCAAGTTCTTCGTACTCGTCAGGGGCAAGCCCAAAAGTGAGTTGCAGCAAAACAGGCGTAGTCGGCTTCGGCTTCTTGCTATTCTTCTGGCGTTTTTCAAGTTCGGCTTTGAGACGGTAAGATCGCTTCGGTTGTAGTCGATTTTACCCGGCACTTCCCGTTAGGGCAACTTGCCCTTGCGTCGATAGTTCCGAGGCGCCCGCGCGGCAGGCTGGTCGATGCGGCCTGGCTTCCAGGGGAGCCGTTTACCAGCAGGAACGGGCGGATATCGGTCGAGGTCGTTGGCTCTACCGCTACCGGCTTCGTTGTCCGGTGCCGGACCCAGCGGCGATAGCCACGGCAATAACCAGCAACACCAGCAGTCAGCAAAGGCGAAACTATCCCCATGATGAATCGACGCCAGATCCTCAAAAACGCGCGGCTGTTGCTGCTGTCCGTTGCGCCGCAACTACTTGCCCCGGCAACAACAGTCGGTTTAAGCTCTCGGGTGTCTCGACAAGACCAGGCGTCGAAGGGGACTAAAAGTTCTTCCGACCTCCTTGCTATCGAGAGATTGACTACTTTCGGACAGGCGCTCGGTATCCCGGCGAGTGAACTGTCAGCCCCTCGTGTGGCAAAGCAAGGCACCTTTGTCACGGTCTCCTCAAGCCGCTGGATCTTTATCGCCGATGTCTCAGGCAATCAAACCTTTCGACCAACCTCTAACCTCCCGTTTCTATCGGATGGTTCGGAGGCCGCCGAGGCACTATCCGCTCCCACAGACCGGGCAAAGCTCGCGGCGACAACCAAGCAGCTGGCGGAGAAACTCGACTGCCTCGCTGGCGAGGCGCGCAATGTTTCCGTAGAACTCCGACAGGTCAGCCATGTTCTGGCGCGGGCAGTTTGCCCAGGGGTGGTCGCATCGGCTCGAAGGCCAGATGGGGCCGATGATGATGATAACGCCACAGAAAAACCTCCACCTCAGCACTCAACAAAGGCAACTCATCGGGGCGGTACTTGCCCCAGCCTAAACACTCTTTGCGCACCGTGCGGTTGAAACTCTCGATGTAACTCTGCTCGTTCTTCTTGTAGGGACGAGCAAGCCGGTGGCGCTCGCAGAAGCCGCCGACCGCCTGGGCGAACTCGCCCTTGAACTCCGGCCCGCCGTCGGTTTGTACAATCTGGACGTGGCCCGGCATGAACCGGCGCGTCATGCACTGGTGCAAGAACGCTTTGCCCTGCGCTGAGGTCAGTTCGCCGGCCAGGAACACGTCGGCTTCGCGGCTGAAGATGTCCACGGCAGTGAAGGCGAACACGTGCCCGAAGTCAATCGTGTCCATCTGCACGACTTGGCGCGCTGCGCTGGCGTGGGGCACGGGGCCGCGTGGCTGGTTCTTCTTCCACTTTGAGCGGATCACGTACTTCTCGGCCAGGACCTCGTAGATTTTGGGCACGGACAAGGCAATTGCGTGCTCCTTTTCCAGGAAGGTCGTGGTTCCAAACGAGTTGCCGAGATTTCGCGCCTGCCCCTGTGAAGGCTTATGGAGTCAGAAGAATGCCTGCGCAATACCGCGGGCTATTGATCTATGTGCGTTGTTGTTGTAAGGTGCGGTCATGGTTGCTTTGTCATGCCCACACTGCGGCAACAAGAAAGACGTGATCAAGTTCGGCACCAACCGCAGCGGCACCGCAAGATGTCGCTGCCTAGCCTGCTCCAGAACCTTCACGCCCGTGCCGAAGAGCCGCGCCCTTTCTCCGGAAAAAGAGGCCGCCATCGAGCGGGCACTTTCCGAGCGCGTCTCGCAGCAGGGGATCGCAAGGATGCTCAAAGTGGGTCGGAACACCATCCGTGCGGTGCGAAAAAAAGGGCGCAGCGCGTAGAAGCGCAGACGCTCGCTCGCGTGCCTGCTCCCCCGGACGACGTGATCGAAATGGATGAATTGTGCGTGCGCTTATCTCCTTCGCTCTGGTTGTGGGTAGCAGCCTCACGCAAGGTAGGTCAAGTTCTTGGCTTCGCGTTTGGGCAGCGCGACCGAGGAACGCTGGCGCTGTGCTGGTCGGATGTGCCCGCCGACTACCAAGCCAAGCCCGTCGTCACCGACGGCTACGGCGCTTACACGAGTTTCTTTGCTCCCGATCAGCACCACCCGATTGACAAAGGTGCGGGCGAGATTGGTGAAACGAGCCTTGTGGAGAGTTTGAACACGAAGTGGCGCCAGCGCCAATCAGGCTTGGTGCGCCGTTCCTGCGGAGTGAGTCGCCGGATCGAGAACGACCTGGTGGAGCGCTTCTTTCTGCTGGTGGAGCAGCATAACCTTTCCCGCCAAAGGCAATGGGAGCGCGAACGCAAAACAATGCAGTCAGATCAATAGCCCTGCCGACGAACTCGACCGCGACGGCTGGCGGTTCTTTTCCTACTACCATAAAGGCGACTCGATCACTTCTGCCTGGGCTAATGCGACTATTTCAGAAAGCGCCACCAACGCACCGGTCACTGTTGCCTACGGCAGGTCGCCCGCAGAGGCGTTGTCTTTCCTCGCGGATGGACGGTTCACGAACCAGTCCGCGGAGCCGGCCTACTCGGTCGCCAGTGTTTGGAAGAATGAATAGCCCGTCCTCGAGCGATTGTCATGGTTCCTGCCCGGAAGGTATTCACTCATGCTCACCCGCTTTTCAAAACCTCGCCCGTTCGGTACACTATGCCCCATAACGGTTTTTAGCAGGCATACTTACAGCACCCCTGCAACACAATTACCCATTCTGTTGCAGAAATGGGCCGGGCCGGGCTACAATCACGAGGAAACGCGGGGGAGATGGGCGAGCGGCCCGCTTTTTTTGCGCGCTTCTGCAACACTTGTCGCGGGGAACGTTGATTATGGCCGGAGAACTGTTCGACGGGGAGGGCAACCGAAAGTACCTGAATGCCGAGGAGCGGGTGGCCTTCCTGCGGGCGGCGGATCGAGCGCCGCGCGAGGTGCGCACCTTTTGCGCGCTGCTCCATTATTCGGGGTGCCGCATCTCGGAGGCGTGCGCGCTCACCTTCGACCGGGTGGACCTTGCCGGCGGGGTGATCGTGTTCGAGAGCCTGAAGAAGCGCCGGGAAGGTGTGTATAGGGCCGTGCCCGTGCCGCCGTCCTTTCTTGACGCGCTCGACCTGGTTCACGACGTGCGCGAGACGCAGCAAAAAGCGCGCGGGCGGGGCAAGGGGGCGAAACTCTGGACGTGGGAGCGAACGACGGCTTGGCGGCGCGTGAAGGAAGTCATGGCGGCGGCGGGGCTGGGGGAAGGTCCGCACGTTTCGCCCAAGGGACTTCGACATGGGTTCGGGGTCCATGCGGTCGGCCAGGGTATCCCGCTCAACCTGGTTCAGAAGTGGCTGGGGCACGCGCAACTTTCCACCACGGCGATCTATGCGGACGCGGTGGGAGCTGAGGAGAAGAACATTGCCGCTCGCATGTGGTAACACCGTGCGGGTAGTGCGTGCAGAATCGTTCCTGGTCACCAGGAACGACACATCGCAGTCAAGGCATTTCCGTGAGACTCGCGCTACCGCCGATGGACTTTGCAAGCTGCTCAATGTTCCGTGCTGTGGCATCCGGCAGAACGATCTTGACGCTGGCTTGAATGTGTGTCGCCTCTTGGTCTACGTCGCTTGCCAGTTGGTCGAGCAGTTTCCAAACGGCCTGCCTTGCATCGTCGTTCGGGAGGTTAAGATTTAGGGTGAAAGCCACCTGGGTCTGCTTCTCCGATGCAACCGGAGGCGTTACGACGTGCCCCGGCTTTCCACCAGGCTCGCCTATCTTAGAGGTGCCGCCGCCGGGCGAGGGATAGGCATGATCGGTGTCCCCGTTGGTAGCGCCCACCTTATCGGAGGGCGGCGACGGCTTCGCTAGACGCAGCGACGAGGCCGACAGGTTCACCTCGTTAGCGTTGTTGCATACGCGGTCAATTCCGTCCGCCCCAACAAGGCGCAGACTGCCGCTTTGCAGGGCGTCGAATAGTGCCTGTTGCAAATCTGATTCGCCGTTAGGTAAGAGCGGCATCCGGGGCGACCCCCAGAACAGATCGCGCAGTTCATCGAGCGGGCGGCCGTAATCGTTGTCCTGAAGGTTGGCAAGCAGGGCTTTTGCTGTGAACTCCCCAGCACCGAGCGTTTTGCCCGCTTCCTTAAGCTTGGCCCAAACGACGGTACCGTCGAGGGCGGATTGATTTTCAACCTCCAGCCGGATTACCCGCTCAGCGCGGCTGCCTCCTTCCTCGTCCATGTAGACGATGTGCTGGAAGGCGCTACGCACGAGCTTGTCCATCCGGTTCTTTGCGTCACGCTTCTTGCCCTGCGCTTCGGTCACCAGAGCGGCGTCGTTTTTTACAGACTCCAGCGTGCAGACGCGGCCCCACGCGATGTACTCGCTGACGGCGGCGCGGGTGTTGTTGCGCCGTTGCGTGTTGACCACGGCGAACACGCACGATGACGCCCACTGTACCGCGAGTTTGTCCGGCCCAATGCCGAGGGCGGCGCATAAGGCGCGCCGCGTCTCTTGATCGGTCCCGTTCAGGAGCGAAAAGGTACGCGGGTCTAACACCACGAGCCGGGTGCGCCGGGCATCGTCCAGACCCGCAGTGGATAAGACTTCGAGCGGGGACTTGCCCGCCTCTTCTTTGGGCGTGCGGACGAACCGCTTCTCCTTGAAGGGGCCGGAATTGGTCAGCGACTCGGCGGCCCGCGCGAACTCGTCGTCGCGTTCCTCATCGGGAACCGTACTGCGGTTAGCCCGATACAGCATCTGGAGGGTTTGCCGCGTGGACAGGTACAGGCGGGCGGGTTGTCCCCCGACGCCGGGGATGTGCTCCAATGCGGCGAGGCCCTTGTCCGGGTCGCTCAGTTCGGCAAGCGTGGCTTCTGCGTCCCCAATGCCGAACATCCCCCCCGGAACAAAGGTTGCGGCCTTTATCTCGGCCTCGGTCGCTCCTTGCCGCCCCTGCGAGCGCGCCCCGATGATGCTGTACAGGAACAGCGCGGTCGCGGCCCGTTCGGCGGCGCGCGGGTTGATCACTGAAGACCCCCCCGTGCGGGCAAGGTCAAGTTCGCGGGCGTGCCCGGATTTATCGCTGTCACTAACGATGTCCGTCGCGGCGAGCTGGCGGTAGTTGGCCTGTGTCTTTTCGTCGGCGATCAGGCCCGACCCCAGCACCGCCTCGCGCACGGTCCGGTCGGATAGAGTCAGGTCACCGGTCCCGATCAGGAGCGGACACCACGCTGGGGGGTTGGATTTGGCCCGTTTCGACAGCGCGTAGGTGGTCGCAGCAAAGATACGGATCGTGGAGCGGACCCGCTGGAACCCGGTCACGAGCGACCACTCCGTTTCCGCCAGGTGGATCAGAGCAGGGTGGAACGGGTAGCACCGGTCCACTTCACTGGCGAACTCAACCGAATTGGCGGCTGTTCCTGTAGCGAATACGTTTTTGGCCCATGCCCCGATCATAGCCTGCTGGAAGTGGGCAGCGGTCTGCTGAGCGAGGTTCGCGCGGGGCGGAGCCGCAAACAAGCGGCGACGCAAGATGTCGGCGAAGTCGGTGTTCGAGGTGACCGTCGCAGGCCTGCCGTTACGTTCCAGCAGGCTATCGAGTTCCGCCCGCCGGGCCTGGCCTTCGGCGTCCAGATCCATCGAATCTTTGTCCGACGAGATCATCACGACGACCATCGCGGCGTTGGGAACGTCGTTGATAACGTCGGTCAAGGCGCGCAGGAACGCCATGTCTTTGATGGCAAGGTCTTTATTGGCTAACGTGGATAATTGCCGTACGTAGTCCATG
>Ga0136611_10002769_pt1 | contig 12262 bp, 11 predicted proteins | sample AntDrymUQ2232306_2_FD_106645 | JGI IMG/M metagenome (GOLD analysis project Ga0136611, IMG submission 106645) | Polar desert sand microbial communities from Dry Valleys, Antarctica - metaG UQ223 (23.06) | ecosystem: Environmental > Terrestrial > Soil > Desert | place: Antarctica: Dry Valley... | reverse complement strand
GCATTCTACGCCATTGTGCGTATCCCGCCGCTCATAGAACGTACCCGAAAGTACTACGGGAAACAGGCTATTACCCGCTTATGATGCGACGGTCACGGTGCGATACTTGGATCACGGCCCGAAGATCTCAGTAAGGAGCGGTCAAGCGATGCGCAGGGTAGTAATTCTCATATTGGTGGTGGTGGCGTGCCTGGGGACACTCGCCCCGACTTCGGGCACCGCAGCGGCGGCAAGCGGGCCGGTGGTCGGTGGCTACTCGCGGGTACACAACTCCGGGTATCTGCGGATGCGCACCGGGCCAGGTTACGGTTACGGGGTCCGGATGAACATGAACCGCGGCGAGGTCGTAAGGGTGCTCGGCGGACCATACAACGGCGAGTGGTACAAGGTATCATACCGGGGCGTGACAGGGTACTCCATCCGCGGCGGGCTCGCGCACACGGGGCTCGCGGGACAGAGCATCGGGCGAAGCTACTACCGGGTCGTGGTCGTCTCCCTGGCGCGGCAGCAGGCGGAGGTGTACCAGAACGGTAACCTGGTGTGGGTCTCCTCCGCGACGACGGGCCGTCCGGATCTGGCGACGCCGGTGGGCACGACGCAGGTGATGGCGAGGCTCAGTCCGTACAAGTTCGTCTCGCCGTGGCCGAAGGGGCACCAATATTACTACGAGCCGGTGTGGGCAAACTACGCGATCCGCTTTCGGAGCGGCGGATATTACCTGCACGACGCGCCGTGGCGGCCCTACTATGGCTACGGCACCAACTACGGCCACTACGACCCGGACGGGACGTGGCGAACGGGTAGCCACGGCTGCGTGAACCTGCCGTACTGGTCGGCGCAGAAGATGTACCGATGGATCACCGTGGGCACGACGGTGCGAGTCGTGAGTTACTAATCGCGCGACGGCACGCTCCTGCATCAGGGCGACGCGAGGAGGCGGTGGGAACCGATTCCCACCGCCTCGTCTGGTGCCGACAGGCAACTGTGCCTACAGTCTGATCGGCTGGCCCTCCATCTCCCGCTTGAGCCAGAAGGCGGACCCGAGGGGCACCAGCAGGTTCAGGGGTGTCAGGCAGAAGCCGACGATGATGAACATCAGGAAGATCTCTACGACGAGAAACGCCCACCAGCACACGAGCAACACCACGCCGCGCGTTGTCTGTTCCGCGTAGATATGGCCGATGCCGAGAAAGCCGAAGATTCCGGCGATGAGCTCGATTATGAACGCCGTGGTCGGGTCCTTCGCGGCGGTGGGCGCGGGCGCGGCGCCGTACGGCGCTGCGGAGGAAGGCGAAACGTAGCCCGCGCCGGTCTCGGGGGTCGTCGTGCCAGTCGTGCCATAGGTCGCATCCCGCGGGGGACCAGCGGTCGCGTCCGTCTGCTCCGGCGTCGGGGGCGGTGCGCCGTAGGCCGCGCCCTCGTTCTCCTGCTCGGCGGCTGTGGGGTCTGGCTCGGGCGTCGTGCTCGCGCCCATTCCATACGCCGCGTCACCCGTCGCCGTATCCTCGCTGGAGGGGTGCGATGCACCTGCTGCCGTGTCCGATACGTCCTCAGCACGGGTGGTTTGATCCGTGCCGTAGGGCGGCGGAGAGGTCGGTGAGGCGCTGCTGTCCTCCGGAGCGCCGACCGGCTGGGTATCGGTGATCGGCTTCAGTCGGGTGCCGCAGTTTGGACAGAAGACATCGGCATCGGTCACCGTGGCCCCGCAGTACGAGCAGTTCATGGCGGTTTCTCCTCTTTGATTCGCCCTATGATAACACCAGTAGGCAATCCCTGTGCGAAACGCTGCCAGCGCGGGTTGCTGGAGTTGTCGCGGGCTCAGGCTGCTGCCTTGCGGCGAACCGGCCCTACTCCTCCCCGCCCGCAGATGGCATAATAGCCGCACCCGATGAGTACCATAGAACGACCGCCGATTCGCACCGAGCCGCCGCAGACGAGCGCCGTGACCGCGTTGGTGCGCGAGCTGCGGCCGAAACAATGGACGAAGAACCTGCTCGTGTTCGCGGGACTGATCTTCTCGTACAACCTGCGGGAATCGGGGGCGATCTGGAAGACGGTTGCCGCGTTCCTGATCTTTTGCGCGGTCTCCTCCGCATCGTACGTCATCAACGACCTCGCGGACCTGGAGCAGGACCGCCTGCATCCCCGTAAGCGTCTGCGGCCCATCGCCTCCGGTGCGATCAGCGAGGGCGAGGGGTGGGTCATAGCGGCTGTGCTGCTGCTGATATCGCTCCCCATTGCGTGGGTGCTTTCGCCCAAGTTCTTCGCGGTCGTCGCCGCCTACTTCGTGATCGTGCAGTTGTACAGCTTCCACCTCAAGCACGTCGTCCTGCTTGATGTGTTTTCTATCGCGGCGGGCTTTGTGCTGCGGGCAGTCGCGGGCGCGGTGGTGATCCCGGTGCGCCTCTCCGCCTGGCTGTTGCTGTGTACGATGCTCGCCTCGCTCTTTCTCGCGCTTGCCAAGCGCCGACACGAGCTAGTGTTGCTGGAGGACGGCGCCGCGAGCCATCGGCGGATCCTCGACGAGTACTCGACGCTCTTCCTGGACCAGATGATCGTGACCGTGACGAGCGCGACGGTGATCACGTACTCCATCTACACGTTCTCCGCCGGCACCCTGCCGGACGACCAGTCGATGATGCTCACCATCCCGTTCGTGCTATACGGACTCTTCCGGTATCTGTACCTCATCTACCAGCGAAATGAGGGTGGCAGCCCGGAGACGTTGCTGCTGCGCGACGTGCCGCTGCTGATCACGGTGCTGCTGTGGGGTCTCTCGGTCGTGCTCGTGCTGTACCGTCCGTGGAACCTGCTGTCTTGACAGTCCGGCAGGTGACAGCTACGCTCGATAGTAGATGAGCGCGCAAACGCCACCCCACCCCATATCCGGCAGCGTCGAGCTAGAGCTCACGGACATCGCGCACGGTGGCAAGGCGGTCGCCCGGCAGGATGGCCGCGTGGCGTTCTTGCCGTTTGGCATCCCCGGCGAGGCGGTTGAGGCCCAGATATACCGCGCCCACAAGCGCTACGCGGAGGGAGAGATCAGCCGCGTCGTGGTCCCCTCGCCGGACCGCGTCGAGCCTGAGTGCCCGTACTTTGGTACGTGCGGCGGCTGTCAGTTGCAGCACATCCGGTACCCCCGGCAACTCGAGATCAAGCGCAAGATCATCGTCGACCTGCTGGAGCGGGTGGGCGGTTTCCGCGACATCCCCGTGCTGCCCATGCTCCCCTCGCCCCAGGAGTACGGCTACAGAAACAGCGCGCGCTTCCTCACCGGCCAGGCAGGCGACCTGGGCTACACCGACTGGCGTGACAACGTGTTTCTCCCGGTTGATACGTGTCCGATTATGGCGCCGCCGATCAGCGAGACGCTCCAAAAGATACAGGGAAACGGCATCCCCGGCGAGCCGGTGCGCGTGCGCTACAGCGAAGCCACGGGCGAGACACTTGTATGGCCCGCGCTCGAAACGTCGGTTCCCACCGGACAGCAGGTGATACAGTATGAGCTACTGGGGCACCGCTTCCAGGTGTCCGCGACTTCCTTCTTTCAGGTGAACACCCCGCAGGCGGAGGCGCTCGTTCAACTCGCGCTGGAGCGCTTGCGTCCGCTGGACGGGATGACCGTGCTGGATGCGTACTGCGGCGCGGGGACGTTCACGCGCTCCCTGGCGTTGGAGGCGGAGAGCGCCATCGGCATCGAGGAATCGCCCTCGGCCCTCGCGGACGCGCGGGTGAACCTGGCCGGGCTGGGGGTGCGCCTTATCGAGGGGCGGACGGAGATCGAGATGCAGAACATTACCACCGGGGTGAACCTGGTGCTGTTGGACCCGCCGCGTGCTGGCTGCGAACCGGCGGCGATCGACGCGTTGCTCGCGCTCGCGCCGGAGAAGATCGTGTACGTGAGCTGCGACCCCGCGACGCTCGCGCGCGACCTGAAGCTGCTCTGCTCTGCTGGCGCGTACGAACTGCTGGATGTACAGCCCGTGGACATGTTCCCCCAGACCTCCCACATCGAAGCCGTCGCCACCCTGCACGCGCTGTAGCATACCTGTAGCGGTCAGGGATGACTCCCTGGTGCATAATCAGGCTATCCGTTTGGGAATGCGCTCGGTGGTCGCCTTCGTAGAGACGTTGTATACAACGACTTTCTGGCTTCACAGCACCAACAGATTACTGTGGTAATGCACTAGAGTGCAGCTCTCGTGGCCGCCCGGTGGCGCGGTCGGCATGGAGGTTCGAGGGCAGGCACGGAGACCTGCGCCCTACGGGAGTTGCACCACCTTCGCGCAGGGGATTGTTTGACACCGCGCGTAGGGGCGTTCAATTGAACGCCCTCCCGATCCCACCGCCACGTCCGCACAATCACTGAACGCCCGTACCGTAGGAATCAGCTCATCAGGCCCTGCCCATATCGCCCTCGGTCCTCGCGGATGAACGCCGCGCAATCCGGCAGTCGCTCAAAAGCCGCGGTTTATCCATTCCTGGAGCGATGGCTTCTCCGCGCCGATGGTCGTGCCCTCGCCGTGGCCCGGCAACACGGTTGTGTCGTCTGGCAACACGAACAGCTTCTCGGTGATCGACGCGATGATCTGCTCGAAGCGCTGCTGGTCATCCCGCGTGTTGCCCGGTCCGCCAGGGAACAACGTGTCGCCGCTCAGGAGCGTGTCGGGCGTGTAGAGGGAGATGCTGCCGGGCGAGTGGCCGGGCGTGTGCATCGCCCGCAGGCGTGCATTCCCGAACGAGATCTCCTGCCCGTCCTCGATCTCGAAGTCCGGCGGTGTGGAGAGTTGTCCCGCGTCCGCAGCATGGATGCCGACCGGCACCGGGTACGCACGCTTCAGTTCCTCCAGTCCCTCGATATGATCGGCGTCGCCGTGCGTGAGCAGGATGTACTCGATCTCCAGCCCACGCGCCGCCTCGATGATCGGCGCTGCCTCCGACGCGTCAACGATCACCCCTCGGTTTGTCCCGGGGTCCACGACGATGTATACGTTGTTTCCCATCGGCCCAGTCTCGAGCCGTCGTATCTCTGGTGCAGATGTATGCGCGCTCACCTGATTTTCCTTTCTCTGTCCTCTGTACCTCGTTCCCTTGATCACTGCGGGCAACCTGCGGTAGAGCGCCCGGCGGCGCATTATACCCGACCGGCGAGGGCTTGTTCCCGGTGTTGCGGCGCGGATACAATCGGGACCGTAGCGAGCAAGGCAGCAGACCCGGTGGGTTTGGACACGGGCCCGATACGGCAGGGAGTCGAGAGGAACGGCCCATGAGCAGCTCAGGGCAGCCAACGGATATTGATCTCACGGACGTGTTCGCGTACGTGGAGGCGCATCGTCAGGAATTCCTGGACCGCTTGCTGGCGTACGTTCGGATGCCGAGCATCAGCGCGCACGGCGTCGGGATGGCCGAGGTCGCGGAACACATAGCGGGGGTAGTGCGCGGCATGGGTATGCGCACCGAGATCGTGCCGACCGATGGATGGCCGATGGTGCTCGGCGAGAGCCCAGCCGTGCCCGGTGCGCCAACGGTGCTGCTGTACGGCCACTACGACGTGCAGCCACCCGATCCGCTGGAGGAGTGGGCCTCCCCGCCGTTCGAGCCGGAAGTGCGCGACGGGCGGGTATATGGGCGCGGCGTGGGCGACAACAAGGGCCAGCATCTCGCGCAGTTGCTCGCACTCGAGTCGCTGCTGGCGTGCCGAGGCGCGCTGCCCTGCACCGTCAAGGTGCTGCTCGAGGGTGAGGAGGAGATCGGCAGCCCGCGCATGCCCGGCTTCGTCGCGGCAAACCGCGAGCGGCTCGCGGCGGACCTGGTTATCACGAGCGACGGCCCGGTGGACGAGAGCGGGCAGCCACAAATACTGTTCGGCGTGCGCGGGGTACTGAGCGTCGAGCTTCGGGCACGCGGGGCGAATCGGGATCTGCACTCCGGCAACTGGGGCGGCATCGCGCCGAATCCGCTCTGGACGCTGGTGCACCTGCTCGCCAGCATGAAGAACGAGCGCGGCGAGGTCACGATCGACGGGTTCTACGACGATGTGCTGCCAGCGAGTGAGGCGGAGCAGGCAGCGCTGGCCCGGTTGCCGGTGGACGTAGTGGGGGTGCGGGATCGGCTGGGGATCGAGCAGCTTGATGCGCCCGTGGAGCGCGGGTATCACGAGCGGCTCACCGCGTGGCCCGCCTTTACGATCAACGGGCTGCACGGCGGCTACGGCGGACCGGGGTCGAAGACGGTGCTGCCCCACGAGGCGGTCGCGAAGTGCGACATCCGGCTGGTGGAGGCGCAGCGGGTGGCGGACGTCTACGCGAAGGTATGCGCCCACGTTGAGCGGCACGCGCCGGGCGTGGAGGTCGTGCATCACGGCGCGATGGATCCATCGAAGACGCCGCTCGACTCGCCGTTCATGGAGCCGATCCGCCGGGCAATATGGGCGGCGCAGTCGGTGGAACCGCTGCTCGTGCCCACGATGGGCGGCAGCCTGCCGGAGTACGTGTTCACGCAGACCCTGGGCGTGCCGGCGTTTACCGTGCCGTACGCGAACGCGGACGAGGCGAACCACGCGCCGAACGAGAACCTGGAGGTCGAGCGTTTCTTCGCGGGGATCAGAACCGGCGCGGCGATGCTGCTGTACCTCGCCGCGAGCGTGCAAGAGGGTTGAGCCTCGACATCGGCCAGTGGGAGGCTGCGGCCTGCGCACAGGTTTGGAAACCTGCCACTACGTGGCTCCTCCTTGATGTTTGCGGGTGTCGGGTCGTTGCTGGCTGGCGCCTGAGGTCGGGAGGGCGGGGTCCGGCGGTTCAGGGCCACGAGGGGATGGGCCGCTGGATGCCGTCCTCGATCCAGAGGAACCGCCCGTTCACCGCGCTCGCGTGCTCCGTCATGAGGGAGAGCACGAGCGCGACCGCCTTCTCGGGTGGATCGCCGCCGGTCTGCTCGACGAGCCGCACCCAGCCGGAGTACGCTTCTTCGTGCGGACCAAGCGCTGTCACCTGGTCGCGGATATCCTCCCACATCTCCGTTTTCAGCTCGCCGGGATGGATCACGTTCGCGGTGACGCCGCTGCCCGCGATCTCGGCGGCGAGGTGGCGGGTAAGGTGGTTGAGCGCGGCCTTGCTCGTGCCGTACGCGCTGTTGAGCGGGCCGGGCGACCCGAGCGAGGCGGCGGAGCTGACGTTCACGATCCTCCCCCAGCCGGCGTCGATCATCCCGCCCACAAAGGCGCGGCTCAGCAGGTACGGTCCGGCGGTGTTGATGAGCAGCGTCTCGATCCACCGCTCGGGTGCGCTGTCGCGGATGGCCTGCATCGGCCCGAACACCCCGGAGGCGTTCACGAGGATAGACGGTGTCCCGAAGGCGCCCTCTACCTCGGCCTTCAGCAGATCGACGTGCGCGGGCGCCTGCACGTCGATCGGGTAACAGGCCGCCCGGCCGCCGGCCTCTGTGATGGTTCGCGCGGTTTCCCGCAGCCCTGTTTCACCACGGGCGGCGAGGGCGACGGCGGCCCCCCGAGACGCCAGTGCGATGGCGACATCGCGGCCCAGACCCCGACTCGCCCCGGTGACGACCGCCACCTTCCCGTTCAAATCGCTCTCCATCCACCCGCTCCCGTCTGCCCAGCCATATCGCGTTGCGGCGCCAAGTATACACGGCCCGAAGGCGCGACTCCGTGCTAAACTTGGGTTGAGCAACGCAAAAGGAGCGGCATGATGACAACGACGGTCGAGGTTCCCCCGTATGACATCCACCCGGAGGTGCAGGTAGACCCGGAGAAGACGGCGCTCCTGGTCGTGGACATGCAGAACGACTTCGTCAAGGAGGGCGGCTCCCTGCGCGTGCCAGATGCGGAGGGGACGATCCCGCAGATACGAGCGCTGCTGGACCTTGCCCACAACACGGGCATGGAGGTGGTGTACTCCCAGGACACCCACAACGATGGCGACCCGGAATGGGAGATATGGCCCGAGCATACGCGGGAGAACTCCTGGGGCTGGCAGATCGTGGATGAGCTTGCGCCTCTGGAGGGAGACGTAGTGCTCCGCAAGGTGCGCTACGACGCGTTCTATGGCACGCATCTCGACCACTTTCTGCGCTTGTGGGGGACGGAGACGCTCATTATCTGCGGCACGGTGGCGAACATCTGCGTACACTACACTGCGGCGAGCGCGGCGCTCCGCTGGTACGACATCGTGATCCCGCGCGACGCGACCTCAGCGCTCGACCCGTTCGACATGGAAAGCAGCCTGCGCCAGGCGGCGTTCCTCTTTTCCGGCAGGATCACCGAGAGCGCGGGCGTGCGGCCGCACCTGTAGCACGGAGGCGTGACCGTTCGGACCTCAGCGGCCAGTCCTGGCCCGCTTGAGGAAAGTGGCCGCCGTCTGCAAGCACGAGGCACCCTGGCTCTCTGGTAGTTGAATGTGCTGAAGTGCGAACGGAGTACCCTGACTACCGCAGCCGCAGGCGCAATATCAATGTTCAGGGGGCCGAGGGTTTCAGGCTGACTTTGGAAGGACTCGTGCGTACGGCAAAAGAGAACCTGTTGCTGCTGCTCTCGTTCCTGGTGCTCGCAATCCCACTTCTATTCGTAGACCTGAGCGTGCCCGCAGCACTGCTCATTCTTGTCGCCGTCCTGGCGGTTGATTTCCTTATCTTGCGCCTGCCGCGTCGTTGATGATACCGATAACGATGTTGAGGTCGCGGATGATGCACAGCGTGGTGACGCGTCCCCGCGCGCAGGGGGTGCGTCGTCGGCGCCGGTACGGGCTGACGGTTGCCGTACCCTGAGCGACCGTTGAATACGCGGCTTTAGGCTTCAACTTACGTGGCGTTCTTGCCAGTCAGGTAGCCGACGAGGCCGCCGAGTACGAGGGTAAGAGCCGACGCTCCCCAAGCCCGTTGGTCGGAATCGCCCCAAGAGAAAGCCACGAGGGCTGCGATGGAGAAGGCCGAGACGAAGAGGATCGCGAATACTAAGATCCAGTGATCCGTCTGTATCTTCTGCGTTATTTCTACGCGATCCTTCCATCTGCGGTGCTCTGCGTCTTCAGGAGACTCCGGAGGCTGGACGAAAAGCTCCGATGGTGGGACGTGTGCGTCAAGGTTGAGCTTTCCTGTTTCGGTCTGCTCCTCACGCGACACCTAGCTCGACCCCTTTAGACACGAGCGGCCTTGCCACTCTCGTTCGGCGCCTCGAAGTCTGCATCTCGCCTGTTGTCTGTGTACTGCGTGGCAAGCACCCGGCGTACCCCAAGCCCCACAAACTCCGTGGCTAGTCCTTGGTCCGTCTCTGCAACGCCAACCCTCTTTCCGCTCTCGTTCGCTCTAACTGCTACGTCCATGAGAGCGATGGCCCGACGGAGCACGTCGCTTTTGGTCCCGTCGGTGCGGTCGGCCAGGTCTTCGATCAGCCAGTTGAGTTCCGGCGACACATCCAGGCTCAAGCGGATCCTGTCTTTCTCGCCACCATCACGGCGGGAGCGGGTGATCGTCATAGTGTGAGTAGCCCTCCTTCTTTCTCTGTGGGTGCTGAATAATTGCGTACATATTACGCATCAAGATACGATGATAGCAAGATTAGACAGGAAAGGCAATAAAACTGTTCAGATTGGAGGGGACTTGGCAGGGTGAGAAGCGCGGTGTCGCAGCCATGATTGGGGCACTGATCGAGGCGCTGTGGCCCGCGCTCACTCGTGCCTACGCGCGCCACAAGTATCCTCACGAGAACACGCCGACCAGACTGGACCCGGATGAGGTCCGGCAAGTCCGCCACGCATTCGGGGTTGCACTGGGAATCAGAGCGCTGGTTGTTGCCGGGTACGTCGTGCTGTTTCTGTAGGAAACCGGCTTCGGGCGAGTTGGCTTTCGTGGGTGCGCTGATGCGCGGTCCCGCCGGTAGGGTGAGGCTCTTTATGGCCGCCCTGTAGTCGGGAAGGCACAGGTACGGGGGCAGGCACGGAGACCTGCGGCCTACCGCCGTGGAAGTGGGCTTGGGCGGGCGTTCAGTTGAACGCCCCTACGAGCCGCACCGCACCATCGCCTGCGCCGTGGACTAACCACCGAGTTCGTGGTTGTACGTAACGTGCTGACCAGGGCCCCGGCTTGCTCGCGCGCCCGGTACGACGGCTCCGCTCCGGCCCATGGGACATCCGTGTATGTGATTACGCGTCTACGGACCCCAACATTGGATATTTCCCCGGCATCTCGAAACGTTGACCCGATGTTTACCGCCCTGTTGACCGAGTTTTAACCTTCGTTTGTCAGACTGAAGTGGTTACATATTTCTGCAAAGACACACAAGGAGAGTGGGCATGCATCACAGTACAAGGGGCACACTGGCCCTGATATTCGCCTTGATCGCCGCGCTGCTCGTGCCGGTGGCGTCGCCTGCGGGCAACGGCACGGTTGCGGCGGCGCCGGCCGGAGCGGCAGTCGATCCGCTCCTCACCGAGCGGCTGAACGACGCAGCGCCGGATGCCGTGCTGCAAGCGGTCGTTACGTACTTCCAGCAGCCCACCGCTGACGATCTTGCGGCGGCCAGGGCGACCGGCGTGCTGACACACCGGTTCCAGGTGCTGCCGATGATCGCGGTCCAGGGCACCCCGGATCAGATTCGGTCGACTATCGGCCTGCCGGGCGTCCGGTCGGTCTACTTCAACAAGCAACTCGAGTACCTGCTCAACGACAGCGTTGGGTACATCGGCGCGGATCGCGTCTGGAGCGACCTCGGATACACGGGCAAGGGCGTGGGCGTCGCGGTTATCGACTCCGGCGTTGATGCCACGCACCCGGACCTCGCGCTCGGCACGGCAACGGTGCAGAACGTGAAGATACTCGCCGGAAACTTCTTCACGAGCGACTCCGTGTTCGTCGAGAACGTGCCCAATAGCGACACCACGAGCGGCCATGGCACCCACGTTTCAGGCACGATCGTGGGCCGGGGTACGGCATCCACGGGCAAGTACACGGGCGTTGCGCCGGGCGCGAACCTGATCGGTATCGGTGCTGGCGAGGGGCTGCACATCCTGTGGGCGCTCCAGGGCTTCGATTACGCGCTCGCGAATCAGGACAAGTACAACATCCAGGTGATCTCCAACTCATGGGGCACCAATGGCGAGTTCGCTGCGGCGGACCCGGTGAACGTAGCAAGCAAGGCCGCGTATGATCGGGGTATGATCGTCGCCTTTGCGTCCGGCAACGAGGGACCAGATGAGAACACGCTGAATCCGTATTCCGTCGCACCCTGGGTGATCGGTGTGGCCGCCGGCTGCACGACCGATCAGGGCGTCCGGGACACCAGCGTCCGCTGCAATCCGGGCAGCCTCCTGGCCAACTTCTCCTCCAGGGGCATTCCCGGCGACCCGCTGTATCACCCGACGATCACGGCACCGGGAGTGTGGATCACCGCAGCACGGTCGAGCACTGGCGTCGTAATCAACGCGAGCGGATCGACGAATCAGTACTGCAACCCCGTGCCGGAGGCGTACTACGTCTGCATCAACGGCACGAGCATGGCGACGCCGCATATCGCGGGTGTTGCCGCGCTGATGCGCGAGGCGAAGCCCGGCCTGCACCCCGACCTCATCAAGGAAGCATTGACCAGCACCGCGAAGCCGATGACCCGGCCAGACGGCTCGCTCTACGAAGAGTGGGAAGTTGGCGCTGGCTACGTGGACGCGTACGCAGCCGTTGCCAAGGCGGAGCGGATGGCGGCGAAGACCGGCACCTTCCGCACCAAGGAAGGCAAGACGTACAAGACATACGCTGAGACGTATACCTGGTCGGGGATCATGCCCTTGGGCGTGACCGAGGCGGGCGCTGGCTCGCACGACTACTACAAGCAGGACATCACCGCGAACGCTCTGAGCGCGACGGTACGCGTCCAGTGGGGCGATCCGGTTCAGGACATCGACCTGTACGTGAACGCCCCGGATGGTTCCCTGATCGGGAAGAGCGCGCAGGGCGCGACCAACTTCGAGGAGACGACGTTCACGGGCACGTTCCTGCCGCTGGGCACGTACACCGTGGATGTCGAGGGGTGGCTCACCGTGGCCGCGCCGTACGATGGCGCCTTCACCGTGTCCTACGTGCTCGGTGGCGGTAAGTAGTCCGGCGCACGTAGCGCTCTGGGTCGAGTAGCCCGGCAGCGTTGGAGTGGGGTAGCGGACGGTCCGCTACCCCTCCTTTTATTTGGCCTCACGCCGTTGGGTATGGCCGCACCCAGTTGACCGACCAGTGGCGGTGTGCTAATACCAAACCCTCATATAGG
>Ga0136611_10002768_pt1 | contig 12270 bp, 13 predicted proteins | sample AntDrymUQ2232306_2_FD_106645 | JGI IMG/M metagenome (GOLD analysis project Ga0136611, IMG submission 106645) | Polar desert sand microbial communities from Dry Valleys, Antarctica - metaG UQ223 (23.06) | ecosystem: Environmental > Terrestrial > Soil > Desert | place: Antarctica: Dry Valley... | reverse complement strand
GTATTTTAACAGTTCAGATTGTTTTTCATTGTCAGATTTTTTCTTCCATTCTTCTGCAGTGAAGGCCGAGATATCATCATCGCAGACTGCACAAATGTCTTCGCTTCCTGATATCTCAAACTTTCTAATCAACTCTTCAATACTCTCAGCCTTATTTTTATCGAGATTATACCAGGAGTTGAACAAAAGCATGAAAATCCACTGCGTCCATTTATAGTAAGCCGGATCGCTGGTTCTTACCTCGCGGCTCCAGTCGAATGAAAAACCTAAATTGTCAAGTTGCTCACGGTACCGGTTGATATTAGCCTCGGTAGTTATTGCAGGATGCTGGCCTGTTTGGATAGCGTACTGTTCAGCTGGCAGCCCGAACGAATCGTAGCCCATAGGATGCAAGACGTTGAATCCCTTCAACCTTTTATATCGGGAAAATATATCGGATGCGATGTAACCTAACGGATGCCCTACGTGTAAGCCGGCTCCTGATGGATAAGGAAACATATCCAGGACATAATATTTGGGTTTAGCTGAATTGTTGTCGACCTTAAACGTCTGATTGTCGGCCCAAAATTTTTGCCACCTCTTCTCTATATCCCTGAATTGATAATCCATTTTATTAAACTAAGGTGCGAAAATACTTAGAAAAGTTGAAAGTGGACAGTTGAAAGTTGGAGAGGCTATATAGGCTATGCGCCCAGCTTAATAAAAAAAACTAACAACTAACAATCCTCCTTTAACAAATTTTAACTCATAATAACACTCATTATGAAGTGAAATCTTTATTTTCGCAGATAAATCATTGCTTATGGAAGAATTTGAAGGAAGCACATCAGCCAGAAAAACTAAAACCATTTACGTATCGACTGTAATCAGTATAGCTTTGGTTTTACTGATGACAGGCTTACTGGGCCTTATCCTGGTTCATGCAAAAAATCTTTCCAACTATGTGAAAGAGAATATTGTATTGAACATTATCGTAAACGAGGGTGCTAAAGAGGTAGATATTACGGCCCTTCAGAAGCAGGTTGACGCAAATCCATTTGTCTTAAAAACGCAATATGTTAGCAAGGAATTGGCGGCGAGGAATCTGACCAAGGATCTTGGTGAGGATTTCGTAGATTTTCTAGGATATAATCCGCTACTATCTTCTATCGATGTATATATGAAGGCGGATTTTGCCAACAACGAAAGCATTGAAAAGTTCACTTCGCAGTTAAGCAAAAACCCACTAGTGAAAGAAGTTATCTATCAAAAATCTCTGATCGATATGGTAAATCAGAATATAAAAGGAATTGGCCTGGTAATCCTGGCTTTTGCAGGTATATTATTGATCATTGCCGTAGCATTAATCAATAATACCATCCGACTGGCGATTTATTCCCAACGTTTCCTGATCAAGAGTATGCAGCTGGTAGGTGCAACACGCGGTTTTATACGCAAACCGTTTTTAGCTTATGGCATATTTCATGGGCTCCTTGCAGGATTAATAGCTATTATTTTGCTTCTGCTAACTTTATATTTCGCCCAGCAGCAGGTTCCGGAAATGATCATTTTAAGAAATTGGTTTGAATTTATTATTGTTTTCCTGGGAGTCCTCGGTATTGGCATTTTGATCTCGGGATTAAGCACCTATTTTGCGGTAAGCAAATTCCTTCGTTTAAAAATACATGACCTCTACAGATAATGGCTCAGAAAAACACTCCGGTTAAAGAAACCACTCAGGAACCTTTCGTGTTCCAAAAAAGCAATTATATGGTTTTGATCCTCAGCATTGTGATAGTTGTTTTGGGTTTTATAATCATGGCGGGCGATACGGATATTTACAGTTCAAGTAAAATTGTTATTGCACCTATCATCGTATTGATCGGATTTGCAATAGGCTTTATTGCCATCCTTAAAAAACCGACCAGCAATAATTAATGACCGTTTTTCAGGCAATCATTCTTGCAATTATTGAGGGTCTGACGGAGTTTTTACCGGTTTCCTCCACAGGCCATATGATCCTGGGCTCATCATTGATGGGCATTGAATCAAATAAATTCGTCAAGTTGTTTACTGTGGCCATCCAGCTGGGAGCAATACTTTCAGTTATAGTACTGTACTTCCAGCGTTTTTTCCAGACGCTTGATTTCTATTTCAAACTTTTCGTGGCTTTTATTCCCGCTGTATTTTTCGGATTACTACTAAGTGATAAGGTCGACCAACTTTTAGAAAGCCCGCTTGGAGTAGCCATTGCGTTACTTATAGGCGGTATCATTCTACTGTTTGTAGATAGGTGGTTTAAAGACGGTAATATAGATGATACCAATTCGATTAATTATAGTACCGCATTAAAAATTGGCCTATTTCAGTGCTTGTCATTGATACCCGGGACATCCAGATCGGCAGCAACTATAATAGGCGGGATGTCTCAAAAATTAACCAGGAAAGCAGCAGCCGAATTTTCCTTTTTCCTCGCTGTTCCAACCATGTTTGGCGCAACAGCAAAGAAACTTTATGACTTTTTTCAGGATGGCTACCTAATTAGTGATGAAGAGGTCAAGCTTTTAATAGTTGGGAACATTGTGGCATTTATTATTGCCATGTTAGCAATAAAATATTTTATAACCTTTCTCCAGAAACGAGGTTTCCGTTTGTTTGGATGGTACAGGATTATTGTTGGCGGTATCCTATTGATTTTACTTCTCTCAGGCCATGATCTACAGGTGATCTGATGAACGAATCTATCCCGAAAGAATTCCCCGAATTCAATTTTACCGATGGCGAAATGCTTCTGATCAACAAACCCTATAAATGGACGAGTTTTGACGTTGTAGGGAAGATCCGAAATGCATTTAAACCAATTAAACTCAAAGTTGGGCATGCCGGAACACTCGATCCTCTAGCAACAGGCCTCTTGATTATTTGCACGGGGAAACTCACAAAGAAAATCGACGAGTATCAGGCACAAGAAAAGGAGTATTTTGGAACAATGACCCTCGGCGCATGCACACCCTCGTATGATATGGAAACGGAGGTCCATGAAACCTTTGTTATTGACCACCTTACTGAAAAACTGCTCCATGAAAATACAAAACAGTTTAATGGTGAACTTGACCAGTACCCGCCAGTACATTCTGCAATAAAAGTCGAAGGGGAACGCCTGTATCTGAAAGCCCGCAGGGGCGAAGATGTTGAATTGAAAACAAGGAAAGTAAGTATAAGCGTCTTTGAAATAACACGAATTGAGCTGCCTGAGGTCGATTTCAGAGTGATCTGCAGTAAGGGAACATACATTCGCTCGCTTGTCTATGATTTTGGCAGATCTTTAAATAACGGCGCTTATCTGAGCGCTTTGCGCCGTACAAAAAGCGGAGATTATGACGTGGCAGACGCATATGGGGTAATAGAGCTAGTAAATCACATACGAACACTAAAAGAACAGGGTAAGCTTAAATAACACGCAAAAATCACTAATTTTGCCGCTTCTTTTAGCCCATGAAGATATATAACCACATCGACGAATTCCTCAAGATCAATAACGCGGTGGTAACCATTGGGACATTCGATGGGGTACACATTGGTCACCAGAAAATAATTAGCAGGTTACAAGAGATTGCCCGACAAAAAAACGGAGAATCCGTCATCCTCACTTTTTTCCCGCATCCACGAATGATCCTTCATCCCGAAGATACGGCGATCAAGCTTATAACTACAATGCAGGAAAAAGCTGAAAGGCTGGAAAAGCTGGGTATTGACCATCTCATTATTACCCCCTTCACACGGGATTTTTCAAATCTTACACCCCAGGAATACATCAGCAAAGTGTTGGTTGATCAGATCGGCACCAAACAAATTGTGATCGGCTATGATCATCGTTTTGGGAAAGACCGGAAAGGTGGACTTGAACATCTTCATAAATTTTCCTCAGAATTTGGTTTTGGGGTTGAAGAGATACCGGAACAGGACATAAATGATGTAGCAGTAAGTTCATCTAAGATACGTAAAGCCATCTCAACGGGCGACGCTAAAACTGCTCATGACTTTTTGGGATATCCATTCCATCTCACAGGAAAAGTAATTAAAGGCGACCAGATTGGCCGGAGTTTGGGATATCCTACGGCTAACTTATATGTAGAAGAAAACTATAAGCTTATCCCTGCTGACGGGATCTATGCGGTAACTGTGCAAATCGACTCTACAATTCAGCAGTCAGGTAGCCTTAAGGGGATGGCATACATTGGACACCGGCCGACTATAAACGGCATGACTCACAATATTGAAGTTCACCTTTTTGATTTTAACAAGGATATTTACAATACTAAGATCCGTATTAATTTCCTGAATTATATCCGTGGCGACGAGAAATTTAATTCTCTTGAAGAACTCAAAGTTCAGCTTTCTAAAGATGAAAAAGCAGTCAGATCTATCCTGATCTAATCAAAAAAGCTTAATTTTATTTTTTAACCCGCAAAAACGTATTGCCTAAATTAAACCTTGATAAGCAGGAAAGCGATTTTCTGGATACAACTATCCGGCAATGGAACAAAGAGGGCCTTATTGATTCTGAAACTGCTGACAAACTGCAGTCATCCTATGAAGTAAAGGGCTTCGACTGGAAGCGATTGGCGCAATACTCTTTTTGGGTAGCCCTGACCTGCGGCATCATCGCAATAGCCTCACTTATAATTGATGATGTAGTGATCACCTGGTTAGAAAAGCTTTATGATACACCTGATATAGTAATTAGCCTTGTTTCAGGAAGCTTTGCGGGAATGCTACTTTATGAAGGAAATAAGCGAAAGTCAAAGTTTCCGGAAAGAGTTTTTAGCAATGAAGCGATAATTTTCTTCGGGATTTTGTTTACCGCCAGTTGTATAGCCTTTGCGGGCAAAATCTTTGACAATGGTAAGGGCCACTTTTCGATACTTTTTCTTTTATCAGTAATCATTTATGCGTTGCTGGCATTGAAGTTCCACTCAGGCCTTATCTGGGCTTTTGCCTTAGTCTCGCTGGGTAGCTGGTTTGGCACGGAAACCGGTTATCAAACAGACTGGAGCCATTATTTTCTCGGCATGAATTATCCCCTTCGATTCGTAGGGTTCGGTCTGTTGCTGGTAGCCTCCAGTTTCGCAATGCTTAAAATAAAAAGACTAATCGAATTTCGAGATCTTACGTACATCATTGGATTGCTCTATCTGTTTGTATCACTTTGGCTGCTTTCGATCTTCGGCAACTTTGGAACACTAGAAGATTGGATGAAAGTTAGGCAGATCGAGCTCTTCTATTGGGGAATCGTTTCTGTAATTATTTCACTCGCTTTTACCGTTTATGGCTTGCGAAAAAAGGATTTAATAGCCCGAGAATTTGGAATAACTTTCTTGCTTATAAACTTATACAGTCGGTATTTTGAGTATTTGTGGGACATTACCGATAAAACAATATTCTTCGCTATACTGGCACTATCATTCTGGTTGATTGGAAGGAAAGCCGAGAAGATATGGAATTTAGAGTTTTTGAAGAAGTGAAAACGAACTATCTAGTTATCGAAGATTTGTGATTGCTTGCGTAAGTCTTGTCTTTTGTTAGACAAACAAAGTTTCCTTCCCTCCACATAGGAAACGCGCTGAGCAAGACGTCAAATTTCCATTTTAAGGGCAAAATAGCTAATTTAACATCCAAACAACATTTTATGAAAACACGTCGTCATTTTCTAAAAACTGCGGGAGCTTTGGCTTTCGGTTCGTTCATCCTTCCTGAACTTACATTCGCCTTTGCAAAAATTAAAAATCCCGGAATTCAACTATATACTGTTCGCACAGAAATGCTGGCCGACGCAAAGGGCACATTGAAACAACTGGCTGCTCTTGGTATACAAGAAATTGAATCGGCGAGGAGCACAAAAGGTAATTATTATGGCTTGACCGGCAAGGAGATGAAAGCCGCCTGCAAAGAACTGGATATGACATTGCGTAGCGGGCATGTGGCGGTTGACGAAAAATGGCAACAGACTATGGAAGATGCTGCCGAAGCAGGTCAAGAATATCTGATTTGTTCCAGTATGCCAGGCGCAGGGCAAACAATCGACAATTATCGACGAACAGCTGATATTTTTAACAAAAGCGGTGAGGAATGTAAAAAGATCGGCTTAAAGTTTGGTTATCATAATCATGATTACGAGTTCGAATCGGTAGGCGGACAGGTTTTGTACGATGTGCTAATGGACAATACGGATCCTAAACTTGTTCACATGGAGCTCGATCTTGGATGGGTGGTGGCCAGCGGTAATGACCCAATAGAATATTTTAAAAAATATAAAGGGCGTTTCCCGCTCTGGCATTTGAAAGATATGAACCTCCAGAAAAAGCACAGTACAGAATTTGGAAAAGGAGGTCTTGATATCGTTAAAGTACTTCAGCACCAAAACGAATCCGGATTAAAATATTTTTTCATCGAACAGGAAGAATACGCAAAGACCCCGATGGAAAGTATGAAGTATAATATGGATTATTTGGAACGAACCAGAATTTAATAAGTTGAAAGTGGAAAGTTGAGATTGACTTGCCGCTTTCAACTTTTCGTTTTCAGCTGCTTAAAAATAGCTTTTTTATTGCGAGCCCGTCTGCCAAAAGCAGGCGAATTGATGCAAAATAATTATGCTTGTTTACCAAATTGCACGTTAATGTTCAATTTAATATCATCTCCAACAACAATGGTACCTGCTTCAGTTACCCCATCCCACGTCAATCCAAATTCTTTGCGACTTAATTTTCCAGTTATTTCGAATCCAGCTTTTTCGTTTCCGTAAAAATCTATTGCCTTTCCCCCGAATTCAACATTCAGATTTACCGGTTTGGTTACATCTTTAACCGTCAAATCTCCTTTTAAAGCATAATCATCTCCATCTTTAGTGAAAACGGTTGACTTAAACCTAATTGTAGAATATTTTTCTGCATCAAAGAAATCACCGGACTTCAGGTGTATATCACGTTGTTCCTGGTTTGTATCAATGCTGTTGACATCCAGAGAAAATTCAATTTGTGCATCTGAAAAATCGTCATTTTCGGTTTCAAGGCTACCATCAAATGTTTTGAACGTTCCTGTTACCGTCGAAATTACAAGATGTTTTACCTTAAAGTGAACCTCTGAGTGGGTTGGATCTATAGACCATTTAGTTTTTATTGACATATCGTTTTAGTTTTTGGATATGCAAAGATATTATAATAGATGTTGCAACATGTAAATTGAATGTCAATTTATTTACAGCCAAGAATCAAGATTTAAGAGCCAAGACAATTGTCCTGATTCTTGGTTCTTGACTCCTGGATCTGCTATAAACCTTTAAAAGAGCAGAATACTATTATTTAAGGAATTATTTCTAGAGAGTAGTTAATTTCCACTCCCCCCGCCACAAGCATATCATGAACGGAGCAATATTTTTTCACTGCAAGTTCGGCTGCGCGATTTGCTTTATTCGGATCTATAGTTCCTTTAAGATTAAAAGTCATGTGGATTTTTGTGAAGATTGTAGGAATTTGTTCGCGACGTTCGCCTTCAACCACTACTGAAAAGTCCTGAAGATCTTGTTTCTGTTTTTTAAGGATACTTACCAGATCCAGTGAACTGCAGGACGCCAAGGCCATCAGAACCATTTCCATAGGTCTAACGCCGAGGGCAAGTCCACCAATATCCGGAGAACCGTCAATGTGTACCTTTACTGTCGATGATGGAGCGGTTGCCTCGAAATGGACGGCATCATTAACTCTTTTTAGTTCTACTTTCACAACTTAAATTAATTAGAGAATGAGAGAATGACAAAAATAGCAAATTTACTGCACGCCTAATTTACTAATTTACCAATTTGCTCATTACTCCACCGATGCTCTGAACATCAAAGCCCCAACGGTCAAATTAGTTCGACTATCTATTAGTATCGCCCCGCCATTCTGTTTGTTCTCGTGATACAAATCGAAAGCAAGGGGATCTGCAGTTTTAATCACAACACGGCCAATATCATTCAACAGAAAGGAATCTGCCTGGATTTTATCAAGCGTATTAATATTGACCTTATACAGTATCTCGCGGATTTTACACTTTGTTAGCTTGCTATTATGTTGGATCAGATACATAATTGAATCGTCCAGCGGACGGGTATCCATCCAGCAGAGGTCCGCTTCGATAAGTTGCGACACGATTGGTTCATTAGACGAATTCACGAGGATATCTCCGCGGCTTATATCCACATTATCTTTTAGATGGAGTGTAACAGACATACCACTGTGAATTTCCTGCTGGTCATGCCCAAAAGTTTCAATCCGGCTAATTTCTGATTTGACACCAGATGGGAGAACAGTGATCTTGTCGTTTACATGAAAACTTCCGCTCGACACTCTTCCTGCGTATCCACGATAATCGTGAAGCTCATCCGTCTGCGGCCTGATCACCCATTGTACGGGCATCCTTGCTTGCGGTAATTTTTCATCTTCATTTACACTAATAGTTTCCAGATGATCTAATAAGCTCTTGCCATTATACCAGGGCATGTTATTCGAACCGTTTACCACATTATCCCCCTTAAGCGCACTGACAGGAATATAAGTAACCTCATTCAAATGAAGTTTAGAAGCAATTTCAGAATAGGCTTTATGTATTTCATTGAACGTTTCCTGGCTATAACCAACCATATCCATCTTATTAATGCAAACAACAATGTGCTTTAGCTCCAACAGGGAAACTATAAAAGAATGCCTTATAGTTTGTTCAACCACCCCGTTTCTGGCGTCTACTAAAATAATAGCAAGGTTAGAATTGGATGCTCCCGTCACCATATTCCGGGTGTACTGAATATGTCCTGGGGTGTCGGCGATGATAAACTTCCTTTTGTCGGTCTGAAAATATTTATATGCAACATCAATTGTAATTCCCTGCTCCCGCTCAGCCTTCAATCCATCGGTTAAAATAGCGAGGTCAATTGTGCCATCATCATTCTTTCGGTTTGATTGCTGGAGCGCTTCCAGTTGATCTGCCAATATCGATTCACTATCGTAAAGAAGCCTGCCAATTAGCGTACTTTTACCATCATCGACACTTCCAGCTGTAAAAAATTTCAATAAATCCATTAAAAATATCCTCCCTTTTTGCGATCTTCCATTGCAGCCTCAGAAACTTTATCATCCATACGGGCTCCTCTTTCGCTGATCTTTGATGCCCTGATTTCTTCAATTATGTCGTCAATTAAAAACGCATCTGATTCCACTGCAGCGGTGCATGTCATATCACCCACCGTACGGAACCGCACATTCTTATGTTGAATAACGTCCTGCTCATCCATGTTCAAGGCTTCGGCAGCAGCCATCAATTGCCCGTTCCTCGTAATAACATCGCGCTGATGAGCAAAATAAATTGTCGGCAGCTCTATATTTTCCCTTCGAATATAATTCCAAACATCCAGCTCGGTCCAATTGCTGATGGGGAAAACACGTACGTTTTCACCCTTGTGGATTCTGCCATTATAAACGTTCCATAACTCGGGGCGCTGACGTTTTGGATCCCATTGTCCAAACTCATCACGCACGGAAAAGATCCTTTCCTTGGCACGAGCCTTTTCCTCGTCCCTGCGGGCACCTCCTATACAAGCATCAAACTTATTAGCTGCAATGGTGTCTAGGAGCGTAACGGTCTGTAACGAGTTTCTGCTGGCATTCTTTCCTGTTTGTTCAATTACTTTACCCTGATCGAGCGAATCCTGAACATATCCAACAATGAGTTTTTCACCCAGTCGTTCGATCATCTGATCGCGATAGGTTATCGTTTCAGGAAAATTATGCCCGGTATCAATGTGTACAAGGGGAAATGGAAACTTACCGGGCCTGAAGGCCTTTTCGGCGAGTCTTACTAGTGTTATTGAATCTTTCCCTCCAGAAAATAGCAATGCTGGTTTTTCAAACTGGCCGGCCACCTCACGCAAAATATGTATTGCTTCGGCTTCCAACTGGTCTAAATACGTGGTGTCCTGTATAGTCATATTTTAATAAATTCACGTTGGCGTTTAGCCCTCAGTCAGTCGAACTGACCACCTCCGCCTGGCTACCGGAAGCAGGCTTAAAAGAAGGAGACCAATTTTCGACAAATAGTTATCTTAAGTAGTTGTATGTAATCCACACTCCTTTTTACTTTGATCTTCCCACCACCATCGTCCTGCGCGGAAATCTTCACCTTCTTTTATCGCGCGCGTACATGGAGCACACCCGATACTTGGAAAGCCTTTATCATGCAATGGGTTATAGGGAATATTATTAACCCGGATATATTCTTTCACCTTTTCCAAAGTCCAGTCGAATATCGGATGATATTTAAGTAGTTGATTTCCTTCATCCCATTCCACATTATCCATATATTCCCGGTTCATGGACTGATCGGAACGAATACCCGTTATCCAAACCGAATTGCCGAGGAGAGCTCGCTTTAAAGGCTCAACTTTTCGAATTCCGCAGCACTCTTTACGGTTTTTCACAGATTCATAAAAACTAGTTGGTCCTTTAGTGCTGACCATGTTCTCAACAGCCCCTGTGTTCGGATAAAACGCATGAATCTGTTTTCCATACATTTCCAGCGTACGGTTCCAAACATAATAAGTCTCGGGAAACAAACGTCCTGTTTCAAGCGTAAAAACCTTTATTGGCAAGTTGTTTTTAAAAATGATATGCGAAATGACCTGATCTTCCCACCCAAAACTGGTAGAAAAAACCACCTTTTCAGGATAAAGATTTACGATATACTTCAATGACTCCACGATCTCAAAGCCCTTTATTCCCTGAAGTAAATTTTGTGTATGCATTGGTGCTATATCAAATTATTTTGAACGCTCTAAAGCTTTGGTCAGATCTGCAATGATATCAGTAATATCTTCAAGACCCACCGATATCCTGATGCTACCGGGAAAAATCCCGATTTGAGCTCGTTCATCGTCTGTTAACTTAGAATGTGTTGTAGAAACCGGGTGGGTAGCAATACTTCGTGTATCACCCAGATTAGATGATAAGCTGATCATTTCCAACGCATCCATGAATTTCATAGCACGGGTTATCCCGCCTTTAATAATAAAAGTGACTACTCCTCCGCCCTGTTTCATTTGGCGCTTAGCAAGTTCGTATTGGGGGTGTGAAGGAAGAAACGGATATCGAACCAACTCAACTTCTCCGTGTTTTTCTAAAGCTTCTGCTACTTTAAGTGCATTGGAACAATGCCTGTCCATCCGGACTGGTAAGGTTTCAAGGCTTTTGGAAAACACCCAGGCGTTGAAAGCCGACATTGCCGGACCAGTATGCCTGATGAAAAACAACATTTCCTTAATAAGATCTTTTCTGCCAACAACAACACCGCCTAAAACCCGGCCTTGTCCATCCATATATTTAGTAGACGAATGGCTTACAAGATCGGCACCGTATTCTATTGGTTTTTGCAAATAAGGTGTTGCGAAGCAATTATCTACATTCAAAATAAATTTATGTTTCTTTTTCAAGGCACAAAGCCACTCCAAGTCGACTAGTTCCAGACCAGGATTTGAGGGAGTTTCTAAAAACACCATTTTCGTTTCAGGCCTTAAGGCTTTTTCAAAATCTTCTGGCCGGGATGCATCCACATAAGTTGTGGTGATTCCCCATCGAGGTAAGAGCTGAGTAAACAGTTGGTGGGTTGAGCCAAATATCGAACGAAACGCAACAATATGATCGCCGCTTTTTAATAATCCGGCAAAAGAAGCAAAAACTGCGGCCATTCCAGAAGAAAACGCCAGTCCGGCCTCTGCTCCCTCTGCGTCGCAAACTTTCTGAATAAACTCTGTAGTATTTGGATTTGAATAACGTGAATAAATATTGCCCTCAACTTCTTCTGTAAACAAAGCCCTGCCGTGCTCAGCATCGTCAAACATAAAACTGGATGTGAGATACAGTGGCACGGAATGTTCCCTTTGCGCTGATCGCTCTGCCTGGGTTCGAATGAGTTTGGATGATTCCTTCATTAAATGAGATTTCGGCAAAAATAGTTATTTATATAAAATTAATGAGGGTCGTAATAATCGTTTTAAGACTTGCTAGAATTACAATAACACCTACGGCCATCATGATGGCTTTAACTGAAATCTTGTTTGATAACTTCGCTGCAATTGGAGACGCAATCGCGCTGCCAATCACTAATCCCAAAATGGCTTCCCAATATACTTCGTTAAGTAATGTCAGGAAGGTCACCGAACTCATCAGCGCGATGAAAAACCGGCTTAGCTTGACTGTCCCCAGC
>Ga0136611_10002767_pt1 | contig 12272 bp, 13 predicted proteins | sample AntDrymUQ2232306_2_FD_106645 | JGI IMG/M metagenome (GOLD analysis project Ga0136611, IMG submission 106645) | Polar desert sand microbial communities from Dry Valleys, Antarctica - metaG UQ223 (23.06) | ecosystem: Environmental > Terrestrial > Soil > Desert | place: Antarctica: Dry Valley... | reverse complement strand
CGACTGGACCCGGTTGACAGACGAGAAGCGATTCCCACGGGCACGTGCGACCACGTCCGAGAAACTCCAAGCCTCGCTCGAGCGCCTCGCAGCCATCGCCGAGGCTCCCTGACGCAACTCTTGCGCTCTCGCGAAGTCGGCGGATGTCCGTACAACGATGGCTGAACGATGACGACCGACATCGCTTCAAGCCAAGCCATCCGAGTACCTCCGAGAGGACTGGAATACCCCCATGGTGCTCCCATGAAGCTCATGCTCGACCACGGAAACGCCGAAAGCCCCCGTGAAACGGGGGCTTTCTAAGTGTCCGAGGGGGGACTTGAACCGGCTGACACCCCTCGTAAAGTGGGTTTCAGGGTCGATTTGAGCGTAATTCAGCCTACTGATGGCGTCAGTTCCCTCGCCTTGCAGCCGATCGGTGCCCCCACGGGGGCACCGATTTGGAGTCTTGCAGTTCCGGCAGATCCGTTGGTCCCGCAGGAGATCATCGCAGTTCCGGGCCTCACCGTCGGTTCCGGAATCCGTGGACATCGACAAGCTGGACAAGAGCCTAGCCAGCGAGTCGACGGCAGTCCCCTTGGCGCTCTAAGCCGGAGTCGGCGAGCGAGCTCCGCAGACTGGCGCTTCTTACGCGTCCCTGGGATCCGCCAAAGTGCCCGCCGGAACTACGTCGGCAGCGATCGAACTGGTCAAGAGCCGTGAGACTCGGGAGATGCTCGTGCCGTTCAACGCCAGCGGTCGCGACGCCGAGCCGATGAAGAAACTCGATGCCGCATGCAAAGCGTCCGGGCTCTGGCCCTTCATACACTTCAATCGCGTGCACGTCGCTCTACCGTTGATCATCAACGAGGCAGACCTGAAAGAAGGCATTTCGATCATCGAATCCGCTTTGTCGATCGCGGATGGTTTTTTCGACTGATCCAATCGCGCGTTGACCCGAGGTGGTCGTGACGGATCGTCACTTCGTGCGCATCGACTCGAGCGCGATCATGGCGGCGTGCAGGGACGTGCACGTCTCAGCCGAGTCGAGATCGACCTGAAGTATTCGCGCAATGGTGTCAAGCCTTCGATAGAAGGCCTGCCGCGACATCGCGGTGCTGTCGGCTGCAGCTGACTTATTGCCGCTGTGGTCCAGGAATGCACGCAGAGTTGCCACGAGGTCACTGTGATGACGATCGTCGTAGCCGAGGAGCGGGCCGAGGCTGCGCTCGACGAACGCCTGGATGCGGGGGTCGTCCCCAAGCACGTAGAGCAGACCACGCAACTCGATATCGGGCAGTTCGTAGAAAGCCTGGCTTGTTTGGGATCCTCGGGCTGCGGTCGCTACGTGTTCGGCTTCTGCAATTGCCCCCGCCACCTCGTCGATTTCGTGCACGGTTGCTCCAACCGCGACGACTGCTGTCTCTTCCTCCGAGGTGAATCGCTGGTGGATCGATGCTGCTAGCCGGCGCAGGGCTGACTCGCGGTTCCCACCCGGCGGCAGGGTCAACAGCAAGGCGACGCGGCCCTCGCGCAGGGTTCCGATCAGCGCTAGCATTCGACGCTCCCGCACGGCTGCTGCGAGTGCCTCTGCGCAGTCGTCGCGTTGTGGACGACCCAGAGACGTGATTGCTGACATACTCGCGGGAACGTCAACGACGATCGAAACCAGATCGCGTTTGGTGAGCGGAACGCCCAGCGACGAAGCCCGAGCAGCCATGTCGGACTTTGACACATAACGCTGCTCGATCAGATCCGTCAGCGTAGATCGGTGTGCTTGGCGCTCCAACGACTCACGATGGTGCTCAAGTAGCCGGTTGAGCGTCAGTGCGATTGCGGCCCGCTCCAACGTCATTACCTGTACTGGGGAAGGGAAGGGCCCAGCCAACGCCACCAGGCGCCCAAACATTTCGCCACGAGCCTCTACTCTCGTGACCAACCAATCCTTAGGCCCTCCGTGGATGGTGCCGCTCGCGTCCCGGGTCGCTCGGGAGTGGGTCTCCCAGTCGCGCAGTAGCTCTTCGGCTGAGACCTCTCGAGCCTCGTAGGACAACACCTGGTGCATCAGGTTTTCAAATACCACTGGGACACCGGTCATCCGTGATGCTTCGTGAACGATGTCCGCGGCCGAGGCTCCCTGAACGCAGAGCGAGGTGAAAACCTGGTGAGCCTGCTCAGACGCTCGTAATGCCTCGAACTGTTCCGAGAGGATCTGCCCGTGCACCTCCTCCGTTATGGCGACGAAACGCACGACCCGCTTCAGCGAGATGAGCGGCAAGCCTGCTTCTTCTGCGGCCTCGACCAGTGCGGCCGGAAGTTCATCAAACGCGCGGCCGAGTTCGATGACAAGTCCTGCGGCCGCGACCGCAGCTAGGTCGTGAACATAACGGTGCAGATGGGAGGGTTCATTCGGCATCCCGATGCCGGTCGTCAGGACCAATTCACCCCCTTGAAGCAGCCCGGCAATGTCGGGTACCTCCCCCACATGGACCCAGCGCACTCGCCGGTCGAGGTTTCGTCCGCCGGCTTGTACGAGGGGGCCACCCGCGGCCAGCGCGGATCCTTCAAGCACCTGCGCCACTGTGGGGAGGAGCCCCTGGACACCAGAAGTGGCAGAAGACATTGGATGCCTTAGGTCGGAGGGCCACGGCAAAAGTTGATCCCTTGTCGCCTTGCGCACGCAACGTCGACTCGATTGTAAACCGACAACTTGTTGCGTCTATCGCCGAGAACTTGACACAGTGCCCATTGCAGGCCGGGCGACTCCATCCTACGGTTGCGCGATAGCCCGAAGCGTTATGGCTCACAGACGCTCCCCGGGCAAGGCTAGGGAGTGCCCGACGACAATCTTCGAGGAGAACTCAATGAACCAGTCGAGCATCGACCGCAGGATGTTTCTCCGATCGCTGGGCATCGCTGGAGCCGCCGTCACCGCTGCGCCTCTGCTCTACGCGTGCGCGAAAGAGGATGCAGGGCAAAATCCTGGGGCCGGTCAGTCAGGAGCCGTGGACGCCGACGCCTTGACCTTGGTGAGCCTCTACGGAACCTCCGGATTGCAGGCAGAACTCGGTCAGGAAGGTCTCGACGGGCTCCGGCTCGTGCCTGAGGCGTTCGGAGGCACGTTGCTCGACAGACCGGTAGAGATCGTGGCGTACGACACTCAGGAAGCAATCGATGAAGCCGTCCGGAGAGTTAGGGAGAGCACCGAGGCTGGTGCAAAGTTCTTCGTTGGCGGGCTCCTGTCCAGCACGGCGCTCGCTATCGGGGAAGAGGTCAATAAGTCTGGCGGCGTCTTCGTGACGGCTGCTGGGGCGGATGAGTTGACGGGATCCGAGTGCCAAGAGGCATTGTTTCGATGGTCCGTAGCGACGCATGGTGCGATACAAGAGACCGTTCTTCGGATGATCGAGTCCGACTCATCCCGCAAGCGTTGGTACACGATCACACCGGACTACGTTTTCGGGCAGGCGCTGCTCGACAATGCCAAGCAGGTCTTCGCTGAAAGGGGCATTGAGCATGTCGGCAACTCCTTGCATGGGCTCGATGCCACCGAGTTCTCCGGGTACATCAACAATGCCGTTGCCAAGAAGCCCGACGTCCTGTGCATTCTCAACTTCGGTGCGCAGTCGACGACCACAATTCAGCAGGCGGTGGCCTTCGGCGTCAAGAACGACATGGAGATCCTGTTGGCGTGGAGTGGTGGTCTCAGCCAGTTCCGTGCCCTTGGGCCCGAGACTCTCGAGGGCATCTACGCCGGCGCGCAGTACTGGCACACCGTTGACGCACCCGGTAACAGTGAGTTTGTCGACATGTTCCGCGAGAAGTACGACAAGAACCCAAGCTACTCCCACGCCGCGGGATACATCAGTGGCAAGTTGATCCTGGATGGAGTTCGGGCTGCCGGTTCAGCAGACCCGGCGGCGGTGGTCCAGGAGCTTGAGGGGATGAAGTACGACGGCCCCACGGGCGAGGAGACCATCCGAGCGGAGGACCACCAGGTAATCAAGGACTACTACCTCATGAAGGGCAAGACCGCTTCGGACATGGAGGACGACGACGATCTTATGGAGATCCTCTCGAGTGGGCAAAGCGTCACGGCAGTCGACCAGACCGGGTGCAAGCTCGTGCCGCTCGGTGGCTAGGCGGTGAGCTCCGAGCTCCTGCTGAGTCAACTCGTCAATGGTCTCGGCAATGGTCTGATCTACTTCGTCATCGCTGTCGGCTTCACCTTGGTGTTCGGCTTGATGAACTTCGTCAACTTCGCTCACGGGGCCTTCGTGGTGCTGGGTGCGTACTTCGCCTTCGAGCTCCTGGAACGCGAGGTCTCCTTCTGGGCCGCCCTTGTGATCGCTCCACTACTCGTCGGAGCGGTTGCAGTTGTCGTTGAACGGCTGCTGCTGCGGCGTCTCTATCGGATGGCCCACACCTACCAGATCGTAGCCACGATTGGGCTCGCGATCGGCATCCAAGAAGTCTGCACGCTCATTTGGGGGCCCAACCAATTCACGCTGCCGGCGCCGGAATCGCTGAGTACAACGATTGAAATTGGGGCGACGACCTACCCCTTGTACCGCGTCTTCGTGGTCGTGCTCACAGCGACCCTCGCCCTCGGGTTGTGGTTGCTGCTGGAACGAACCCGCTTCGGGGCGATGTTGCGCGCGGGGTCTGAGGACGCGGACATGGTTTCGTGCCTGGGGATCAATATCTACCTGTTGTTCTCGCTGACCTTTGGCGGGGCTGCCTTTCTGGCTGCCCTTGCAGGTGTGCTGTCGGGCCCGATGAGAGGCCTTAGCCCAACGTCTGGTGACTCCTTCCTCGCCCTTGCGGTGGTGGTCATTGTCGTGGGTGGCATCGGCAGCTACGTCGGAGCGCTGGTGGCGGCGTTAATGGTGGCGGAGGTGCAAAGTTTGGCGATCGTGTTCGCACCGGCATTCGGTGAGGTGGTCATCTATGCACTGATGGCTGTTGTGTTGCTCATCAAGAGCGACTTCATCGTGGGAAGGCTCGCCCGTGCTTGAAGCCACCTCGAAAGATGTGCAAGCGCCCGCCGGCGCGACCGGCAGTGACGCAGAACGGCCCGCACGAATGCGTTGGGCGATCGTTGCGGCAGTCGTCTCGGTTGCTGCGCTGGCTTTGCTCAGTCCCAGCTACTCGCTCGCCTCGACGGTTCTCATCTACGCGATTGCCGTCCTCGGTTGCAACTTGCTCCTTGGGTATACAGGTCTGCTGCCCTTCGGCCAGGGCGTCTTCTTCGGTGTTGGCGCCTACGCGGCGGGTCTCAGTTTCGTACATCTGGAATTTCAAGTGCCCGCTGGTCTCGCGATAGCGATGCTTGTCGGGATGGTGGTCGCTGCCGCCGTGGGATCGTTGTGCATTCTCCAGCGCGGTGTCAGCTTTGTGATGCTGACCTTCGCCTTCGCGATGATGTTCGGACACTTGGTGTACGTATTCAGCGACATCACCGGCGGCGAGAATGGACTGCGCGGATTCCCGGGCATGAGCTTTGGTTTCTTTGGGTCCCGGCTGATGGCTCTGAACACCAGCCAGGCGATGCTTGGAGTGATCGCCGTCTGCTTCGTGGCCGTTTACATATTGCTCACTCGCGTCGTGAGGTCTCGATTCGGTGCCACGCTGATGGCGATCCGGGAGAACGAAGACCGGGCGGCGGCGATCGGCTATAACACCACCCTCTTCAAGCTGATGGCGTTTGTGCTTTCGGGGCTCGTCACGGGGCTGGCGGGCGGCCTCTACGCCATGCATCTCGGGACGGTGCCCGACACCGCGCTCCAACTGGATATCTCGGTGACCATTCTGATCATGACGATCCTCGGAGGAACAGGTTCGCTGTACGGATCGTTCCTGGGTGCTGTCGTCTACCTCCTGCTTACCGACTACCTGTCACAGGTCTGGGATCGGTGGCAGATCCTTTTAGCGATTGCGCTGATTGCAATCGTGCTGTTCCTTCGGGGTGGCCTCTGGGGGGCAATCGAGATCGCACGTTCCGAAATTGGGCACAGGGCAGGTAGACGGCGCAGGAGAGGGGCGGGTCAATGACGATTGAGAGCAGCGGCACGACTCATCCGAGCGACTCAGACGAAGGTGTTCCTGCCTTGCAGGCAGTTGGCCTCGCCAAACGCTTCGGGAGGTTTACGGCCCTCGAGTCGATTGACCTGACCGTGCGGTCGGGAACTTTGCACGCCATCATCGGGCCGAACGGTGCCGGCAAGACGACCTTGTTCAACGTGCTGACCGGACAGCTGGCTCCGTCAAAGGGGACGGTGTTGGTTCACGGCGAGTCGGTGCACCACGTTCCGGTGCATCGACGCCTAGGAGTAGGACTCGCACGTTGTTTCCAGGTCACAAACCTCTTCCCTGAGCTGACGGTGCTGGAGAACGTTCGGCTCGCCGTTCAGGGTCGTCACTCGCGGCACGCATTCGACTGTTGGTCTACCGTCGGGCGCAACCGGGGGCCGATCGACCAGGCACGCCAGGTGTTAGAACGGGTCGGACTGCAGCGGGTCGCTCAGCGCAAGACGTCTGAGTTGAGCCACGGACAGCAGAGATTGCTCGAGGTGGCGATGTCGCTGGCCCCCGATCCGAAGATCCTTCTGCTGGACGAGCCAACCTCAGGCATGGGAATTGACGATGTGCCGGTGATGGAACGGCTCTTGACCCAGCTCACCGGCGACTACACGATCATCATGATCGAACACAACATGGCAATGACCATGCGTGTAGCGAATCGCATCGCGGTGCTCGTGGCAGGCAGGGTGCTCATTGATGGCGAGCCGGACGAGATCCGCGCCGACGAGGGAGTTCAGCGCGCTTACCTGGGGGAGGGCCTCAGTGCTTGAGATTGTCGGAGTCGACGCGTTCTATGGCAAGAGCCAGGTGCTGAGCCAAGTATCCATGGAAGTGCGCGATGCCGAGGTCGTCGCCCTGCTGGGACGCAACGGCGCCGGTAAGTCCACCACGCTCAAGTCTGTGATGGGCCTTGTCGCCAGCACTGGGGAGACGAGGTTTGACGGAGTGCCTATCAATGCAATGGCGCCGTTTCAGGTCGCTCGCCAGGGCATTGCGTACGTCCCGGAAGCCCGCGGGATCTTCACCCGGCTGACCGTGGAGGAGAATCTGAGGGTGTCCATCCGCAAGGGGGCGCGCTGGAAGGTGGCGGATGTGTACGACGCTTTTCCCCGCCTTCACGAGCGCCGACGCAACAAGGGCGATCGTTTATCAGGTGGCGAGCAGCAGATGCTCGCTATCGCTCGGGCGATGCTGGGGAACCCTAAGATCGTGCTCTTGGATGAGCCGGCCGAGGGCCTGGCTCCCGTCATTGCCGAGCGCGTGCGCGACATCGTCCGTGAAATGAGGAACGACGGCTTAGCTGTGCTGTTGGTCGAGCAACAGATTGAATTGTGTATGCAGGTGGCGGACCGCGTCTACGTGTTGGAAAGCGGGCAGATGGTGTTCGACGGCACGACGGCGGAGTTCCAAGACAACGATGAAATCCGGAACCGGCACCTCACGCTTCAGGACGTCGAATGACCCGGTTGTGCTCTCGGGTATTGCACCCCGCCGTAAGAGTGATCAGCCTGATCGGATCAAATCTCCGCCAGCAAGGAGGCATCAACGATGGACGATGAGAATCTTCATTCGAACCGCCACCCCATGCGAATCATCTCTGCAGGAACAGTCATCTCCATGACTGACACCCCGATGGAGGCTTTCGCGTGCTGCGGGGAGCGCATCGTCGCAGTAGGTGGTCGAGGGGAATTGGCTCAGCAGTTTCCTGACGCCGAAACGATTCACCTTGGCGACCACGCGGTGATCGTTCCAGGTTTCAACGATGCTCACATGCATCCTTCAGCTGTCGCTGAGGATACTCTGCACCTCGACCTCTCTCCGGACAAGGTGGAGAGCCACGCGGAACTGGTCGCGGCGTTACGCGCTCGCGCGGGGAGTACGCCGGCTGGCGAGTGGGTCAGAAGCTTCCGCTACGACCATGCCAAGACCACCGGTGGCGACGTCATTGACCGGGCGTTCCTCGATGACGTCTGTCCTGACCACCCGACGTTAGTTGTGCACATCGCCTGCCATTGGGCCGTCGCAAACAGCCGTGCACTCGAACTCGCCGGACTCAGCGACGACTCGGAGGATCCTCCGGGCGGATCACTCGGCCGCGACGCGGCCGGGCACCTGAACGGGCTCGTCTACGAGCAAGCGATGTTCGATTTCGCTTACGCCGCGTTAGCGCGGAGGGCGACCATCATCCCGGAGAGCTCTGTCGAGGACCGTCTACGGAGTCTGAAAACTGTGCTCAACGGCTTCCACGCAGCCGGACTAACATCCGTCGGTGATGCATTGGCCTATCCCGGCGCGGTGTCTTTGTTCCAAGAAGCAGAGACCCGCGGCGAGCTGACAGCCCGGGTTGGCCTGCTGGTCGCCTACCCACACTTCACCAAGATCCGTGATGCGGGAATGCGTCACGGGTTCGGTGGCCCACGGCTGCGACTCAACGGCATCAAGGCTTTCGTCGACGGAGCAGTCGGCGGCGGTACCTGTCTCCTCGAGGAGCCCTACGAGGGACGCCCGCACGACTATGGCCAACAGGTGGTCTCCCAAAACGAGTTGGGCGAGATCGTACGCTCGGTCCACGGACTCGGAATGCGGATCGCGGTTCACGCCAACGGAGACCGCGCCATCGCTCTCCTTCTGGAAGAGCTCGAACAAGCACAGTCTCAGGATCCTCGCCCAGGCCTTCGCCACCGCATCGAACACTGCACCGTGATAAACGACGACATCCTCAAGCGAATGCGCCACCTCGGCGCCATCGCTGTGCCCTTTGGCAGCTACGTCGCCTTCCACGGAGACAAACTGAGGGAGTGGTACGGCGACGATCGCCTTGAGCGGATGTTTGCGCACCGGTCGTTCCTGGATGCCGGTGTCGGCGTAGCTGGTTCTTCCGACTACACCTGCGCCCCCTTCGAGCCATTGCTGGGCATGCAGAGCTGCGTGACGAGGTCTGCACCCGATGGGCGTGTCCTAGGGGCGAGTCAGAAGATCACCCCTAGTGAGGCTCTCTGGCTGTACACAGTGGGATCGGCTCAAGCCACAGATGAGGAGAACGAAAAAGGCCGTTTGGGACCCGGATACCTCGCCGACTTCGTCGCGCTCGGCGCTAATCCGGTGACTGTGGATCCCGATGCAATCGCAGCTATTCCGGTGCTGGAGACCTGGGTCGGCGGTCAGCAGGTCTGGTCGGCGGAGTCATAGTCATGGGGGCGATGACCAGATGAAGCTCACTCCCGGCGAACAGGACCGGCTCAGCATCTTCACCATGGCTGAACTGGCAAGACGTCGGCGAACTCGAGGCCTGAAACTCAACCATCCCGAGGCCATGGCGCTGATCTGCGACGAATTGCTGGAAGCAGCCAGAGACGGCATGACGTACGTGGAGGTCGTCGCGCACGGCGGCGGTCTCCTGACTCGAGATGACGTGATGACCGGCATCCCAGAGATGGTGTCCATCGTCCAGGTCGAAGTGATGTTCGCGGACGGCACCAAGCTCATTTCACTCAGGGATCCGATCAAGTGAGTCAAAATAGCGCTGAACGTCCAGTGGTCCCCGGGGAAATCATCCTGGGCGAATCGCCTCTCGTGCCAGCGGGCCGCGCGCGGAAAGCGCGACTGTGCGCGTGCTTAACAACTCCTGCTGGCCGGTTGCAGTGACGTCACATTTCCACTTCTTCGAGGTCAATCGCCGAATGCGGTTCGACCGGTCTGCTGCATTCGGGATGCACCTTGACGTCATCGCCGGAGGGGCTGTGCGATGGTCCCCCGGTGAGATTAAGGCCGTTGACCTTGTCGAGTACTCCGGTGAACGCGAAATTCATGGTTTCAATGGTTTCACGAATGCCTGCCTGGCCGACCCTGAGACGTTTGAGACGCTGCGGAGTCAGGCCGTCCAGCGCATCACGAGCGCCGGTTACGAAAACGTGACCCTGCCGGGAATGACTCGAGCTGAACCCTCGCCTCGATAGTCGTGTTTGATCGCTGACATGTTGGTCGACCGAGGGAGCCGAGTGGTGCCAAGTCCAGACCGCAGCACTTATAGCAAGATGTACGGCCCTACAACCGGCGACCGTATTCGGCTGGCAGACACCAACCTGTGGGCAGAGATTGAATCCGATCATGTGCCTTACGGTGACGAGCCGCTATGGGGGTTCGGCAAGACCATTCGCGACAGCATGCAGGCGTCAAGTCACCGACCAGCGGACAGCGAAATGGACATCATCATCGCCAACGTGGTGGTCCTTGACCCAGTTATGGGAATCATCAAGACAAACATCGGCGTCAAGGACGGACGGATTGTTGGCATAGGCCGCGCGGGCAACCCAGACATCACCGATGACGTGGAGCTTGTGGCTGGTGCTAACACAGGCTGGGTCATGGGCGAGGGGATGATCGCGACGCCTGGCATCGTCGACCCGCACGTGCACCTTGCTACCACCAGCCTGATCCCCGCGGCGCTTTCGGCGGGTACCACCACGATCGTGGGGATGGGCTACGGGCACGTTTCTGACGTTGGTGTGAATCCTGAGTACAACTTCAACCGGATGGTGGAGGCGTGGGAGGGCTTTCCTATGAACGTGGCACTGCTGGCCCGCGGTGGCGCCTCTGCCCGCGCCCCGCTCGAAAGCAGTATGGAGATGGGTGCAGCTGGGCTGAAGGTTCACGAGGACTCGGCCAGCTACACGACCGTGATCGACAGCGCCCTAACGGTGGCTGACGAGTTCGATGTCCCCGTGTGCATCCACAGTGACTCCAACCAGGAGGGCGGCGAGCTGGAGGACACGCTCTCCGCGATTGACGGTCGCACCATTCATGCGTTCCACATCGAGGGGTCGGGAGGAGGCCACCCCAACGTGCTGGAGTTGGTAGCACAACCGCACGTCCTCGGGTCCTCGACCACGCCGACGCTGCCGTACTCGATCAATACGCTCGCGGAGTTTCCCGAGATGAAGATGACGGTACATCGGATGCACCGTGACCTAGCCGAGGACGTAGAGGCCATCAACTGGCGCGCCAGGCCCGGAACGGTGGCTGCCGAGACCGTCCTCCACGACCTGGGAGCCATTGCCATGGTTTCGTCCGACTCCCAGGGGATGGGGCGAATCGCGGAAGTTTCCATCCGCACTTGGCAGACGGCTCACCGAAACAAGGAAATGGACCCTGAGCAGCAGCGAAACGACAACCACCGAATCCTCCGGTACTTGGCGAAGATGACGATCAACCCGGCAATAGCCCAAGGCCTATCTCATGAAGTCGGATCGCTCGAGCCTGGCAAGCTAGCCGATATCGTGCTGTGGAAGCCAGAATTCTTCGGTGTGAAGCCCCAGCTTGTGATCAAGAGTGGATTCGTGGCGTGGGGATCCGTCGGTTCCGGCAATGACAGCACCCGCATCGGTCAACCCCAGATCTACCGGCCCATGTACGGCGGGATGGGCCTCGCACCTGCAGCGCTGGGAGTCGCGTTCGTTTCACAGGCTTCGCTGGACGGCGGTCTTGCTGAACGGCTAAGGGTTCGCCGTCGGCTGGTGCCGGTCAGGGACTCGCGGAACCTGGACAAGAGTGCCTTCTACGGAAACTGTGCCTCGCCGGTAGTTCGGGTAGATCCCCAGTCCCTGGACGTCACGATCGATGGTCGTCCCGTCGATCTGCCTCCAGCCGAACGGCTCCCCATGACGTCCCGCTACTTCATCTGAGCCCTGATCCACCGATGGTGTTTCTAAGATGATTCTCCGTTGGTTTCTTCGGACGCGGTGCGGTTGGGCGTTCTCGCGGGTTGGACGAAGCCCTCGCCCTTGAACCATCCGTCCGGCCAGTGCTCGCCGGCCGCGGCGACCATCTTCACGAAGCCTTCGGCGCGCGCCCGGTTTTGCTCGTCACTTCCTGCGCCGATGGTCTCCGTCTGCCGTGGATCCGTGCGAGCACCGCCGAGGCGCCCCTGGACCTTGTAACGTCCCGCCGTCGCCGCGTTTCCCCGCTTCAAGCCAAGCCATCCGAGTACCTTCGAGAGGACTGGAATACCCCCATGGTGCCCTCATGAAGCTCATGCTCGACCACGGAAACGCCGAAAGCCCCCGTAAAACGGGGGCTTTCTGAGTGTCCGAGGGGGGACTTGAACCGGCTGAGCGCCCGCCTGACGCGATGTGTGCGGCTGGATTGTCCCTAAATGGGCCTTCAAATGCGGGCGGGTGCCTCGTGTTGAAATGGTTCGGTGCCCCTCGGGG
>Ga0136611_10002766_pt1 | contig 12272 bp, 7 predicted proteins | sample AntDrymUQ2232306_2_FD_106645 | JGI IMG/M metagenome (GOLD analysis project Ga0136611, IMG submission 106645) | Polar desert sand microbial communities from Dry Valleys, Antarctica - metaG UQ223 (23.06) | ecosystem: Environmental > Terrestrial > Soil > Desert | place: Antarctica: Dry Valley... | reverse complement strand
GTTGCGGAAATCCATTCGGGATTGAATTTTGAAATCTTCTTGGTCATAGAGATATTTTCTCAATTTTGACCATAACTTTTCAAACATCAATCCGTATCGAATAAAAACTCCGCGACCTCTCAATTAGCTTTGGTTTTGAACAAAATCTCTAAAAATAAAAAGGCAAGAGGAAAAATCCTTTTGCCTTTTTATTTTTACTTTTACCTTAACTTTATCGCTCGTCAATCGGCGTATATTTCTGGTCACGTTCGCCGATATATTCGGCGCGCGGGCGAATCAATTTGTTATTGCCGTATTGCTCTAAAATATGTCCCGTCCAGCCGGAGATGCGCGAGACGGCGAAAATCGGCGTGTATTGGTCGAGCGGAATGTCCATCAGGTAATACGCCGACGCGGAATAAAAATCCACGTTCGGATACATTCCCTTTTTTTCCAGCATTGCTTTTTCGATTTTCTGCGACATATTGAACCACGTCATATCGCCTTTCTTTTCCCCTAATTGCTTGGAGAATTTGCGAAGCCAGGTCGCACGCGGGTCTTCGGTTTTATAAACGGCGTGACCGATGCCCATAATTTTGCGTTTTTCTTCCAACGCTTTATCGAGCCAAGTATCAATCTTATCTTCACTACCGATTTCTTTCAGCATTTTCATCACGTTCGTATTCGCGCCGCCATGCAGCGGTCCGGCGAGTGCCGCGATGCCGGCAGTGACCGCGCCATACATATCAGCCAGCGTTCCGGCCACAACGCGCGTCGTGAACGTCGAAGCGTTCAATTCATGGTCGGCGTGCAAGATAAGCGCGACATCAAAAATATGCGCTTCGTCCGACTCGGCTTTTTCGCCGCGCAGCATATACAGAAAGTTCTCCGCGATACTCAACGATTTGTCGGGAGCAACCACTTCTTTGCCCGTGCGAACACGTTCCCAGGCGGTGACAATTGTTCCCATTTGCGCCGTTAATTTGATTGCCGTATTTACCGCATTCTCGCGGTCAGTTCCGTGACCTTTCTTATCGTAAAAATCCAAGGAAGAAACTGCTGTGCGGAGAACATCCATCGGGTCGGCATCTTTCGGAAACGTTCTCAGCATTTCGAGAACTTCCGCCGGGATTTCATAATTCGCCTGAAACTGCGCTTTTATTTCCGCCAATTCATCCGATTTCGGCAACCTGCCGTTCCAAAGAAGATAGATAACTTCTTCAAACGTCGAATTTTCTGCCAAATCGTGAATGTCATAACCTTGATAAATTAAAATTCCCTGCTCGCCGTTGACATCGCCGATTGCGCTTTGCGCGGCGACGACTCCGCGCAGTCCGGCGGTCGCGGCGGTTGATTCTGTTGCTGTACTCATTCTTATATTATCCTTGTAATTATTAGATTTTCCGTATAAATTAAATTTAACAAAACGCTTTTCAAGTTACAAGCAAAGATTTTTCAATCTTCGGCGCGACCGACTTATATTTGATAATACGTTTCAACGCGCTCTGAGCAAAACCTTCTCTCCAATCCCGACGCTCAGAATTTCTTTTGCCGAATTCCGAAACGCGGCGACTTCTAAAAACCCCGCGCTTCCCGCAATCATAAACATTTCGCCTTCAACGGCTTCGCCAAAGAACTCTCGCAATCGGTTGATTGTCTTTCCGCCGATTTCGAGTGTGAATTTTTCAGGCAAATCGGTGTGTTTGAGATTGGTGACGAGATTCCCGAAACGATCCGCGTGAATAATTTCGGCTTCGACTTCGCGCTCTGATATTACGCGCGGCGCGGCGGTTTTCAGACGAACGTAATCTTTAATTTTCGCACCGAATTCTCTCGACTGAACGCCGTTAGATAAATGCGCGGCAACGGGCGCGAAAATGTCGCGCCCGTGAAATGTGCGGCTGACCGTTTCGGCGTAAAACTTTTCGTTTACTAATTCGTAAACTACAAAATTCTTTTCTTCGTCAAAAGCGAAACTTAATAAACCGTTATCCGGCGCGATGAAATAATAATTTTCGGTTTCAATTAAAATCGCTTTTCTCGCCGAGCCAACGCCGGGGTCAACCACCGCGACGAAAATCGTTTGGCGCGGAAAATTCTTGTAACAAGCGCGAAGCGTGAAGTTTGCCGCCTGAATATCCTGCGGCGGAATCTCGTGCGTCAGGTCAACGATTTTCGCGTTTTCATTGATTGTCAAAATCGCGCCTTTCATCGCGCCGACAAAATAATCCTTCGTTCCGAAATCGGTCAAAAGCGCAATTACCATAAAACAAAAAATTCCACGAAACCCACCGCAAAGTAAAAAAGGAGAACATAAAAACTTTGTTGGATTTCGTGGATTATAAGCGGCGCGGATTTACCCGATTGCGCCGCGAATTAAATTACGAATTACGATTTGAAGAAATAAATGCGACATTCGTAATTCATAATTGATTACCTGATTTGCGTTTCGTAAGACGATTTGATGCGAAGCTGCTGATCTTTGTCGAGACGGATGTGTTTTCCGCGTTCGACAACCACCGCGCCGACTCCGAACGCCGCGCCGACTCCCGCGCCGACCGCCGCGCCGACCGGACCGCCGGCAATCGCGCCGATGACCAAGCCCGTGCCGGTCGCCGCGCCGACTTTAATCGAATCGTCTTTGACCGAACTTCTGCCTTCGACAGTGCCTTCGGTGTCAACACGCCTGACGTTATCGCCTTTGCGCGGCAAAACTTCCGTGACAATGGCGTTGAAATTGCTCCAGCGGTTTTGCGACAAAACCACGCGGTCGAATGAAAGCAGCATTTCGGCGCGGCGTTTGATTCTGCCCGGCTTTTGAATTTTTGAGATTCTGCCTTCGATAATCGCGCCGTTCAGTTCGTTCGGCGAGACGATTCGCGCTTGGAAACGGTCGCCTTCCTTGTTGCTCTCGGTATCAATGTCGTCAACCAATTCGACGATTAATTCGGTGTCGGACGGAATCGAAACTATCGTTTCGCCGCTGACGGCTGAATTGACCTGTTCCGTTGCGGTCGTTATCAACGGCGGCTGTTCGGTCGTATCGGAATCAGTGGAGGTTGTCACAATCGGCGATTGTTCGACCGGAATGGTCGTCGCGGCGGTCGTTGTAATTTCGGAAGTCTTTACTTCAACTTTGTCCGCCACAACCGGTTCTTCGGTTTTATTGGTGACGACGGTTTCGATAACCGTTTCGGTCGGTTTTTCCTCGACTGTCGTTTTTGTCGTCGTGGTTTCGCCGACGGTCGTTTTTACCGCCACGATACCGCGTTTACTCAAACTGCTCGGAATCGTCGCGTCGAACGAGCGTTTTTCAAATCCCGTATCGTAACCGCTCTCAAAACCTTGCTGATAACCGGCGCGGTAATCTTCCATCGCACCGTATTCTTTGCTGTAAGCGCGGTCGGCTTTGGCGTATTCACTGTGCCGTTCATAGCTTTTCGCGGTGTTATCAATCACGTCTCGATAGCCGGACATATAGCCGTCCGAATAGCCGGTGCGGTAGCCGCGCTGCAGAGCGATGCGTGAATCTTGCTGGGCGAAAACTGTTTGGGTTGCGTAACTTAGGGAAGAAATAAATACGAGGGAGAAACTCAGGGCAAAAATTAAATAACTCTTACTAAATTTCATTATATATCTCCTTATCAAAAAACAAAAAAATGGTTTGTCCGCTATGATTTATACAACAAAACTTAATCAATTACAACAATAATTTTTCAAATCACGAGGTATATTACGCATCTTTTTGAAAGCAAACGGTTTTTTGTTATTCTAAAAGCAACAAATTCATGTGAATTTCATCCAAAACCAGGATTGCATTTATCAATTACAAGGAGCAAACAATGAAATTTTTCCTGTTATTTCTGACCTTATTTCTAGCGGTTTCGGTTACGACGACCAACGCGCAGGCTCGGAAGGTTTTTCCGTATCAATACAAAACCGACGATTTGCCAAATGGGTTGCGCGTCGTCACCGTGCCGACGGATTACCCGAATTTAGTCGCGCTGTATATCGTCGTCGGTTCAGGTTCGCGCAATGAGGTCGAACCGGGCGAAAGCGGCTACGCGCATTTTTTCGAGCATCTGATGTTTCGCGGAAGCGAAAACTTTCCCGCCGGACGCTTTGACGAAGTGATGAAAAAAGCGGGCGCGTCTTCAAACGCTTATACCTCTGATGACCGCACGGTTTATCACGAAACTTTCGCCAAAGAAGATTTGGATGAAATTATGCGGCTCGAAGCCGACCGTTTTCAAAAGCTGAAATTCACGCCCGAACAATTCAAAACCGAAGCGGGCGCTGTTTTGGGCGAATACAACAAAAACTCGGCAAGCCCTTTTTTCAAAATGAACGAAGTCCTTCGGGAAACCGCGTTTCGCAAACATACCTACAGCCACACGACGATGGGTTATCTCGCCGACATCAAAGATTATCCGAATCAATACGACTACGCGTGGCAGTTTTTCAATCGTTTTTACCGCCCGGAAAACGCGACGATAATCGTCGTCGGCGATGTCAAACAGCCAGAAGTTTTGGCGATGGTCAAAAAGTATTGGGGCGATTGGAAACGCAGCGATTACAAACAGGAGATTCCGAGCGAGCCGGCGCAGACCGAACCGCGCAGCAAGCACATCGAATGGGCTTCGCAAACCTTGCCCGTCGTGATGGTCGCTTACCGCGCTCCGGCTTTTTCCGAAACCGAAAAAGACAAAGCCGCGCTCGATTTGTTAAGCGAAATCGCTTTCGGCAGAAACTCAGAATTATATGACCGGCTCGTTGACAAAGAACAAAAAGCGGTTTTCGTCGGCGCGGGCGCGGACAATAACATTGACCCGGAACTTTTTACTGCTTACGCGCAAGTTCGGGACGTGAAAGATTTGAACTACGTGCGCGACGAGATTATCAAAACCTACAAACGCTTTTCGACCGAAGCCGTTCCGCAGAAACAACTCGACGAAATTCGCTCGCGCAATCGTTACGGTTTTGCGATGGCGATGAACAGCAACGACGCGATTGCCGGAACCCTGGCGCGGTTCGTCGCGCTGCGCCGCTCGCCCGAGACGATTGATAAAGTATTCGCGCTTTACGATTCGATAACGACCGACGATATTAAACGAATGGCGGCGAAATATTTTACCGACAACAGCCAAACAGTTGTGACTTTGGCGACGAAAATAGGAGACACGAAATAATGAAAAACAAATTATCGAAAGTTAGAAAGTTACCCGCATTTTTTCTGGTCTTCGCGTTCGCGCTGCCCCTTTTTGCACAAAAGAATGAGAGTATGAAAAGTTCTTCAAACGTATTTCAGCCGAGCCAATCGCCGCTTGTTTCGCTTCGCATACAATTCCTGACCGGCTCGATTGCCGACCCGCAAGGAAAAGAAGGCGCGGCGAATTTAACTGCCGCGATGATTGCTCAGGGCGGAAGCAAAAAGTTGACTAACAAGCAAATTACCGAACAGTTTAACCCGATGGCAACGAGTTTCGGCGCGCAGGTTGACAAGGAAATGACGACATTTGTCGGGCAGACGCACGTTGATAATCTGGCGAAATATTACGACTTAATCAGCCAGATGCTGCTCGAACCCGGCTTTCGTGAAGACGATTTTTCGCGTCTCAAAAAGGACTCGATTGATTTTTTGAAGACCGGTCTGCGCGAAGGCAACGACGAAGAACTCGGCAAAGAGCGGCTTTACAATATCATTTACGCCGGAACAGGTTATGAAAATCATTCGTTTGGTAAAATTTCTTCGCTTGAAAAATTGACTTTGCAGGACGTAAAAGATTTCTACGCGAAAAATTATACGCAGGCGAATCTTGTTCTCGGCGTTTCGGGCGGATTCGATCAGAAGTTTTCCGACCGATTGGCGGCAGATTTTGCGAAGCTGCCGAAAGGCGAAAAAATGTCGCAGAAGATTTCTACGCCCAATCTTGCCGACGGAATGAAGATTGACATCGTGAAACGCGAAACCCGCGCGACGGCGATTTCGATGGGCTTTCCAATTGCGGTCAATCGCGCTCACAAAGATTACGCCGCGCTCGCGCTTGTCGCTTCATATTTCGGACAGCATCGTTCGTCGAACAGTTATCTTTACGGTCGGCTCAGAGAACTGCGCGGGTTGAATTACGGCGACTACGCTTATATTGAATACTTTCCGCGCGGAATGTTTCAGTTCGACCCCGACCCGAATCTAGCCAGACAATCGCAGATTTTCCAAATCTGGATTCGTCCCGTCGAGCCGCAAAATGCCAATTTCGCGCTTCGCGCCGCGCTCTACGAATACGATAAGCTGGCGAAAAACGGACTCGACCAAAAGACGTTTGAAGAAACGCGTGATTTTCTGTCGAAATACGTCAACATTATAACGCAAACCAAAGACGCTGAACTCGGCTATGCGCTCGATTCGAAATACTACGGCATTCCGAATTTCAACGAATATATGAAATCGCAATTGGCGAAACTGACTTTGGCGGATGTCAACAATGCGATAAAAACTCATCTCGCGTCGAACAAAATGCGCGTCGTGCTGATTACGAAAGACGCGGAAGGCTTGCGCGACGAAATTGTCAATAATAAACCGGCGACGATTTCCTACGCCTCGCCGAAGCCGAAAGAAATCACCGACGAAGACCAGACGATTTTCACGTATCCGATTCCGGTCAAAGCGGCGGACGTTTCCATCACGCCGGTCGAACGGGTGTTTGAATAATCTTTGAATGGCAATCGAGAAAAGGCGCGAAGTTCGCAAAAGATTAGTAAAATCTTTTGCGAACTTCGCGCCTTTTCCGGGCTAAATCGTCTTAAAAACTCTTTCTAAATAAATACGAAGCGCGGATAAAAAACGTGCGGCTGTTGCGTTCAAATCGCGGTTCTAATTGTCCGGTGAACGGCGAAAAACCGTTGTAATTGAAATTATCGTTGTAGCCGATGTAAAAAGCTGTTCCCGGGTTCGGATTATAACCGGCGAGAATCTGCCCGCTGACGTTCGAGCCGAGCGAATCGTAATCAACTCGTGTTCGCAAAAATGTAAAGCGCGAGAATTGATAAGTCGAACGCAAAGTGACGATATTCGTATCGAAAGCGATGCGATTGTTGTCGCTGCGCGTCAAGCGGCTTTTCGTATATTCAAGCGAAAGCCGCAGCGGGTTGATCGGTTTATAATCGCCGCCGACTTGAACATCAAATTGCCAGCCTTTGCCCGGATCGAGAGCGGGCGGCTGCGGGAAATTCGGAAACGGAACGACGGTCGGGTTAGCCTGATACGAATACAAAAGCTGAATATATTCGTTGTATTCTGGACTGTTTAAGTAATTCTGAAACGCCGGACTCGTTCGCGGATACCGACTGCCCGCCCCGAAATCGAAATCGAAGGCGTTAAAAATTGAGCCGACAAAACCGTAAACGGAAAGCTGTTTGTTGACGGTTTTGTTAAAATTAAAGCTAAAATAAGGCTGTGTCGCCGAGCGCGTCGGCGCGCCGAAAAACGCGCCCGATTGCCTGGAATTGCGACGTGCGCCGAATTCTTCTTCGTATATTTTTTCAAAACCCACGCCGGCTTCGCCGCCGATAAACAAATTGCCCTGCAAAGATAAACCGAAGCCGTTGGCGATTAAACCGCCCTGCGTTCGACCTTTCCAATCAATCCGGTATCTAGCAAACTGCCGCCAATTGGCGCGAATGATGGTTGCTTTTGGCTTCGATGTGGTGCTGAATCGGTTGAAAAAGAAAAACGTATTGGTATTTGTCCGCGGCGTAAATCCGGCGTCGGCGCGGTAATCGCTCGAACGACCGGAAATCTCGACAAACCAGCCGCGCTTGTCGGTCGTGTGATCGAGGTTAAAATGATACCCGATGCCGTTTCCCGTTCGATACTGGCTGCGGTTTTCGTCGGCGTTATAGAAGAATTTTCTTGAATGCGTTCCCAAAATCTGAAACCTCATTACGGTTTTCGGATTTAGTTTGAATGTTCCGTCAAAACCGCCGACGAAATTGCGATTTTTCGGAAAAACCCGCGCCGTCCCGAAAAATCCGACGTTATTTTGACCGCCGATGTCGTGTTTGAGCCGAACAACTCCGAAATAAGCGTTCTTGTCCACAAATTCGCCGATGCGACGGCTGATCAGCGGGTCGTTGCGCTCGTCCGGGGAATAGTTTCCCGGCGCGTTGTCCGACGCCAGCAATACGCCGAAAGAGTTTTTGCCGATTTTACCGGTTAATTTGGTCGCCAAATCAGGATCAACAATCGTCCGCGAATAAAACGGCGACAGCGGCGAATCGAAAATTTCTTTGCCTTCGAGAAAAAACGGTCGCTTTTCCTGAAAGAAAATCGGAAAACGCTGATTTGCCGTGACGACCGGCGCGTCGGCTTCGATTTCGGCGAAATCAGGATTAATCGCCGCGTCCAAAGTAACATTCGGCGATACAGTGTATTTCAGATTAACGCCGAGTTCCGGTTTTATCGGGTCGTTGACGAACCTGCCGAAATCTCGGACTCCAATCGGATAAAATATCGGATCAAAGCCGTTGTTGTTCACCGTCGAAATCGCTAAAGTGCGTTTGCGCGAACCGGTTTCCGACAGCGTAATACTCGGCGCGACTTCCAAAGTGCGCTCATATTTTATTTCGTTTAATCCCATGAGTTTGCCGTGTTTGATCAAGACACCGGAAATATTGCGGTCGTCGGGCAGCCATTGATTGAATTCGTCGTTGAAGCGGTCAATGTTTCGCGCGGCGTTAAAGCCCCAGAGCTTTCCTTCGCCCGCCGTGTAGCGCAGAGATTTGAAAGGAATTTTGACTTCGACCGACCAGCCCCAATCTTCAATCACGCCTTTGGATTCCATCACGATGTCCACGGAAAAATCCGCGCCCTGTCCTTCGGTGAAAATTCCGTCCTGCTGAATTCCATACGGGTTAAAACCGAGAATGTAAGCGCGGCGTTGATCGTTGTAGGTATCGAGCCAGACGCGCACGTTGTCTTCGCCGAAAACATTATCGCGCTGGGCAACGGTCGCGCGGATTTTATCTTTTTCGTCGTAACATTTGAAAGCGATATAAAGATGTTTCTCGTCGTAGCCGATCATAACTTCGGTCGCTTTGGATGGCGCGACGTTATCGCCCGGACTCGTTTGATAAAAATCTTTTAGGGCTTGCGCGGATTTCCACGCTTCGTCGTCAAGCCGCCCGTCAATCACCGGCGGCACGATAAAAGTTACGACTTTAACCGGCTGTTTCTTCTCCGGCGGCAGATTAAATTTTTCGCCGCTCGCGGCATTTTTTCGTGAGTTATTCGCGCTGGTAGATTTTGTGCCGGTAAATTCAGATGCGCTCGCTTCCGCTGAACTTAAATTCTGCGCCTGGATACAAGTCGTAAAAATTAAAACGAATAAAAGAGCGCATAGTTTTCTCATCACTTTACCTGTTATTAAGAAAATTAGATTGTCGAAATTTGGCATCAAAGATTGGGAATTTTTTAGCCTTGTCTAAAACGTGGAAGCGTTCAGAAGGTTTCAAGAAAAAAGGCGCGAAAGTGTAAGTTAAACTTTTGCGCCTTTTTTTAAGGTTAATAGATTGTCATATTACGCGCGTTGCGAACGACGATTTTTCCCTCGCCAACATTCATTCGATAAGTTTTGCCGCCTTTGCCGACGCGCCACAATTTCGGTTTGGCATCATCACGAACCAGATTCACGCCGTCGTTTTCAATTTCGGTGTTCGATTCCAAAATCGCATCGGTGCTTTCAGGCAGCGTCAAAACGATTGTTCCGTTGGTTGCCAGCGCGTTGAAAGTTTGAAAATTACCCTCCAGACTCATTACGCCGTCGCCGGTTTTGCCGTCAAACGCGCCGCGAAAACCGATAACGCGAATTCTACCGTCCGTTGTTCCGACAGTTAGTTTTCCGTCCGCGTCGCGCACGTTAATCGCTTCGTCCACGCCCTGCAAATCAATTTCGCCGGACACGCCTTCGAGCCGGATTTCGCCGGATGTCGTGATTTTCAAATCGGATTTTTTCGGCACGAAAATCTCGATGCGGACGCGGTTCATTTCATTGAAAAAATCAGGGTTCTGACCTCCGTTGTCAATGTTCATAACTTTAATGTCCACATCCGAGCCGTTTTGCGTCGCTTTCAAATCGAGCGGCGTTTGAACGCGGCTTTTCGAGAGACGCGTGACGGTATATTGAACTTCCGGCTTGTCCCAGCCGCGCACGAAAACAGCGCAGTTTTTCGCTTCGACTTTAACTTTCGGAGTTCCTTTAACCGCGAACGAATCGCTTTTCTTTTCGATAACGGGCGAGCCGACCGTCCAATATCTTTCCGACATTCGCGCCAAATTTTCGCTCTGTTTGACTGCCTCTCTGATTTGCGCCTGCAGTTCCTCCGAATTTATAAGTTGAACTTGTTTAAGAGCTTCAGCATAAGTTTTTTCGAGCTCCGGCGTAATTTTAATCAGCTCTTTTTCCGCCTCTTTTAATGATTGTTCGATTGATCGGTTCATTGCTTCATTATCAATTTCACCGACTACCGGCGGCTTGGGAGCTTTCGGAGCTTTTGGCGGCTTCGGGACTTTCGGCGGTCTGGCGCGTGAATTATCTTCGCCATCTTCCCAATCTTCCTGCTCGGTTTCCTTTTTTGAGTTGAGCAGATTCGTCGCCGGGTTTATATTTTTGCCGTCGTTTTTACGTTTGATTGACAACGCGCCGTTGACGCTGTTGAGACGGATCTGCACGTCGCCGCTACCGACTTTGCCGTATAAATCGCGCCCGACGTATTCGCCTTTGCGAACTGGCAAACCGAAATCGTTGCTGATGCTGCCGTTGACCGTATCGGCTTTAATTGTCGCGTTGGCATCCGACGGAATCATCAAGTCAACCGAGCCGTTTACCGTTTCGAGCGAAATTCTGCCGCCCGTCTGCAATTGGTCGAAATTGGCAATGACCGTGCCGTTGACAGTTGATAAATTCGCCGTGCCGCGCAAGTTCGTCGCTCTGACTTCGCCGTTGACAGCGGAGGCTTTCGTCATATTAGCAGCGTTTGAGATGCTCACCGAACCGTTGACGGTTTCGATTTCGTTTAAGACGGCGGCGCGCGGCACGGTCAGGCGGTATTCGACCTGCAGTTTGCCGTAGCTTGGACGCTCGCTGATCGCGCGGAGCGTCCGGGCGACGTAATCGGTTTCGATGCTGAACGCGTCTTGCCGCGCGTCAATTTTAACGTTGACTTCCGCCAAATTTTCTCTCGTGTCGGCGGTTTTGACGTATTCGACCTTAACCTCGTTCCGATCCCAGGTTCCGATCACAATCGAACCGTTAACATTTGAAACGCTCACTCTGCCGTTAGCATTGAGCGGATAAGTCTGCTCGAATCTTTCGGTTTCGTCAACGGCGATTACATTCGTGATTTTAGAATCCGTGTAATTATTGCTTGTCGTAATCGGTAAGCTGCCTTCCGATGAAAGCATCAATCCAGCGAAAACTATTGTATATAACCAAGACATATTTGAAATTCTCCTCTCGTTAGGAATCCATCCCTTTTCTAACAGGAGAACACCGCAACAAAAAAGTTTATGACAAAAATTTTTACATTTTTTAATGCCCCGTCATTTTCGCTGTATGTTAAACTATCGCTAGGTCAAATAATTCTTCCATACTTGAATTCGATTTCAACACAAACAAATACAACAGGTTACTCGTATAAAACATCTCACTAATTTACTTTGAATCATTGATTTGGTAGTTTTATAAATTTGATCAAGGCTATTATATGGAGAAAGAATGAACTTAAAACGAACCCGTTTACATATTTTGCACCAGCCGAAAAACCTGGGCAAAGAAGCGACGACCGGTGTTTCTCTCCACTGTCATACCGAACATTCCAAGGAAATGCTGGATTTTGTTCCGCATTACGCCGAAAAACTTCCCGTTATTTCTTATTTTTGGAACAACGAACGCAAAAAACACATTAAAAATCGCGGTAAAGACATTGAATTTAACGGTGCATATTGGTCGCCGCCGATGACCGCCGAGGAAGTTTACACAATTGAAAAATCGCAGATTAATGAAGCCGGACTCGAAGCTATCACTTCGATTACCGACCACGACTGCATTGACGGCAATCTGCAAATTAATGAACATACGCCAAATGAACTAGCTCCAATTTCGATGGAGTGGACAGTGCCGTTCGAGATTGGATTTTTCCACGTCGGTGTTCATAATCTGCCGAAAGATCACGCCGTCGAGCTGACAAAAACTTTACTCGATTTCACTTTTAATAAAGAAGATCATCGAACAGAAAAG
>Ga0136611_10002765_pt1 | contig 12272 bp, 9 predicted proteins | sample AntDrymUQ2232306_2_FD_106645 | JGI IMG/M metagenome (GOLD analysis project Ga0136611, IMG submission 106645) | Polar desert sand microbial communities from Dry Valleys, Antarctica - metaG UQ223 (23.06) | ecosystem: Environmental > Terrestrial > Soil > Desert | place: Antarctica: Dry Valley... | reverse complement strand
GGGATGTACGTCTCCAGGTTCTCGGCAGGCAGGCGCACGGTATTGCCGGTCTCTGCGGACCGGTACAGTGCCATCAGCAGCTCCATCACGGCTACACCGTCGTGGAACGTCTCCATCGGTCGTTCACCGTTGCGAAACGCCTGCACCATGTGACGGTCTTCATGCGTGTAGCCGTACAGTGCTGCCTCGTCGTCTATCACAGGCATCAGTCCCTGCTCGGCGTTCTGCTTCTCGACCAGATCTTCTCCCTCGCCGCCTCCGACGTTTCGTGAGAGAAAGACCTTCAGGCCGGTGTTGAGGCTGCTGAACTCCATCGCGTACTCCGCTCCGAGCAATTCGATCTGTACCCGTAGTCCCGCGCCGACGTAGGCCCAGGAAGTGGTCGTCTCGATCACGACCGTATCGCCCCGCTCATCCTCCAGGAGCACCGTGCCGCGCGCGAAGTCTTCCGCCGGACGCCGGATGTAGTCCACGTCGTCGCCCATTGTCTGCCGGAGGCGTTCCGCGTACTCGGGACGTGTCCACTTCAGGTGCGCGATGGTCGCGTTCGCGCTCACCGGGCGCAGGATCTCTCGGGGCGCACCTGGCTCAGTGAGCAGGTAGCGCGCCACCTCGACGCTGTGACACATCATATCAAGCAGCGCTCCGCCACCCTGTGTTTCGCCCTGCCAGAACCACGGCTTGTGCGGCCCGCTGTGCTCCTCGGTCGCACGCGCCAGATACGGCCGTCCGCCGCTCGGCACAGCGCGTCGCCACACGATCTCCTTGCCGCGCTGCATGGCGGGAGCGAAGACCTGGTTTTCGAGATAGCCGTGGTTCAGTCCCGCGTCCTCCACCAGTCGCAACATCTCCCTGGCCTCCGCGACGTTACGCGCGAGTGGCTTCTCGCACGCCACGCCGAGCAGGGCGGTCTTTCCATCGCGCACCGCAGCGTGGATCGCCCGCATGTGTTCAAGGCGCGAGTCGTTCGGGCTGAGGATCCATATGGCGTCGACCTCACGAGACACCAGCATATCCTCGACGGTGGCGTATGCCCGGCAAGGCCCGAGTCCTGCCTTGTCCGCCGCAAGTGCGAGCGCATCGCGGTTCGCGGGGGTAGGGCTGTACACACCACGGATCTCCACATGGCGCACGCCGAGGAATCCTTGCAGGTGGAAACGCGCGATGAATCCGCTTCCGATTATCCCGATGCGCAGGGGATTTACTGAGGCGTTTGGCATCGTCATTCCTTCGAGGTTTCGCGGCACGAGGCCGGGTTGAACGGCCAAAAGTATAGCAGAGCGGCGTCAACGTCTGTTTTTGCGGCCCACTGTGCCGACAAGCGGAGCAATCCGAGCGCAGGGAGGCGAAGCCCCGAACGGTAACATGGCGGCGCCGGCCCACGGCCTGCCCGGACTTCTTGCGCCTTTGTGCAGAGTGCACTATACTTCGGTCTATGAGTACCGTCCGAGATCTGTTAGCAACCGCCCTATCTTCGTCGGGTCGACTTGTGGCCGGGGAGGCGGTTGTGGACACGACCGTAAGTTGGGCAGTGACCGCACGGTCCCGTACCCCCGCGCTCGACCCCTTACAAGGCGGTGAGATCGTCCTGTTGCCGATGGCGGCGCTGCGCTTTCTTGGCGGAGAGCGGGCCCTCGCTGGCCTCCTGCCTGGCTTTCGCGACGCCGGTGCAGTCGCGGTGTGCATCTGGTTCGAAGCCGATCACGGGGCGCGGTCGCGTGCTGATCTGGCCCAGATACCTCTCATTGAGATGGCAGATGTCTCACCAGTCGAGGTGGAGCGCGGGCTGCTCGACCAGATCGCGGGACAGATGCGCAGCCGGCTTCGACAGCAGCAGGATCGACAGACCCATTTGTTCGACACCCTCGCGGCCAACCGTGGCCTCGAAACGATCATCCGTGTGCTTTCCGAGCACGTCGGACGGATGGTAGCATACGTGCCGTCCACCGGGCCTGTCGTGACCTCCTCAAGCAACGCGGTCGTGCCCGAGCCTCCGATCCTTCGGCGTGTGGAAAACGCACCGGAAGTGACGACTGTGCCGCTTGACAGCGGGGACGGCGTGCTTTGGCTGACGCCGGTGTTGCACCGCGGCGCACGGCTCGGAGTGCTTGCCATCACGGGCGCGGCGAGTCCGCCAAGTGCTGGCGAAGCGCTCTCAATCCGGCAGGTCGCGGCGGCGGTTTCCGTAGAGCAGGGCAGGCTCGACGCTGCTGCCGAGGCGGAGCAGCGGCAGCGCACGCTGTTCAGTCAGGACCTCTTCGCAGGCCGGGCGTTGGACACACTGTACGGACGCGCGCGTGCGCTGGGGATTACCCTTCCCACAGAGGGATTCGTGACGGTCGTTGCCGCAGAGGATCAGAACGCTGCGCTGCCGGAGGTGGTGAAGGACCGCCTGCACGGCCTGCTGAATCGGCAGGCGTCGTACCCGCTGCTGGATCAGGGCAAAGCGCTACTAATGCTTATGCCGCCGGTGTTGCGCGGTGACAGCTCCACGGGGCTGGTGCTGCGCACCCTGGCGCCCCTCGGTGGCCGAATCGCGGTGGGGGTGAGCGACACAGTCGCGGAGCCTGCTCGCGTTGCGGACGCGGTCGAGGAGGCACAGACCGCGTTGCTCGTCAGCCGCCGGACGCGCGGAGGGGCGCCGACCCGCTTCTCGGAGACGGGGGCGTACGGCCTGCTCGCGCCGCTGCGCAACACGCCGGTCGCGCGCAGGATGGTGGGCCAGATGCTTGACCCTCTCCTGCGGTACGACGAACAGCACCATGCCTCGCTCACAGAAACGCTGGAGACGTACATGGTGAGTAACGGCAATGCATCGGTCACGGCACGTCAAATGAACCTGCATCGCAACAGCCTCGCGTATCGGCTGCGCCAGATCGAGGACCTTACGGGCCTGCCGCTCTCAGTGGCGGAGAATCGGCTGCTGCTTGCCCTTGCCCTGCGGTTGCAGAAACTCGCCTGACCCGCTAGAGTGCAGCAGTCATCGACAGGATGTTCAACGATGGGAATAACAACAAACAGCAGGTAACAGGGAGGCAATAATTGGCGGTCGAATACACGGAGAGCGCTCTGCAGAATGCAAAGGAACTGATCGAGCGGGAAAACATCCGCTTCATAAACTTGCAGTTCACCGACATCATCGGGATGGTGAAGAGCGTCACAATACCTACATCACAGTTCGAGGAGTGCGTTGAGCACGGGAAATGGTTCGATGGCAGCTCTATTGAAGGCTTCGCGCGCATCGCGGAGAGCGACATGCAACTCATCCCCGATCTGGACACGTTCCGGGTCATCCCATGGGAGCGTGGCGACAACGCCGGGGCGCGCATCATCTGTCGCGTCACTGAGCCGGGCGGCGCGGACTTCGCGGGCGATCCACGTGCCGCGCTGATCCGTGTGGTCGACGAGGCGCGCACGCTCGGCTACGAGTACATGACCGGGCCAGAGCTGGAGTTCTTTCTCTTCAAGCTCTCCGAGCTGGAGAACGTGGAGGTTCTGCCGCACGACCGCGGCGGCTACTTTGACCTCTCGACGGACGAGGCGTACGACGTGCGCAAAGACATGGTGAACGCGCTGGAAGACTTCGGCATTGAGGTGGAGACGAGCCACCACGAGGTCGCCCCAGGGCAGCACGAGATTGACACCAAGTACGCGGACGCCCTGAAGACGGCGGACGCCTCCGTGACGCTGCGCTACACCCTCAAGGCTGTCGCGGAGCGGCACGGCCTGCACTGCACCTTTATGCCGAAGCCGATCTATGGCATAAACGGCTCGGGAATGCACACGCATCAAAGCCTGTTCAATGGTGGCGAGAATGCGTTCGTCGATCAAGCCGATTCGTACGGCCTGTCGAAGCTCGCAAAGCACTTCATTGCGGGACAGCTCGCACACGCACCCGCGATGATCGCAGTGCTCGCTCCGACGGTCAACTCATACAAGCGGCTCGTACCGGGCTTCGAGGCGCCGGTGTATCTCTCGTGGGCGCGCGTGAACCGCTCGGCGCTCATCCGCGTGCCGAGGGTAAACAGTGGTCAGCTCAAGGCGACGCGCGTGGAGTTGCGCTGCCCGGATCCCAGTAGCAATCCGTACCTCGCGTTCGCCGTGATGCTCAAGGCTGGCCTAGACGGCATCAAGAACGAGATGGAGGCGCCGGAGCCTCTGGAGGAAAACCTGTACCTCTTCGACGAGACAATGCTCGCGAAGCACGGGGTTCGTACCCTGCCCGGAAGTCTCGGCGAGGCGATCGACGAGCTCAAGGGGGACGAACTGGTACAGGAGGCGCTCGGCGAGCACATCTACGAGCGCTTCATCGAGGCGAAGCAGATGGAGTGGGACGAGTACCGCCGGTACGTCACAAAGTGGGAACTCGACCGCTACCTGCCGATCTACTAGCCCGAATCGTTCCCCCTTCAACCGATTGCGGTTCGCATGGGAAACGCAGTGACTGGGCGGTCGGAAAGGTTGATTGGTGGTCCCGAGCTGGAATGGGGTTTGGGTGGAGCATCTTGCCCGGTGCTCCACCCCCGTCGTTTACGAGGCCGGGGGCGCGCGCAGCGACGACTGTGCCGATCTGGCTCAGATGCTGCCATTGAACGTGTCGCAGTCCGCCACCAAGCCGGACTTATAGCCATTGAGGAACCAGCGCTGGCGCTGCGCTGAGGAGCCGTGCGTCCACGATTCGGAGTTCACCTGGCCCTGCGTCCGCTTCTGGATACGGTCGTCGCCAACTGCAGCAGCGGCATCAAGGCCGTCCTCAATGTCGGCCTGAGTGAGCTTGTCGATGTAGCCGGTCTGGGTCGCGTGATGCGTCCAGACACCCGCGAAGCAGTCAGCCTGAAGCTCCGAGCGTACCGCCGTGCTTTGTGGCCCCTCCCGGTCACCCTGTATCTGGTCCAGCTTGCCTTGCAGATCCTGTACGTGATGTCCGTACTCGTGGGCCAGCACGTATGCCTCGGCAAATGGCCCAGCCTGTGCGCCGAACTTTTGGCGTAACTCGTCGAAGAAGGCGAGGTCAATGTAGATCACTTGATCGATCGGGCAGTAGAACGGTCCGACCTGCGAGGATGCCCCACCGCAAGCGGTCTCTGTGTACTCCGTGAACAGCGCCGTACGGGATGGTCGATACCGTATGTTACGCCGCTCGAATTCTGATGTCCAGTAGCTCTGGATGCTATTGACGTACCCGACGATGCGGCAGTCCTCCTGCTGATTGGCGTCAGCACCGACCTTGCAGTCTTGTGTGAGGTTGCCGCTCGCCGTCTGTCCGGCGCCCTCGTGCGCAGCGGGTGCCGGATCATTGGGGAGTGGGTTTCCGCCGAGGAGCAGGGTGATGATGAGCACGATCAATCCTGCACCCCCGCCAACGCCGGCCACCGCGCCGCGTCCGCCGAAGCCACGGCGGTCCTCGACTTGCGACGTGTCGAGTCGAACGTCCTCATCAAAATCGGGCATGGGCGTCCCTCCCCTGCAACCATTGTGTTCGTGCGCCGCGTTCATGATGCACAAGAGGTGCCAGCGGCCCGACCCAGCACGGTGAAACGGGCTCTATACCGGACGCCGTTAGGCTTCCCGCTTAGGAATAGTTATGGGGTGCGTGTGGCTTGAGGAAGAATGCCAAAACGCTCGGGTGACCAGCACGCACGTAGTGCGTCTCTACATCCCCGGCAGCTTCAGCCCGCCGGTAATCACGCCCATGCGCTGGGCCGCGAGTTCTTGCGACTGCGTGATTGCCGAGTTCACTGCGGCGACCATCAGATCCTCCAGCATCTCGACGTCCTCGGCATCAACGATGCCCGGATCAATCTTCACACTGCGGAGCTGCTGCTGGCCGGTCATCACCGCCGTTACCGCGCCATCGCCCACGGCCACTTCGACCGTTTCCTCTGCGAGATCCTCCTGGATCTTCAGCATCTTGTTTTGCAGGTCGCGCATCATCTTCTGGTTCAACTGTCCGACTCCCCTCCATTGATCTCTGTAATCTTCCCGTTGAAGATGTTCATCGTCGCCTTTACCAGTGGGTCGGCGAGCACCTGTTCGCCAGCGGACGGTGTGCGCGCGGGCACTTCTGCTCGTCCCTCGCCAAAGGTACAGCGTATAGTAGCAGCTTGGCCGAGCACCTTGCCGAGTGCTTGCTCCACTGCGGCAGTGGTCGCTGGCTCCTCGATCTTCGTCTTGTGGAACTCATACTGAAAGTCGAGCACCACGTTATTTGCGTTGAGGCCGATGGGCCGACATCCCTTCAGGAGCGCTTGCACCGAACGGTTGAGCAAGGTCGAATTAAGGACCCGTGGCCAAAGCTGCTCGACGTGCTCCAGTGTGAGCGGGCCGTTGTGCTGCTCCACAGGCGCCGACTCCGGCTGGCTCTCCCCGGACCCGTTGCTCCCATTTTTGGCGTGCGCCTCCATCGGTGCGCGCCGAGGTGTCGGGGTGTCATACGCACCGGGACGGGCTGGTGGCCCCTCGGCGGCCCGTTGCGCGGGCCTGGCGTCGGGTTGCTTCGGTCGCGACCCGGCGGGGGGCGTTGTTCTCGCGGCTGGCGCGGCATCCGTGGATCGCACTGGCTGCGCTTGTAGCGCCAACGCTGTCGTAGACGCGACCAGTGCCAGTTCCAGCGGTAGATAGCCGTATGGCCCGGTGCGCAGGGTGTAATCGAGCGTGCTAAAACGTTCGGTGATGTCGATCAACTGGTGCAGGCTCGACCGCTCGGCCTGGGCACGCATCGCCTCCATCGCCTCGTGCGTGAGGTCCAGACCGTTCTGCTTGCTGTTCCCCGATACCTTGAGCAGCATCACGCCGCGCAGGTACTCCACCAACTCCTGCGTGAACTGCCGGGCGTCCATGCCCTCCTGTGCCCAGTCAGTCAGCCGCGCCAGTCCCGCTGCCGCGTCTCGATCGATCAGTGCGTCCACGAACTGCGAAACCCGCTCGCTGCCTACAGTGCCCAGCAGCCCCTGGAGCTGCTCCAGCGTGATCTCCTCCGCACCATATACCGTGAGCTGGTCAAGCAGGCCGAGCGCGTCGCGCAAACTGCCGGTACTCAGGCGCGCAATTGCCGCAAGAGCTTGCGGCTGCACCTGCAACCCCTCGCTGTCCGCGACTGTCTCCAGTCGCCGCACCACCTCTGTAGTCGAGATGCGGCGGAAGTCGAATCGCTGGCATCGGGAGATGATCGTCGGCAGAACCTTCCAGACCTCCGTCGTAGCAAGGATGAAGATCGCCGTCTCGGGTGGCTCTTCAAGCGTCTTGAGCAATGCGTTGAAGGCGTGCGTCGTGAGCATGTGTACCTCGTCGATGATATACACCTTGTACCGTAGCTCGACGGGTGAGAAGTTGACGCGGTCGATAACCTCAGTGATGTCCTCTACTTTTCGGCGGCTCGCTGCGTCGACCTCAGTCAGGTCGAGCGCGCGTCCCTCGTTGATGCTCATGCACGCCGCACACTCGTTGCACGGCTTTTCTCCCTCGTTCAGGCAGTTGGCCGCCTTTGCGAGCAGGCGCGCGGTGCTCGTCTTGCCGGTGCCGCGTGGGCCGCAAAACAGGTACGCGTGTGCCACCTTGCCGCTCGCGACTGCGTTGCGCAGGGTGCGCGTTATATGCTCCTGGCCGACGAGCTCGTCAAACGTTTGTGAGCGGTATTTTCTGTACAGTGATTGCGACACGGCTCTCTGCTCCTCGATTACGCGGCCATTATACCCCTGGTCGGTGCCGGTAAACAGCGGGTAGTGTCCTGAGTGCGCCTGGCGACCGCTGCTATAATTCTATACGACGCTTAGCGATGGGAGACGCTTATGCGCATCCTGGTTATCGAGGACGAAGAACAGATAGCTGACGTTCTGCGCCGGGGGCTGACCTTCAAAGGGTATGCCGTCGATGTGGCGCACACCGGGGAGGATGGGCTTGACCTTGCCCGCGACAACCCGCCTGACGTTGTCGTGCTTGACCTGATGCTTCCCGGGATAAGCGGTGTGGAGGTGTGCAGGCGATTGCGAGATGGCCTGGACTCCAATCTCCCGGTCATCATGCTCACGGCAAAGGACTCGACTGAGGATAAGATTGAGGGTCTGGACGCGGGCGCCGATGACTACGTCGCAAAGCCGTTTGTGTTCGAGGAGTTGCTGGCGCGCATCCGCGCGGCACTCCGCCGACGTCAGCCCGGGAGCCGAGAGATGCTTCGGGTCAACGACCTCACCCTGAATACGGCTGGCCGCGAGGTGACGCGCGGAGGCAGAACCGTCGAGTTGACGACTCGGGAATTCGACCTGCTGGAATTCCTCGTGCGCCATGTCGGACAGGTCGTGAGCCGGGAGGCAATCTTCGAGCGTGTCTGGGGTTACACCTTCGACATCGATTCTGACGCGGTAAAAGTCTATATAAGCTACCTCCGCGCGAAGCTTACGGCGGCGGGGGAGCCGGACCTGATACACACCATTCGAGGCATCGGCTACGTGCTGAAGGAACCGGCCGTCGTCGGCTAACCTGCGGCACGGACATGTCCAATTTGCGTTGCGAGGGCCGAATGACGGATGCAGCCTACGACGCTATAGCTGCCTGGTATGACAACCGGGTGCGGGAGGGCGGCGCTGGCGATTGGGCCTTTCCGGCGCTCCAGGAGCTGTTGGGAGATATCCGCTCCCAGCATATCTGCGACCTGGGATGTGGTGAGGGACGGGTCGCGCGCCTTCTCGCGCAGCGGGATGCCTATGTCGCGGGCATCGACCTGTCATCGGAGTTGATTGAGGCGGCCCGGCGCGAGGAAGCGGCACACCCTCTTGGCATCCGCTACCGGGTGGATGACGCTGAGTCGCTCGGCACCATCCCGGATGCTGACTTCGACGGTGTCGTGTGCTGCCTCGCCTTGATGGACATCCCGCGACTGGATGCGACGCTCCACGCTGTGTCGCGGGTCCTCAAGCCCGGCGGCTGGTTCGCGTTCTTGATCACCCACCCCTGCTTTGCGGCGCCCCACGCGCGCCTGCGCACGGAGCCCGATGGGGCCGCGAGTTGGGAGATCCGGGGCTATTTCGCCGAGGGTTTCTGGCGCTCCGACGATTCCGGGAATCTCTGCGCGCGCGTTGGTGCGCAGCATCGGATGCTATCCACGTACCTGAATGCGCTCGTGTCTTCCGGCTTCAGCATCACCCACGTCGTCGAACCGCAGCCGACCGGCCCTGTGTCCGAGCGAAACACCGCCTATACCGTGGTTCCGCTGCTCCTTCTGGTGCGGTGTACCAAGGTGGACGCCGTCGTCTAGCGGTGGAGAGGCTGTGGTACGTTGCGGTGCCGCAGGTAGCCAGTCGCACTTTGCGAGCGAGGCTTTGCGGCACGGTGGTCCGCTATCATGGGATGGGCATGTGCGCGCCTGCGGCAACGGGGCAGGGCATGTGGTATGGTCGAAGCGGTACCGGGGCGAGTGCGGAACGAAGGAGGAGTCTTGAGACGCGTTCTAAAGGTTGGGATAGTGCTGGTGCTCGTGGCTGCAATCATTTTCGTGGGCGCTGGGATTTCTCGGCTCAACAGCTTTAGTAAGGCGACGAGCGGCAAGGGGCTGATGACCTCCGAGATCGGTGACCGAGCTGGCGATGTGAAGCGCTTCAATCTGCTCGTCCTCGGCTATGGCGGTAAAAAGCACGAGGGCGCAAACCTCACGGATTCCATTCTCGTCTACAGCATCTCGCTATATGGCGGCGCAGCCGCGCAGATCAGCGTCCCGCGCGATCTTTGGGTCGAGGCGCCGTTGGGAAGTGACCAGTATCGCAAGGTGAACGCGGCCTATGCGAACGCCCTTGCCACCGGATCTAACTCGCGTGCTGGCGCCAACCGCGCGTCCCAAGTCATCGGTAAGGCACTTGGCGTACCGATCCACGGCTGGCTTACTGTGGACTTCACGGGCTTCCGCGATCTGGTGGATGCGCTTGGTGGCGTCGATGTGCAGGTGCAGCGCACCTTCACCGCGCGGTATCCAGGCGATGACGACGCCTCCAGGAACACGGGTTGGCAGAAGATCAAGTTTGAGAAGGGCCAGGAGGAAATGGATGGTGAACGTGCCATACAATACGCCCGCGCCCGCTACTCCGCGAACCCGGTTGAGGGAACCGACTTCGGTCGGGCGGCGCGGCAGCAGCGACTGGTGCGTGCGATCAAGCAGAAGCTACTGAGTCCTGCGGGCATCGTGCGCGGCTTCGCGGTGTCACGCGCAGTCGAGGAAGAGGTGCGAACGAACGTCTCGTCTGGCGACCTCGCGCGAATATTCCGCCAGTCCGCTAACGAGAAGCACAGTGTCGTGTTGAGCACCCAGAACGTGTTGGTGAACGACGTTTCCTCTGACGGACAGAGTATACTGCTACCCAAGGGCGGTGACTATGCCGCACTCCATCGCTTTGTACGCTCCCAGCTGGCGGGCCCGGTTACCGCCGGAAAGTAGAGTAGTGCTCCGTGGCAAAGGTCCTTCTCGTCGACGACGAACAGACGCTCCTCCAGGCCCTTACGTACAACCTCAAGAAGGAGGGGTACGAAGTTGTATCAGCGGCGGATGGGATACAGGCCGTAGCGACCGCTCGCTCGGAGCAACCGGACGTGATCGTGCTCGATCTGATGTTACCGGGCCTCAGCGGACTGGAGGTGTGCCGCACGATTCGCAGCGAGAGCACGGTGCCGATCCTGATGCTGACCGCCCGATCCGATGAGATGGACCGTGTACTCGGCCTTGAGTTAGGAGCGGACGAGTATGTCATCAAGCCCGTTGGGCTTCGTGAACTACTCGCGCGCATCAAGGCAATGTTGCGCCGAACGCAGATGGCCGCCCCCCATTTCGCCAGCCCTGGCCCAGGCCCGCAGGAAATTGTTGAGGCGGGCCCCCTGAAAATGAACGCAGCGAGCCGAGAGGCGATCTGGAACGGGAAAGAGTTGGACCTACGGCCCAAGGAGTTTGACCTGCTGTTTTATCTCGCTCAGAACCACGGCCGTGTGCTTACCCGTGCCTCCCTGCTTGAGGGGGTCTGGGGTTACGATTACGTTGGTGACGCCCGCACGGTGGACGTGCACATACGGTGGATCCGGGAAAAACTGGAGCGAGAGCCGAGTAAACCACGGTACATCCAGACGCTGCGGGGCACGGGCTACAAGCTGGCACTGTAGCCGAGCGCCAGGCGACGCTCACGGGAGTGAGGCAGGGCCCATGTTGGAGCCGTGGATTGCAATTGCACTTGTGGTTTCGTTTTTGCTTCTTATCATCGGCTTGCTGCGTGGCGGCCGCCCTGATCTGCCCCCGCCAATAACTGCGGCGCCTGTTCCGCAGGCCGAAATCGACTTCGAGCAGCGATTGTCATCACTGCGTGAAACCAGCCTGGACCTCCTGGACGAGGCCGTGTTTCTCCTCGACGGGGAGCGGCGGGTTATGTTCGTGAACCGGGCGGCGCGAGAGTTGTTTCGCGTGGAGGAAGGGCGACCGCTTATCGAGGTGCTGCGTGACCATGATGTGGAGAATTTGCTCCGTCGCAGTATCGCCCAGGGCGAGCAGCAGACTGCATTTGTCCGGTTAAGCAGGCCACAACGTGTCGTGCGTGCGGTGGTGCGGCCGGTGCCTGATGTGGGAGTGGTCATGGTACTCGCGGATCTGACTGAGATTAATTATCTGCAGCAGGTGAGACGAGACCTTGTCGCGAACGTATCCCACGAATTGCGAACCCCACTCGCGACGCTCCAACTGCTCGTCGAGACGCTTATCGGGGGTGCAGCAGAAGATAATGAAGCGCGCACCCTCTTCCTTGGCAAGCTCCACGAACAGGTCATCCATATGTCGAACATCGTGGAGCAGTCCCTTGCATTGGCCGCGCTGGAGTCCGGCGAGGCGCGAATGATACCCACTCCCGTCCCCGTTCGATACCTCCTGGAGCGCAGCGCTGAACGTCTCAAGCCACAGGCCGAGCAGGCAGGGTTGCGAGTAATCCTGGAGTTGCCCGACGTGCTGCCGCGTGTGCGCGCCGATTTCGATCAGATCAGCCGGGTAATCACCAATGTGCTCGACAACGCAATCAAGGTGACACCGCAAGGGGGCGAACTCAGGGTGGGTGCGGCGCTAGAGGGCGACTTCGTCCGAATCGCGATCCAGGACACCGGTCCCGGAATCCCGCGACAGCACCTGCCCCGACTCTTTGAACGATTTTACACCGGCGACGAAGCCCGAACCGGCCGCAGCACCGGTCTCGGCCTGGCAATCGCGAAGCATACCGTCCAGATGCACGGCGGTCAGATATGGGCCGAGAGCGAGGAAGGTC
>Ga0136611_10002764_pt1 | contig 12275 bp, 11 predicted proteins | sample AntDrymUQ2232306_2_FD_106645 | JGI IMG/M metagenome (GOLD analysis project Ga0136611, IMG submission 106645) | Polar desert sand microbial communities from Dry Valleys, Antarctica - metaG UQ223 (23.06) | ecosystem: Environmental > Terrestrial > Soil > Desert | place: Antarctica: Dry Valley... | reverse complement strand
GGGCCGTCGCCTTCCTTCTCGTACTGTGTCACCACCGGGAGGATAGGGCTGTCTGGTAGTTTCCTCCCCCGGATGGGCGAGCGAACGGTGCGGATCCGCGGGGTCCGCCTGACCGTCCAGATCCCCGACGAGGTGGCAACGGTGATGCGCCGCGTCCTTCGCCGGGCGGCGCCGCGCGCCCACGCCTCGCCCACCGGCGGGCTCGACGTCCGGCCGCCGCCCCCGGTGACCTTTCTGCGGCGGGACCCCGAGGCCGGCCTCACCTTCGTCCGGGACCGCCTCGCCTGGCGGGCCCAGCACCACCGGGCCGCGCCCGACGAGGTCGAGGACGCTCACGAAGCACTCGCCTTCCTGGTGGCGGGCCGGCCCTGGTACCACACGATCGAGCTCCCCCACGGGATCGTGACCCCGGGCGTCTACGACCACCGGGCCCTGGTCGCCCACTACGGCATCCCACCGGACCTTCGCGGCCAACGAGCCCTGGACCTGGCTTCGGCCGACGGCTTCTGGGCGTTTGAGCTCGAACGGCGGGGTGCCGCCGTGACCGCCCTGGACATCGAGACCACGGCCGACGTCGACCTGCCCGGTCCGGTGCGCCGGTGGGCCGCGGACAACGGCCTGGTCGACCCGATTCCCGACGGGTTCGCCCTGGCGAAGCGGGCGCTCGGGTCGGAGGTCGAGCACGTCTCGGGCACGATCTACGACCTGGATCCCGACCGGCTCGGCCGGTTCGACCTGGTCCACGCGGGCGACGTCCTCCTTCACCTTCGCGATCCCCTCGCTGCGCTGGAGCAGATCCGCAGGGTGACCAGAGGCCAGGCCCTCCTCTCGGATGTCTTCGAGCCGACGCTGGGGCCGGCGGGGCCAGAGGGTGGGTTGCCGGCCCTCTACTTCGGCGGCGGGAACGCCGCCTGGTGGCGTCCTGCGCTCTCCACGCTCGTACAGATGGTGGCCGACGCCGGCTTCTCGGAGGTCGAGGTGGTCACGACCTACAGCCTCGCTCCCCGGGGCCAGAGGACGGGCCCGTGGCGGGCCGTGCTGCGAGCCACGCCCTGACGGCCGACGTCAGGAGCCGGTGAGGAGGGCCGGGGTACCATCGACGGATGGTCAACCTTCCCCAGGCGGGCGACGGGCTCCGAGCCGCCCCTGCCTCGAATGGCCAGGCGCCTGCGCCTACCCCCGTCGACCTGTACCTCGATCTGCTGAAGCGGTGCCTCACGAGGTACGGCTTCGACGAGGACCTGGCGCCGGTCGTGCCCAACGTGCCGTGGAAGCGGCGGCTCTGGGCCGAGGTGTCCAAGCTGCTCGAGCGCCGCTCCATCGTGGCGTTCAAGAAGCGCCCGTTCGAGGCATGGCTCCGCGAGGAGGGCCGGGACTGGCCCACCCGGGCCGAGACGATGATCGGGCTCCGCCGGCTCGACAACCTGCAGGAGTGCGTGCAGACCGTCGTCGCCGACGACGTTCCCGGCGACTTGCTCGAAGCCGGCGTCTGGCGAGGTGGGGCCGGCATCCTTATGCGAGCCGTCCTGGCCGTCACCGGCGACACCACGCGCACGGTGTGGATGGCCGACTCGTTCCAGGGGCTCCCCAAGCCCAGGCCCGAGCATCCAGCCGACGCCGCCGACGACCACTCGACCCACCCCTTCCTGGCTGTGCCGCTCGAGAAGGTGAAGGCCAACTTCGGCCGGTACGGCATGCTCGACGACCGCGTCCGGTTCCTCGAGGGCTGGTTCAGCGATACGTTGCCGACCGCCCCGATCGAGCGGTTGGCGGTCCTGCGGGTCGACGGCGACATGTACGGCTCCACCATGGACGTTCTCACCGCCCTCTACGACAAGGTGTCCGTCGGCGGGTTCATCATCATCGACGACTACGGCGAGATCCCGCAGTGCCGGGCCGCCGTCGAGGACTTCCGCGCCGCCCGCCAGATCAGCGAGCCGCTGCAGCGCATCGACGGGACCGGCGTGTTCTGGCGGCGCCGGCGCTGACCCGCGTCGTGGAGGGCGGACCGGTGGCCGACGTGCGCTCGGCTCCGCGGCCGGTCGACATCGAGATCTCGATCGTCGACCACGAGAACCGGGACATGGTGCGGACGTGCCTCGGCTCGCTTCCCGGCGCCTGCCGCGGCCTGAGCTGGCGGACCACGGTGATCGACAACGTGTCCCGTGACGGCAGCCTCGACATGCTGGCGGCCGACTTCCCCGACGTGGCGGTGATCGCCAACCCCATCCGTCTGGGCTTCGGGGCCAACCACAACCAGGTTGTGCGCCGACTCGTCGCCGACCGGTCGGCCCGCTACGTCCTGGTGCTGAACGACGACACCGAGCTCGAAGCCGACGCTGTTACCCGGATGGTCCGCGCCGCCGACCGCCGCGCCGATCTCGGCGCCGTCGTCCCAACCGTCGTCGACGGGGAGGGAAGGCCGGCGGCCACCCGCCTGGCCTACCCGTCGGCCCGAAGCTGGTTGCGCACCGACCGCTTCGACGTCACCGAGCCCCCCGATCCCGAGAACGGGTGGCTGCAGGGCTCCTGCCTGCTGCTCCGGGTCGAGGCGCTGCGCGAGGTTGGGGGTTTCGACGAGCGCTTCTTCCTCTTCTACGAGGACGTCGACCTGAGTGCGCGCCTCGTCCAGGCGGGCTGGGCCCTCGGGACCTGTCCCGAAGCCAGCGTGGTGCACCACGGGCACGCCACCGTCCTCCGGCCGGGTATCGCCCATCTCACGCCGAGACAGGGCCTGCGCAGCCGCTACCTCTACTTCTGCAAACACGTCGGACCCCGGCGGGCGGCGCTGCTCTCGGCCGCCGGGCGGTCGGTGATGCTGGGCCGCGCCGCCAAGGCCGCGCTCGCCGGGGCCCGGACCCATCGGCTGGACGACCGCGACCGAGCCCAGCGCCTCCTCGGCCTGGCCCGGTTCGACCCGCGAAGGCCCCTGGCCCAGGAGGTGGAGGCGAGCGCCGCCTCCGCCGACGGCCGCAGCTCAGAAGCTCACGAAGGCGCCTGGTAACGTCGATCCGCTTGCAGGCCGGACCACGGGAGAGCACGCCAATCCATGCCGACGCCACTCGCATCGGTGACCCGGCCTGGACGTCTCCGGGTCGGGGTCCCGTCCTTCATCGCCAGAATGGAGAGCACGTCCGGTGTCGGCCGGATGTGGCACAACGTCCTCGAGCACCTGAGCGCACAGGTGGACGTCGGATCGTGGGTCGATCCCCGGCGGTCCCGCTTCCGGCCGCCCCCCGACGTGTGGCTCACGGACGGCCACCGCGGGCCATTGGGCGTCCCCGAGCCGACGGTGATCCACATCCAGGAGGCGAGCTGGCGCCACGAGAGCACCCGGCCGTTGCTGCAGGCCTGGTTCATCGACGCGTACGAAACGAGCAGCCGCGAAGCGGTCGAGCTGGCCACTGCCGTGATCACGCCGTCCGAGTCGTCCCGCCGGCAGATCCTCGACGAGTACGCCTTTGACCCGGCCCAGGTGCACACGGTGCCGCTCGGGGTCGACCTCTCCCTCTTCCGGCCCGGGCGGCGCGGGGCCGAGGACATCGTCGAGGCGGCCGGCGGCAGCCCGTCCGCTCCCTACGTCCTGTTCGTGTCCAGCCTGTCCCCGCGCAAGAACCTCGGCGCCCTCAAGGCGGCCATGAACGGGCTGGCCCGCCGGGGCGTGCCCCACAGCCTCGTCATCGTCGGCTCACCGTCCCCCGACCGGCTGGACTGGAAGGCGCAGGCCGCGGAGGCTGCAGCCGACCTCCCCGACGCCCCGGGCCGGGTCGTGCTCCTGGGCTCGCTCAGCGACCTCGAGCTGGCGGCGGTGACCGCCGGCGCCGCCGTCCTCTGCCTCCCGAGCCTGATGGAGGGGTTCGGCCTCACCGCGCTCGAGGCGATGGCGTGCGGCGTACCCGTCGTCGTCTCCGACCGGGGCTCCCTGCCCGAGGTCGTCGGCGACGCCGGCGTCGTCGCCGAACCGACGGCCGAGGCGCTCGAGGCCGCCCTCTCCGACCTTCTCGCCAGCCCCAAGCGGATGGAGGAGCTGAGCCGGGCCGGGCTGGCCCGTGCCCTCGACTTCAGCTGGAAGGCCACTGCAGCAGGGTGGCTGAAGGTCCTCCGCCAGACCGTCCCCGCCCCCGGGCTCGGCCCCCTCGAGTGGGTCCCGTCGAACGACCTCGTCCGGCGTGCGCTGCAGCAGGGGGTACGGGTGCCGGTGGCGAGGCGGCGATACGCCTCTGGCGGCACGCAGCACCGGCGGCCGGCCAGCGGCGGTTCCTGATCGCCTGGCTCAGCGATCAGCGAGCTGGCGCGGCATGGGCTCGGACGACCAGGCTGATCCGAGGCACGAGCTGGTCGTCCCGCCACTTCTGGGTGTGGCGGTCGGTGACCTCGGTGCTGGCGTCCTCGACCCGGTCGAAGCCGGCCTCGAGCAGCACCGACTCCAGGAGGGGGAAGTCGTAGATGACGTGGTGGCGCTCGAGGTCCCTGGCGTCGGGCTCACCGTCGCGGGCGTGGCTCGTCTTCCCGAAGATGGGGATCATCACCGTCCACTTCTTCTCGGGCGGGTTGTCCAGGAAGGCGGCGAACACAGTGGCCGCATCGGGCACGTGGATCTGGGCGAAGCCGCCGGGACGCAGCACCCGGCGCCACTCGCGCAGCGTCGGGATCAGCACCGAGGCGTGGACGTGCTCGAGGATGTGGATGGCGAGGAGCTCCTCGACGGTGCCGTCGGCGAAGGGGAGGGAGGAGGCCGAGGCGATGTGCTCGACGTGACGGGCCTGACGGTCGGCGTCGACGTGGACGTAGCCGGGGGTCGGAAAGGCTCCGCTCCCGAGCTCGACCCGGAGGGGATCGACCACCCCGCCGTCGAGCTCGAACCGAGCTCGGAGCTCCGGCGACAGGTGCTTGACCCACGATGCGCCGCCCTGGGAGAGGGCTCGGCGGATGGGTGGGCACGCTCGCGACCGGAGGAGGAGCCGGGCGTGGCCCTTGATACCGCCGACCGTCGTCCACGACTTGACCGTGGTCTTCAGGGCCGGGAGGCGGTCCGGCCTGTTGACACCAGGGAGCCCGCTGGGGGGCACGGCCTGCGCGATGTCCCACGGGAGCGGCGCCGGGCCGGCGGCTTCCTCGGCGGTCGAAGCGCCCGCCCTGTCGACTCCGGCCATGGGCCGGGATCGTACCGGCCGCGCTGTCAGCCGCGACCCGCAGCAGGTGGCGTAGGACGAGCCAGCACCAGGCACTGGGCCACGGCCGGGTAGGCGCCGATCAGGTACTCGGCCAGCCGGGACTGCACCTGTTCGGCGTCAAACTCCGGGTAGCCGAACAGCTCGGCGCGGCGGCCCGCCACCAGGGACAAGCCCGACTGGTCAACGACCTCGGAGACGTCGACGTTGGTGCCGTAGCGGTTGGTCGCTCGGTGGGTGAACGGCGCGAGGTCGAGGAACAGGTCGACCGTGAGCACCAGATGGCCGCCCGGCTTCAGGATCCGGCCGACCTCACCCAGGGCCTCGGCCCGCGCCTCAGGGCCGAGGTGCTCCAGCATGCTGATGCAGTAGACGACGTCCACCGACCCTGCCGGGAGTGCGGCCCCCACCAGATCTCGCCGTACCAGGCGCACGGCCGTCCTCTGGACCTGGTTCAGACGGTCGATGAGGAGCGCAGGATCCACGTCGCAGTAGTCGACGCTCGAGCCGTAGTCGAGAAAGGGGTCGACGTTCACCACCGATGCCCCGGCACTGGCGATGGTGAAGGGGAACCCCGACACCCCACCGCCGAGGTCGACCGCGACCATGCCCGCTCGGATGGGGACGGCGTGATAGGCCCATGGATACTCGAACCGGCGGGTGCTGTTGTTCGCCTGGAATCCAAATGGTCCCGCATAACGAGTCCGCCAACGCCAGAGATCAGGTACCTTGCGCAGGGCCGACGGTACGGTGCGACCGTGCGGCGCGTGCCACTTCCGATTCCACTCGTCGTAGGCGGGGGGGAGGACGAGCGGGCCAATCACGGCGCAGAACTTACTCCCCTCGGTCGCGCGGCCTAGATTGACGACCATGGAGCAGGGGATCCGACCGGAGCCATCACCGAAGCCAGCCGTGGTGCTCATACGTCCGAGCCGCCGGTTCCGCTTCATGAACATCAGCGAGCTCTGGGTTTTTCGCGGCCTGTTGGGGGCGATGACCCGCCGAGATCTGACCCTGCGCTACCGGCAGACCGCACTCGGAGGGCTCTGGGTCGTCATCCAGCCGATCCTGGCAGCCAGCATTTTCTCCGTCGTGTTCGGCGGGATCGGAAACTTCTCCAGCGAGGGTGCCCCGTACTTCATGTTCGCCTACGCCGGGATGCTCGGCTGGAATGCATTCAGCAACACCCTGTCCATGATCACCAGCTGCCTGGTGACCAACGCCCAGCTCGTGTCGAAGATCTATTTTCCCCGTCTCCTCCTGCCCTTCGCGCAGCTGGGGACGAAGGCGATCGACTTCTTGATCGCCCTCGGCGTCTACGTCGTCTTGGCCCAGGTGACCGGCGTCAGCCTGAGCGCCCGCATCCTCCTCGCCCCCCTCGTGTTGGTCTGGATCCTGGCCTTGGCCCTGGGGCCGGCCCTGATCACGTCTTCGCTGAACGTCTCCTACCGTGACATCGGTTACATGGTCCCGGTCGTCCTCCCGCTCTTCCTCTACCTGAGCCCTGTCGCCTACTCCACGGACAGCCTACCGGAGCGCTACAGGGACCTCTACGGCTTCAACCCCCTCGTCGGGGCGATCAACGCCATGCGCTGGTGCCTCCTCGGACGAGGAGACCTCGCGGCCGGAGAGATCCTCTACTCCGTGGGTTTGGCGGGAGGGCTGCTGGTCGTCGGCTCCCTCTTCTTCCGGTCTCGGGAGAGGCTCTTCGCCGATGTCATCTGAGCCCTCGGTGGCCGCCCGCAACCTGGCCAAGTCCTATTCCGTGGGTGCCTCGCACGGGCCAAGGACTCTGCAGTCGGCGCTGCGGCGCATACGGCGACCCCTGACCGGCCCACGGAGGACGTTCTGGGCTCTGCGGGATGTGTCCTTCGACGTCCACCCGCAGGAAGTCGTGGGGATAATCGGCCGTAACGGCGCGGGGAAGAGCACCGCACTCAAGATCCTGAGCCGGGTGACCGAGCCCACGGGCGGCGAGGTTCGGATGGTGGGACGCGTCGGCTGCCTTCTGGAAGTCGGTACGGGCTTTCACCCCGAGCTCACGGGCGAGGAGAACGTCTACCTCAACGGCGCCATCCTCGGCATGCGGAGGGACGAGATCCGACGCCACTTCGACTCGATCGTGGAGTTCGCCGGGATCGACGGGTTCCTCAAGACCCCGGTCAAGCGATACAGCAGCGGAATGTACGTCCGCCTCGCCTTTTCGGTGGCGGCCCATCTTGATCCGGAGATCCTGATCGTGGACGAGGTGCTGGCGGTCGGAGATCTCGAGTTCCAGAAGCGCTGCCTGGGCAAGATGCGTTCGGTCGCCGCCGAGGGCGGCCGAACCGTCCTCTTCGTCAGCCACAACATGGCGGCCATACAATCCCTCTGCACGCGTGTGATCGTGCTTGAAGAAGGACGGGTTGCCTTCGACGGCGACACGACTGAAGGCATGCGGAGGTACATCGGACTGCATAGCGAGCACCAGGTCACCCCCGGTGTGTTCTTTCTCGGGAACAGAGTCAATCCTCTCGGCGGTGACATGGCCGTGCACCTCAAGCAGCTGTCGGTGCTGGGAGAGCAGGGCCCGCAGCTGACCTTCGCCACCGGCGGCCGCATTCGCTTCCTGATAGAGTGCCACGGCCTCGAGGAGGTGAAGAAGCCCTATTACCGGATCCACATCCGGAACGAGCTCGACCAGACCGTCCTGGCCTCGGACAGCCGGATGACGGGTACCGCCTTCGGTGGCGAGCCGGCCGAGATGGAGATCGGCCGGCTCCCGTTGCACGCCGGCCAGTACTTCGTCGACGTCGGTGTCGGATCGGCCGACCGGGGTGAAGTGCTCGATCACGTCGTCGACGCGGGCACGTTCGCCGTCGGGCCCTCACCTCTGTACCAGGACGAGTACCAGCTCATCAGCGCGGACGGCAGCATCTACCTCGATGCCGACTGGCGACGCGCCTGAAGGCGCCGTCCGAGACGCCAGGCCGCGGCGACCGCCAACTTCGGTGCCTGTCGGGTGCCGTATCGAGCCAGTGCCGGGGCGTTCTGCATGACCTCGGGCAGGAGCGCGTGCACCTCCGGCCTTACGGCCGCGGGTGCGCATTGGCGGGTCACGGCCGCGGCACCCGCGGCGCCGACCGATGCCGCCATAGAGCCGTCGACCAGCACTGCCACCACAGCGCCGGCGAAGCCGGCCGGATCGTCGGCCACCAGCAGGTCCCTGCCTGGGACGGCGCAAATCCCTTCCGCGCCCACGGTGGTGGTCACGACGGGAACGCCGGCGGCCATCGCCTCGCAGACCTTTCCCTTCATGCCGGCGCCGAAGCGGAGCGGCGCGACGACCACCGTCGCCCTGGCGTAGACACTGGCCAGATCAGCGACGAAGCCGTCGACCGTCACCCCCGGGCATTCGGCCAAGGCCGTCGTGTCCATCACATAGCCCCATGCGTTCGAGCCGATGATCCGGAACCGGGCGGCCGGCACGGAGCTTCGGACGTGGTGCCATATCTCGGAGCAGAACCAGGAGACGCCGTCATGGTTCGGGGCGTGCCACATGGGACCGACGAAAACCACCTCGTCGGGCCTTGGGGCACGGTAAGCGGTCGATGGCTCGTGGACGACGATGGGGATGACTGCGTTGGCAGACTTCACCGCGCCGGGGACCCCTTGGTACAGATCGCGTTCGGCCTCAGAGATGAAGATCCGGGTATCTGCAGCGCGGTAGGTCTCCATCTCGCGTGAGGCACGGGCCTCCTGCTCCGGATCCGGCTGACACGTGGTCACCGCGGCGCGGGCGTCACGCAGGAAGTGCAGGTCCACGGTGTCGACTGCGAGCACAGCCCGGGGTTGGCATTTACGAAGAATGGGCAGCGCGGCCTCCGCCACGTCCCAGGCCTCGATGAGGACGAGGCCGTATCCTCGCCCTCGGAGGGTGCGGACCATGTCGACCGGCCGGCCCCCATACGGAACATTCACGCCATGGTCGATCCGTAAAGCCCGTATCCTTTCCGCTTCGTCGCCGGGTCTGTCGATCCCCACGCTGACCAGGTCGACGCGGGCTCGCTCGGCCAGCATCGCCGAGATGTGCACCAACCGGCGCTCGCCGGCCGAGCTGTCGGCTCCGGGGACGGCCCGGGTGATGACCAGGACCCGAGGAGGTCGGCGACCGGAGGCCGACTTCACGTTCCTCCCCCCATGTGGGCCAGATCCTAAGGTACGTTCCCTTCCGAGGTGCCGATCCCCTGCGGAGGGGCCGGGCGTACACTGAGAGGATGAGGACGGGTGGTCGGGTGCAGTGGTACCTCGACCGGGCCCGGGAGCGGTTGATCGATGAGGCCGGGAGGCTCTGGGGCCGCCACCACCCGTTCGAGCACCTGGCCAGCCTGACCCCGATCGCCGCCAGCCCCGCGGAACCCACCTATCTGTTCGGGACGAGCGACGTCGTGATCAGCCGCGCTGTGTTCGAGCGTTCGGAATACGAGGAGGACGAGCTCCGCTGGGTCCTCGACTACCTGGGCCAACCTCAGAGAGGGCGCACGGTGGTCGACGTGGGCGCCAACATCGGCACGACGAGCATCCCCCTGCTGGTCCGGTACGGCGCCGCATGCGTCGAAGCGTTCGAGCCTGACGAGATGAACTTCGACCTCCTGCGCTGCAACCTCATCCTCAACCATGTCGAGGCCAAGGCGATCACCCGGCGGCTCGCCATCTCGGATGCCATGGGCGAGGTCACCTTCGAGCTGTGCAGCTGGAACTTCGGTGACCACCGGGTCCGGGTGAGCGACACGCCCGCGGGCATCCACGGTGAGGGCAGCCGCCCCACCGTGGCCGTGCCGTCTGCTCGCCTCGACGACGCGGTGGCGACGGCCCCTGAGGAGATCGGCCTCGTCTGGGTGGACGCCCAGGGCCACGAGGCGCACATCCTCGAAGGCGGCGAACGTCTCCTCGACCACGGCATTCCGTGGGTCATCGAATACTGGCCGTACGGGTTGACTCGGCAGGGCGGCCTGGACCGGCTCAACAAGGCCCTGGCCCACCGGTTCAGCCACGTCGTCGACATCCGGCGCTCGATGACCGAGGGGCAGGCCGTGCTCCTGGAGACAGCGAGCCTCGGTCACGTCGCCGCTGAGCTCGGCAACGACTACACCGATTTCATCCTGATCCCGGAGGCATCGGCTGCGGGCCTGTGCTGAGGCCGTGCTCCTGATGGGGTATGTGGCCGACCACTCGGGCCGGGACACCAGCGACGAACGAGAACGGTTCGACGTCATTACGTACGAGGCTGCCCGCGGCAACGACGGCGTGCGCCCCGATGCGGCAGGGCCCGATGACGGTGACGTTCGCGGCCAGCCATGCCCCCTCCTCGATGACCACGTCGCGGCCCGAGCCGGGCACCGCCGTCTGGCGCTCCGCCCCGAACTTCGTGACGTCATGGATGCCGGTGAGGATCGTCACCCCGTGCGCGAGCATCCCCCACTCGCCCACGGTGATCTCACCCGACGAGAGGTTGAAGAGCGAGTCGTTGACGACGGCGGTGGGGGCCAGGTGGAGGCGGTGCGGTGGCCCGTAGACCCGGGGTTGAGTCAGGAGGCTCTGGACGAGCTCCGGGGCGATCAGACGGACGAGGGTGGCGCTCATCCACTGGCGGACCCGGCCCTTGAGGTGGTCGAGCGGGCGCCGTGGCCGAACCGTCATTCTCGGCCTGGAGGGGTCACCGAAGAATTGCCGCATCCCGGGGGCCAGGGGGCGGAATGGCCGGAGGTTAGGCTGCCCACATGGCCCGGGACTCTGCCTCCCCCTCTGCCGAGGCCAAGTCGGTCCTGTCCTGGGAGACGAAGCGCCGGGGGGCCGAAGTGGTGGCCTACGACCTGAGCGAGCAGAGCCAGAGCTGGGACCTCGTTCCCTTCGGTGGTTCGCCTGACACTACCTTCGCCGCAGAGCGCTCCTTCGACGTGGCCGGCTTGGAGTTCCACAACCAGACCTACGTGGGCCAACCCTGTCCGATGTACACGCTGGTCGGACGGCGCCCGAACGGTGGGTCGCGTCCAGCGTCGCTGGCGTGAGAGGCCGCAGTGCCCGTCACGAGTACCTCCTCGCGGCGATCGTCGTCGCCCTGTTCGTCGCCGTGTTCTTCAGCCCGATCGTACGCGACGACGCCACCTTCTCGACCGTCGAGGTCAACCAGCGCAACGTCTACCCCTGGGCTGGCGGTCGGGCGCCGTCCCCCTTCCCGGTGCAGTCGGACCAGGCTCAGTACTCACATCCCCGGCAGGTCTTCCTCGACCATGCCCTGAAGGAAGACGGAGTCTTCCCCCTCTGGGATCCCTACACCCTCGGAGGGCATCCCTCCCTGGCCAGCGGTCCGGGTCTGGCCTACCCGCCACGCCTGGCCCTCACCGTCTTGTTCGCTCCTTCCTGGGCCCACGACCTGTACCTCATCGTCCACCTGCTCGGTGCGGGCGTGGCGATGTTCGCCTGGATGAAGCAGCTGCGCGTCCGGTTTCTCGGCGCCCTCTTCAGCGCGGTGGCGTGGACGTTCAGTGCCTACTCCCTCACCTGGATCATGCTCGAGCCCTTCGCCGCTGTCCTGGCCCTGCTTCCACTCGCCCTGCTGTTCGTCCGGCGTTGGCACGATCGGGGGTCGTGGACCCAGCTGCTGCTGGCCGGGCTGGCCCTGGGCTTTCTGTACCTCGGCTCCAGCAGCGAGCTGGCGCTCGTCACGTTCCTCCTCGTCGCCGGTTACGCGGCCGCCCTGGCGGTCCAACGCGTGGCGACGCGCTGGCGAGATCGCTCCGGGGTGGCCAGGATCACGCCGCTCGGCGCCCCCTGCGTGCTCGTGGGAACGGCTCTGAGCGTGGCCGCCGTCGGGGTGCTGCCGTTCGTCGATCTCATCGGTCGCGTCCACCGGGCGCCCCTCCCGTACGCCGCTTACCTCGACTCCACCCAGATGGGGCTTCGACGATTCTCCCTCCCCGACTTCCTACCGACGCTCCTCGCGGCGGCGCCGCCCGCCGACGCGTCCGAGTCGGTCTGGCAGTCGGCCTTCGTGGGCACGGCAGCTGCGCTCCTCACGCTGCCGGCCCTCTTCCTCCGCCGGGCCGGAACCGGCTTCGGGCGCGG
>Ga0136611_10002763_pt1 | contig 12282 bp, 12 predicted proteins | sample AntDrymUQ2232306_2_FD_106645 | JGI IMG/M metagenome (GOLD analysis project Ga0136611, IMG submission 106645) | Polar desert sand microbial communities from Dry Valleys, Antarctica - metaG UQ223 (23.06) | ecosystem: Environmental > Terrestrial > Soil > Desert | place: Antarctica: Dry Valley... | reverse complement strand
TGGCGTTTTGCCCCCGCCGGATTGGTCAACGGCCCCAAAATGTTGAAGACCGTTCGAATGCCAATTTCGCGTCGCAGCGGCGCGGCGAACTTCATCGCCGGGTGGTACGCCGGCGCAAACATGAAGCCGAACCCGGTTTGTTCAATGCAGCGCGCCACGGCGTTCGGCCCGAGCGTGATGTTGGCGCCCAGTGCTTCCAATACATCGGCGCTGCCGCACTTGCTCGTCATGCCGCGGTTTCCGTGCTTCGCCACCGGTTGCCCGGCCGCCGCGACGACGAACGCAGCGGCGGTGGACACGTTGAACGTGCCGGACCCGTCGCCGCCCGTGCCGCATGTATCCACTACCGGCAGGTCGGTCGGGACGCGCACCGACTTGCGGCGCATCACCTGCGCCATGCCGGCGATCTCCGGCGCCGTCTCGCCTTTCAAGCGTAGGGCCGTGACGAACGCGCCAAATTGAGCCGGCGTGGCGCGCTCCTCCATGATGTCCTCCATCACGGCGGACGCTTCCTCCATGCTGAGGGACTGCCCCTCCACCAGCTTCGCAAGGGCTTCAACGATCACCTCAGTTGCCTCCTCTCGCGGCGCCGCGCACGACGCCACTCATGACCCCGCTGGCAAGTCCAGCGTCCCCAGCGCCGCCGACACTTCGCGCGTGGCGCAAGAAGTTGCGCAGTAGGTCCATCCCGGCGTTGGTCTTGATCGACTCCGGATGGAATTGCACCCCCTCAATCGGATGTGCCTTGTGGCGTAGGCCCATGATCAGGCCGTTTGCCGTCTGCGCGGTCACCTCAAGCTCTTCGGGCAGCGTCTCTTTCTCCACAATCAGCGAGTGATAGCGGATCGCCTCAAATGGCGCCAGCAACCCCTCGAAGACCCCTTGACCCTTGTGGTGTATCAGCGAGGTCTTGCCGTGCATGATCTCCGGTGCGCGCTTCACCACGGCGCCAAACGCCTCACCAATGCACTGATGCCCCAGACACACACCTAGCAGCGGGATGCCTGGCCCAAGCTCGCGGATCACCTCAACCGAAACGCCAGCCTCGCGCGGCGTACCCGGGCCGGGGGAGACGACGATTGCCTCCGGCTGACGCGCCGCGATCTGTGACACGGTTACCTTGTCGTTGCGGTAGACCTCCACCTCTTCCCCCAACTCGCCGAGGTACTGCACCAGGTTGTAGGTGAAGCTGTCGTAGTTATCGATCATCAGGATCATGCTCGTGCTCCGGAAGGCGCGCCTGCAAGTTCGGTCTCTTCGACCTCTTCCGCGAAATCGAGCGCCCGCAGCAGCGCGGCCGCCTTGTTCAACGTCTCCTCGTATTCCGTCACCGGCACCGAGTCAAAGACCACGCCGCCGCCCGCCTGAACGTGGGCAACACCGTCCTTGATGACCATGGTCCTGATGGTGATTGCCGTGTCCAAATTGCCGCCGTAGCTGAAATACCCCACCGCTCCGGCGTACGTACCGCGCTTGCATGGCTCGATCTCCGCGATGATCTGCATCGCGCGGATCTTGGGCGCGCCGGAGACCGTACCCGCGGGAAAGCACGAGCGCAGCGCGTCGTATGCGTCACAGTCATAGCGCAACGTCCCCTCCACCTGGGAGACGATGTGCATCACATGCGAATACTTCTCCACGTCCATCAGTGTGCTGACCTTGACCGTGCCCGGCTTACAGACCCGGCCAACGTCATTCCGGCCGAGATCCACCAGCATGATGTGCTCGGCGCGCTCTTTCTCGTCTGCCAGCAGCTCAGCCGCCAGCGCTGCATCCTCTTTCTCGCTCTTGCCCCGCGGGCGCGTCCCCGCAATCGGCCGCGTACGGACAACGCCGTCCTCCACCTGCACCAGCATCTCCGGTGATGCGCCGACCACATGGATGTCGTCCAGATGCAGGAAGTACATATATGGGGACGGGTTGACAGCGCGCAGCGCCCGATAGACGTTGAACGGACTGGCGCTGACCGGCCGCGAGAGGCGCTGGCTCGGCACCACCTGGATCACGTCACCGTCGCCGATGTACTCCTTGGCGTGCCCGACAGCAGCCATGTACATCTCCTTTGAAAACGTGCTGCTGACCTGGGGCTTCCCAGCCGGTCGGGGCGCGCTCCCGGCCACGTTGCCATTACGCGGCGCATCCGACCGTAGCCGCGAGTGCATCGCATCAATACGCGTCACCGCCGCGCCATAGGCAGTGTCCACGTCCCCCTCATGCGCGACCAGATCCGCGTGCGCCAGAAGACGCATGCGGTGCTTCACATGGTCAAAGACCACCAGCGAGTCGGCCAGCATGACCACCGCGTCGGCCAGGCCAAGGTCGTCTTTCTCAGGAGACGGCAGATCTTCAAAGTACCGCACGCACTCATACGCCAGGTAGCCGACAGCGCCGCCCTGGAAGCGCGGCATGTCCGGCAGGTACACCGGCTGATAAGGCGCCAGCAAATCACGGATGAAGGTGAGCGGGTCCTCAAAGCGCGCCTCGTCCACCTCTCCCGATGCAGTGCGCGTCTGCGCCAGATGCTCGTGCAAGCGCACGGTCAGGCGCGGCTCGGTACCGATGAACGAGTAGCGCGCCAGCCGCTCGCCGCCTTCGACGCTTTCCAGCAGGAAGGAATACGGGCCGCGCGCGAGCTTGCGGTAGACGGACACCGGAGTCTCCATGTCCGCGAGCACCTCGCGGTAGACGGGTATCAGATTTCCGCGCCGCGCAAGGTCGCGCGCCTGCTCAAGTGTTGGATAAATGCCGGTTGTCATCGCTGTCCCACGGAAGTCCTAGAAGTCTCAAGAGCGCCAGATGCCAAGAAAAACAAAAACCCCTCGTCCTCAAAGGGACGAGAGGTCAAAAAGACTTCCCGCGGTACCACCCCGCTTGAGCTTCAACATGCTTACGCACATGGAAGCTCCACTCTGCCGGATGCCACTACATCCGTGTCGCTGCTAACGGGGGACAACCCCGGCCCCGCTTACAAGCCCCTCAAAAAAGGGCGTTCAGGGAGCGGCTCCCAGGTCCATTCGATCCGCGCTTCACCGCCCCGGTTCCACCGTCCCGGGACTCTCTGGAGGCTCTGCTACGTGGATGTACTAGTCCTGATCTTCGCCGTGAGCTATTCAGTTGTGGGCAGTATGACAAAGGTGTCCAGGCATGTCAACTGATTCATCTGATGCGGATTCAGCCCGGCGGGTCTAGGTTGATGGCACCCGGTTGAGATCCGCTTGTGTTGGCGCGGGAGGCGCCAGGTCTTCCGGTTCAGGATTGACCAGCTTGTAGAAGAAGTATCCGACGGCGCCAACGATTCCCAACTGGAGGATCCGTCCGAAACCTATCAGCCCCAGCGTGCCGAAAACGATCCGCAGTGGCAGCGTCAGCACCCAGAAGCCAAGGCCTATTGCAAATAGTGCCAGCCGGATAGGCAGCGTAATGAGCCAGAAGATGAGCTTGATCAGGAAGAACATGCTTGCGACCTCTTCGTGGGACCTCGCGATGCCCGTATCGCGGATTCTTGCGAGCGTCCCGAGTTGCCGTTAATTGTTGCATGTGTCGCGCCAGCGTTCGTGCTGGTTCCGCAAAGGGAGCCGGCTCAGGCCGTCGCTGGCCTAACCGCGGGCGCCAGATAATGCTTCCGGCCGCGCGCCAGGCCGCGCACGCTCATCAGGTGGGAGATCCACCACACCACCAGTTCCACCTTCACCGCCGTCACCGTCATGCTGACAGGAACCGGCCACTGCTGCCAGAGCGACTGTATCCAGTTCTCTAGAGCGAGCGTCAGCACGAACAAAACTGGGACGAACACAATCACTGCCCAGCTACTGCGCGACGACCAGCGGAAGCCATCCTCCTTTGAGATCTCCCCGAGCATGAGCTGTACCCGCACCACGTAGGTCGCAAAAGCTCCTACCCCAGCGATCAACGCCAATACGACAAACAACAGCGGCGGCAGCACCGCCATGCCAAATCCCCACCCGGCGCTCCAAAACACGCCTAGGAACGTCACCGCGCTCAGCAAGAACAAGACGAACCATAAAAAGTGGTACATCAACGTGTACGTCAGCGGCTTTGGCACCTGATCGTCAGAAGCTGCGGGCATCGGTGGAGAGTCTAACCCTGCCAGGCTTAGTGATGAGCAGGTCATACAACCCCACCAACCGCCTTCCTGCCGCATCCCACGAAAACTCGGTCTCCACCCGCTTCCTCAAGCGCGGTCCGAGAGAGGCGCGCTGATCAGGATTGTCCAGAAGCTCCTGGATCGCGCCCGCCAGCGCGCTCACGTCCCCTGGCGGGGCGTAGACCCCCAGCGGCCCGAGTATCTCGCGCGCAACCGGCGTTTCATAGGCCACGGTTGGCAGACCCATCGCCATGTAGTTGAGCAACTTACCGTTGCCCTCTGTCGCGGAGAGTTTGGCGGAAACGGCAACGTCCACCAGCGCCAAGTGCTCTGCCAGCTCGCCGTAGGGCACGCGTCCGGTGAACGTGACGTTTTCCAGAATTTGTAGATCGTGCGCCTGTTTCCGATAGCGCTCCTGTCCGGGATACCCCATGATCAGGAAATGCGTGTTTGGCCGTCGCTCCATAATCTGACGCGCCGCGTAGATCAGCTGCCCAACTCCCTGGTACTCCGCCAACAAGCCAAGGTAGCCCACTACCTCACGTCCGGCCGGGACCCTTAGACGCTCGCGCAACGCGGCTACCTTGCGGCTTTCCGGCTGGTGAAAGGCGCCCATATCCACCGCATCAGGCAAGCTGACCACCGGCCGTGGCGTCCGCGCGGCCACAGCGGCTTGCTGATGCACCGTACTCGTCACTATTAGATTAGGCAGCCGCTCAATAAGCCGCTCCAACCAGACAATCGGGCGATAGAGCGGACTGCTCGGCACCAGGAATTGATGATCCACCATCTCGCGCGTCAAGCTGCCCTGATAGTCAAAGACCAGCGGCACCCCGCGCAGCCGGCTCACTAGCCAGCCAATCAAGGCCCCTTCGTGCAAGTGAGCATGCACCACGTCGACTGGACCGGCGGCCAGCAGCGCACGCGCCGCCAGAAGCAGATCGAAGTACAGCTTGTGATAGTGAGACCCTATCCGAACTTCAGCGTGCCACGGAACACGTGGCATGCGCAGGACGCGTACGCCTGGCGGGTCACTCCCGTTGTGGTACGTGCAGACCGTGACCTGGTGGCCTAGACGGCCTATCGCGCGCGCCTCCTCCAGTATCCTGACGTGACAGCCGTAGTCCGCGAAGAACGACGTTGGCGCAATGGAAAGGACCCGATACAAGCGCTGAATAGTACCCTTCCCACCTGGAACGGTTGTGGCCACGCTGCGGGAGACAGGCGAGTTTGGGCTCATCACGAAACTTGCTCAGACAATCGGCTCCACTACGCGCCTGCTGGTCGGAATCGGTGACGACGCGGCGGCTTGGCACCAGCCGGCGGCCGGTATGGTCGCTACTACAGACATGCTTGTGGAAGGAAACCACTTCGATCTCGCGCTTACCGGCTGGCACGATCTTGGTTGGAAGGCGCTCGCCGTGAACCTCTCCGACATTGCCGCCATGGGCGCCTCACCCTCGTTTGCGTTCGTTTCAATTGGCCTGCGTCCCGAAACGCGCGCCGAAGACGTGATCGATCTCTACGCCGGAATGCGTGCGCTGTCGGACGAGTCCGGCTGCTTCGTGGGAGGCGGTGATACCGTCTCAGTCCGTTCCGAGATAGTGCTCAACGTAACGGTGCTCGGAAGTGTTCCCGTAGGGGAGTCTGACACGCTATTGCGAAGGGACCGCGGCCGTCCGGGTGACGTGCTGGCCGTAACCGGAACACTGGGCGGCTCTGCCGCTGGCCTACGTGTGCTACAGCGCGGGTTCTCCTCATCCATATCCGTGGCGCCACCGCTGGCGGCCCAGCTTATTGAGGTACATCGCCGGCCGCAACTCAGGTTGGCGGCGGGAGCGGCGCTGCGCCGGGTGGGCGTCAGATGCGCCATGGACGTCTCAGATGGGTTGCTGGCCGATCTGGGCAAGCTCTGCGCCGCCAGCGGGTGCGGCGCAACGGTTCACGCGGCATCGCTGCCCCTCCATCCCGCGCTCCGTGATGCGGACCCCGAGCACGCGCGCGCGTGGGCCGCCGCTGGAGGCGAGGACTACGAGCTGCTGTTTGCGGCTCCGGCCGCCGTCTGGCGCGCGGCAGCCGCTGCTCTGGCCGCCGTTGGTGTACCTGTGACCGATATCGGCAGACTGAACGCTGAACGTGGTGTGCGGCTGCTGGACGAGCGCCATCAAGAGCTACGACCGGCGCAGACCGGGTGGGACCACTTCGCGTGAGTGTCCGTCCCCCCACTGAGGGGATCGACTTCGTGAGCCACGGCGCCGCCCAGACCCAACGCGTTGGCGCCCGCCTTGGCGAACTGCTGGAGGCGGGTGACGTAGTGCTCTTGGAAGGCGAGCTTGGAGCCGGAAAGACCGTCTTTGCCCAAGGTGTTGCGCGCGGACTGGGGATTGAAGATCCGGTCACTAGCCCCACATTCACCCTCATTCACGAGTACGAAGGGCGCCTGCCCCTGTATCACGCCGACCTCTACCGGCTCGCCGGAGCTGCCGATGCGTTGGGGATCGGCCTGGAGGAATACCTTTGGGGTGACGGCGTGACGCTGATCGAATGGCCCGACCGCGCCATCGGCTTGGTGCCTGACGTTCACCTTACGGTCGCCCTTCGGCCCATCTCAGACACCAAGCGCGCCATCCGGCTCAGCGCGGCGGGAGACCGATATACGCGGCTTGTGGCGCAGTTCAAGCAGGCGGCGTTTGGCCTATGACGCCACGCCGCGCTCCAGCGGCACCGGCAATGCCAGGCGTGTCGGGGACGTTGTCAAATAGCGCCCGTGGGGCGGAGCACCTGTTCTTCCCAGCAAATGGGGCGTGGCAAGACGAACCGGACGCTCCACCCGTCTTGGCTCTAGACACATCAAGCAAGATTGGTGGTGCTGCTCTCCTGCGGGGCATTGAGTTGCTGGGCGAAGAGACCTGGGCAGTTGGTGGCAGTCACACCCAACAGGTGCTCCCCGCGGCGGCACGGCTCTGTCAGCGTGCGGGTGTCCGGATCCCGGAACTCGGTCTCGTTGTCGTCGCCACTGGTCCGGGATCGTTCACCGGCCTGAGGGTGGGAGCGAGCCTCGGCAAGGGACTCGTCGCCGCGCTCGGTATTCCTCTTATTGGCGTGCCAACATTAGACGCCGTGGCATATCAGTGGCAGGCAGTTTCGGGACGCATCCTGGCGCTGGTGGATGCCGGTCGCGGTCACGTCTACGCGGGCATGTATCGCAATACGGCGCGCGGTCTTAGCCGCGCGGGCGAGTTCAAGGTGCTGTCAGATGACGAATTGTCTGGCTTCACCGATAGCCGGGGAAGCGCCGTTTACGTAGCCGGCGAGCTAACGCCAGGCCGGGCGCTCGTGCTGCAAGGATTGCCGGGCGTGCGCGTTGCTTCGCCGTCCGCCGCGCCGCGCCGCCCAGCAAATCTGGGAGTGCTGGGGTATCTGCGCTGGCGCGCTGGCGGCGCCCAGGATGCCTCCGCGTTACAGCCGATGTACCTCAAGCGGGTCTGATTGAGGAGCGCGACTCGCGTACCATCTTAGCTTCGTAGATTGCTGTGCCCTTCTCCATCGAGCCGATGCAGCTCAAGGATATTCCCGAGATCGTTGATATCGAGCGGGCTTCCTTCAGCATGGCCTGGCCGGCCAACTCCTACAAGCGTGAGCTGGAACAGAATCGGATGGCCCGCTACGTTGTGGCGCGCTTTACGCCCGGCCAGGGCGAATCGCCATTTGCTCGCAAAGCGCGCGCCGCGCGGCCGTTCCCGCTATCTTTGCTGCCCAACCCTTTCGACCGGACGGAGAATCGCGGGGATCCCCCCGTTGTCGGCTACGGGGGGTTGTGGTTGATGGTTGATGAGGCGCACGTCACCTCGGTCGCGGTACGGCCCGAGTTCCGCGGTCGGGGGCTCGGTCAGCTGCTGATGCTCACGCTGTTCGACGTTGCCATGCAGAAGGAGGCGCGCTGGCTCACGCTGGAAGTCAGGATCAGCAACAAAGGCGCCCAGGCGATGTACCAAAAGCTCGGCTTCCGCGAGGCGGGAGTCCGGCCGCGCTACTACACCGACAACAACGAGGACGCCGTCATCATGTGGAGCGAGGAGCTGCGCACGCCCGGCTTCCGCGAGCGCTACGGTCAGGTACGTGCCGACCTGGCGCAACGCCTGGAGTGGTCGGTCAAGCTGTGACTGTCGTCCTTGGCATAGAGACTAGTTGCGACGAAACCGCCGCCGCTGTGGTGGAAGACGGTCGCTACATTCGCAGCAACGTCGTATTCACGCAGGAAGAGCTGCACCGCCGCTTCGGCGGCGTTGTGCCGGAGCTTGCCTCACGCGAGCATGTAGTTGGCATTATCCCCGCAGTGGAGAAGGCGCTGGCCGGGGCGGGCGCCACGTGGGACGAGATCAATGCTGTTGCGGTAAGCTACGGTCCCGGCCTCGCCGGCTCGCTCGTCGTCGGCGTTAACGCGGCCAAGGCAATGGCACTGGCGCGCGAGGTGCCCCTGGTGGGTATCAATCACTTGGAAGGACACGTCTACGCCAACTGGTTGATCAAGCCCGAGCGCTGGCGACCCCTCCACGATGGCGAGCCACGGCGTGAAGCGCGCGCGCCGCTCTTCCCGCTGCTGTGCTTGATCGTCTCCGGCGGCCACTCAGAATTGGTGCTCATGAAGGATCACGGCGAGTATCAGCACCTGGGACGCACACGGGATGACGCCGCGGGGGAAGCGTTTGACAAGGTCGCGCGCATCCTCGGCCTCGGCTATCCTGGCGGCCCGTCAGTGCAGCGCGCAGTCGAGCAGCTCCGAGACTCGCAGGGGCGCCTGCCTCTTACCAAGGAGTACCAGCTCACGCGACCCTGGCTGCGCGGGACACACGACTTCAGCTTTAGCGGCCTCAAGACCGCGGTGCTGCGTCTGGCACAGGGCGGCGACAGCGGGCCGGTGGGTAACCCATCACGCCATGGCGCCGTCGCAGCCGCTGCCGAAGCTAGGCCGCATCCATACGGCGCGCAGATCGCCGCCGGATTCCAGGAAGCCGTGGTGGACGTGCTGGTCGGAAAGACCATTCAGGCCGCTCAAGATGTCGGCGCCGCGCAGATCGCTCTCGCCGGTGGCGTCGCCGCTAACAAGCGCTTGCGCGAGGTGATGCTGGCGCGCGCGCCGGTGTCTGTCCTCATCCCAGACGTTGACCTCTGCACCGATAATGCCGCGATGGTCGCCGCCGCCGGCTACTTTCGCCTCCAGCGCGGCGACAGCTCCGATCTGGACCTGGACGTGAAACCCAACCTACGGCTGGCGTAGCGTCTACAAGATCTTCGCCAGCCGGGAGCGCATCGCCGTCGGCTTGAGGCCGCCGATGGCCAGGTCACGGATGTTGCCCTGACGGTCGATGAAGAAGTGCGTGGGTAGACCTGTAACGCGGTAGCGCTCGGTAAACGCAAATGCCGGATCGACCAGTACCGGCAAGTCGTACTTGGTCGTCGCGAGATAACGGCGCACCACCCCCGGGTCTTCACCCAGGCTTACTACCAGTAGCGCCAGCCCTGTGCCACTGCTGTCATTCGCGCGCATCTCTCGGTAGACCGTGTCCATGTCTGGCATCTCAGCTCGGCAGGGAGCGCACCAGGACGCCCAGACATTAATCCACACCGGCCGCCCGGCGAAGTCGGAGAGCGCGACCTCCCGACCTTCCACGTTGGTCAGCTTGAAGTTTGGCGCCGCCTGACCCAACCCGAGTGGCGACGTTGCGCCCTGGCCCGGCGCCACAATTGGCTCCGCGGTGATCACTTCTTCCACGTGCGATGCGAGGTACGCCGCGTACACCGCGAAGACCAGGATCGCTAGCACGCTCAGCCCTGCCAGGCTGACGCGCACCGCAGTCAGCCCCCCGGCGCGGCCCGGCGGAACTTGGAGCGAACCGGCGGGATCAGAGTCCAGAGTAGGTGTGGAGGCCACCAAGGAAGTAGTTTCCAAAGAACGTGAATAGCACGGCGCCAAAGAGGGCAATCAGGATCCAGCTTGTCCGCGTGCCGTGCCAGCCGCGTTGTGCCCGCGCGTGCAGGTAGATCGCGGCTATTAGCCACGTCACCAGCGCCGCCGTCTCCTTAGGGTCCCATCCCCAATACCGTCCCCACGCGGTATGCGCCCAGACGGCGCCCAGGATCAGCAGCATCGCCTGCGCCGGAAAGGCAATGATGATTGCCTTGTAGCCAATCTCGTCCAGCACATCCTGCGGCGGCAGCCACGCGTAGCGGTCCTCACGGTTGATCAGATAAAGCGCCGCCGCCGCGAAGGCGCAGGCGAAGGCGCCGTAAGAAATGACGGCGCTCCCCACGTGGATGATCAGAATGTCGTTTTGCAGCGCGGCGATCAACGGATCAATCCGCGCGGGGAGCGTGCTGGCGTAGATCAGCATGGCAAACGCCACGCCGATGGCGGCGGCGCCCATGCCCTTCAACCGGTACTTTCCTTCAAAGTACAGATACGTGGCGATGGTGCCCCAGGCAAAGCTGCTCGCAAACTCAAATTGGTTGGTGTACGGCGCATGGCCGGACGCGACCCACCGCGCGCCAAGTGAAGCGGTGAGCAGCGCGGCGCTGTTGTAGGTGAACACCGTGGCGAGCCGCCCGGCCCCCTTTTGGCGGCCCAGCGTGAACCAGAGATATCCGAGCAGCGCGACGCCCAGCGTAATGAAGGATGCGGCGAACGCGTAATACGAGAGCTCTGCCATCGGTTGGTTATGCCTTTGCGGCGAGGACTGGAACAGCTTGGGCTGATGTGCCAGCATTTTCAGTCGCGAGGCGGCTGACTTCCTTATCTATGCTAAGCGCAAGTTTCTCGAACTCGCGTGCAAAGAGTACATCCCGGTTCGTCACCGCCGCGATGCGCAGGCGCACGTTCGCGGAGGTCACGCCGGCTGCTTGTTCGTTCGGCCCGGTTCGCTCGTTGGGAACCTCATCCGCGCGCACCCACAGCCGGCGCAGCGGGAAGTTGAACACGGCAATGGTCCCGAGCACCATGGCCGCACAGGCGAACCAGATCAAGTTGATCGCCGGGTTGTAAGAGAGCTGCAAGCCGGAGAACTGCCGCTCCCGCACGAACTCAAACGTGTGCCCAAGCAGCTCGCGCGTTTCGCCCTGCGGCAGCGTTTCCATCACCGAGGGACGTGCCTGGCGCGGCTCAAAGATCTCCAGGCGCACGCTCCCCGCGGGAATATCCGCATCCGGCTGACGCTGGTTCGCAGGTACCACCACCCACACGGCCAGCGTCGGCAGTCCGTTCCGGTTGCCCAGCGTGAAGAAACCACCGTTGCGCGAAAGACCTCCGCCGGTCAACTCGTATCCCAGCGCAACCCCGTCCTCAAACACCACTTTGCCTTCCGCGTCCCGCACACGCATCATGGCGGCCGGCCCGAAGAACGCCTGGTGGAAGCGAACGCCGCCATAGTCCAGTGGATCATTTACGCGGATGGTCTTGCGCGCCACTTCCTGCCCATCATCCAGCAACACCAAATCGCTGCGGAAATCCTTGGCGGTGCCGCTCGGGTAGTACTCGTCCACAAACTCCTCGCTGCGCACCGAGAGGCTCGTGCCATGCCCAACCGCGCGTGTGCTGCCCTCCGGGACCATGAAGCCGTCCTCGCGCCAGCCAAAGGCGCCACCCAAAACGGCGGCGCCGAGGATGGAGACGATCCCAATGTGGTTCAGGAACGTGCCGTACTTACCGAAGCGATTGCGATCTGCAAAGACCGCCCGCGCCGCCCCATCTTCCCAGGGAATGAGCCGGAACCGTGCGGTGCCAAGCACCTTGATCGCCTGAAGCTGCGCCTGCTCGGCGCTGATGCCAGACGCGGCTGGGTACGAGAACTCTGCGCGCAGCGGTGCGCGCTCAAAGAGGCGTGCCGGAACGCGCACAACCGGCCGCCTCACGCTGGCGACGATGCCGGGCATGCGATTGACGGTACAGACCACCACCGACAGCGTCAGAACTGCCAGCAAGCCCCGAAACCAGAGGGTGCCAAAAACGCGGTACAGGTCCAGCGCGCCAAAGATGGAAGCCCACGGCTCGCCGTACTTGGCGCGCGGCCGCGCGAGCCAGGCCGCAAATGATGTTGGGCTGGCAGCCACGTCCGGCGGCGCCTGCATCACCAGCGTCCCGGCAAGCACACCAGTGGCGATCAGCGCAATGAGCAGCATGGCGA